>Ga0194129_10000200_pt1 | contig 118622 bp, 80 predicted proteins | sample TA2KigCa35mmetaG_FD_150862 | JGI IMG/M metagenome (GOLD analysis project Ga0194129, IMG submission 150862) | Freshwater microbial communities from Lake Tanganyika, Tanzania - TA2015038 Kigoma Deep Cast 35m | ecosystem: Environmental > Aquatic > Freshwater > Lake | place: Tanzania: Lake... | reverse complement strand
CTACCGCGACTTCGTCGCCGGTGCGTTCGCGGCCAACATGCCGTTCGACCGGTTCTTGCAGTGGCAGATCGCCGGCGACGAGATCGCGCCGCAGGATCCGGCCGCCCTGGTCGCGACCGGCTTCCTCCGGCAGACCCCGTACGAATACAACCAGGTGGACGCCGTCGGCCAATGGACGGCGATCCTCACCGAGGTCACAGACGTCGCCGGCGACGTCTTCCTGGCGACGGGGATGGGCTGCGCCCGCTGCCACGACCACAAGTTCGATCCCGTTCCGCAGGCCGACTACTACCGCCTCCAGGCGTTCTTCGCCGCGCTCGACTGGCGCGACGATGCCGTCGTCGATCCTCCGGGCACGCCGGCGTTGACCGCGGCGCAGCAGGCCTACGCGGCCCGGGTGGCCGAGTACCGTGCGAGGCTGGCGACCATCGAGGAGGGCGCGCGGTTCCCGGCGGCGTGGGCCGGCCAACTGCCCCTGTCGCGCTTCCCTGAATCGACGCAGGAGATGATCCTCCGCGAGCCGCAGCGCCGCGCGCCCTGGGAGGAGCAGATCGTGCGCCTCGCCTCCCGGCAGTTGAAGTTCACGCCGCCCGGGCTCGGGGGTGAGGACCAGCGCTGGCACCAGTGGCTCACGGAGGAATTGGCCGCGTTCGAGAAGGAGCACGCCGCCGACAAGCCGCCGGCGCCGGCGCTGGCTGCGGTCGCCGGTGACGTCGGCCCCCGCGCTCCGCCGACGCGGATTCCCGGCGGGGGCCCGGTCGAGCCGGGCGTGCCCGCGGTCCTCGGCGGCACGGGCGCGACGATCGAGCCGATCACCGCCGCGCCGGGCAGGCGCGGGTCGACCGGTCGGCGCCGGGCGCTGGCGGAGTGGCTGACCTCGGCGGCCAATCCGCTCACGCCGCGCGTCGTCGCCAACCGCGTCTGGCAGTGGCACTTCGGCCGCGGGCTCGCTGCCAATGCCAGCGACTTCGGCCGTCTCGGCGGCGCTCCCGACCATCCCGAGCTGCTCGATTGGCTCGCGGTCGAACTCGTCGAATCGGGCTGGGACGTCGCCCGGCTCGAACGCCTGATCCTCACCAGCGCCGCCTACCGCCGCACCTCGCGCCTCGCTGCCGACGATCCGGCCGTCGCCCGTGGCCGTGCCGTCGACCCCGACAACCGCCTCTGGTGGCGCCAGGATTGCCGCCGGCTCGACGCCGACCAGGTCCGCGACGCGGCCCTCGCCGTGTCGGGCGAGCTCGAACCGACGGTCGGCGGCCCGAGCGTGCCGCCGACGGCGCCGCGCCGCAGCCTCTACGTGACCGCGTTCCGCAACACGCGCGACGCTCTCGGCGAGGCGTTCGACGCCCCCGACGGCTACGCCAGCTGCGCGCGGCGCGAGGCCACCACGACCGCGACGCAGGCCCTGTTCCTCGTCAACGGCGAATGGCTCCTCGCCCGCGCCCGGGCGCTGGCGCTGGCGATCGAGCGCGACTCGGCCGCCGGGCCGGGCGCCGACGCCGACCGCGCCGCCGCCGCCCTGCGGCGCGCCACCGGACGCGAGCCGCCGGCGGCCGCGGTCGCGGAGGCGGCGGCGTTCCTCGCCGCCCAGCAGCGGCTGCTCGATGCCGATGCGTCGACGCAGCTGGCCGGATTCACGCGGCGGATGCCGCAGCGCGATGGCCTCGCCGCGGTCTTCGATCCCGCCGGGGAGGCGCCGGTGCTGGCGCTGCCGGGAGCCGCCCCGGCGACGTCGCCCGACGGCTTCACGCTCGAGGCCGCGGTGCTCCTCGAGTCGGTGGCCGGCGATGCCACCCCGCGCACGATCGCCGCCGCCTGGAACGGCAACGCCAAGGAGCGCGGGTGGGCGCTGGGCGTGAGCGGATCGACGGGCCGGCTCGCGCCGCAGTCGCTCGTCCTCCACCTGGCGGGCGGGACCGGCGCCGTGGAGACGGTCGCTCCCGAGATCCGCCTCGAGGTGCAGCGCCCCTACGCGATCGCCGTCAGCGTGCGCCCCGCCGTGGGCGGCCCCGGCGAGGCGCTGTTTTTCGTCCTCGACCTTTCCGACAACGATGCCGCGCCGGTCGAGCGCCGGATGCCGCTCGCCGCGCCCGGGCCGTTCACCGGCACGGCACCGTTCACGATCGGTGGGCGCGACGGCACCGCCGGCGCCCCCTGGGCGGGGCTGATCGACGACGTCCGGCTCACCGCCGCGGCGCTCGGGCGGGAGCAGTTCCTCCCCGAGCCGGTGCCCGGCGTCGTGGGGCACTGGACGTTCGAGGAGCGCCCCGGGTTCTTCGCCGATGCCTCCGGGCAGGAACGGGCGCTCGAGCGCCCCGGCGTCCGCCGGCCACCGGTGGCCGACGTCCCGCGCTACGAGGCCCTCGTCGATCTGTGCCACGTCCTCCTCTCGTCGAGCGACTTCCTGTATGTCGAATGACGGCGAACCGATCGGACCGTCCCCCAGCGGCCGCCGCCACTGGCTGCGGACCGCGGGCTGCGGCTTCGGCCTGACGGCGCTGGCGGCGCTCGACGCGGAGGCCGACGATCCACTCGGCGCGCGCCTGCCGCATCATCCGGCGCGGGCACGGAGCGTGATCTTCCTGTTCATGGAAGGGGGACCGAGCCACCTCGACCTGTTCGACCCCAAGCCGCTGCTCCGCGATCTGGCCGGGGAGCGGATCCCGGCGAGCTTCGCACCGCCGATCACGGCGATGGGGGAGAGCCAGTCGCCGCTCCTCGCCGACAAGCGCGTCTGGCGGCGCCACGGCCGGTGCGGGGCCTGGGTCAGCGACTGGATGCCGCACGTCGCCGGACATGTCGACGAGTTGGCGATCATCCGCTCCTGCGTCGCCGACGGCATCAACCATTCCGGCGGAGTCTGCCAGATGAACACCGGCGCCGTCCTCGGCGGCCGGCCGAGCCTCGGCGCATGGTGCGTGTACGGCCTCGGCACCGAGAACGCCGACCTGCCGGCATTCGTGGTGATGCAGGACAGCGACGGGCAGGTGGTGAACGGCCCGCGGAACTGGGGCGCCGGCTTCATGCCGGCCGTCTACCAGGGAACACGCGTCGGCGGCACGCCGCCGATCCCCAACCTCTCGGCGCCGCGCGGTCTGTTCGCGGAGCGCCAGGAGGGGAAGCTCGACCTCCTCGGACGGATCAACGGCCGGGCGGCCGCGGCCTTTCCGGACCACAGCGAACTCGCGGCCCGGCTCCGGACCTACGAGTTGGCCCACCGGATGCAGGCCGCGGCGCCGGCGGCCGTCGATCTCGCCGCGGAGACCGCCGCCACCCACCGCCTCTACGGCCTCGACGACGACGTCACCGCGCCGTTCGGCCGCACCTGCCTGCTCGCCCGGCGGCTCGTGGAGCGCGGCGTGCGGTTCGTGCAGCTGTACCACGGCGCGGGCAGCAAATGGGACGCCCATTCGGGGATCGAGAAGAACCATGGCGAGCTGTGCCGCAAGGTCGACCGGCCGATCGCCGGGTTGCTCGCCGACCTCCGCCAGCGCGGGCTGCTCGACTCGACGCTCGTCGTCTGGGGGGGCGAATTCGGGCGGACGCCGATGAGCGAGAAAGGGAATGGCCGCGACCACAACCCGTCCGGATTCACGATGTGGATGGCCGGCGGCGGCGTGCCCGGTGGGGTCACGATCGGTGCCACCGACGAGCTCGGCCTCCACGCCGTCGAGGACCGGATGCACGTCCACGACCTCCACGCGACGATCCTGCGGATCCTCGGCCTCGATCATCGCCGGCTGGTGTGGATGGCGCAGGGGCGCCCCGAGCGACCCACGCTCAACGAGGGGGTGCCGCACCCGCTCCTCGCCGGGTGAAGCAGGCGCTCAGACGCCGGCCGGCCAGTATTCGGCGATCTTGCCACGGAGGAAGATGACGCTGCGGGCCAGCTGATCCACGCCGTCGACGCCGTCCTCGATGCTGATCCACCCGGCGAAGCCTCGGGCACGCAGTTCGGTGAAGATCGCGTCGTAGTCGTTGAGTCCCTTTCCGATCTCGCCGTGGCGGAGGCGGCGGGCGTAGCCCTGGCTGCCCCCCTCCTCGCGGCGCAGGTCGTCGAGCGTGCCCTCGATCAGGAAGCGGTCGCTGGCGTGCATCGTGACCACGCGGTGGGAGACGCGGCGGAGCAGGTCGAGCGGATCGTCGCCGGCGAGGTAGGCGTTGGAAGGATCGTAGTTGACGCCGAACCCGGCGTCCGGGATCCGCTCGACGAGGCCGACGAAGGCGTCACGCCGCTGGGCGAACTCGGGATAGTCCCAGAAGTCGTCCTTGTAGTGGTTCTCGAGGACGAGCGTCACGCCCCGGCTGCGGGCGTGGGGCAGGCAGGCCCGGATGCAGTCGGCGGCGAGGTCGAGCCCCGCCGCCTCCGCCAGCTCCGGGCGGCGCTGGCCGGAGAGGACGCGGCAGAACGACGCCCCCAGGGCGTGGGCGGTGTCGATCCACTGGATCTGCCGCTCGATCTGGGCGCGGCGGAAGCCGGCATCGGGATGGGTGAAGTCGGGGGAGCAGCAGAACATCGGGATCGTCATCCCGCGCTCCTCGACCATCCGGCGGAATCCCGGCCAGCGGGCCGCGTCGGCCATCTCGAGGAACCCGGCGTACCACTCGAGCCCGTCGAGGTCGAGCGTCGCGGCGAGGTCGATCCACTCGGCCAGCCGCATGCTGCCGTCGCGGCACAGCGCCTGCATGTAGGCCTTGGGAAACGCTGCCAGCCGCGGGCGCGGGGATGCGGTCATGGGGAGGGGGCCTTCGGGGCGAGGTACTTGAGCGGGTTGCGGCCGATGACAGGGTATTGTTCGAGGTCGCAGACCTGGCCGCTGACCGGTCCCGACTCGTCGGCGAGGAAGCCGACCGCGACGGCGGCGATCTCCGCCGGCGTGAACAGCCGCCCCGACGGGGCGAATTCGCGCGGGATCCGCCGCTCCCATTCGGCCTCGAACCCCTGGCTCCGTTTCCGCGAAGATTCGTTCTCCGTGAGCACCCAGCCGGGGTTGATTTGGTTGACGCGGATCCCCTCCTCGCGGAACAGCACGTCGCCGAGGTTGCGCGTCAGCGTCGCCAGCGCGCCTTTCGACATCGAGTAGGGGAGGAGGTTGGGCTCGCCGCTCCAGGCGTTGATGCTGCCGATGTTGAGGACGGCGCCGCGGGTGGCGGCGAGCGCCGGCAGCGCCGCCTGGACGAGGAGCAGCGGCACCAGCGCGTTGACGCGCATCACGCGCTCGAACAGCGCGGCGTCGGTGGAGCGGACGTCGCCGGTGACGACCGCGGCCGCGTTGTTGACGACGGCGTCGAGTCGGCCGAAGTGGTCGACGGCCAGATCGACGAGCGTCCGCGGGCAGTGGGCCTCGGTCAGCTCGCCGACGTGGCCCACGCCCCGCGCGACACCGTCGGCCGCACCGACCGCGGCCACCACACCGGCGACGAGGTCGGGCTCGAGACCGTGGACGACGACCCGCGCGCCCTCGGCGGCCGCGCGGAGGGCGATCGCGCGGCCGATTCCGGTCGCGCTGCCGGTGACGATCACGACCTTGTCGGCGAGGCGCATCGGCAGGCTCCAAGGGGCACCGATCTTACCGGCGCCGGCGATCAGCCCGGCAGCGGGACCCCGGCGATGATCGTGCGGCGGACGGCCAGCCGCCGCGAAAGGAGGAGGATGTCGGCCCGCTTGCCGGGCTCGAGGCTCCCGACCTCGGCGGCGATCCCGGCCCGTTCGGCGGGGGTCAGGCTGGCGAGGCGGATCACCGTCGGCAGGTCGGCGCGGGTCGCGGACTGCATCGTGCGCACGCAGTGGTCCATGCCGACGACCGAACTGGCCAGCGAGCCGGCGGCCCGGCCGACGGAGCCATCGCTCTCGAACCAGCTGCCTCGGGCTTCGTGGCCGAACCGGTAACGCCCCGGCGGCATGTCGAGGGCCCGGCTTGAGTCGGTCACCAGGCACAACCGGCGCGGCCCGAGCATCGAAAGGGCGAAGGCGAGCAACTCCGGGCCGAGGTGGGCGCCATCGGCGATCACCTCGGTCCCCATCTCCGGCGTGGCGAGCACGAACTGCTCCATCCCCGCCTCCATCGGCGTCCCGCAGCGGGCGCGGAGCGAGGTCACGGAGCTCATCGCGCACCAGAAGTGATCGACGTGGCGCACGCCGGCGCGGAACGCGGTGGCCATCTCTCCCCAGGTGGCATTGGAGTGGCCGCAGGTCACGAGGCAGCCGCGCCGCGCCGCGGTGCGGTAGAACGCCACCGCCCCCGGCAGTTCGGCGGCGCAGGTGGCGATCCGCACCAGATCGTCACGGAACCAGCCGCGGTACTCGCGCGGCAGGGGATCACGGCGGCCTGAGGATGGGTGGCAGCCGACCTTGTCGGCGGCGAAGTAGGGACCGTAGACGTGGACCCCGGCGATCCGCGCCCCCGCGGCGGGGGTCCAGGAGTCGCGCACCGCGCGGCAGGCCGCCAGCAGCGCCGCGATCTCGGCCGGGGCGCCGGTCGTGGTGGTGGGAAACAGCGTCGTCGTCCCGTGCCTGGCATGGCAGGCGAGGACGCGGCGCACCGCATCGGGCGTGGCATCCATGAAGTCGGCGCCGCCACCACCATGGACGTGGAGGTCGACGAATCCGGGGGCGATCAGGCCCCCCCGGGCGTCGATGGCGGTCACGCCGGCGGGCCGGGCTGCCAGCGGGCCGACCGCGACGATCCGGCCGCCACGGCAGACGACGCTCCCCTCCGGCACGAGCCGATCGGGGAGGACGAGCGTGCCGCCGTGGACGACGAGGTCGCCGGCGGCGGGGGTGGGGGGAGTGGCCACGGAGGGCGTTCAGGTCGGGGCGAGGACGCTCTTCACCACCGCTCCGGAGTGCATCTGCTCGAAGGCATCGTGCCAGTGCTCGAACGACCAGACGCCGCCGATGATCGGGCGGACATCGAAACGTCCCGACGACAGCAGCGCGATGACTCGCTCCCAGATCGGCCAGTTGTGGCTGAAGCTCCCCTGGAGGGTGACGTTCTTCTGGACGAGCGGATCGAGGCTGAAGCCCAGCGGCGCCCGCCCCCACCCCACCTTGCTGATCCAGCCGGCTGGGCGGACGAGGTCGAGCGCGGCCTGGAGCGTGGCGCTGACGCCGGCTGCGTCGATGACGCCGTCGCAGCCGAGGCCGTCGCGGGCCAGCGCCCAGTCGCGGGCGTCGCCGACGATCGGCTCGCAGCCGTACCGCCGCGCGACCTCGAGCCGCGTGGTGTCGCCGGCCAGACCGACGACGGCCACGTCGGCCCCACACAGCCTCGCCATCGCCGCGCAGAGAATCCCGATCGTGCCCGGGCCGAGGACGACGACGCGGTCGCCGGGTTCGATCCGTGCGTTCTTCACCACGGCCGAGTAGGCGACGCAGCAGGGCTCCGTCAGGCAGGCCTGCTCGAACGGGAGATGGTCGGGGATGGCGTGGAGGATCCGGGACGGGACGCGGACAAAGCGTGTCATCGCACCGTCGACGCCGTAGCCGAACCCTTTCCGCGACGGGTCGAGGTTGTAGAGCCCGCGCCGCGAGAGTGGGCAGTCAGGATCGATGACCGCCGCGGTCTCGCTGACGACGCGCGCGCCCTCGCGCCAGCCGCGGACCTCGCTCCCCACCGCTGCGATCGTGCCGCAGAACTCGTGGCCGAGGACGACTGGATAGTTGACCTGCCAGGAATGGTCGCCGGTCCACTGGTGGAGATCGCTGCCGCAGACGCCGACGTTGGCGACCTCGAGGAGGACGTCGGTGTCTCCGATGGCCGGCGGCGTGACGTCGCGGAGCTCGACCGAGCCGCGGGCGGCGGCGAAGTTGACGACGGCGGTGGGCATCGGGACGGCCTCGGAAGGCGGGGGGCGGTCAGGGCGCGGTCAGGCCCCCGGGCTGCGGTCGGGGACGCGCTGGGAATGGACGGCGTCGCAGATCATTCGCAGCGACGCGGCAAGGTTGCCGTCGGCGGTGCGGAAGGCGTCGGCGTCGATCGTCAGCGGCGCCCCGAGCACGACCAGCGGCGCGCCGTAGGACGGGCAGGCGATCGCCTGCTCGAGCGACAGGCCTCCCACCGCCTGGACCGGCACACGGACCGCGGCGACGACCTCGCGGAGTTGGTCGAGGGGGCTGGGCATGCGCCGGCCCGCGGCGGCGATCCCGCGCCGTTCGTCGTAGCCGACATGGTGGACGACGTAGTCGCAGCCGAGGTCCTCGAGCCACTTCGCCCCGGCGACCATGTCGGGGCAGACCATGTTGTCGCCCATCACCTTGGCACCGAAGTCGGCCCCCGCCCGGACAACGCACTTGATCGTCTCTTCGTGCGCGCGGGCCATGACGACGACATGGGTCGCGCCCGCCTTGGCCATCATCTCCGCCTCGAGGTAGCCGCCGTCCATCGTCTTCAGGTCGGCGACGATCGGCACCCCCGGAAATGCCTGCCGCAGCGCGCGAACGCCGTGCAGCCCCTCGGCGAGGATCAAGGGTGTGCCCGCCTCCAGCCAATCGACCCCGGCGCCGAGCGCCATCGCGGCGGTCGCCAGCGCCTCGTCGAGGTTCGTGAGGTCGAGCGAGATCTGGACGATCGGTCGCATGGTGCGTGTCAGTCGTGGTATTCGTACTTGAACCGCCCCGGCATCGGCACGGGGTAGCTGAAGTCGGGACCGAGCGTGACCGGTGCCGGCGAGTCGGCGGTGAACGTCGCCACGCCGGCGGTCATGTCGTCGGGGCTGTTGAGCAATTCGTCGAACGTGACCGCCTTCCCGGTGTGGGCCGCCACACGCCCCATCGCCGTCGCCAGGCTCGCCTCCGCCCCGCGGACGGCTTCGTTGTAGGGCTCGTCGGCGAGGATCGCAGCGACGAGGTGCTCCCACTCGCGGCGGTAGGGATTGGGCTCCGGCTGCTCGGCCGTCCAGACGAGATTGTCCTTCTCCGACTTCTGTCCCTTGTAGATCGCGCACTTGGCGGGGGAATGGCCGCTGGCGGAGATCGTGAATGCCCCCTTCGTGCCCTGGCCGAAGACGCCGAACTTCTGGTCGCAGTTCTTCGTGTGCCGACCCGAATAGAAGAACTTCGTCCCGTCGTCGAACGTGTATTCGACGGCGTAGTTGTCGAAGTTCTGGTCGTCGAGCCGTCCCTTGTAGTGCCGTCCGCCGGTGGCCTCGGCCTTCACCGGCCAGCCCCCCTTCATCCAGCACACCTCGTCGATGTGGTGGACGTAGTAGTCGCTGTAGATCCCGCCGCTGGCCCAGAGGAAGCCGTGGAACCGCCGGATCTGCCAGAGCAGTTCGCTGAGCCCTTCGGGCGGACCGGGAAACAGTTCGAAGCTCTGGGCCGGCGTGTGCATCCGGTAGCCGCGGAAGTCCATCAATTCCCCCGCCTCGCCGGCGCGGAGCCGGTCGAACAGTTCGCGGCGGCGGTCGCAGTGGCGGCACATCAGCCCGACGCCGACCTTGAGTTTCTTCTCGTCAGCCTTGGCGGCCAGTTCGATGATCCGCTTGGTGCTCGGGCCGTCGATCGAGACCGGCTTCTCCATGAACACGTGGCAGCCCCTCTCGATCGCCTTGGCGAAGTGAGCCGCACGGAAGGCGACCGGCGTCGCGAAGATCGCGATCCCGCCGGGCGCGAGCGACTCGATCGCCTTGTCGTAGGCGTCGAAACCGATGAACACCCGGTCGTCCGGGACGTCGACCTGATCCTTGAACTGCTCGCCGATCGAACGGCGGACGATCTCGGCGCGGTCCTTGAAGACGTCGGCCAAGGCGACGATCTTGACCGGCTTGCCCGACACCGAGAGGGCGTCGACCGCCGCGCCGCCGCCACGACCGCCGCAGCCGATCAGCGCCGCCGGGATCTGGTCGCTGCCGGCGGCATGGACCGCCGGAGCGCGGAGGGCGAGCACGGTCCCGGCCGCCGACGCGGCAGCGATGCCACGGCCGAGGAAGTCGCGCCGCGACGGTCGCGTGGCCACGACCGGACGCCGTGGCAGGATCGGTTGGATGGCCATGCGAGCCTCCGAATATGGAAGGAATCGGTTTTGCCGTCGGTCGGCAGGATCCCACCGCGGCCTCGCGGCCGCCAGTCTCCCCACACCGATGGCGGCGAGTGTACCTGGCGCCGGACGACACGAAAACGCCCCGCCGACGGCCGGAGAACCGGTCGCTGGCGGGGCGCCCGAAGGCCCGTCGATTGCCAGCCGCTCACGCCGTCCGGGTGATGCTCTGAGGTGTGATCGGCCGGCCGGTCGGTGAGACGCTGATCGCGTTGAGCGAGACGCTCGTCATTGCGGCGATCAGCAGCGCCGTGGTGACGCGCCGTTTCTTGCGCATGCCGGCGACGCAGGCGCCTACCAAACCGACGCCGGCGAGCATCATCGTCGACGGCTCCGGCACGGCGACGCCGACGAGCATGTTGTTGACGGTGACGTAGGTGTTCGTGTCGTTGGGAAACGAACCTGCCGACACGTAGTTCACCCGCAGCGACGTGATCGGCTCGATCGGATTCACGTACGACGCGAAGCCGATATAATTGTCGCTCGGCGACGTCCCGGTGGTGACCGAAAAGGTCTGCGCCGTCGCGTTGTTGACCGAGATCGAGATCGTCCCGCTGACCAGTTGCCCGGTGTCGAAATTCCATAGTGAGAAATTGGCGCCAACGGCGGTCGGTAGGCGCAGACCGTCACCGGTCAGGGGCGTGATGATCAGGGTCTTCGTGGCGGTGTCCAATCCGGCAGCCGACAGACCGACCGGGGTCTGCACGAAGCCGAAGCTCCCCGACGTGGTGAGCTGGTACTGATAGCCATTGACGGCATTGGGAGTCGGGAACGTCAGCGGTTCGGTCGTGGGATTGGTTCCCGAGACGCCGAACGACGCGGCGTACCGGTTCGTGCCGCCGGCGACGACCGTGTTGGTGAACCACGACTGGGCCCCCGGCCCGGAAAACGTCTCGATGGTGCCGGCGACCGTCGGGCCGGCGCAGGCGATCATCGACACCGCCGTCACGAACCATCCGCTCCACCGCGCGCAATGGCGACCCTGGCTGGACATGGCCAGTCATCTCCTCTCGGGACTGAGTCGCGCTGCCCCAGCGCAGAACTCGTCCAAGCACTGTGCAAGCCGTGTGCCAGCAAGGCGGAATCGGGAGAAGACAGGCTTAATTGGCGAAAAACGACGCAGAAACGAGAGTTTTTTCCGCGTCGGACTTCAGGTGACGCGGCGACGGGAGCGCCACCTGGGGCGAATCGCTCCACTTCGCCAGGCCGCGGGCGGCGTTGATCGCCCCAGCGATCCGCTCAGCCGCTCAGCTCCACGACGGCATAGCAGATCATGTGGAGGATGTTCATCTGGGCATCCTCGACCCGGCCGTAGTGATGGTCGTCGACCACGAGCACGTGGTCGCACAGATCGGCCAACCGGCCCCGCTTGCCGCCGACGAGGGCCAGGGTTGCGAGCCCCTCGCGGCGCGCGTACTCGGCGGCCTTCACGAGGTTCGGCGAGTTGCCGCTGACGCTCGCCAGGATCAGAACGTCACCGGCGGCGGCATGGTTGCCCAGTTGACGGACGAAGATGTCCTCGTAGGCGTAGTCGTTGCCGATCGCGGTGATCCACGAGACGTTGTCGGCGAGGGACAGCACACGGAACGGTCGCCCCGCCGCTTCGGAGGCGTTTTTTCCGAGGTCGGTGACGAAATGGGACGCGTTGGCCGCACTGCCGCCGTTGCCGCAGACGAAGATCCTCTTCCCCTCGCGCCCCGCGCGCCGCACCAGTTCGATTGCGGCGGCGATGGCGACCGTCGGCACCGAGGAGATCGCCCGGTCCTGGTGGGCGACGTAGCTGGCGACCCAATCGACGAGGGACGGTTCGGACATGCAGCCTGCTCCGGGGACGGGGCACTCGATCCCCGATCATGCCCCGTCAGGCGATCGCCCGCAATCGTCGAGCGCCGCCAGCGCCGCACCGACCGGAACGACGTCGGCCCCGAGCGCCGCCAGGCGGACCGGGGGACCCGGGCGAAACGGCTCCATCACCAGCGGCGTGAGCCGGGCCGCGACCGCCGCACGCCACGCTTCTCCGATCGTCGCCACACCGCCGCCGAGGACGATGACGTCGGGATTGACGAGCTGGACGACGTGCGCCAGCGCATGGGCGTAGGGGGCGGCGGCGCCGGCGAGGATGTCACTCGCGGCGGCGTCGCCCGCCGCGAGTGCGGCGGGAAGGAGGCGTGCCGAGGGGGGATCGTGAGTGGCGGCGGCGAGCCGGGCGAGGCACCCCGATGGCGCGCCGGCGATCTCCGCGCGCACGCGGCGGTCGATCGCCCAGCCGGAGGCCACCTCCTCGAGGATCCCGCCGTCGGCGGCGAGACGCAGGTGCCCCAGTTCCATCTCGCCGCCGGAGCGGCCGTGGTAGAGCCGGCCGGCGATCACCAATCCGGCGCCGATCCCGCTGCCGGAGTTGGTGTAGAAGACGACCCGTGCGCCCCGCCCGGCGCCGACCGTGGCCTCGGCCAGCGCCGCGGCGTTGGAGTCGTTTTCAAGGACGCAGGGGACAGCTCCCAAGGGGGCGCGGACTTCGTCGGCGACCCAGGCGGCGAGGGGGAAATCAGCCCAGCCGCCGACGTGGAAACTCGTCGCCACCACCCCACGGGCCCGGTCGACCGGACCGCCGAAGCCGATCCCGACGGCACGGATCGCGCCCCTGGTGCCGTGCGCTGTGGTGAGCAGATCGGCCAACTGGCCGGAGAGCGCGGCGCGGATCGCCTCCGCCCCGCCGGCGGGCGCGACCGCGTCGGCACGGCGCACGAGGACGGCGCCGCCGTCGGCCACGATCGCCGACTGGAGCTTGGTGCCGCCGATCTCGATGCCGATCGCCGCCGGGCGGAGCGCCGGCGTCACTTCGCCACCCACGCGGCGGCAGCGCCGGCCACGTCGGCCTTCGCGCCGCCGAACCGGGTCACGGCGCCCGGGGTGCCGGTTGCCGTGAACGCGGCCACGACGACCGGCGGGATCTCCGCCTCGCCGGCCAGCCACAGCCGCCCCGGGGCTCCCGCCGCGAGCATCCCGGGGAGGTCGAGGTACTTGCCCGCGCCGGGGAGGAACGCCGGGTCGCGGTAGTCGACCAGCGTGGCGAAGCGGAATCCGCCCGTGTCGATCGCCGCGCCGTCGATGGCCGCGCCGGCGACGGCACGGGCCGCGGCGGCGATCGGCCCCCGGCTGCCGAGACCGACGAGCGCGACGCTGCTCGGCGCCGGATGGTCGCCGACCTTCGCGGTCCGCACGAAACGAACCAGCCCGAGGACGTCGTGGACGCGCTGCGCGAACAGGGTGTGGTTGTAGCCGAACGTGTAGGCCGGAGCCTCGCGCGGATTCTTCACCACCCGCTGGCGGCCGTCGGCCTCGGCCGGCGGGGTGAACAGGTCCGGTGCGACGACACTCGCGCCGCCGGCCACGAGCGTTGCCACCGGCGTTACCGCCACCCCGTCGGCCTCGAGTGCCCGCGACCCGCCGTCGTCGAGCCAGATCACGACCGTGCCGTTCCAGGCGGCGGGATGGAGCCAGACCAGCGGCACCTCCTCGCCGTGGGTGGTGTTGGCGAGCGTCCCGGCCATCCGGGTGACGCCCCCGGCGGCGGTCTTGGCCGCGACGCTCCAGGTCGCATCGCCGGCCGTGGCGACCGTCCGGCCGATGACCGTCTGCCATGCTGGCCGGAGCACGTCGGCGAGTCCTGCGGGGGTGGCGGCGGCGGCGGTCAACGCCGCGGTCGAGCCGGCGGCGAGGCGCGCCAAGAGGTCGCGCTCGAACTGCGGGTCGGCGGCCGGCGGGGCGGGGTGATCGGCGTCCCAGACGGAGAGTTGCTCGCGCGCCAGCGGCTCGTAGTCGCGCTCGACCACCGGCTCGGGGAACCCGAGGGCGAACTGCTTGTTGAGGAAGGTGTAGAAGGCGGAGCGCGAGACGGCGTTGTAGTTGTGGGGGAAGTGCTCGCCGCGCTTGAGCGCCACGGCGTCCTTGGCGCCGTGGAGCGCGTAGGTCGCCTGGAGGTCGGGGAAGCCCTTCGCCGCCAGTTCCCGCGTCCAGTCGTCGGCGGTGTTCAAGATCTGCGGGCGCGGCGCGCACAGCGCCGCGAACTCGACGTTGCCGGTGCCGACGCGGAGCAACGATGCGTTCTCGCAGGTGCAGCCCCCCTGCATCGCCGTGCTCACCATCACCATCGGGCCCGAGAGGGCGATCCGGTCGTCGACGGCCGCCAGCAGCATCGTCTGCGTCCCGCCGCCGCTGGCGCCGGTGACGGCGATCCGCGCCGGATCGACCTCCGGCAGCGAGAGGACGAAGTCGACCGAGCGGACGGCGTTCCACGTCTGCAGCCCCATGATGCTCTGGAGGTGGGATTCGGCCTGCGGGCTGTAGAGGCCCCAGCGTTCGGCCGCGTTCATCTCGGGACGCTGCTTGGCGAACCCGTGGACCACCTCGCGGGAAAACTGCACCGCGTCGGAATCGGAGAGCATGTCCCACTGCCAGACGACGCAGCCCATCCGCGCCAGCTGCACGCACAGCGACTGGAACCGGCTCCGCCCCCCCTGCTCGAAACGCTCCTCACCGGCCGCGATCTCCCGGCGCAGCGCCGCCGGGTCCTGCTCGGAGAGCCGGGCATCCTTCCAGTGGCCGTGGGCGAACAGCACCGCCGGCACCTTCTGGCCTTCGGCGAGCCCCGCCGGCCGGTAGAGGTTGCCGGTGACGAACAGACCCGGGACGCTCTGGAACGACACCTTCGACACCGTGTAGCCGGCGCCGCCGGCGTTCCCGACGGCGCCCGGGCCCTTGGTGACGGTCCCGTGGATCGACGGCTCGAGCGGCGTCTTCGCCGGCGCCGGCCACAGGCCCTGCGACACCAGCACGCGCCGCCGCACGTCCGCGCGCCGCGCCTGCCACTCGTCGAGCGCTGCCGGGGGCGTGAACGGGAAGAAGCCGTCGAGGTCCTCGAGCGGTCGGAGCCGGGCATCCTCGGCATGGCCGGCCGTGGCGACGACGGCCAGGGCGACGGCGAGCAGGCGACACGCGACGCGGACACTGGCAACCATGCAAGACTCCTGCATCCAGAGGCAGCGGTGGGCGGGGATCACGGCACGCGCGGCACGGGGCGGCCGTCGCGGAGAAACTCGATCAAGTCGACGAACTCGACGGCGGGGATCGTGCGCCCGAACCCCTCGGGCATCAGCGACCGCCCGGTGGCGGAGAGCGTCTCGATGGCCGAGCGCGGCACCGCGCGGCGCTCGCCGCCGGCACGGGCGAGCACGACCGTGTCGGCGCTGCTCTCCACGAGCACGCCGTCGACGACGTCCCCATCGACGGTGACCACCACCGCGGCCTCGTAGCGCGGCTCGACGGAGCGGTTGGGATCGACGATGTCGGTCACGAGTTTCTCCAGCGGCCGGTCGGCGGCCTCGGCGAGATCGGGGCCGACAGCCTGCCCCGAGCCGCCGGCACGGTGGCAGGCAGCGCAGTGGCGGGCGAAGACGTCGCGGCCGCGCCCGAGGTCACCGCCATGGGCGGCCAGCGCGACCAGGTCGCCGATCCGCGCGGCGGCCTCGCCGGCACCCTCAGGGGGCCAGATCCGCGCGGCCGCAACGCGGATCCCCTCGTCGGCCGACTTGGCCAGCACGGCGCGGCGGTCGAGCGGCACGAGAGCGGCCGGCACCTTCCCCTCCTCGATCGCCGTCAGCAGGCCGGCGGCGGCGTCGCGGCGATCGGCCACGGTGCCGATCACGGCGGCGCGCACGGTCGGCTCGAGACCGGGAAGGGCGTCGATCACCAGCGCCAGTGCCGTCGGATCGGCACTCGTGGCCAGCGCTCCCAGCGCCGCCTGCTGGATCGGGGCCGGTTGGGTCCGCGCGGCGAGGCCCCCGAGGCATTCGCGGACCACGGCCGGGTCGGCAGCCGCGGCCGCGGGCGCTGCCTCCCCGCCGGCGGCAGCCGCGAGGCAGCGGATCGCGGCGAGGCGCGACCCTGTGGCCGCGCTGGCGTCGGCGGCCACGGCGGCCGCGCGGTCGACGGCACCGGCGAAACGCCGGCGGTCGGCGCGCCCGGCCAGCGGCACACGGCGCACCAAGCCTCCCAGCACCGCGACGTCGAACCATGCACCCCGGACGCCGGAGTCGGTGGCCAGTGCCACCAGCCCGTCGACCTCGGCGGGTGTGCCGGCGGCGGTCGCCGCCAGCGCGTCGACGAGCCACTCGCGGTCGGGCGCGGGGGAGAGCCGGGAAGAAGCCCCGGCGATGGCGTGGAGCAGTTCGAGCGCCCGGCCCCGTGCTCCCGAGGCGATCGCCCGGGCGGTGAAGCCGTCGAGATCGCCTCGCAGCGCGGCTGCGGCGAGGGCCGCCGTGGCAGCCGGGGAATCGCGCCCCGCGGCGAGGAGCGTCGCCTCGAGGCGGACGGCGGGATCGGGATCGGCGGAGAGGCGCGTCGCGAGCGTGTCGGCGAGGTCGCCCCGGTCCACCCCCGGTCCCCACCAGCCGACGGCCTCCTGCGCCAGCCGTGCGGCGGTTTCGCGGACGGGCGCATGGCTGCTCGCGGCGGCGCGGGCGACCTGGGCCGGCGTGAGCCTGCCGAGACCGTCGAGCGCCCACAGTGCGTGGACCGTGGCCGGGAGCTCGTCGACCGTGGCCACGAACCGCTCCAATTCGTTTGCCGCGTCGGCGAAGCGACCCTCGACGAGGAGCCGCTGGGCGGTGTCACGCCGCCAGCCGTTGGGGTCGGAGAGCAGCGCGACTGCGGCGGCAGCGGTGGCCGGAGGCTCCCAGGGGCGGATGGGCCGGGCCGGATCGCGGATCCGCCACACGCGCCCTGCCGTGTCACCGGCCCGGTGGTCGACGGTGGCGGCGACGCCGGGGGGCATGTAGTCGGGGTGCTCGACGCTGCCGCGGCACATGTCGACGACCCACAGCGCGCCGTCGGGGCCCGTGGCCGTGAACACCGGGCGGAAGAAGGTCTCGCGCGCGGCGAGGAAGTCGCGGCCGTCGGGCTCGACGCGCCGGCTGGCGAATGCCGTCCCGGCGCGCTGGAGGCGGCGACGGGTGACGAGGTGGCCGACCGGCTCGCAGGTGAAGGCATCGCCGACGGCGTCGGGACCGAGGAGATCGCCACGGAAGATCGTCAGGCCGCAAGCGCTGGTGTGGGTGCCGGCGTGCGACAGCGCCGTCGACCGCGTGGCGACGATCGGGAACACGCGGCTGTCGGCGCCGGACGGCGCGGCATCGGCGGAGCCGGGGCCGACGTCGACCAGCGCGTTGCGCTCCAGCGCCGCCGCCGGCAGGATCACGGCGACCAGCGGGTTGCGATTGCTGGCGACGAAGCGCCGGCCGACGTCGTCGCGAGTGTTGCCGAACTGGCCGAAGCCGGCGGCGGCGGCGAGCGTGCCGCGGAGCGGGTCGTAGCGGAGGTCGCGGCGGTCGATCGACACGCCGGTGTCGGCGGGATCGCCGGGGCGGTGGACTTTGCCGCCGGACAGCCCTCCGGTGATCCAGACCGCGTTGTCGATCCCGAGTGTCGGGCAGGCGGCACGGAGCTGCGGATTACCGACCCTGAACCCCGTCGCCACCACCTCGCGGCGGTCGGCACGGCCGTCGCCGTCGTCGTCGGCGAGGAACACCAGGTCCGGGGAGGCGGTGACGAGGATCCCGCCGCGCAGCGCCAGCACCCCCTGGGCGAAGGCCAGCCCGTCGGCGAACGTCGTCGACGACTCGAACACGCCGTCACCGTCGGCGTCGTCGAGACGGACGATCCGCGACAGCGGCGGCCCGCCCCCCGGCGGACCGGTGGGATAGTCGCGGTACTCGACGACGTAGGGGCGGCCGCGCTCGTCGAACGTGATCGCCACCGGATCGACGACCGCCGGCTCCGCGGCGGCGAGCTCCATCACGAGGCCGTCGGGCAGTTCGGCAGACCGGCGCACCGCCGCGGGCGCCGGTGCCTCGCGCGCCAGTTCGTCGGCCATCGCCACCAGGGCGTCAAGCAGCACCGCGGACGAGGACGCATCGAGGCGGTTGGTTCCCAGCCAGGTCTCGTAGCCGCCGAGGCGATGGTGGCGGGCCGACGGCAGGTAGCCGAAATAGCCGTGCGCCAGCGACACGAGCACCGCCGGCCGGCCCGCCGCCCGCCGCGCGAATTCGAGGCCGATCTCGGCGAACACCTCGCACGGCATCGTGCCGATCACCCCCGGGCCGAGCCGCAGCACCTGGACCGGCACGGCAACGCGCGGCGGGTGGTCGGCCAGCGCCAAGACGCGCTCGGCGTAGATCCACGGCAGGTCAGCCTTGCCAGGGGGCGGCGCGGCGCCGGCGCGCGTCTGCCGCGCCCACGCCAGTTGCTCCGCCGTCGGGACGCGGTGGCCGACCTCGACCTCGCGGGCCCGGCAGCCGAGCCGCGCGTCGGCGGAGCAGGCTACGCCGGGGAGGGCGGCGGCGACGCGCGCGGCGAGATCGTGGGCGACGAGGCGCATCTGCTCGGAGGGCGCGCGCGGCGGGCGCGTGCCGGTGAAGTCGATGTTGTTGACGTCGCCGCTGGCCCCGTTGGCGAGCATCACCAGCGCCGTACCGTCCGGGCCGGCGGTCCGCCGTGCCAGTTCGGCGGCGAACTCGGCGAAATAGTCGGCCGAGATCTCCCCGGGGCCGACGCCACCGACATAGTGGAGGCCGTAGGTCGCCATCACCGCCAGGAGGCCGCCGCCGCGGCGCCTGACCGCGAGGAACGAGAGCGTGGGATCGGTCGGGCCGGCGGGCTCGACGAGATCGGTGCTCCCGGCGGGGGGATTCATCTGCACCATGTCGACCGCGCCGAACGGATTGGCGGGCACGGTACCTGGGCGCATGTGCCAGCGCCGGTTGGAGAGGTGCTCGGGCGCCTCGACGGCCCCCCAGCCGATCTCCGCCGGCACGAGCCCACCGGCTGCCGTGGCGACGGCGGCGCCGATCTTCGCGACGACCGCTTCCTGATAGGCGTCGAGCGGGGCGGCGGCGGCGAGCCGGTCGCCGAGGGCGCTGGTGGCCGAGTGGGTGTGGGTGGCCGCGATGAGGACGGCCTCGGGGGGGATCCCGACGTCGCGCGCGATCCGCGCCCGCGCCGCGTCGCTCACCGCGCGGTGGATCCCGAGCAGGTCACAGACGACCAGCGCCACCTTCGTCGTGCCGTCGTCGAGGACCAGGCAGCGCGCGTGGAGCGGATCGTGGACGGCGCGGACGGGCACCGGGAGAAACCCGCCGATGATCTCCCCTGGTGTTTCGCCCGGAGGGGTGATCTCGACCAGGGCGACACCGGCACGAAGGCCACTGGCGGCTGCGGGGGCCATCGCGCCGGCGACGGCCAGTGCGACGACGATCACGGGCAGGGGGGGGCGGCGCATCGGCGGTGACGACCGGACGAGCCGGTGCTCCGAGGGGAATTGACGGCTCAGAGGAGCTCGGCGATCGGGGCCCCGGACGGGAGGATCGGCATCGGCCGCCCCGCATGGTCGGTCACGGTCCACGACGGGTCGATCCCGAGGTGGCGGTAGACGGTCGCCCAGACGTCGTTGGGCGACAGCGGCCGGTCGCGCGGGTGGCCCCCCTGGGCGTCGGTGGCGCCGATCACCTGACCGCCGCGCGTGCCCCCGCCGGCGACGAGCAGCGACATCGCGCCGGGCCAGTGGTCGCGCCCCGGCTGGTGGACGTTGGTCTGCGAGCCGACGACGTTCTCGAGGCGCGGCGTCCGGCCGAACTCCCCCGTGACCACCAGGAGCACGTCGCGGTCGAGGCCGCGGGCGGAGAGATCCTCGACCAGCGCCGTGACCGCCTGGTCGTAGTACGGCAGCCGCCAGCGGGCGTCGTCGAAGATGTGGCAATTGACGACGTGCGAATCCCAGTTGTAGGTGCCGCTGGCGGGCATCGTGCCCCCGGGATGCTCCATCACGACCGTCACGAACGTGCATCCCGCCTCGACGAGGCGCCGGGCGAGCAGCGCCCGCTGGCCGAAGCGGTGGCGACCGTAACGCTCGCGGACGGCATCCGGCTCGCGCGCCAGATCGAAGGCCGCGCGGGCGGCGGGGCTGGTGAGCATGTCGACGGCCTGGGCGTCGAACGCGTCGCGGGCGCGGAGCATGCCGCCGGCGTCGAGGTCGGCGCGGAGCCGGTCGAGCCCGGCGTTAACGCGCGGAGTCCGAAGCATCGGATATTCTCCCCCTGTCGGCTCGACGGTCGATCCGTCGAATCCACGCTTGCCATCGCCGATTCGAGTGTACCCCTCCCGGGGCGGTTGGCAGACTGCGGAAAAACGCTGCCGCGGCTGGATCGGGCGACGGCCGCGGATCGGCGTGCTCCCCCCAACAGGGCCTCACCCCCCTGCGGTCGAGGGCAGGAGGATGTCGCCTGCCACGAGCACCGGCTCGGGGAGCCGCCGCGGGATCTCGGCGACCCGCATCCCGAACCCCGGCCCGGCGATCGACCCGAGGTCGACGCGCCCGCCGCGGCGCCGGTAGATCCCAGGATGGATCGTGGCCTCGGGGCGCGACGCCTCCGGGCAGAATTGCATGCCGTTGGTCTCCACGCCGGCGAGCGTGCCGGCGTGGGCGGCGAGACGGAGGTGGGGGATCGCGGCGAGCATCGGATTGGTGAGGTCCTGGACCATCACGTCCATGCCGTGCGCGCGGGCGAAAGCGAGCGACAACAGCGCGCCTGTGAACGTCTTGCAGGTCTTGAGGGCGACGCCGTTCCACCCCAGCGCCCGGCCGGAGGCGACGTGCCGCCAGTCGTGGGCGCTCTCGTCGAGGAACAGGCGCGTCCGGGCGCCGAGCGAGTGGACCGGGATCGGGCAGGCCGCCAGGTCGTAGGGGAATGGCTGCTCCACGTACAGCAGCCGCGCGGCGAGCTCCGGCAGGTCGGCCGCCGTCCGGTCGAGGGCGGCGTGGACGTAGGCCGGGTCGGTGACGGTGCAGTTGAAATCGGCGCAGAAATGGCGGACGCCGTGGGCGAGGCCGATCCGGCCGACGCGGGCGAGGCGCGCCACGTCGTGGTCGAGGTCGTCGCCGCGGAGCTTGACCTTGAGGCATTCCAGCCCATCGCGCGCGATCCAGTCGGCCAGCAGCAGCGGCTCACCGTCGACCGGCTCGTCGCCCGTGAGGTCGGCGGCCTCGAGCGGGTCGAGGCCGCCGACGAGGTGCCAGGCGAGCAGCGTCCGCGGCGGCGCGGCGACGAGGAGGTCGCCGGGATGCCGCCCGGCGTATGCCGGATCGGGGGGCGCGGCCGCGTCGGCACGGAGATACCAGGCGAGGTCGCGCGAGAGGAACTCGGCGGTGAGCGTGGCGAAGGCGTCGCAGCCGTGGAGGATCCCGTAGGCGTCGTGGAGGGCGAGGTCGAGGGGGCTCGAGGCGATCAGCGCCGCCAACTCGGGCACCGGGCCGCCGACGGCAGGCCCCCCGGCGGCCGCGGCGAGGGGATCGAGGCGGGCCGCGCGAAAGTCATGGCCGATCTCGAACGCGTGGCCGCGCGCGGGGAACGCGGCCAGCTCGGCCGCGGCGGCGGTGCACAGCCGGACCATGGCGTCGTGGCGGGCGTCGTACGGCAGCGCCGCCGACGGCCATCCCCACTGGACCGCCAGCGGCGTCTCCCCCCAGCCCACGGCGCTGCGGCCGTCGGTTCCGGTCACCTGGACGGCGACGCGGGCGCAGGTGACCGAGTCGACGACCTGGCCGCCGAACTTCAGCGGCACGCGCATTCGCACCGGCAGCAGGTAGACGGCGGCGCCGGTGACGCGCACGTCGGTCGGTCGGGACATCGCAGGCTCCAGGCACGGGTCGGCGGCGTGCTGCCGCGGGCTACCAGTAGCAGGCGCGCTCGACGCGGTCGGCCGTCGGCGGCCGCTCCTCGGGAAGGGGGCGCGTCCAGGCGTCGGTCCTCAGCCGTCGGATCGCCGGGTCGTCGTCCCAGCGGCCGCCGAGGATGCCGAACATGATCTGCAGGTGGCCGCCGATGTGGACCGCCTGCTTGCCGGCGCGCTTGACGTGTGCCGCCAGCGGCAGGCCGTAGGCCCCGGCGCCGATCAGCGCCACGTCGTACTCGGCCCCGTCGATCCGGGCGCACATCGAGTCGAGCGCCGCGAACCAGTCGGCGAAACCGTGGTCGGCGCCGCCGAGCGACTGGACGGCGGGGAGCGTCTCGAGCGTGAACGCCGGGAGGACGCCGAGCGTGGGGAAGATCCGCTCGCGCCGCGTGTACTGCCGACGGATCGATTCGGCGAACGGATGCACCACCAGCACGCGCCGGCCGGCGAGGCAGCGGCTCCAGGGGGGATCGTGGAGCTCGGGGCGGAGGTCACCGACGGGGATCAGGCGCGCCGCGGGGAGGAGGTGGCGGACGCGCGCCTCCTCGGGGAGCCACGAGCCGAGGAGGTCGATCTCGCGGGCGTCGGCCGCGAGCCGGTCGGCAAAGCGCCCGAGGGCCTCGTCGGTGAGCGGGAAGAATCCCGACCAATCGGCCATGTGGCGGCGGATCCGCGGGCTCCACCGGTCGGTGGCGCGCATCTCGCCGAGGAACACCTTCCAGCGCTTGATCCACACGTTCCGCGGGTCGCGCACGTCCCACACCGAGAGCAGCGCCGCCAATTCGGTGGCGCCGAACCGGCTGATCATGCACGGGGCGGGGCGCGAAAGCAGCTCGGCGATCGCCGCCGCGGCCGCCGGCCCCCGGGCGTCGACCGGCAGGAGGCGGCTCTTCGCCGGCAGCAGCATCCTCCGCGCCGCCGCCACCCACTCGACGACCCTGTCGGGGAGCCTCACGGCACCTGCTCCTGGCGCGGGAGCGCCGGCAGGCCGAGCCGGTAGGGATCGTCGGCGGCGAAGGCGACGACACTCTCGGCCGTGATCCAGGCGCGCCCGGCGACGGTCGGCACGATCGCGCTCCCGTCGCGGCGCACCGAAGCGACGTAGACGCCGCCGAGGATGCTCTCCTGGCGCCACGGCTCGCCGGCGGCGAGCCGGCCGTCTTCGTGGAGGCAGCCGACCAGGGCGCTGGTGCCGGTGCCGCACGGCGAGCGGTCGAAGGCGCCGTCGGGGCAGAGGACGAAATTGCGCGCGTCGTTGGCCGGATCGGCCGGCGGGCCAAGGAGGACGACGTGATCGATCGCCGCGCCGCCGTCGCCGCGGCGGCCCGCCGCCTCCAGCGCGCGGCGGATCGCCCAGGCGCGCGCCGACAGCCGCGGCAGCGCCGCCGGTTCGACCGGTTCGCCGTGGTCGGAGGTGATGAAGAACCACAACCCCGACGTGGCGATGTCGCCGGTCACGGTCCGGCCGTCGGCACACGTCACGGCGACGCCGCGCGCCGTGCGCCGGGCGGGGACGTTCTCGAAGCTCGCGTCGGCACCGCCGTGCCAGGTGACGGCGACGACGCCGGCCGGGGTCTCGAGGAGGAACCGCCCCGGCTCGATCCAGCCGAGGTGCCCGAGCGTGACCGCCAGCCCGATCGTGGCGTGGCCGCACATGTCGAGGGAGCCGACGCGGTTGAAATACACCGCCCCGAACCGGCACGCCGGGTCGGCGGGGGGCACCGGGATCACGCCGACCATCGCCTCGGCGCCGCGTGGATCGCCGACCAGGGCTCGGCGGAGGGGAGCGTGATCGCGGGCGAAGGCGTCGCGCTTCTCGCGCACCGAGCCGCGCGCCGGGAACCACGCGGCCGTCGCCGGATCGACGACCACCCGCGTCGGCTCGCCGAGCGTGTGCGAGTCGACCACGCGGAGGCGCGACGGCGGTGGGGAGGCGTTCATGCGCCGCCGGTCCGCGTCGGCGGGCGGTCGCGGATCGCGCGGCGCACAAGCGCGACCACCTCCTCGCGCTCCGCCCCGTCGAGCGGCCGCCGCGGTGCCCGCACCGCCTCGCCCCCCAGTCCGGTCAGCGCCGCCGCCAGCTTGATGCACTGGACGAGGGTCGGGCGCGTGTCGAGGTGGAGCAGCGGCGTGTACCAGCGGTAGACGGCCCGGGCCTCGTCGAACCGCCCCGCCAACGTCAGATCCCACAGCAGCCGGTTCTCGGCCGGGAAGGCGTTGACCAGCCCCGAGACCCAGCCGCGCGCCCCCAGCACGATGCTCTCGAGCACCAGGTCGTCGACGCCGCAGAGAAGCACGTAGCGGTCGCCGACGAGGTTGGCGATGTCGGTGATCCGCCGCGGGTCGTCGCTCGACTCCTTGACGGCGCGGATCGTCGGCTCGTCGGCCAACTCGGCGATCTGCTCGGGGCGGAGGTCGACGCCGTACGAGACGGGGTTGTTGTAGAGCATCACCGGCAGCCCACTGGCCCGGGCGACGGCGCGGAAGTGGGCGAGGTTCTCCGCGGGGCGCGGCTTGTAGACCATCCCCGGCAGGACCATCAGGCCGTCGGCGCCGAGCCGCTCCGCCTCGGCGGCCCAGCGGCAGGCGGCGCGGGTCGTGTATTCGGCGACGCCGGTCACCACCGGCACCCGCCCGCGCGAGGCTTCGATACCGAGCCGGAGCACCTCGCGCTTCTCGTCGGGATCGAGCGAGGTGCCTTCGCCGACGGTGCCCATCACCACCAGGCCGTGAATCCCGTCGTCGATGAGCCGCTCGAAGTGGAGCTTCGTCGCCGCCGGGTCGAGCCGCTCGTCGGGGTGGAATTCGGTCGTCGCGGCGGCGTAGACGCCGCACCAGTCGATCGGCATGGAAGCGCTCCGCGGGTGGAGGGGATTGTATGCTGCGGCCGCCGCGCGTGGCCCGCGCTGGCGCGGAGCGGGGATCGGCGATGGACGTCGTGATCGTCGGAGCGGGGATCGTCGGCGCCGCCTCGGCGCTCGCCTTGGCCCGCGCCGGCTGCCGGGTGACGGTCGTCGAGGAGCGGTTCCCCGGGGGCGGAGCCACGGCGGCCGGGATGGGCCACGTCGTCGTCATCGACGATTCCCCGGCCCAGATCGCGCTCACCTCGCGGGGCCGGGCGCTGTGGGAATCGCTCGCCCCTCACCTCCCCGCGGCAGCGGAGTATCGGCGGCCGGGCACGGCCTGGGTCGCCGCCGCCGCCGACGAACTGGCCGAGGCTGCCGCCAAGGCCGAGCGCCTCGCGGCGGCCGGGGTAGCGGCCCGGCTCATCGGGCCCGAGGAACTGGCGCACCTCGAGCCGGCGCTCCGCCCCGGCTTGGCCGGGGCGCTCGTCGTGCCGGACGACGCCGTCGTCTATCCGCCTCCCGTGGCGGCGTGGATGGTGGCGGAAGCCGTCGCCGCCGGCGCGCGGCTGCGGCGCGGCGTCGCGGCGACGGCGGTCGAGCCCGGCGGCGTGCTGCGCCTCGCCGACGGCGGCCGCATCGAGGCCGACGCGGTCGTCGTCGCCACCGGCGCCGCCGCCGCGCGGCTCGTGCCCGGTGTGCCGATCCGGCCGCGCAAGGGGCACCTCGTGATCACCGACCGCGCGCCGGGGTTGATCCACCACCAGGTGGTCGAGCTCGGCTATGTGAAGCGCGCCCACGACGTCGGCACCGACTCGGTCGCGTTCAACGTCCAACCGCGCGCGACGGGGCAGGTGCTCGTCGGCTCGTCGCGGCAGATCGACGTCACCTCGCCGGCGGTCGAGCCGAAGCTGCTCGAGACGATGCTCGCGCGCTGCTTCGAATACCTGCCGCGGTTGGCGACGGTACCGGCGATCCGCGTCTGGACCGGGCTGCGGGCGGCGACCCCCGACGGGCTGCCGCTGGTCGGCCCGTGGCCGGCGATCGCCGGCCTCTGGCTGGCGACCGGCCACGAAGGGCTCGGGATCACGACGGCGCCCGCCACCGCCGAAGGGCTGGTCGCCGGACTCCTCGGCCGCGACGCGGTGGTCGATCCGGCACCATGGCTGCCGGCGCGGTTCCTGGCGGTGCCCGTGGAGGCCGCGCGATGAACGGTCCCGCTGACCCGCCGCGCGGCCATCGCGACACGGTGACGCTCATGGTCGACGGCGCGCCTGTCACCGCCGCACGCGGACAGTCGGTTGCGGCGGCGCTGCTGTCGCGCGGCGGCGCGGAGGCGTGGCACGTGCGCACGAGCGTCACCGGCGCGCCGCGCGGGCCGCTGTGCGGGATGGGGGTCTGCTTCGAATGCCGGGCGACGGTCGACGGCCGGGAGTTGGTGCGCACCTGCCAGGAGACGGTCCGCGACGGGATGTGCGTCGACACCGCCGCGCCTGCCGCCGCTCCGCGGGCTTGCCCGGCGCTCCCGGCGGCGCCGCGGCACGGGGTGTGCGACGTGCTCGTCGTCGGGGCCGGCCCGGCAGGGATCGCCGCGGCCAGTGCCGCGGCGACGGCCGGGGCCGACGTGATCGTGATCGACGACAACCCTGCCCCCGGCGGGCAGATCTGGCGCGGCGGCGCGGCTCGGCCGCAGGGCGGGGCACGGTTCTTCCCGGGAACCGCCGTGGTCACGGTGACCCCGTCGGGAGCGATCCAGCTCCAGGACGCCGTCGGGACGCGGCAGGTCGTCGCCCGGCGGATCGTCCTCGCAACTGGTGCCCGCGAGCGCTTCGTCCCGTTTCCGGGCTGGACGCTTCCCGGCGTCGTCGGCGCCGGCGGATTGCAGGCGCTGGTCAAGCAGGGGCTCGACGTCGCCGGGAGGCGCGTCGTCGTCGCCGGCAGCGGGCCGCTCCTGCTGGCGGTGGCCGACGTGGCGGCGCGGAGCGGGGCGCGGCTGGTGGCGATCGCCGAACAGGCCGACCGCGTCCGGCTGGCGGGGTTCGCCGCACGGTTGGTGGCCGACCCGGCCAAGCTCGTCCAGGCCGTCGGGCTCGCGCGCACGACGGCGGCCGTCTACCGGCCGGCAACGTTTCCGGTGGCGGTGCGCGCGGCTGCGGACGGCCTGGTCGTGACGCTGCGGTCCGGGCGCCCGGGGCGGGAGCGCGACCGCGACGTCGCCTGCGACATCCTTGCCTGCGGGTTCGGCCTGGTGCCCAACACCGACGTGGCCCGCGCCCTCGGCTGCGCGATCGGCGCGGATGGCGTGGTGGTCGACGAGTGGCAGCGCACGACCCGGCCGGACGTGTTGGCGGCCGGTGAATGCACGGGGATCGGAGGCGTCGACAAGAGCCTGGTCGAGGGGCGGGTCGCGGGGCTGGTGGCGGTCGGCGCCGGTGCAACGGCCGCGCCGCTCCTCGCCGAGGTGCGTCGCGCCCGGCAGTTCGCCGTGCGACTCCTCGACACCTTCACGCTCGACCCGCGCCTCCGGACGCTAGCCTCGGCCGACACCGTCGTCTGCCGCTGCGAGGACGTGGCCGCGGAACGGCTCCGCGGGTTCACCGCGTGGCGCGAGGCGAAACTGCTGTCGCGCGTCGGCATGGGGCCCTGCCAGGGGCGCGTGTGCGGCACGGCGACGTCCGTGACATGCGGCTTCGCTCCCGACGACGTCCGCCCGCCGCTGGTGCCGGTGCCGACCGGCGCGCTTGCCGACGTCGTGAGCCCCTGAGCGAAGATCCGGTCCGGGAGGCGCGGCCCGGTCACGGTTCCCGCCGGTCCGCTCGCCCGTATGCTGGTCCAGTCGCGCCGTCGCCATCCCCGAGGAAGACCCGATGTTCCGCATCCCCCGTCGTCGAGCGATCTTCTTCGCCGCTGTTCTTGCCCCGGCGCTGGTCGCGACCGCCGCCGCGGGCGACGAGGCAACGCCGGTGCATCGCGCCGAGCTCGTTTTCCCCCCCGACCCGCGCCACAACCACGCTCCCGGGATCGTCGAGTGCCCCGACGGCCAGTTGCTCGTCTCCTGGTACCGCGGCTCGGGGGAGCGGAAAGCCGACGACGTCGCGGTGTACGGCGCCCGCCTCGCGCCGGGAGCGGCGGCGTGGAGCGACCCCTTCCTGATGGCCGACACCCCCGGGTTTCCCGATTGCAACACCTGCCTGTCGATCGACCGTCGCGGCAGGCTGTGGCTGTTCTGGCCGGTGATCGTCGACAACCGCTGGGAGTCGGCGGTCACCCACGCGCGCCGGTCGCGCGACTACCTCGGCGCGGGCAGCCCGGTGTGGGAGTGGCAACAGGCGCTGTGGCTGGCCCCCGCCGACTTCGCCCCCCGCGGCCGCGCGCTGCTTGCCGAGCGGCGCGCCGAGCTGGACGGCGCGAGCCCGAATCTGCGCCGCGCGGCGGAGGAATGGCAGCAGCGCCTCGACGACCGGCTCCTGCAGCGCCTCGGATGGCAGCCGCGCTGCAAGCCGACGACGCTGTCGACGGGTCGGATCGTGCTTCCCTTGTACAGCGACACCTGGTCGGCGGCGCTGATGGCGCTGAGCGACGACGACGGCGCCACCTGGCGGGCCGGCGCGCCGGCGCTCGGCTTCGGCAACATCCAACCGGCGGTCGTCGAGCGCCGCGACGGCACGCTCGTCGCCTACATGCGCGAAAACGGCCCGCTCGAGCGGATCCGAACCGCGGAAAGCGCCGATGGTGGGGAGACATGGGGGCCGGTGGGTGTCGCCGAATTACCCAATCCCGGGTCCGGGCTCGACGCCCTGCGCCTCGCCAGCGGACGGTGGCTGCTGGTGTTCAACGACACGATCGAAGGACGCGGCAGCCTCGCTGTCGCACTGTCCGATGACGAGGGGAAGACATGGCCCCACCGGCGCCATCTGGAGCGCGACCCGGCCGGGTCGTTCCACTATCCCGCGGTGACGCAAGGGCGCGACGGCACGATCCACCTCGTGTACAGCGTGTTCGTGGCGGCTGGAAAGACGATGAAGCACGTCGCGTGCGACGAGGCGTGGATCCTGGTCGGAGACGGTCCCGGCGGCGAATGACCCGGCATCCCCCGGGGGGCGTCCCGTTGCCCCCGTGCCGTCGCCTCCCCCTCAGCTCGTCTGGCACGTGCCGGTCGCCGCCGCCGTCGGATCGACGGTGATGTTCGTCACGTTGCCGGTGATCGTGTTGCCGAGCACGCTCGTGCCGGCCAGCCCGCCCGAGGCGTACAAGCCCTGGTAGGTGCCGGTGACGCGGTTGCCGTCGCCGAGGAGGCCGCCGCCGATCGAAAGGCCGGTGGCACTGCCGAGCCGGAACCCGTACGTCGACAGCCCGGCGCCGTCGATCGAGTTTCCGATCGCGCGTGCCGGTGTAGTCGCCGGAGGCGAACTTGATCCCCGTCATCCCGGCGGCGGTGATCGTGAACCCGCGGACGAGCGAATTGGTCGACGTGCCGTTGAACCGGATCCCCTGCATGCCGGGATTGCGGATCGAGCCGCCCCCCGAGAAGCGGACGTTGCTGACCCCGGCCGCGACATCGATCCCGCCAACCGTCACCAGGCTGCCGGTGAGCGTCACGTCGGCGGCCGCCGAAGCGACCCCGAGGCGGATCGGGCCGGCGTAGGTCTGCGGGGCGCCGGCGGTCGACACGTCGGCGCGGAGGATGATGTCGCCGCCGCGCATCTCCAGGGCGATTCCGGGGAGCGACAGGTTCGCGCCCCCCTCCTGGTCGATCACCGGCAGCAGGCCCGGGTCGCTCCGGCCGACGACGATCCGCGACGCGCCGATGATCGCCACGCGCGACACGGTCAGGTCGCCGTCGATCGTGAGCGTCGAGGGCGCCGGTTCCGCCCCGGCGCTTCAGCCGATCAGCGCGTGGAGGACGCGGCCGTGGACGTCGGTGAGGCGGAAGTCGCGGCCGGCGTAGCGGTAGGTCAGCCGCGTGTGGTCGAGCCCGAGGAGGTGGAGGAGCGTGGCGTGGAGGTCGTGGACACTCACCGGATCGACCGCGGCGCGGAAGCCGAAGTCGTCGGTGGCGCCATGCACGGTGCCTCCCTTGATGCCACCGCCGGCGAGGAACACCGAGAACCCGTAGTGGTTGTGGTCGCGCCCCGCCTTGGCGGCACCGTCGCCGCCGAGCTCGACCGAGGGTGTCCGGCCGAATTCACCGCCGACGAGGACCAGCGTGTCGTCGAGGAGTCCGCGGCGCGCCAGGTCGGTGAGGAATGCGTCGAGGGGACCGTCGAGCTCGCCGCACAGGCGCTGGAGGTTGGCGGCGATCTGTTCGTGGTTGTCCCACGGCTGGCCGGCGCCGTGCCACAGCTGCACGGTGCGGACGCCGCGTTCGAGGAGCCGCCGGGCGACGAGGAATTGCCTCCCGTGGACGGTGTCGCCGTACAGGGCCCGGGTCTCGGCGGTCTCCCGCGACAGGTCGAAGGCCTCGGTCGCCTCGGTCTGCATCCGGAATGCCAGCTCGAACGATCCGATCCTCGCTTCGAGCCGCGGGTCGGCGACATGGCGCGTGGCGTCGAGGCGGCGGAGGAGGTCGAGCTGGCGCCGCTGGATGGCGGCCGAGGCATGGGGGCTGGTGATGTTCTCGATGAGCCGGTCGACGGCGGTGTGGCGCGAGTCGATCGCCGTGCCCTGGAGCGAACCGGGGAGGAATCCGGCCTGCCAGTTGTCGGGCCCCTTCACCGGCAGCCCGCCGGGACAGATCGCGAGGAAGCCGGGGATGTTGCGGTTCTCGGTGCCCAGGCCGTGCAGCAGCCACGACCCGACGCTCGGGCGCGGCTGCACCGAGTCGCCGCAGTTCATCAGCATCAACGACGGCTCGTGGTTGGGGACGTGGGCGAACATCGAGCGGATCACGGCGATCCGGTCGGCGTGCCGCGCGGTCCGCGCCAGCAGGTCGCTGAGCTCCAGCCCGCTGTCGCCGTAGCGCCGAAACGGGAACGGCGCCGGCAGGGCGGTGCCGGTCTTGCGCTCGGTCGTCAGCGACAGCGGGAGCGGCTGCCCGGCATGGCGCGACAGCGCCGGCTTGGGATCGACGAGGTCGACGTGCGATGGCCCGCCGTTGAGGAACACGTGCACCAGGCGCGTGGCACGGGGAGCGAAGTGCGGGGACTTGGGAGCGAGCGGGTCGGTCGTGGAGTCAGGCCCGGCGCCGGCGAGCTCGCCGGCGTCGGCGAGGACGCCGGCGAGGCCGAGCAATCCGATGCCGCAGGCGCCGTGGGCGAGCAGGTCGCGGCGGGTGATCGGGGACACGTCTGGCATGGGCATCGCCATGGTCGGGGCGGGGAAAACCATCAGTCGACGAACATCAATTCATTGGACAACAGCAACGCCTGGACGAGCTGCTCCTCGGGACCGAGCTGGCCGTCTGCCGGGCCGGTGTCGCGGCCGGCCGCGAGAAACTCGGTCGCGGCGGCACGCTCGACGGCGCTCGGGGAGCGCTGGAAGACGAGCTGCCACAGGCCGTCGAGCGATTCGGCCGGTGGCCCGTCGGTGCACAACACCCGCGCCGCCAGCGCCCGGGCCCGCGCCGCGACGAACGGGTGATTCAGCGCGAACAGCGCCTGCTGCGGCACGGTCGTCTCGGGGCGCGACGGGGTGTGGAGGTCGGGATTGGCCATGTCGAACAGGCGAAGGGGAGCCGACAGGTACTGCCGGTCGACGAGGCAGTGGATCGTGCGGTGATGGGGCCCGGCGGCGGCGAACGGGTCGGCCGGCCGGCCGGCCGGGTCGAGCCGCAGCTCGCCCGAGAGTGACAGCCACGTGTCGCGGAACTGTTCGACCGACAGGCGCCTGGGCGCCGCGCGCCACAGCAGCCGGGCGGCCGGATCGATCTGGTGCCCGGGGGCATCGGCAGGCACGGTGCCGGTTTGGCGGAACGTCTCCGAGAGGAGGATCCGCCGCACGAGCCGCTTCGTGCTCCAGCCGTCGTGCACGAGGGCCTCGGCGAGCCAGTCGAGCAGCTCGGGATGGGTCGGTGGGGCGGCGCGCGTGCCGAAGTCACTCGGCGTGTCGACGAGGCCGGCGCCGAACAGGTGGCCCCACACGCGGTTGGCCCAGACCCGCGCGGTCAGCGGGTTGTCAGGGGCGACGATCGCGCGCGCCATCTCCAGCCGCCCGCTGCCGTCGCGGAACGGCGCGCCATCCGGGCCGGCCAGGAGCGAGAGGAAGCGGCGCGGCACCGGCGGTCCCTTGAGGGCGGCATTGCCACGGCGCAGGAGCGGCGCGTCGACGGGCAGGGCGCGGTCGAAGCAGGCCAGCGCGTGGGGGGCGGCCTGCGGTGCGGCGATCAGCCAGGCGTCGACGTCGTTGGACAGTTTCCAGAGTTGGTTGACCGCGTCGCTGGGGAGCAACGTCTCGAGCGCCGCGATCGGCTCGTCGGGGAGCGTGGTCGGCGAACCGGGGCCGAGCAGTGCCTGGCGCAGCGCCTCGGCGGCGGGGTCGTCGAGGGCGACCGGTGGCGGCGCCCCGGCCGCAGTGGCGGCCGCGAGCGCTTCCTCCCAGCGTGTCGCGACCGCGGCGAACATCCGTCCGTAGCGGTCGGCGACGTCGCGGCCGTCCCGCGGGGGCGTGGCGAACGCCGCGGCGACCAGGGGGTTGAGGTTCGGGACCGCGTTGCCGGCCCCGGCGACCACCGCCTCGGCCTCGGCCGGGAAGCGCTCGGCGGCGAGCGGGAGCAGCGCGACGAGCAGGCCCCACACCGGGTCCGACGCGATCTCCGGCCGGCCGAGAAACGTCTGCCAGCGCCGTACGACCGCGGGCACGAGGTCGGTGGTGGCGATGATCTGGTCGAACCCCGTCTCCGGGTAGCGGTCGAGGTGGCGCTGGGCGAACAGGTAGTCGGCGATCCGCTCGCGCGCCCGTGCCATCGCCTCGTCGCGGAGCCGGCGCGAGCCCTCCGCCAGCGCCTCCCGGCGGCGCTCGAGCTCGGCGGTCCAGGCCGCTGACGGGGCGCGCGTGTCGGCACGCCTCGGCACCGGCACGAGCCGGTCGACGCTGCTTGCGAACACGCCGAACAGGGCGTAGTAGTCGGCGGTCGGGATCGGGTCGTACTTGTGGTCATGGCAGCGGGCGCAGGCGACGGTGAGGCCGAGGAGGCCGCGGCCGACGACGTCGATCCGATCGTCGACGATGTCGGGGGGAACGCCGAGGAAGCGTCGGCCGGTCGTCAGGTAGCCCAGGGCCGCGAGGTCGGGGCTGCCGGCCGCGACCAACCGGTCGGCGGCGAGCTGCAGTGACACGAACCGGTCGTAGGGGAGATCGGCGGTGCAGGCGTCGATGACCCAGTCGCGATACGCCGGCGCATGGACGAAGAACCGCTCCTCGCGGGCGTAGACGTAGCCTTTGGTGTCGGAGTAACGCGCCACGTCGAGCCACAGCCGTGCCAGGTGCTCGCCGTAGCGCGGTGAGGCGAGCAGGCCGTCGACGAACTTCGGCCAGGCGTCGGGGGAGGGATCGGCGACGAAGGCGGCGACCGCGTCGGGCGTGGGGGGCAGGCCGTGGAGGGCGAACGACGCGCGCCGCGCGAGCGTGCGCCGGTCCGCCGGCGGCGAGCGCGACAGTCCGGCGGAGGCGAGCCGAGCGTCGACGAAGCCGTCGATCGGCGACGGCAGGACGCCAGCGGGGGGAATCGCGAACGCGCGGCGCGGCTGGAAGGCCCAGTGGTCCGTCGCCTTCGCCGCACCGCGCTCGATGTCGCCGGGCCAGGGAGCCCCGGCCGCCAGCCACGTCTCGAGCGCCGCGGCCTCGTCAGGCGTGAGGCGCGGCCCGGCTTCGGGGGGCGGCATGCGCACGGCGTCGTCGGCGTGGCGGATGCGGCGCGATAGCTCGCCGGGGCGGGGTGTGCCGGGAAAGGCGACCGGGCCGCCGTCGCCGCCAGCCACCAGCCCGGACCGCGAATCGAGCCGAAGCGAAGCGAACGACGTGTCGGGGCCGTGGCAGCCGACGCAGCGCTCGAGGAGGAGCGGCCGCACCCGGCGCTCGAACAGATCCTCCGCTGCCCGATCCGAGTCGGTTCCGGCGCCCGGGGGCGTGCCGGGCTCCGCGGCGCCGGCGGCCACGCAGGCCGTCACGACGGCCGCGACGAGCGCCGCCCCCCAGCCCGGCGCGTTACCGACGAAGCGTCGCATCGTCCGATTCCGAAAAGGCCCGTTCTTCAAGGCCACGCTCGATCGCTGCCGCAGTCTATCCGCCGAGGAGACGGGGCCGGTGGCCGGTTTCTCTGGCCATGAAATCGTTTATAGTGCCGCCGGCCGGCGGCGGAGTCGAATCGATCGGCGCCCGCGCCGGGCCTGCTGCACGCGCCATCCGTCCCGAGGAGAGCCCGATGCCCACCCCCCGCAGTCGTCTGGCCCGTCGCCAGTTCATTCGCCGCGGATTAGCCGGCGGTGCGACCGTCGCCGCGCCGTTGGTGATCCCCGGTTCGGCCCTCGGGCTCGACGGCACCGTCCCGCCGAGCGAGCGCGTCGTCGTCGGCGGCATCGGCATCGGCAACCGCGGGACCTATGACCTGGGCTGCTTCTTCGAGCAGAAGGACGTCCAGTTCGCAGCCGTCTGCGACGTCAAGGAGGCCCGCCGGGCCGCGATCAAGAAGATGGCCGACGAGCGCGCCGGCAACGACGCCTGCGCCACCTACCGCGACTTCCGCGAGCTCCTCGACCGCGACGACATCGACGCCGTCCTCATCGCCACCGGACCCAACTGGCACGCCACGATGACGATGTACGCCGCGCGGGCCGGCAAGGACATCTACTGCGAAAAGCCGGTCACCAAGAACATCGAGCAGAGCCTGATCCTCAAGGACACGATCGCCCGCACCGGGCGGATCTTCCAGGCGGGCACCCAGCGGCGCAACCTCCCCCACTTCGCCTTCGCGTGCGAACTGGCCCGCACCGGGCGGCTCGGGAAGATGAAACGCGTCTACGCCCATCCCGCCGGGATGACGGCGATCAGCAGCGGCTGGCTCCCCGCCGAGCCGGAGCCGCCGAAGGAGCAGGTCGACTGGGACATGTACCTCGGCCCGGCGGCATGGCGGCCGTTCAATGCCAAGCAACTCGACGGCTTCAACTTCGAGAAGGGGGGCGGGCTTGTCGGCGGCGGCGTGCTCGAGTGGGGCACCCACTGCGTCGATCTGTGCCAGTGGGCGGTCAACGACCGTCCGCCACCGGTCGAATACAACCCGCCGAAGGACGGCGAGATCGTCGCCCGCTACGACGACGGCGTCGAGCTGATCTTCCGCGAGAAGGGGTGGATCCCGCTCGGTTCCTGCCCGGTGCGCTTCGAGGGTGAGGACGGCTGGGTCGAGGCCGGCGACAGCGGCAAGATGGTCCTCAGTTCGCCGACGCTGCTGGCCGGCCGCGAGGTCGCCGAGATCGGCGGCTACCCGGCGACGTTCCACGTCCGCGACTTCCTCGATTGCGTCAAGTCGCGGCATCAGCCGAAGACCAACGCCGTGGCCGCGTGCAACGCGCACATCGCCTGCCACGCCGCCAACGTGGCGCTGTTCCTCGGCCGCCCCGTGCGATTCGACAACGTCACCAACATGTTCATCGACGACGCCGAGGCCAACCGGCTCCGCTCCGAGGCGCTGCGCGAGCCGTGGCGCCTCTGAGCGCGGTGCGGCGCGACCGCGCCGCACCTGTCCGGGTGTCGTGTTCCGCTTTTCCCGTCCCGCTTCCACCGAGGGTTCCACCGATGGTCGCCCCGTCCCGGTCGTTGCTGTTCGCCGTGATGCTGGCCTTCGCGCTGCCGGCCGTGGCCGGGGCACAGGCCCCCGCCGGCCGCACCGACAAGGAACGCGAGCAGATCGCGATCCTCCGCGTTCCGGCCGCGGCCGACGACGTGGCGGCCGAGGGAAAGAAGGCGCTGGCCTGCAAGATGCTGGCGATCCACGGTTCGGCCGACGCTGTCCCCGATCTCGCGGCGCTGCTGGCCAACGAGCGGCTGTCGTCGTGGGCGCGGATCGCCCTGGAGGCGATTCCCGACCCCGCTGCCGGCGCCGCGCTGCGGGCCGAGGCGGGGAAGCTCTCCGGGCGCCAACTCGTCGGCGTGATCCATTCGCTCGGCGTCCGCCGGGACGCCGCGGCGGTCGAGATACTGGCGGCAAAGCTGGCCGACCGTGATCCCGCCGTCGCCTCGGCCTCCGCGTACGCCCTGGGGATGGTGGGAGACGCCGCGGCGACCGCCGCCCTCCGCAAGGCGCTGCCGCGGGCCGAGGGGAAGGTCCGGTCGGCGATCGCCGAGGCGTGCGTGGTCGCCGCCGACCGGCTCCGCGGCTCGGGTAAGGGGAGTGACGCCGCCGCGATCTACGACGAGATCCGCGCTGCCGACGTGCCGGTCCAACGGAAGCTGGAAGCGATCCGTGGCGCGATCCTCGCGCGCGGCGACGCCGGCGTGGCGCTGTTGGCCGAGCAGCTCCGGGCCGCCGACGAGAAGTATTTCCGGCTCGGGCTCACGGTGGCCCGCGAGCTTCCGGCCGGGGCGACCGACCGGGCGCTGGCCGAGGAGCTGGCGAAGCTGCCACCGGCCCGCGCGGCGCTGGTGGTGACGGCGATGGCCGATCGGCCCGGTTCGACCGACGTCGCGACGCTCGTCAAGGCCGCCGGTGCCGGCCCGAAGGAGATCCGCGTCGCGGCGTTGTCGGCGCTCGGCCAGATCGGCAAGCCGGGGGCGGTCGCGACGCTGCTCGCCGGGGCGACCGACGCCGATGCCGACATCGCCGCCGCGGCCCGGGGGGCTCTCGCGGAGTTGCGGGGCGCCGAGGTCGACGCCGCGATCCGCGACCGGCTGGCGACCGCCGACCCGGGGCTGCTGGCAGTGCTCCTCGGCCTGGTCGGCCAGCGCCGGATCGACGCCGTTCCCGCTGTGATCAATGCCGTCAACCATGCCGATCCCACGGTGCGGACCGCGGCCCTCAAGGCCCTCGGCGAGATCGTCGATGGCGAGCGGCTCGGTGTCCTCGTCGAGCGGACCGTCACGCCGCGCAGCGACGCCGAGGGGGCCGCCGCCCTGGCCGCGCTCAACGCGGCGAGCCTGCGCATGCCCGACCGCGAAGCCTGCGCCGCGCGGCTGGCAGGTGCGCTCGGTTCGGCGCCGGTCGCCGTCCAGGTGAAGCTCCTCGACATCCTCGGCGGGGTCGGGGGCACCAAGGCGCTGCAGACGGTCGCCACCGCCGCGCGGAGCGACAGCGACGAGCTCCGCGACGCCAGCAGCCGGCTGCTTGGCGAGTGGATGACGGCCGACGCCGCCCCGGTGCTCCTCGACCTCACGAAGACCGCCCCCGGCGAGAAGTACCAAAACCGCGCGATGCGCGGCTACATCCGCATCGCCCGGCAGTTCGACCTGCCGCTCGACCAGCGCTTGGAGATGTGCCGCAAGGCGTGGGAGGCGGCGCGCCAGCCGGCCGAGCAGAAGATGGTGCTCGACGTGCTCCGCCGTTATCCCGCGCCGTCGGGCCTCGACATGGCGGTGACCGCCGCGGGGAGCGAGGGGGTGAAGGCCGAGGCCCGGCAGGCGGCGGCGTCGATCGCCCAGAAGCTCGGCGAGCTGCCGGCCGAGGCGTGGAAGAAACTCGAGGGGCTGGGGCTCGTGAAGCGGAAACTGGAGATCCAGAAGGCCGAGTACGGCTCCGGCGAACGGAAGAAGGACGTCACGGAGACGCTGCGGAAGCACGCCGGGAGCACGATCGTGATCGTCCTTCCCGACCCGAGCTTCAACAAGGTGTTCGCCGGCGACCCCGCGCCCGGCGCCGCGAAGCAACTCGTCATCCGCTACCTCCTCGACGGCCGTCCCGCCGAGGTGATCGTCGCCGAGGATCAGCCGATCGAGCTCATCGAGCCGAAGTGAGCGCCACGGCCCCGCGGGGCCTCAGCCACCACTGTCGAACATCACTCCCTGGGCGAGCGGCAGGTCACGCGAGAAGTTGACCGTCACCGTCTGCCGGCGCATGTAGCCCTTCCAGGCGTCGCTGCCACTCTCGCGGCCGCCACCGGTCTCTTTCTCGCCGCCGAACGCGCCGCCGATCTCGGCCCCCGACGGGCCGATGTTGACGTTGGCGATCCCGCAGTCGGATCCGGCCGCCGAGACGAAGCGCTCCGCCTCGCGGAGATCGAGCGTGAAGATGCAGCCCGACAGGCCCTGGGGGACGTCGTTGTGGAGCCGCAGGGCCTCGTCGAAGTCGTCGTACCCGAGCACGTAGAGGAGCGGCGCGAACGTCTCCTCACGGACGATCGCCGACTGCCTTGGCATCCGCACGAGCGCCGGGCGGACGTACACGCCGCCTCCCGGGACGCCGCTCGTCACCCGGCCGCCCCCCAAGACCTCGCCTCCGTCGGCGCGCGCCTGGTCGAGGGCCCGCTCCATCGCCACCGCCGCGGCCTCGTCGACGAGCGGGCCGAGGAGCGTGGCCGGGTCGCGCGGGTCGCCGATCGGGATCGAGGCGTAGGCCCTCCGCAGGCGCTCGAGGAGCGGCGCCGCCACCGACCGGTGGACGATCAGCCGCCGCAGCGACGTGCAGCGCTGCCCGGCCGTGCCGATCGCCGAGAACACGATCGCGCGGACCGCGAGGTCGAGGTCGGCGGAGGGGCAGACGATCATCGCGGCGTTGCCCCCCAACTCGAGCAGCACCCGGCCGAACCGGGCGGCGACCAGCGGCGCGACGGCCCGGCCCATCCGCGTCGAGCCGGTCGCCGAGACCAGCGCCACGCCGCCGTCGGCCGCCAGCGCCATCCCCTGCTCGGGTCCGCCGTTGACGAGCTGCACGAGGTCCGGCGGGGCGTCGGCCCCGAACCGGTCCAGCACCCTTGCGAGGATCGCGAGCGCGGCGGCCGCCGTCAGCGGAGCCTTCTCCGACGGCTTCCAGATCACCGGGTCGCCACAGACCAGCGCCAGGGCGGCGTTCCAGCACCACACCGCGACCGGGAAGTTGAACGCCGAGATCACGGCGCAGGGGCCGAGCGGGTGCCAGCTCTCCGCCATCCGGTGGCCGGGGCGCTCGGAGGCGATCGACAGCCCGTGGAGCTGGCGCGAGAGACCGACGGCGAAGTCGCAGACGTCGATCATCTCCTGGACCTCCCCCTCGGCCTCGGCGCCGATCTTGCCGACCTCGAGCGTGACGAGGGCGGCGAGCCGGCGCTTCTCGGCGCGCAGCTCCGTGCCGAACAGGCGCACCAATTCGCCGCGGCGCGGGGCGGGCACGTCGCGCCACCGCGTGAAGGCTGCCCCGGCGGCGGCGACGACGGCGGCGATCGCCTCCGGCGGGGTGACGGCGACGGAGCCCAGCACGGCGCCGTCGATCGGCGAGACGCTCGTCAGTTCGGCGGCCATGGCGGAACCTCCCCGGGCCCGGTGCGGGCGCCGTGGCGCGACAGTATGGCAGCCGCGGCAGTCGGCGCGCCGGGCGTCAGTCGGCGTCGCCCCGCGCCTCCGGGCGGGCCACCGTTTCGACCGCGGTGGCGGGCTCCTCGATCGAGCCGGCGACGGGCGGCCGCCCGAGGGCATGTTCGAGGCGGAACTGGGCGACGTTGTAGTCGATGACGGCGTCGAGGTATTCGGTCCGGGCCTGGGCCAGCGCCTGGATCGGCTGGAGCACCTCGATGGGGCGCGTCGCCGTGACGGGCAGTCCTGCCGCGCGGCGGATCGTCGCGAGATTGAGGTTCACCGAGCGGACCGCCGCGGCGGTCGTTTCTTTCATCCGCTCCAGCTGCCGGCGCGCGGCAATCCGCGCCTTCTCGGCCTGGACGACCTCGGCGGCGACGCGGTCCTGGACCTTGAGGAAGCCGAGATCGGCCACCCGTCGTTCGGCACCGCGCCGCTCGCGGATCGCGCGGTCGGTGAACCCGAGGTTTGCCGTCTCCCAGTAGAGATTGACGTCGGCGTCGCTGTGCGAGGCGAAGTCGCCGAGGAACTCGTCGCGGCCACCGCCGAAGCCGCCGCCGGAGTAGCGGAAGGCGCCGCTGGGCACGAACGGCCGCAGCCGGGCCTGGCGGAGGCGGCGGTCGCGTTCGGCGAGGCTGCGCTGGTGATCCCCCTCCAGTCCGGCGCCGGCGCGCACGAAGGCGTCGGTCACCGCGACGAGCTCGGCGGCGTTGGCAGCCGCCTCACGGGCGATCGCCAACCGGCCGGCGGCACGCTGCAGTTCCATGTACGACTCCGCGGTGCCGAGCAGCGCGTCGTTGGCGGCGGTGCGGATCCCCGCCCGGCGGGCATCGACGATCTGCCGGGCCGCGAGCGGCAGGAAGATGGCGTCGGAGATCCGCAGGACGGTCGTCAGGCCGGTGACCGGTGCCGGCCCGCCGGCGGGCACGGGACCGGTGATGCTCGATCCCCCGGCCGCCGTCGCCCCGAGGAACAGCGAGCTCTTGCTGATCGTCCGCACCGGCCCCTCGACGACTTGGGCCTGGCCGTCGTGGCGGATCCAGTTCGGGCCGATGAAGATGCTCGGCAGCCACAGGGCGCGGGCGTGCTGCAGGTCGGCGGCCGTCGCGGCCATCCGCGCCCGGGCGATGGCGACGTCGAGATCGCGGGCGCCGCCGCGACCGGGCCGACTCCCAAGGGGGTGAAGGTCGACCTCCGCGGCCAGTTGGCACCGCTCGACGAGATCGTCCGGGGGTGTCGATCGGGTTGGTGGCGGCCGTCGTGGTCATCCTCCTGGTGCTCACCGCCGCCTTCCAGTCGCCGCGGCTGGCGCTGATCGCGGTGTCGGGCGCGCCGGTCGTCATCGTCGGCGTGGCGGTCGCGCTGCGGATCACGGGCACGACGCTCAACCTCCAGTCTTTCATGGGAGCGATCATGGCCCTGGGAGACCGGCACGCTGCCGCCGTCGAACCGGGTGATGAACGGCGACACCGTGCCCGGCGGCATGAACGCCCGGGCGCGGGTCACGTAGCCGATCGTCTCCGCCATCGCCTGCGCCATGTCGGTGCCGGGATGGAAAACGAGCTTCATGATCGCCATTCCCTGCACCGAGCGGCTCTCCACGTGGTGGATGCCGCCGATGTAGAGGAAGTGGTACTCGTAGTAGTTGGTGAGCAGTCCCTCCATCTGCGCCGGGTCCATGCCGCCGTAGGGCTGGCAGACGTAGACCACCGGGGCGTCGAGGTTGGGAAACACGTCGATCCGCATCCGCCGGACCGCGACGCCGGCGAGAAGCAGCAGCGCGACGACGCCGACGACGACCGTCCAGGGGCGCCGCAGGGCGGCGTCGATCGGATTCATACGTTCTGCGACGCTCCGCGGGGGCGGCGGGCCGCCGACGATTGGACCGGCCCGCAGGGCACGGGCTGACGGTGCCGACCCTCACCCGGCCCGCGTCGGCGCCGATCAACGGCCCGTGGAGCGAACCTCGCCGGGGCTGGTAGTCTACCGACGACGACCTGCCGGGCGGCGTGGGGCACGGGCGGGATCGTCGCTTTCCGCACGAACCCGACGGCCCGCGCACGGACCAGCCCCATGCGCCTGCAACCGCTCGACTGGGTCGTGGTCGGGAGCTTCCTCGCCTTCACGCTCGCGGTCGGGATGGCCGTCGCCCGCCGCGCCGGACGCTCGTCGGCCGACTTCTTCCTCTCCGGGCGCACCCAGCCGTGGTGGCTGCTGGGGACGTCGATGGTGGCGACGACGTTCGCCGCCGACACGCCCCTGCTCGTGACGAGCATCGTCCGCGAGCAGGGGGTGGCGGGGAACTGGGTGTGGTGGGCGTTCCTCCTCACCGGGATGGTCACCGCCGCGGTCTACGCCAAGCTGTGGCGCCGTACCGGGGTGGTGACCGACGTCGAGTTCTACGAGCTGCGCTACGGCGGCCCGCCGGCGGCGTTCCTCCGCGGGTTCCGCGCCGTCTACCTGGGCCTGGTGTTCAACGTTCTGGTGATGGCCAACGTGACGCTCGCCGCGGTGAAGATCGGCAGCGTGATGTTCGGGTTCTCGGCGGTCGAGACGATCCTCTTCGCCACGGTGGCGACCGTCGTGTTCAGCGCCGCCGGCGGGCTGACGAGCGTGCTGGTGACCGATTTCGTGCTGTTCATCGTCGCCATGTTCGGTAGCGTGGCCGCCGCGGTGGTCGCCCTCGGGGTGCCCGAGGTGGGGGGCATCACCGGGCTGATGAGCCACCCGGTGGTCCGCGACAAGGCCGGGATGTGGCCGGCGCTCGACTTCTCCACCACCGCGGGCCGCGACCTGGCGATGACGATCTTCATCATCCCGCTGGCCGTGCAGTGGTGGGCAGCGTGGTATCCGGGGGCGGAGCCGGGGGGGGGCGGATACGTCGCCCAGCGGATGCTCGCCGCCCGCGACGAGCGCCATGCCACGGGCGCGACGCTACTGTTCAACTTCGCCCACTACGCGCTGCGTCCCTGGCCGTGGATCCTCGTCGCCCTCGCGTCGCTGGTGCTATACCCCGACGAGGCAGCGCTCCGTGCGGCGCTGCCCGCGGTCGACGCCGCGCTGGTCCGCGACGACCTCGCCTACCCGGCGATGCTCACTCGCTTGCCCGCCGGGCTTCTCGGGCTGGTCGCCGCGTCGCTGGCGGCCGCTTACATGTCGACGATCTCGACGCAGCTCAACTGGGGAGCGTCGTACGTCGCCAACGACATCTGGCTGCGCTTCGTCAGGCCCGGGGCCCCGGAGCGCGAGCTGGTGGCGGTGGGGCGCGTGATGACGGTGGTGCTGATGGCGCTGGCCGCGTTCATCGCGCTCCAATTGGAGAGCGTCTACGAGGGATTCAAGGTGCTCCTCACGGTCGGGGCGGGCACGGGGTTGATCTACATCCTCCGCTGGTTCTGGTGGCGCGTGAACGCCAGCGCCGAGATCGTGGCGATGGCGGTGTCGTTCGCGCTGGCCGCCGGGTTCTTCGTCGCGGGAAAGACGCCGGGGGTGGTGGTGCCTGCCGAATGGCAGCAGTTCCTCTGGATCGTCGGCGTCACGACCGTCGCCTGGCTGGCGGCGGCGCTGTTCGGCCCTGCCGAGTCGCAGGCGACGCTCGAGCGGTTCGTCGAGCGCGCCCGGCCGGGAGGGCCGGGCTGGAGGGCGGTGATCGATCGAGCCCATGCGGCCGGGCGGCTCACCGCCCTCGACGCCCGCTGGAAACTCCCGGTGGAGTTGGTGTTCGCCGTCGCCGGCTGCGTGGCGATCTACGGGGGCCTGTTCGCCACCGGCTATCTGATCTATGGCGACTCCCGCGGCTTGGCCATGGCGCTCGCCGCCACGGCCGTGGGGATCCTCGTCGCCGGGCTGACGTTCCGCCGCGCCGTGGGATGAGGCTGCCGGCGTGCGGGCCAAGGTCGCGCGGACCTCGGGCTACACGCGGAGGTAGACGCCGTCCTTCTCGAAGTGACGGATGAACAGCCAGGTGATCCAGCCGAAGACGAGCAGCGACGCGGTCACGTACCAGCCCGGCGAGTCGTTGGGCACGAATCCCTTGACCGCGGTGCCGACCATGTCGTGGAGCACGTAGGCGAGGATCGCGTTGGTACCGAACGTCGTGAACAGCGGAAGCTGCCGGCCGCCGCGGTCGCAGGCGAGGTGGAACAGGACGTACACCGCGAGCGAGAACCCGGCCGAGAACACGAGATACGACAGCGACCCGGCGCGCTGGCTCATCATCCAGTAGTTTCCCTGACGCTGTGTCTTCGGCGGCGGCGGGACGAACGGAGCCTCGGCGAGCCACGCCCCGACGCCGGCCGCCGTGGCCCGCTTGGCCGCCATCCGCTCCGCGGTCGGGATCACCCCGTCCGACGCCAGTGGCGTGACGGCGGCGGTCGTGGTCGCCGGCACGTCGTAGGCGCGCGTACCGCACGACAGCCCCCAGCCGAGCGCCATCAGCGAGGCCGCCGAGAGGACGATCCGGCCGAGGGGCACCGGCCGCCCGTCCGCCGCGGCGGATCGCGGGGCGAACTCGTCGCAGGCCAGCGTGCCGACGATCGCCGGGATCGTCCAGGTGAGGAAGCCGAGCGGGCCGCCGTCGATCCCGGCCGGCGGCGCGTTGACCCAGGTGAAGTTGAACCACCACGACAGGATCACGTGGGCCGTGGCCGAGGCCACCATCCAGGCGATCCGCACGCCGGCGGTGGCGCGGACCACGGGGAGAATCCACAGCGACGTCACCGCGATGTGCATCAGCGTCTGGAACCAGGTCCGCTTGAGCGGCTCGCCGATCGCGCCCCAGAACCCGAGCTTGGACAACTGCTCCCACGAGGGCGCCCGGCTCCCGACGGTGTAGACCACCAGCGACACGAGCACGAGGCCGAGGAGGCGGCGCACCACCCGGCCATAGGCGGCGCTTCCCTCGCGCTCGAAGCGCCGCCCGAACGTGAGCCGCATCGCGAACCCGACCGCGAACAGGAACTGCGGCATGATCGTGTCGGCATAGCTGCAGTAGTCGTGCGTGTGGCGGAGGATCCGCGGGCAGGCAGCGAACCCGCCGAGGTAGTTGACGAGCATCATCCCCACGACCGTGTAACCGCGGAATTGGTCGAGGGCGGCAAGACGCGGCCGCGAGGTGGCGTTCCGGGTGTCGCTCATGGCACGGGCTTCCCCGGGGATGCGATGGGGCGGTGGCCCGAACCGACCGGTCCCAACGACGGGGATCGTAGCGTCGGCCGGGCGGTGGCGTCGAACCCACCGCCGGGGCCGAGGGTCGCCGAGCCGATCGGAAGCGTCAGCGCTTCTTCTTCCGCGGGTCGACCGTGAATTCGATCTGGTTGACCTCGCCGGCCTTGACATCGGCGGTCAGCGGCGACGTGCTGACGTCGTAGTACTTGGAGTCGATCCGCGGCAGTTTGCCATTCGAGTTGTCGATCCACACGCCGCTCTCGCTGAGTTTGTCATCCTTGGTCGGCCAGAGGTCGAGGAGCACGACCTTGTGCGCCCCGACGATCGCACCCTTGGGCGCCTTCGGCACGTCGAGGGTGAGCGTGAACTGCCCCGAGTCGTCGGTCTGTCCCGTTGACCGCGGTCCATTCGCCGAGAGGAACTCGACCCGGACCATCTCGAGCGGAGTGCCGTCGAGAGTGACTTTGCCCGTGACCTCGGCGACCTTGTAGCTCGGGCCGCAGCCCGACGCACCGATGAGAGCGACCGCCAGGGCGGCACGAACGGCTGCACGCGTCATCGTCGGGACTGACTCCAGAAGGATCACGATCACACGGTGCTGCTCGCGGCCCGACGCCGTCGCTCCGACACGGGCTCGCGACGGCCCCCTATCCCGGAGGCGAAACCGATCCCCCGGGACCGGCGCTGCCGGTCCCGGGGAACACGACGGACGTGACTCGCGGCTCAGTCGCTGGCGTTCGACTCACCGCCGGCACGCGAGCCGAGGGCGATGAACGTCGCCTGGTCGAGCGACTCGGAGAGGAACCGCACGGATCCGTCGGCGAACGCGAACACGGCCCCTCCGGGATGCTGGCTGCCGAAGGCGTTGATCCGATCGTCGTAGCGGATCGGAGTCCGGTACTCGACGCAGTCGCGGATCCGCATGTTGATCGGCACCCCAGTCCCGAGGAACGCGTTCCCCTCGGCGCCGAACCAGACCCAGTTCCAATTCGCCATCTTCGTGGTCGACCAGCCGGTCTCGGGGCCGCAGCGGTCGAAGACCGGGTCGTAATTGCTGCGCTCGCCCATCAGGATCGTCCGGCTGGTACCGTCGGAGATCTCCGCCAGTCTTCGCGCGACGTTGCGGGTGAAGATGCCGTCGCTGGCTGCCTGCTGCGCGGAGGTCGCGCTTCCCGGCGGCCGCGGGTGGTCCGTCCCGGGGCCGAGCGGATTCCACAGCGACGGGAGCGTGTTGCTGAAGCCGGGATACCCGCGCCGACCGGCGCAGGCGAAATAGTCTGCCCGGGCGTAGACGCCGTTACCGGTGGTGCTGTGGCTTTCGTTCCATTCCGGCCCGACGTTCGATGGGCAGCGGAGGATCGCCGCCAACCGCTGACCGACGGCCGCGGTGCCGTTGGTGGGATTCATCGTCGTGCCGTCACCACCGAACATCGTGTTGGAACGCTGGTTGTTGCTGAACACGAGTTGGTCCCACGCCCGGTGGAAGGCGACTTCCTCGACGTACGGAAGCAGTTGGAAGAGAAGCGCATACCGCCGGTCCCAGGTCGGTGCGCCCCGATCCCATTCGGGGTGGCCCCAGCCCGTTCCGTCACGCCGCAACATGCCGAACGGCAGCTTCTTGAACGAATCGAGGTGGTTGTGATTGGCAACCGCCCACTGCTTGAGGTGGTTGGTGCACTGTGATCGCCGGGCGGCCTCGCGCGCCGCCTGGACCGCCGGGAGCAACAGGCCGACGAGCGTGCCGATGATCGCGATCACGACGAGGAGCTCGACGAGGGTGAAGCCCCGCCGCACGCCCCTGACCGAACCGGAATCCGAGTACTTCATGATGATGTCCTCCGCCTCGAGGAATTGACCGAAATGACACGTCGGGGGAAGCGAGAGAATCACGCGGAAGACGTCCGGGACCGGCACGCCAGTCGCGAAATCCCCTAGACCCCAACTAAGTTTCTAAGTTACAGAAGCCCCGGGAAAGAAGCCTTCCATGTAATTCCTTGGTCATGTATCGGTTTTTTCGATGTGGCGTCGGCGTCTGCTTTCGCCCCAGTCCATCCACTCGAGGCAGTGGCTTCACCGCGGTCGTTTCGTATCGTGGGGGCAGGCGTGCTGCGGCCACATTTCGACCGGCGGGTGCGTCCATCCCGACGAGGTGACCACGATGCCGACTCGCTGTGGGACTGTTCGCGCTCCGCGGTCGCCGGGGGCCGTCGTCGCCGTTCTCGGCTGCCTGGCGTTTGCCGTGGCGGCTCCGCTCCGCGCGATCGCGGCCGAGTGCCCGCTGGCCGTGCGCTGGGAATTGATCGCCAACGCCCCTCCCGTCGGCGGCGACGGCGACTTCGAGGCCCGATTCACGCTCACCAACGTCTCGGCCGCGCCGCTCGGTGACGACGGCTGGACGCTGTTTTTCACGATGGCGCCACGCGAGCTACGCCCCCACCCGAGCCCCCAGCCGGCGGTCGTCGAGCATCTCAACGGCGACTGGTACCGCCTTCGCCCGGCGCCGGGCTTCCGCCTCGAGCCCGGTGCGACCGTCGACGTGCGCTATGCCGGCGTCGAGCCGGTGGCCAAGGAATGCGACGCACCGCTCGGGCCGTATGTCGTCGTCCGCGACGCCGCCGGCGGGGAGCCGCGGATCACCGCGGTCGCCGACTACCGGATTCTCCCCTTCGTCCGCCGCGAGCAGGCCCGGCGCGGACCGCGCGACCGCCACCCGCTGCCGACGCCGCGCGAGCGGTTCGAGGCCGACCGCGAGCTCCACCTCGTCGCCGACGAAGACATGCCGGCCGTCGTGCCGACGCCGGTGGCGGTGCGGCGCGGCGCCGGCACGGCGCGGCTGACAGCAGCGTGGCCGATCGAGTGCCCGGCCGATCTCGAGCCGACGGCAGTCTGGCTCGCCGACCGGCTCGCGCGGCAGCTCGGAGACCGGCCGGTCGTGGCGGTCCGCACGGCCGGGGAAGGGGCCGTGGGGCCGGTGATCCGGTTGGCCCGGGACGGAGGCGCGGCCGAGTCATACAGGCTCGCGGTCGCGGCCGACGGGATCACGATCACCGGCGGCGATCCGGCGGGGGTGTTCTACGGCGCCCAGAGCCTCCTCCACCTCCTCCCCTGGGAGTCGCTGCGCCGTCCCGACGCCGAGGTGCGCGTGCCGGTGATCGAGATCGAGGACCGGCCCCGGTTCCCGCACCGCGGGCTCCATGTCGACGTCAGCCGCAATTTCCAGAGCCGCGAGACGATCGAGCGCGTCATCGATCTGATGGCGGCCTACAAGCTCAACCGTCTCCTTCTCTACACCACCGAGGACGAGGGGTGGCGGATCGAGATTCCCGGGCTGCCCGAGCTCACCGAGGTCGGGGCCCGGCGGCGCCACACCGACTCCCCCGACGATCCGGTCGTCCATCCGGCCTACGGCTCCGGCCCGTTCGCCGACGATCCCGGCCGCCACGGCAGCGGCCATTACTCGCGCGACGACTTCATCGCCATCCTCCGCCACGCCGCCGCCCGGCACGTGAAGGTGATCCCCGAGCTCAACTTTCCCGGCCACGCCCGCGCGGCGATCAAGGCGATGGAAGCCCGCCACCGGAGGCTGATGGCTGCCGGCCAGCCCGAGGCCGCCGAGGAGTACCGGCTCGTCGATCCACTCGACACGTCGGTCTACCGCTCGGCGCAGAGCTACCGCGACAACGTCGTCTCGGTCGCCCGCGATTCGACCTACCGGTTCTACGAGAAGGTGGTCGACGAATTGGCGAAGATGTACGCCGAGGCGGGGCTGACGATGGACTCGATCCACACCGGCGGCGACGAGGTGCCCCTCGGCGCGTGGCGCCGCTCGCCGCTGGCGGCCGACCTCCTCGCGCGGCGGCCGGAGATCGGCGGTGCCGACCGGCTCCAGGGCCATTTCTTCGGCCGGCTCCTCGACACGCTGCGGACGCGCGGGCTGCGCGTCCTCGGCTGGGAGGAGGTGGCGCTGCGCCGCGAGTCGGCCGATCCGGCAGTGGCGCCGGTCGTCGACCCGCGGTTCGCGGCCGACGACGTCGAGATCTACGTCTGGAACAACCTCTTCGACCGCGACGTCGGGATCCGCCTGGCGAATGCCGGCTACGACGTCGTCCTCTGCAACGTCACCAACTTCTACCTCGACCTGGCCTGCGAGAAGGACCCGCTCGAGCCGGGGCTGTCGTGGGCCGGATTCGTCGCCGCCCGCGATGCCTACGCGTTCGCGCCGTTCGACTACGTCCGCACCACGCTCCGCGATGAATACGGCACGCCGTTCGATGCCGACCGGGCCGCGCGCGAGGCCGCCGCGTTCACGCCCGAGGGGCGGCGGCGGGTGCGCGGCGTGCAGGCGCAGCTGTGGGGGGAGACGGTGAAGGGGCGGGAGATGCTCGAGTACTACCTGCTGCCCCGGCTGATCGCCTTCGCCGACACCGCCTGGAGCGCCGAGCGCCCCTGGGAGACGATGCCCGGCGGCCCGGCCCGCGATGCCGCGATCGGCGCCGGGTGGAATCTCCTCGCCAATGCGATCGGCCGGCGCGAGTTGCCGCGGCTGGCGTTCGCCGACGACGGCCGCCATTACCGCCTGCCACCGCCGGGAGCCGCGATCGATGGCGGGCGCCTCGCCGCCTCGACGGCGCTGCCCGGTCTGGCGATCCGCTACACCACCGACGGCACGCTCCCCACCGCCGCGTCGCCACTCTACGAGGGTCCGGTGGCGCTGGCGGGCGGCGCCGGCCCGCCGGTCCAACTCCGCGCCTTCGACGCCGCCGGCCGCGGCTCGCGCCCCGTCGCCATCACCCGCGGCGGCGAACCGGCGCTGCCGGTGACGGTCGATCCGCAGGGCTCGATCCCCGGACTGCCCCCCGGGATCGTCGCGGCGACGGCGAAGCCGGTCACGGTCGGCACGTTCGCGCAGCAGGTCCGCGTCGATGCCGCGCTCCCCGACGCGGGCGCCGCGGCCACCGACGTGGCCGCGGTCGGAGACACGCTGGCGATCGTCGTCGACGGGGAACTGTGGACCCGATCGACGGGCACGTGGAAACGGGTCGACGGGCTCCCTGGTCCCGCCCGGGGGGTGGCCAACGCCGCCGGGGCGCTCCACGCCTGCGGCGAGCGCTACCTGGCGAAGATCGGCGGTGACGCCACGGCGACCCTCGTCCCGCTCCCCGACGGCGCGACACCGCTGTTCCTCCCGGACGGTCCGCGGCTGGTCGTCGTCACCCCGCGCGACGTTCTCGAGCGCGACGGCGAGCGCTGGCGCTCCGTGCCGCTTCCCGCCGGCGCGCCGGTGGCGGCAGCGCAGGGGGCGGGAGAGCAGCTGGCTGTGGTCGTCGACGACCGGGTCCACGAGCGTGCCGCGTTGGGGGCGGGCTGGGCCATGCTACGGATCCGCGACGAGACACGCGGCTGGGATCCGCCCGGTCTGGCCGCGATCGCCTACGACGCGCGCGGCCGGCTGTGGTGCGGGGCCGAGCAGGGGCTCGCGGTGCGCGACGAGGACGGGCGTTGGCGGTTCGTCGAGCGCGACGAGCTCCCGGTGACGGCACTGACGGGGATCGCTGCCGGCCCCGACGGCGACATCTGGCTGGCGACGAAGCGCGGCGCCGTCCACGTCGGCGACGGCGTCGTCGAGTATCGCCAGGGCAGGCGCTGGCTCCCCGGCGACGACCTGGCGGCCGTCGCCGTCGGCGCCGACGGCACGGCGTGGTTCGCCGGCGCTGCCGGTGTCGGTGGCATTGGTCTGAGGGCGACGACGCTGGCCGACAAGGCCGCCGCCTACGAGGAGGCGATCGACCGCTTCCACCGGCGCACCGAGCTGGGCTACGTCGTCGAAGCCAACCTCGACGCTCCCGGCGCCGTCGCCACGGCCACCACCGAGGACAACGACAACGACGGCCTGTGGACGTCGATGTACGGTGCGGCGCAGTGCTTCGCCCATGCCGCCGACGGCGACGAGGGATCCCGGGAGCGGGCCCGGAAGGCGTTCCGGGCCGTGAAATTCCTCAGCGACGTCACCCGCGGGGGGGCCCCGGCGCCGCCCCCCGGTTTCCCCGCGCGAAGCGTCGTCCCGGTCGGCGGCTTCGATCCCAACACGCGCGACAACGCCGCGCGCGACGAGCGGCAGCGGCAGCGCGAGGCCCGCTGGAAGGTGTTCGAGCCGCGCTGGCCGAGGGACCGCACCGGCCGCTGGTATTGGAAGACCGACACCAGCTCCGACGAGCTCGACGGCCACTTCTTCTTCTACGGCGTCTACCACGACCTCGTGGCGCGCGGCCCGGAGGAGCGCGCCGAGGTGGCCGCCGTCGTCCGTGGGATCGTCGACCATCTCATCGCCCACGACTGGGCGCTGGTCGACATCGACGGCACGCCGACACGCTGGGCGCAGTTCGGCCCGCGCCAGCTCAACCGCACGCTCGACTGGTGGGAGGGACGCGGGCTCAACAGCCTGTCGATCCTCTCCTACCTCGCCGTCGCCGCGCACGTCACGGGCGACGAGCGCTACCGCACGCTCGCCCGCCAGCTCGTCGACGAGCACGGCTACGCCACCAACGTCCTCGTGCCGAAGATCACCCCCGGCGTCGGCGGCGGCAACCAATCGGACGACGAAATGGCGCTGATGGGCTACTACCACCTCGTCCGGCTGGAACGCGACCCGCGGCTCCGCCAGGCGTGGCAGCGGTCACTCGCCGGCTATTGGCAGCTCGAGCAGCCGGAGCGCAACCCGCTGTTCAACGTGATCGCCGCCGTCTGCCTGCGCGACGCCTCGTTCACCGATCCCTACGGGACGACCGCGCTCGAGCCCGATCCCGCCGACTGGCTCCCCGACACGCTCGACACGCTGGGCCGCTTTCCGCTCGACCTCGTCGACTGGCGGCTGGAGAACGCCCACCGCCACGACGTCGCCCTCCTGCCGCGGCACGTGCGCCCCGATGCCCACGGCGCGGTCGGCGTGCGCCGTGACGGCAAGGTGCTGCCGGTCGACGAACGGACCGTGTTCCACTGGAACCACGATCCCTACCGGCTCGACAGCGGCGGCGAGGGGCGGCGCCTGGCCGACGGGACGTCGTACCTGCTCCCCTACCACCTCGCGCGCTACCACCGGATCATCGCCCCCTGACGGGCGCTCAGCCGGCCAGTTCGGGCACCGGCGCGCCGTGGTCGACCAGCGGTGTCGGCCGGCCGTTGAAGTCGTCGATCGTGACCCGGGCCGCGTCGATCCCGAGGTGGTGGTAGATCGTGGCGAGGAAGTCGCCGGCGGTGATCCGCCGCTCCGTCACGTCCTCGCCGCGCGCGTCGGTGGCGCCGATCACGACCCCCGGCGTCACGCCGGCCCCGGCCCAGAGATTGGAATAGGCGCGCGGCCAGTGGTCGCGGCCGGGCTGCGTGGTGCCGGCCGGGGCGCTGGCGTCGCCGGCCCCGGTGCTCGGCGAATACTCGATCCGCGGCGTGCGGCCGAACTCGCCCGTCACCACCACGAGCACCTCGTCGTCGAGGCCGCGCGCGAAGATATCTTCGACGAGCGCCGAGACCGCGCGGTCGTAGGCGCCGGCGCGGAAGCGGAGGGCATCGAACACGTGGTGGTTGACGGCGTGGTCGTCCCAATTGTGGACACGGCCGCAGAGTGGGCCGGCGAGGCTCGTCGTCACCACCTCGACCCCGGCCTCGACCAGCCGGCGGGCCATGAGCAATTGCTGCCCCCAGGCGTTGCGGCCGTAGCGGTCGCGGGTGGCGTCGTCCTCGAGCGTGAGGTCGAAGGCACGCCGCGCCGCCGGGTCGGTGAGCAGCCCGACGGCCTGGGCCTCGAAGGCGTCGATCGCGTCCATCTCCAGGCGCCGGTCGAACTCGCGGCGGAAGGCGTCGAACTGGCGGCGGAGGCGGAGCTGCGCGCCGAGGCGCCGGTCTCCGTCCGGAGGCAGCCCGAGGTCGGGGACGGCGAACGACGGGGCGTTGGGATCGCCGCTGACCACGAACGGCTGCCAGGCGTCGCCGAGGTAAGCCGGGCCGTTGTATTCCAGCGGCGGATTGACGCCGACGTAGCGCGGCAGCGCCCCGGCCGGTGGCCCGGAGCGGCTCCGGAGGTAATTGGTGACGCACATCCAGTCGGGGAGCTTCGGCTTCGGCTTGTCGCGCGTGTCGGGGTCGCCGGAGAGCATCTGCATCGAGCCGGCCGGATGGCCGCCGGCGGTCTGCTGCATCGAGCGCACGATCGCCACCCGGTCGGCCAACGCCGCCTGCAGCGGGAGCAGCTCGGTGAACGACACGCCGGGAAGCCTGGTGGCGATCGGGCTGAACGGTCCGCGATACTCGGCCGCGGCGTCGGGCTTGGGGTCGTAGGTGTCGACGTGCGAGCAGCCCCCCGGCAGCCAGACCATGATCACTTTCGTCCGCTTCGCCGCCGGCAGCGGCTGCTCGGCGCGGAGGCGCAGCAGGTCGGGGAGCGCGAGGCTGCCGGCGATGCCGCAGCCGCCGGCCAGACCGATCGAGAGGAAGCCGCGCCGGGCAAGTGGCCCGGGGCAGGGGCGCTGGGCGGGATCGCTCATGGCGTGGAACCCTCCGGAGGGGGTGCGGCGACCTGGATGCGGATCGGTCGCGACACGATGATCTCGGCGATGTCCTGCGGGGGCGGAGCGGCGCTGCCGGGGCCCTTCGCGACCGGCGTCGCCGGCCGATACGACGTCACCCCGCCCCCGACAAGGCAGATCGTGTAGTCGCCGGGGGGCACGGCCAGTTTTTTCAGGTCGAGCGCGAGCTTGGCCCCCCCCTCGGCCAGCGGGAGCTCGACATCCGCGGCCCGGTCGAACGGCGCTCCCACGACCCTGAGGCGGGTCGTGGCCCCCGAAAACGGCCCGCGCCGCTCGACCGCCAGAGGCACTTCCACGCTGGTCCCGGCGACGACGGCCACCGGCTCCGCGGTGACGGTGATCGGAAACGTCTCAACGCCGCCGACCGACACCGGCAGCGTGGCCAGGAGGCGCGGCAGCGGGATCTCCTGGGAGGCGTCGCGCACCGGCCAGGCCATCGACGCCACCGCCCCGCGCCGCTCGACGACCGCGCCGCCGATCGCCGCCCGGCCGACGAGCGTCGCCGTCGCCATCCCGCGCGGGGCGTCGGCCGTCGCGCTGACGACCACCAGGCCGCGTGACGCTCCCTCCGGGATCCGCAGGCCCGTGGCTTCGACCCCTGCGGGCAGCCCCTCGAGCGCCAGATCGATCGGCCCGGTGAAGCCGTCGCGCCGCAGCGCCGCGACCTCGAGGGCCACGCTCCCGCCGCGGCGCAGCGCCAGCGGCTTGGAGAGCGCGGCGCGGTCGCCGTTGCGCAGCTCCATGTGCAGCCCCCAGGCGACCAGGGCGAAGTCGGGGGCCGGCCGGCGCACGATCAGCCGCCAGGCGTTGGCAGGATCGGCCCGCGTGCCGCCGAACAGGTCGCGGAGGAGAAGCCGATGACGCCCCGTCGTGGTGATCGCCACCTTGCCGAGGACGTCGGCGCTGCCGCCATCGTAGGGGGGACCGTCGTAGGAATAGCCGTTGCTCGACGGCTTGATCGGGCTGGCGATGTCGGCTGGCTCGGCGACGTCCTCCCAGCGAACGCCGGCGGGGTCGTCGACGCGGCGCTGGACGACCACCGCGGGGTCGGTCGGTCGGCCGAGGCGCTCCGAGGCGACCTCGACCCACCATTCGTCGCCGGCCGTGGCGTCGAACTCGAACGCCTCGACGTCGGCGGCGGTGGCGAACTGCCCGTGGAGGTCGCAGGGAAGCGCGATCGCCCGTGGATGGGCCGGATCGTTGGGCTCGCTCTCGTCGGCGGTCGCGGACTCCGGGATGCCGGGCGGAGGCCACGAGGCGGCGAGCACGGCGCGCGTGCCCGGGTGCCGCGGCGGCACGGCGTCGGCGGCGACGGTGCGGAGGACGAGCCGGTAGAAGAACGCCGGCCCCCCCTGGAACGACAGGTCGTGGACCTTGACCAGGTAGCGGCCGTCGGCGGGAACGGTGAACGCCAGCGGCTCGCCGCGCCGGTCGGCGGCGAGGTCGCGGCCGCCCGCATCGGCGACCACGACGACCGGCGTGAGCCGCGAGTCGATCCACCGCGCCGCGCACTCGACGACGATCCGCGTGCCGGCCGGGGCCGAGAACGAGTAGTGGTCGACCGCCTGGGCCGTGACCTGGCCGTTGGTGACGCTCCCGAGCGCGATCGGCAGCGCCGTCGCCGGATCGGTGACTGGCGCGGTGGCCGTCTGCTCCGGAAGCGTGCCGACGGAAAACACGCGCGACGAAGAGATCCCGAGGCCGGCCAGCGCCGCCGCCTCATAGACCCCCTCGGCCACGTCGGCGCCGATCGTGACCCGGTATCCGCCGGGGATCGGTTTGCCCTCGGCATCGTGGCGCGCTTCGGCGCCGATCCCGGGCGACGAGAACACCAGCCGCTCCACCTCCTCGAGCCCCTCGCCGCCGATCGTCACGTCCACCGTCGTCCCCGCCTGCCCCCCCGGCGGCACGATCGTGAGCAGGCGCGGCAGCGGCAGGCAGACGCTCTGCGCCGCCGCCGGGGCGGCGGCGAGCGCCGTGAGGAACGACAAGGCGGCGGCACGAAGGTTCATCGGCACGCTCCGGCGACTTGTGGGGCGGTCGGCCAGGTCAACCGCCACCCGGACGGACGAGGGCAGCGGGGCTGCGGCCACGGGACACGGGGGCACTCAGTGGTTGAACAGGAATTCCTTGGTGTCGAGCAGGGCGCGGAGGAGGTCCTCGAACCGCTCCCGGCGGACCCGCGCGGCGTCGGCTCCTGAAGGCGGCGCCGCATCGACGAACGCGCACGCCAGCAGCACCTCCTCGGGCCGCGGCTCGCGGCACAGCGCGGCGAGCGTGAGCTCGTGGACGAGCGCCGACGTCGGCCGCGGGTCGGCCGCCGTGCGCGCCGGCCAGGCGTCGTCGGCGGCGAACTTGGCGCGGAGCGCCGCGGCATTGAGGAGGTGGAGGCTCTGGGCGAAGCTCGGCGTATCGACGCGCTCGCACTCGCAGGCGCTCGAGTTGTCGGGGCGGCCGAAGATCCGCAGGAACGGCGTCGCCTGGGTGTAGGCGTTGTCGGGCAGCGCGATGGCGCGGGTCCCGGCGGGGAGGTTGGCGAAACTGGTCCGCGTGCCGGCGACGCAGTCGATCGCGTCGAGCAGGACCTCGGCCGACAGACGCCGCGGCCGAAATGCCGCCAGGCCGTCGACGGCGCTGGCCGAGCCGTCGGCCGACAGCGCGCTCGAGCGGTAGACGCGCGACGTGACGATCGTGCGGTGGAGGCGGCGCAGGTCGAAGCCGCCGGCGACGAAGTCGGCGGCGAGGGCGTCGAGGAGCTCCGGGTCGGTCGGCGGGTTGGTCTCGCGGAGGTCGTCCTCCGGCTCGACGAGGCCGCGGCCGAGGAAGTGCTTCCAGGTCCGGTTGACCAGGGCCCGCGCGAACCAGGGGTTGTCGGGGGCGGTGAGCCAGTCGGCGAGCGCCAGGCGCGGGTCGTCGTCCGGCGCCAGCGCCGGCGCCGGAGTTGCCAGCGCCGCCGGCGCGACCGTCGCCCCGCCGCGCGGATGGCGGGCGACGGCGGCGCCGCGGCGGTGGAAGATCAGGTCCTCGCCGCGGATCCCGGAGGGGCGCCGCCCGACCTGTGTGAAGAACGCCGTGAACGCCAGGTGGTCGGTCTGGCTCCAGCGCTCGAACGGATGGTGGTGGCACTGGGCGCACTGGAGGCGCACGCCGAGGAACAGCTGCGCGACGTCCTCGGCCTGGGTGACCGGGTCGCGGACGCGCTTGTACCACGCCACCGGCGGGTTGCCGACGACGCTGCCGGTCGCCGCGAGCAGCTCGCGCACGAACCGGTCGAACGGCTTGTTGGCGAGGAACGAGTCGCGCACCCAGGCGTGGAACGCGAACGTGCCGGCGATGTCACTCGTCTCGTCGCGGCGGTTTTTGAGCAGCGCCGTCCACTTGCCGGCGAAGAAATCGGCATGGTCGCCGCTGGCGAGCAGCTCGTCGACGAGCCGGTCGCGCTTGTCGGGGGAGGTGTCGGCGAGGTAGGCGCGCGTCCGCTCGACCGGGGGCAGGCTGCCGGTGAGGTCGAGGCTGGCCCGGCGCAGAAACGTGGCGTCGTCGCACTCGGCGGCGGTGGGGATCCCGAGCCGGCCGAGCGTGGCGAAGACGTGGCGGTCGACGAACGAGCGCGGCTCGGGATACCGCGGCGCCGGCCCGTCGCGCGGCACGAGGACCGCGGCGACGGCCACCAGGCCGCCGTAGCGGACCATCACCGCCGTCCGCCCCACCGGACCGAGGGCGCGGACGACCCCCGAGTCGTCGACGGCCACCCGTCCGGGGTCGGCCGACTCGTAGAGGGCAAGCGCTGCCACGTCGCGCCGCGTGCCGTCGCCGTAGACGGCAGCGACCGAAAGCCCGACCGTCGCGCCGGGGCCGAGGAGGGCCTCACGGGGTGCCACCTCGAGCCGCTCGAGGCGCGGCTCGTCGGCCCGCGGCGGCGGGGCGCCGGCCGCGATCCAGCGCACGAGGAGGTCGTGGCCGGGGGAGCCGGGCGCGACGCGCTGGCCGCCGCGGTGCGGGACCGCCGCCGTCGCCTTGCGCACCAGGAGGCTTTCCGCCGGAGCGGCGCGGTCGATCCGCCGGCCGCGCGCGGCGATCACGATCTGCTCGTGGTCCTCGGCCGGCTCGAACCCCAGCAGCGAGAGGCGGAAGCCGTTTTGGCCGGTTCCCGCCTTGGCGTGGCAGGCGCCGGCGTTGCAGCCGGCCTTGGTGAGCAGCGGGACGACGTCGTTGGCGAAGCTCGGCACCGGCTCGGCCGGGCCCTCGGCGTGCGTTTCCGCGCCCATGCACGCCGCCAGCAGCGCCACGATCACGGCTTCGGTGCGGCGGCGCGGTGCAGCGGTGGTGGATCGCATCGCGCGCCCTTTCGCCCCCACGGCCGGGCCGCGGGTTCAGTCCAGGTCCACGGTCCTACCGGTGCGGAACGACTCGTCGGCCGCGAGGACGATCCTCAGGCTGTTGACACCGTCCTCGTGGTGGTCGGACAGATCCACGTCGCGGCGGATGGCGTCGAGGAACGAGCGCTGCTCGAGCTCGCAGAGGCCGTCGTGGTCGGGCTCGTCGGCGAAGCCGATCCACTCGTCCTTCCGCGCGAAGGCGCCGGTGGCGTCGAGGTCGGCGTGGTGGACCTTGAGGAGCGCGGCCTTGGAGTGGGCGTTGACGTCGTCGCTGGCGGCGTCCCCCTCGCGCACGCCGGTGATGCTCACGCATCCCTTCGGCCCGACGACGTCCTTCACGAAGTAGGCCGTCTCGCTCATCATCGGGCCCCAGCCGGCCTCATACCAGCCGACCGAGCCGTCGGCGAACGAGACCTGGAGCTGGCCGTAGTTGTACATCCCCGGCGGCAGGTCGTCGGTCAGCCGGGCGCCGATCGCCGACACGCGCACGGGGCGCGAGCGCGTCATCTTGCACATCACGTCGACGTAGTGGACGCCGCAGTCGACGATCGGCGACATCGACTGCATCAGCATCTTGTGGGTCTGCCACTGCGGGCCGCTCGACTGCTGGTTGAGGTTCATCCGCATCACCAGCGGCCGGCCGAGGCCGGAGGCGATCTCGACGAACCGGGCCCAGGTCGGGTGGACGCGGAGGATGTAGCCGATGACGAGCTTCTTCCGGGCGGCCCGGGCGGCCGCGGCCAGCGCCCGGGCCTGCTCGACCGTCTCGGCCATCGGCTTCTCGAGAAACACGTGGCAGCCGGCGGCCAGCGCCCGGCTGGCGTAGTCGTAGTGCGTGTCGGGGTAGGTGTTGATCGACACCGCGTCGGGGCGGACCGCGGCGAGCGCCGTGCCGAAGTCGTCGAACTGCGGCCGGTCGACGCCGAGGTCGGCGAGCAGCTTCTGCCGCGAGGCCGCGCCGCGCGACACCACGCCGGCCAGCTCGAAGCCGTCGAGCTTCTCGTAGGCCCGGGCGTGCGAGGTGCCCATGTGGCCGCAGCCGACGACCAGAACGCGGATCGGAGCGGACATCGAGACGACCCCCTGCGGTGGGGGCGACAGGGGGGGATCCCCACTTTCGCCCCGAAAAAGCCTATCGCGGACGGTGGGGAGGGGCAATCGACCCAGCGCCCCCGGCGGCCGCCCCGGCCATCAGTTCGCGAACTAGACTCGGTTCGCCATCCTGTCCGCCCGTTCCGGTCGCCCATGAACACGATCCGCCGCCTCCAACTCGCCACGCTCGGGCCGATCGTCGTCCTCGGCGTGCTGGCCCTCGTGTCCTACGCCACGCTCCGGGCGATCACGCGCACCCAGGAGACGCGTTTCCGCTCGCTGGCCCTCGCCGAGGAGCTCCGCACCAGCTCGGACGAGCTGACGCGCCTCGCGCGGACGTACTGCGTGACCGGCGACGAGCGCTACGAGGCGGAGTATTGGCGCGTGCTGGCCGTGCGCAACGGCACCACACCGCGCCCCGACGGCCGGACCGTGGCGCTGCGGCGGTTGATGGAGGAGCAGGGGTTCAGCGCCGGGGAGTTCGCCGAACTGAAGCGCTCCGAGGACGAATCCAACGCGCTGGTGAACACCGAGACGATCGCGATGAACGCCGTCAAGGGGCGGTTCGACGACGGGAGCGGCGGCTACACGCGCTCCGGGCCCCCCGACCGCGACCTCGCGGTGCGGCTGATGCACGACGCCACCTACCACGCCGACAAGCAGCGGATCATGGCACCGATCGCCCGGTTCGAGAAGCTGCTCGACACGCGCACCGCCGCCGCCGTCGCCGCCGCGAGGCGTTGGGCGGAGCGGGCGCTGTCGGCGGGGATCGGGCTGGTGGTGATCGCCGCCGCGTCGGCGGCGCTGGCGCTGTGGCGCCACGCCTCGTCGCTGCGCGGGGCGATCACCGAGGTCTCCGCCGTCAGCGACGGGGTCGGGGCCGGCGCGATGCAGGTCGCGTCGTCGAGCCGGTCGCTCGCCGACGGGGCCAGCGAGCAAGTGAACGCCGTCAACGAGATCACGACCGCGGCCCGCGGACTGTCGTCGCAGGCCGCCGCCAACGTCCGCCACAGCACCGCCGTCGCCGAGCTCGTTGACCGCGAGCAGGGGGAGTTCGCCGCGGCGGTCGAGCAGTTGTCGGGTCTGGTCGTGGCGATGGAGGAGATCAGCACCGCCGCCGAGCGGATCTCGACGGTCAACCGCACGATCGACGAGATCGCGCTGCAGACCAACATCCTCGCCCTCAACGCCGCCGTCGAAGCGGCCCGCGCCGGTGAGGCCGGGCAAGGGTTCGCGATCGTCGCCGACGAGGTCCGTTCCCTCGCCCAGCGCAGCGCCGCGGCGGCCGGCGAGACGGCGGCGCTGATCGAGGCCTCGATCCAGCGGACCCGCGCGGGGCGCGAAAGGATGGACGCGGTCGCCGCCGCGATCCGCGGGCTCGCGGCCCGGTCCGACGAGGAGCGCACACTCGTCACCGAGGTCCGTGCCTCGAGCCGTGAGCAGCAGGCGGCCGTCGAGCGGATGGCGGCGGCGCTAGCGCGCATCGAATCGGTCACGCAGACCACTGCGGCCACCGCCGAGCAGGGATCGGCGGCGGCCGAGGAGTTGGCAGCCCAAGCGGGAAGCCTCGGCGACGTCGTCACGGCACTCGAGCAGGCCGTGGGGCGCGGTGGCCTCGCCCGGCAAAGCTGAGCAGCCGGCCCGGGTCGGTAGCGCCTCGGCTATCATCGGGCGGCCGTGGGCGACGCCGCGGCGACTCCACCGGTGGCCACGGCAGATGCACGATATCGACGACCCGTTCGGCGCGGCACGGCGCGACAGCGGCGTGCTCCGCTGCCCGTTCCAGGGGGAGGAGATCCCGATGCTCCTCCGCCACGACGAGGTCCGCCGCGCGGCGAAGGACTGGCAGTCGTTCAGCTCCGACGCGCCGTTCCGCGTGCCGATCCCGTCGGAGGAGGAGCTGCGCAGCGTCCGCCAGTTGCCGATCGAGGTCGATCCCCCCGACCACGGCGACTACCGCCGGCTCGTCGAGCCGTTTTTCCTCCGCGCGCGGCAGCCCGAGTTCATCGCCCGCGTCGAGCGGATCGTCGCCGACCTTCTCGACGGGGCGTTGGCAGGGGCGCCGGTCGAGGTGGTCGAGGGGTTCGCGCTGCCGCTCCAGTCGCGCGCCCTGGCCGTGCTCCTCGACGTGCCCGCCGCCGAGGCCGAGACCTGGATCGGCTGGGGCGTGCACGTGTTCCACGGCGCCGACGGCCTCGCGAAGGCACGCCAGCTCGAGGCCTACCTCGCCGACCGGTTCGACCGCGCCGAGGCGAGCCCGGGGGACGACTTCTTCTCGCTCCTGGTCCAGGCCCGCTACCGCGGCCGCGCCCTGTCGCGCGCCGAGATGCTCGGGTTCGCGAACCTCGCCTTCGCCGGCGGCCGCGACACGATCATCCACTCGGTGGCCTGTGCGATCGGCCACCTCGCCGCGGTGCCGGCCGACCTGGAATGGCTCCGAGCCGATCCCGAGCGGATCGTCCACGCCGCCGAGGAGCTGTTTCGCGTGTTCATGCCGCTGTCACATATCGGCCGGGTCTGCCCCGCGGGGGCCGAGATCCACGGCGTGCCGGTCGCCGCCGGCGGGCGCGTGTCGCTCGGCTGGGCATCGGCGAACCTCGACGAGCGCGTGTTCGACGGGCCGCTCTCGATCCGGCTCGACCGCCGCCCCAATCCCCACGTCGCCTTCGGGTTCGGCCCGCACCTGTGCCTCGGCGCGGCCCATTCGCGGACGGTGATGAAGGCGCTGCTCGGGGCGCTGGTGACCCGCGTGGGGCGGATCGACCTGGTCTCGAAGCGCGACCGGGTCGAGCGGACGGCGGCCTACGAGCGGCGCCTCGGCTACGACGAGCTGGTCGTCCGGATGCAACCATGGACCAACGGCAGGGCGTGACCATGCGTGGGCGGGTGGCGAGAGCGGCGGTCGTCGCGGCGCGGACGGCGGTGTTGGTGGCGACGGTCGTCGCGCCACGGACGGTGGCCCAGGAACCGACGGAGCTCGTCCGGATCGAGCGCGGCGAGTTGCCGATCGCGATCTCGGCACCGCACGGCGGCACGCACGACATTCCCGGCAGCACGCCGCGCCAGGGGGCGGGCCTCGAGCGCAAGCCGGGGGGCTTCGTCGTCGCCCGTGACGGCGGCACCGAGGAACTGGCGGGGCTGGTCGCCGACTGCATCGAGCGGAGGCTCGGCAAGCGGCCGTGGCTGGTCGTCAACCGCGCCCACCGGCGCTACATGGATCCCAACCGCCGTCCCGACGAGGCCTACGAAGACGCCGCCGCCGAGGCGGTCTACGCCCGGTATCACGGGGCGCTCGTCACCGCGTGCACGACGATGCGGCGGCTCCACGGCACGGGGCTGGTCGTCGACTTCCACGGCCAGGGGTCGGCGGCGGGGACCGTGTTTCGCGGCACGGGCAACGGCGTCTCGACGGAGCTCCTGCTGCGCCGCCACGGGCCGCGCGCGGTGTTCGGTGCCGAGAGCCTGTGTGGCGAGCTGAAGCGCCGCGGCGTGCTCGTCCACCCCGGTCCACTCGACGGCCCGGAGCAGCCCGGCTACACCGGCGGCTACATCACGCGGCACTACGGCGCCGCCGGCGGTTTCGACGTCGCCGCGGTGCAGCTCGAGTTCGGTGCCGAGTACCGCGCCGCGGAGGCGCGCGAGGGTATGGCCGAGGTGGTCGCCGACGCGCTGGTCGCCCACGCCGTGACGTTCCTCGGCGTCCGTCGGCCTCGAGAAAACGGTGTGCGGCACGGCGCCGCCGGAGGGAGGCGATGACCGACCCAGCCACGCGATCCCGCGCGACACTCTTCAGGCGTCGGCCCGGCGCGGCAGCGGGAGCTGGTCTGGCCGGGTGCGTGGTCATGATCCTGCTGCCGTCGATCGCCCCCGCCGCCGGGCCGACGCCCGAGGAGGCGCTCGCCGCGATGCGCGTGGCGGAGGGATGCACCGTCGGCCTCGTCGCCCACGAGCCGGTCATCCGCCAGCCCGTCGCCGTCGAGTTCGACGACCGCGGCCGGCCGTGGGTGATCCAGTACCTCCAGTACCCCAACCCCGCCGGGCTCGAGCGCGTCGCCGTCGATCGCTACTCGCGCACCGAGTACGACCGCGTCCCCGAACCGCCCCCCCACGGCCCGCGCGGCGCCGACCGGATCACGATCCTCGCCGACCGCGACGGCGACGGGGTCTACGAGACAGGCACCGACTTCGTCGACGGCCTCAACCTCGCCACCGGGATCGCCTTCGGCCACGGCGGTATCTACGTCCTCAATGTCCCCTATCTGCTGTTCTATCCCGACCGCGACCGCGACGACCGCCCCGACGGCGACCCCGAGGTGCTGCTGTCGGGATTCGGGATGCAAGACGCCCACAGCGTCGCCAACTCGCTCGTGTTCGGCCCCGACGGCTGGCTGTATGGCTGCCAGGGAAGCACCGTCACGGCGCGGATCCGCGGGATCGAGTTCCAGCAGGGGGTGTGGCGCTACCACCCGCCGTCGCGGCGCTTCGAGCTGTTCTGCGAGGGGGGCGGCAACTCCTGGGGGCTCGACTTCGACCCGCACGGCGACCTGCTCTACGCGACCAATTGGGGCGGGCATGTCCTCGTCCACGGTCTCCAGGGGGCGTCGTTCGTGAAGGCGTTCGCCAAGCACGGCCCGCTCCGCAACCGCTTCGCCTACGGCTGGCTCGACCACGCCCCCCACGAGAATTTTCAGGGGGGCCACGTGACCGTCGGCGGGATCGTGGAACGGGGCACGACGCTGCCGGCATGGCTCCGCGGCCGATACGTCGCCGGCGACCTCCTCGGCCACGCCGTGCGCTGGCACGACCTCGTCGCCGACGGCTCCGGGATCCGGACCCGCAACGGCGGCGTACTCCTTGAATCGACCGATCCGTGGTTCGCCCCCACCGACCTCGCCGCCGCCCCCGACGGGTCGATCTGGGTGACCGATTGGTGCGACGGCCGCACCGCCCACCCCGACCCCGACGCCGAGTGGGACCGCTCCAACGGCCGGATCTACCGGATCGCCGGCACCGACACGCCCCCCGTGGCCGTCGGCGACCCGGCGGCGCTCACGCTCGACGAGCTCCTCGCCGACCACGACCACCCATCGCAGTGGTTCACGCGCCGCGCCCGCCGCGAGCTGGTCCGCCGCCACTGCATCGATCCTGCCGCCACCGCGATGCTCCTCCCGGCGCTCGAGAGGCGCGCCACCACCGCCGCCACCGAGGCGACGGCGCTCGCGGCGCTGTGGACGCTCGCCAGCCTCGACGCCTGCGAAGAGGCCCTCCTCCTGCGGCTGCTCGACAGCCCGCACGCGGTGGTCCGCGCCTGGGCGGTGCGCCTCCTCGGCGACGCCGGGACGGTGTCGCAGACCGCCGCCCACCGGCTCGACCGGTTTGCCGAGGAAGAGCCCGACGTCACCGTCCGCCGCCAACTGGCAGCGACCGCCGCCCGGCTCCCCGCGGCCGTCGCCCTGCCGCTGGTCAATGCCAACGCCATCCGCGGAATCGACGCCGGCGACCCGCGGATGGAGCTGCTGTGGTGGTGGGCGGTCGAGGCCCACGCCGATGCCGGGGCCGGCGAGGTCCTGCGCCGGTTCGTGCGGCCGACGGCGTGGGCCTCGCCACTCGGTCGCCACGCACTCCTGCCCCGGCTCATCAGGCGCTCTGCGGCGACCGGCTCGAGCGCCGGCGACGAGGCTGCCCTCGCGCTGCTCGCCGCCGCCCCGACCGCCGCCGACCGGCTCGCCGCCTGGGGGCATGCCGCCACGGGGATCGCCGAGCGGCCCGCCGACGGCGTGGCGCTGGCCGGCGGCGCGCTTGGCCGCGCGATCGTCGCCGCCTGGGAGGGCACGCCCCACGACGACGTCCTCACGCGCCTCGCGGTCGCCTGCCGCCATCCGCCGGCCCTGGCCGCGGTGCGCGCCACCGCGTTCGGGGCGGCCGAACCGGTGGCGAGGCGCGTCGCCGCGCTCGGGACGCTCGTCGGCACCGGCGACGAGGAGTCGCTGGCGCGTGCGCGCGGCGACCTGCCCGTCTGCACCGACCCGGCCGTCGCCACCGCGCTCGTCGCGCTGCTCGGCTCCGTCGCCGACCCGCGCGTGACGGAGGCGTTCGTCGCCCGGCTTCGGACCGAGGCCGACGGGAGCATCGCCGCGGTGCTGCGCCGGGCGCTCCTCTCGCGGGCCGACGGCGCGCGGGAGTTGCTCGCGAGCGTCGAGCGGGGAGAAATCCCGGCGGCGACGATCGACCTCGAGGAGGTGCGCGGCGTCGCCCGGTTCGCCGATCCGGCGCTCGACGCCCTCGTCGGCCGCCACTGGGGGCGGCTGCGTCAGGCGACGCCGGAGGAAGCGCTCGCCGTTGTCCGCCGGCTGTCCAACGACCTCCGCGCCGCCCCCGGCGATGCCGTGGCGGGGGAGGCGCTGTTCGCGCGGCACTGCGGCACCTGCCACCGCCTGTTTGGAAAAGGGGGCACGGTCGGCCCCGACCTCACCGGGGCCAACCGCGGCGACCGGCAGGCGCTGCTCGTCGCGCTCGTCGATCCGTCGGCGACGATCCGGCGCGAATACGCCGCCGTCACGGTCGAGACGGCCGATGGCCGCGTCCTCACCGGGATCCCCCAGGCGCGCCCGGAGGGGGGCCTGCGCCTGACCGACGCCAAGGGCGCCGTGACCGACCTGCCGGAACGTACGATCGCCGCGATCCACGAATCGCCCCTGTCGCTGATGCCCGCCGGCATCCTCCTGCCGCTCTCGCCACAGGAGCTCCGCGACCTGTTCGCCTACCTCGAACGGAAGGAGTGACCCGATGCCGCGTGTGATGCCGTTTCTCGGCGCGATCCTGCTGGCGTGCACTGCCGCCGCTGCCGAGCCGGACGCCGTCCGCCACTATGCCAACCGGCTCGTGCCGATCGGGCAGCCGCAGCCGCTCCTCGCCGACCATCCCGAGTGGTGCGCGCCGCTCGTCGAGGAGCGGCACTTCGAGGCGCCTCCGCTCGTGACCGACGACGGGGGCGACCTCGCCGTCCGCGCCTGGCGCTTCTCCTACAACGCCCGGGGGATCGTCGAGATCCCCAACACGCTTCGCGCCGCGGCGACGGCGCTGGTCGTCGTCCACCCCTGGGGGATCGACGACGGGCAGGGCTGGCGGACGCCGGAGCCGGCCGGCGTCGCCGACTTCTGCACGCCGCGGAAAAACGCCCTCGCCGGCCGCCACACCCACGAGGTGGTGCGGCCGCTGGTCAACCGCCTCCGGGGCCTCGTCGACAGCGTCGTCTACAGCCTGCCGGGCAAGCGCGACCCGATTCGCGCGCGCTGCTACCGGTCGTTCGACCACCGCCCCGATGCCGACCAGCGCGCCGCGGGGCAGGCGGAACTGAAGGCGGCGCTGGCGGCATTCGACTACCGCGGCGGGGCGCTCCCCGACGCGCTCGTGCTCTCGGCGGAGCACCCGGTGCGCGATTACTTCCGGCAGTTTCCCGGCCTCGATGCCGGCGACCGGTTCGACCCGGCCGGCTTCTGGAAGCTGCCGATCCCCGTCACCGCCGACCTCGACGTCGATCCCGACGACGTCGTCGCCTACGACGACGAGGGCTACGAGCCGCTCCGCGACTTCCTCCGCGCCCGCGGCGTGCGGCACGTCCTCCTCGTCGGCTACGCGACCGACATGTGCTACTGCAAGACCACCGCCGGCTACGAGAACCTGTCGCGCGACTTCAACGTGTTTCTCGTCGGCGACGCGACGCTGGCGACCTTTCCCGCCAACCGCTCGCCGCGCGAGGCGGTTACGGCGGCGCTGGCGCTGGCGTCGCTCAAGCAGCTCGTCACCCAAGTCTCCTGGATCCGCCCGCTCACGGAGGCGCGTCCGTGACCCTGTCCCGCCGCCACCTCCTCGCGGCCGGCGCCCTCGCCGCGGCGCCGGTTGCCGCCGCGCCGCCGCGGAAGGCGCGGATCGCGATCACGCTCGACCTCGAGATGGCGCGCAACTTCCCGCGCTGGGAAGACACCCACTGGGACTACGAGAAGGGGAATCTCGACACCGCCACGAAGGACTACGCCGTCGCCGCGGCCGAGCGCGTCGCGGCGCGCGGGGGCCGGATCCACTTCTTCCTCGTCGGCCGGGCGCTCGAGCAGGCCGACGTCTCGTGGCTCGAGCAGATCCACCGCGCCGGCCACCCGATCGGCAACCACACCTACGACCATGTCGCCCTCCTGGCGGCGAGCGCCACCGACCTGCAATACCGCTTCCAGCGCGCCCCGTGGCTCGTCGCGGGGCGGGCGCCGGCCGACGTGATCCGCGAGAACATTTCGCTCGCGACCGCGGCGCTGCGCGACCGGCTCGGGATCGCGCCGGCGGGGTTCCGCACGCCGGGGGGATTCGCCGACGGCCTCCGCGGCCGCGACGACCTCCAGCGGATGCTCCTCGACCTCGGCTTTCCCTGGGTGAGCAGCCTCTACCCGGCCCATCCCAACTCGACGCCCGGCACCGATCCCACCGAGGCGGTGATCGCCGACATCGTCGCCGCGCAGGCCCGCGCCCAGCCGTTCGCCTATCCCAGCGGTCTGGTCGAGATCCCGATGAGCCCGGTGAGTGACATCGGCGCCTTCCGCAACGGCCGCTGGTCGCTCGACGCCTTCGTGGCGGTGACGAAGCGGTGCGTCGAGCGGGTGATCGCCGACGGGGGCGTGTTCGACTTCCTCGGCCACCCGGCCTGCCTGAACGTCGTCGATCCGCGGTTCCGCACGCTCGACGTGATCTGCGATGCCGTCGCCGCGGCCGGCGAGCGCGTTGAGTTCGCCGATCTGGGCACGATCGCGGCGGACCACCGGCTGCCGGCCGGTTGAGCCTCGCGAAGCTCGGCAGACCGCACCCCGCGGGATCGGCGGGGTGACGGTGGAATGGGAACAGCCGACCGAAGGTAGAATCCGAGCATGACTCACCCGACCACGGCACCGCTCCCGGCATACGTGGCGTCTCTGCTCTGGGACGTGGACGCCGCCGATATCGACGCGGCGCGGTGCAGCGACTTCGTCATCGGACGCGTTCTCTCCGCGGGGACGCTGGACGCGCTCCGCTGGGCGCGGTCGCGGTATGGCGACGACTGCATCCGCGAATGGATCTCACGGCACGAAGGGCGGCAGCTGTCCGGACCGCAGCTGCGGTTTTGGCAGACGGTGATCGGCTTGCCTGACGATCAAGTCGACCGGTGGCTGGCCGCGCCGGAGCGAAGGTTGTGGGAGGATGCGGTGTCGTGATCCACGTCGAGGTGCTCCCCGAGGAGCAGCGCGTGTGCCTCCGCACCGTGGGCCCGGCGGCGACCGCGCTCGGCTTCCATCTGGCGGGCGGAACCGCGGTCGCCCTCCACCTCGGGCACCGCAGGTCGATCGACTTCGACTGGTTCACGGGCCGATTCCCGGTTGCCGCCGTCGACGTTTCCGATTCGCTGCGACACCTCGGAGTGGACCTGGAAACGATCTCCCTCGCGGGAGGCACGGTGCATGGGCGGGTCGCGGGAGTGCGCGTGAGTTTCCTCGAGTTTCGTCCGCCGCTGCTCGAGCCCACGGTTGATTGGCCCGAATACGGGTGCCGTCTCGCCTCGTGCCCCGATCTGGCGGCGATGAAACTGCTCGCCGTCGCACAGCGAGGCACGAAGAAGGACTTCGTCGATGTCCATGCCTTGAGCCGATCGCTCCCGCTCGAGGCAATGCTCGATTGCTATTGCCGGCGGTTCCGCGTGACCGATACCGCCCGGGTGCTGGCGGGCCTCAGTTACTTCGACAGTGCGGAAACGGACCTGATGCCGGTGATGCTGCGACCACTCGATTGGGATCGGATCAGATACGACATCAGGGAGATGGTTCGCCGCATCGCCCGTCCGTCGTGATCGATCTCGCGCGCCGAGCGGGCCGGCCTTCCACCACCAACCGCGCCCTTGGCGGGTGGCGGTCAGCCCCGGGCACGCCCGGGTGATGGTCGGTCACACGAGCAACTGCAGCTCGCACAGGCGCCGGTAGGTGCCGCTGGCGGCGAGAAGCTCGTCGTGCGTGCCCTGCTCGACGATCCGGCCGGCGTCGAGGACCACGACCGCCGTCGCGCGGCGGACGGTGGCCAGCCGGTGGGCGATGACGAGCGTCGTCCGTCCCTCGAGGAGGCGTTCGAACGCCCGGCCGACGGCGTGCTCCGACTCGGCGTCGAGGGCGCTGGTCGCCTCGTCGAGGACGACGATGGTCGGGTTTTCGAGAAACACGCGCGCGATCGAGAGCCGCTGGCGCTGGCCAGCCGAGAGGCGCACGCCGCGCTCGCCGAGCAGCGTCTCGAACCCGTCGGGGAGCGCCTCGACGAACTCCAGCGCGTGGGCCGCCGCGGTGGCGGCGCGGAGCTCGTCGAGCGTGGCGTCGGGCTTGCCGTAGCGGAGGTTCTCGGCGACGGTCCCGCCGAACAGGAACACGTCTTGGGTCACGTAGCCGATCGCCGCGCGGAGGTCGGCGAGGCGCAGCTCGCGCACGTCGATCCCGCCCACGAGCACGCGCCCCGCCTGCGGGTCGTAAAACCGCACCAGCAGGCTCGCCAGCGTCGTCTTCCCGCCGCCGCTCGGTCCGACCAGCGCGATCACGTCGCCCGGGGCGGCGCGGAGCGTGATTCCCGCCAGGGCCGGCGTGCCGGGGTTGGACGCATAGGCGAACGATACTCCCTCCAGCGCGAACCGCCGCGGGTCGGCCAGCTCGCGCGGCGCCGGCGGATCGGCCACCAGCGGCGCCGTGGCGAGCAGCTCGCGCACGCGGCGCGACGACCCGGCCGCACTCTCGAGGCTCCCCCAGACGTGCGTCAGCGACGCGATCGCCGCGCCGGCACTGCCCGTGTAGAGCATGAAGCTCATCAGGTCTCCGGGAGTCAGCTCGTCGGCCAACAGCAGCGACGCGCCGTACCAGATCACGAGCGTGACGGCGGTGAAGGCGAGCATCGAGACCAGCGCCTGGTACGCCCCCCAGAGGTGCGCCAGGCGCAGCGACAGCGCGAGCACCGCGTCGATCGCGCGCGAGTAGCGCTCGCGCTCGAGCCCCTCGCGGCCGAAGGCCTGCACGGTGCGGATCCCGGCGAGCGACTCCTCGGCGGCCACGGTGCTCCGCGCGACGAGATCCTGACGTTCCTTGGAGAGCCGCGCGAAGCGCGTCCCGAACAGCACGGCGGCGACGGCGATCGGCGGGATCGCCAGGAGCATCACGCCGGTCAGCCGGGGATGGATCGAGATCATCAGCCCGAGCGCCCCGACGAGGACGAATCCCTGCTGCGCCGCGCTGACGACGCTGCCGGTGAGCGCCTCGCCGATCGTGCCGATGTCGGCGGACAATCGCGACACGAGCTCGCCGACCCGTTCGCGCTCGTAAAACGCCGGCGACAGCGAGAGCAGGTGCGCATGGAGCCGCTGGCGGAGATCGCGGAGCACGCGCGCGGCCGCCGAACGCAGCAGGTAGGCCTCGAGATAGTCGAACGCCGCGACGACGACGTACAGCCCGACCAGTGCCCCGATCCAGGTCCGCAGTCCCGAGACGCTGCGCTCGACGAGCACCGCATCGACGGCCCGGCCGGCGAACCGCGGCACGACCAGGCCGGCGGCACCGGTGAGGAGCATCGAGAAAAACGCGATCACCAACCGGCCGCGCTCGGGGGCGGCGAGCCGCGCGAGCCACGCGAATTCACCGCGCCGGCTGGCCGGCTCCGCGGAAGATGTCAGCATCGGCAGGGAACAGCCGTTTGCAGGGGCCGTTGGCGATTGGGGGGACGAGCGGTGCGGCGTGTTGGTGTAACGTTCGTTCCGCCGCGCGACGTCACTCGCCCCCTTCGGCGCGGCGGCGGCGTTGGCCACCGCCGCCCGGGCCGTCCGACTTCCACGTGCCCACCGGCACGTCGATGTCGATGTAGCCGATCATCATCTCTTCCCACGTCTGCTCGCCCCAACTGACGACGCTCGTGGGATCGGGATTGGCCGGATTCCCCGATGAATTGTCGAACGTCGCGTCGCAGACGAGTAGCGCCCCCTTCGGCAGGATCCGCGGCTCGGAGAGGACGTAGTAGCTCTGCCAGCCGAAGTCGAACGCCGGCACGTCGAGGAGCACCTCCGGCGCCGCGCCGTCGCCTGGAGGCGTCAGCGTGTAGCGGAACGAGCGGCCGCGGAGATGCATGTGGGGCATGAACGACAGCAGGCGCACGTCCTGGCGGAACAGCTGCTGCGAACGCACCGGATGCTCGGGGGCCCCCGGCGGGATCACGAACCCGGGATTGGCGATCCCGATCGTCAGCGCCTCGCGGGTCGGCGGCTCCTTGGCGAGGATGAAGCCGACCTTCGAGCGGTCGGTCGTCGCCTTGCCGTTGGGCGTGTAGTGGAGCTGGAAGATCAGCTCGCTGCCGGCGGCGATCTTCTTCGCCGTCCCCGGCGGGAAGATGCTCGGCATGTCGCCCGGCGCGTAGCCGCAGAGGTGACCGCCGCCGAACAGCGCCCGGCCGCGGTCTCCCCCGGGGGGGACGACGAACACGATGATGTGGTGGACCACGCCGGCATCGCCGGGACGGGCCTCGGCGGCCTGGATCCAGGTGTCTTCGGTAAAGTTGGTCGGCACCGAGACGTGGACGTAGGGCATCGTGCCCTGGGCGGGGACGGTGGTGATCTCGGGGATCTCGAAGACCACGTCCGGCGTGCCGATCGTCCACCCCTCGGGCCACGACTTGGGGGCCGGGGCGTCGGCGGGATTGCCCTCCGGGCAGCCCTGCTTCACCCAGGCCAGGAGCGTGGCCCGGTCGCGGGCGGAGAGGTGGCGGTCGTTGGCAAACGCGCCGTGGCGCGGGTCGGCGTGCCAGGGAGGCATCCGGCGCTGCTCGACCACCTCGGCCATCATCGCCGAGTGGCGGAAGGCGTCGTCGTACGACACCAGGTCGAAGCCGCCGACCTGCCCGGGACGGTGGCAGCTCTGGCAGCGCTGCTGGACGATCGGGGCGACGTCGCGGTGGTAGGTGACCGGGCCGATCTCGGGTGCCGGTTCGTGCTCGTCGCGCCAGGCGGCGATGTCGGAATTCGGCGGGCGGACGCGGTCGAGGCCGTCGAGCTTCGACTTCGCCGGCTCGGCCTTCGTGATCAGGCAGCCGGCGACGGGCGTCGCCTTGACCGCGACGGCGTTGCCGGCGAGGACGGCGTCGATCGCGTCGCGCAGCGGCGTCTCGCGCGGTGCGTCGCGCGAGAAGTCGTAGCCGTACTGGTCGTCGATCCGGCCGCGGTAGCGGATGCTCGCCCGGCCATCCACGAGGATCGCCTCGTTGGACCGCTCCACCATCAGGGCGTCGGCCTGGACGCTGCCCGTGTCGTGGAGCAGCGGGATCGAAAGCTTCCGTTCGGCGGCCCAAGCGGCGAGGCTCTCGCGCGTCTCGCCGGCCCCGCTGGCGACGGCGAAGAACCGGATTCCCTTGGGGCCGTATTCGGCGGCGAGCTCGTCGAGGCGCGGCAGGTATTTGTCGCCCAGCGGGCAGCCGGGGGACACGAACACCAGCACCGCCCCTTGCACCGGCTTGAAGCCGAGCATCCGGCCGATGCCGCCGTTGTTCATCCGCAGGCCGTAGAGCCACGTCTCGGAGCCGGTCTTCACGTCGATCAGCCGGAAGTCGCCGGCGCGGCGGCCGACGAGCCGGTCGACGGGGAGCGCCGTCGATTCCCCGGCCGGGGCGACCGCGGCCGCCACCGACACGACCAGGGCCGAGACGATGAGAAACCGACCGATTCGTGACGCCGCCATGAAAACCCCCAAAGCGATGGCGAAGGACTGACAGGACTGTCCGCTGGCCGGAGTCCCCATGATAGGCGGTGGCCGCGGGGCGGTCGATGCCGGCCGGACGGGGGTGAGGCAAACGACAATCCGCGGATGACGGGATCGTGAGAAACGTGTCAGAGCGTCTTCATGTACTCGATAAGGTCGTGTCGCTCGTCGGCCGACAGGCCGGTGCCGTAGTCGTGGCCGGTGGCGTGGTTTCCTGAGACGGTCGTGTCGAACATGAACATCGGGGCGGCGATGCCGACCGTCATCAGTCCGACGCGCACGGGGTCGAAGTCGCGCTGGCCGGCCGGGGATCACTGCCGCTGGCCCGCTCCGACGGCCTGCATCACCCCGCGGAGGTAGCCCGCCGCGAACAGCCGGCCGAGCATCTCGTAGCCGGGCGTGTCGTTCGGCTCGCCGGCCATGCTCGGGGCGTGGTCGGGGCGGAGCGTGCCGGAATAGCCGATCGCGGCGAGGGCGCGGATCACCGCCGGGATGTCGATCGCCCCGTCGTCGTGCCAGGTCTCGGTGAAGCGCTCCGCGGTGCCGCGGACGTTGCGGGCATGGACGAAGGCGATCGCGTCGCCGAGCCGGCCGATCCCCGCCACCACGTCCTCGCCGGCGGGAAACAGCGACCCGACGCAGTAGCAGACGCCATTGGCCCGGGAGGGGACCAGCGCCACCGCCCGCTCGAGCGCGGCGACGGAGTGGATGATCCGCGCCTGGCCGCGGAGCGCGCCCAACGGCGGGTCGTCGGGGTGGAGGGCGAGGCGGATCCCGTGGCGCTCGGCGACCGGCACGATCTCGTCGAGGAACCGCTCGAGGTGCTCCCAGAGCCGCTCCGCGGGCGTGCGCACCGGCGGCAGGCCGTCGGCGTCGGTGACGTTGGCGGTGACGGCGTCGACGTCGAACGCCGTCGCCAGCGCTCCGCCGCGCGCCGGAGCCGTGGCGGTGGTCCGCTGCCAATCCTCGTCGGGCATCCAATTGTAACAGAGCACCTCCATGCCGCAGTCCCCCATCGCCGCGAGGAGGTCGCGGATCGCGCGGACCTGCCGACCGCGCTCGGGGAGCCCGTGGACGATCGCCAGGTGGGGAAGCTTGCGCTCGACGTGCGTACAGTTCAGGCCGAACGTCGCGGCGCGGCGGCAGGTGGCGGCGAGGGCGCCGAGGTCGTCGCCCGGATAGGGGACGACCAGATCGCTGACGCCGACCTGTGCCGCCCAGGCGAGGTGCCGGTCGGTCGGCGGCTGGACGACCATCGAGAGGCGCATCGCGGAAGCTCCGGTGGAGGGCGGGGCGGCGGCAGCGTCTGGCACCGTGTCGCGCGGCTTCCCCGTCGGCTACGATCGTGCCATGGACACCCCGGCGACGAAACGGCGAAAGGAACGGTTTTCCACCCGCTGGTGGCCGACCGGCGCGCCCCAGCGGTGGCGGTGGGGGCTGGCGGCCGCGCTGGCCGCAGCGTGCGCCGCCGGCGCCGACGGTGCCGAGTGGACCGTGCCGCTCGGCGGGAACGCGTTCGTCGTCGCGACGCCGGCGGGCTCCGGCGACGGCCTCCAGCGCGGCGGCAACGTGGTGCGCTGGCGCGATCCGACGACGGTGTTCGCCGTCTTCTTCCATGTCGACCGCCCCGCGCGGGTTTCGTTGACGCTGGCGGGGGTGAAGCCCGGGGCGACGCTGACGGCGACGGTCGGCGGGCGGGCCGCCACGGCGCGTGTCGCGGGGGAACGGGCGGAGTTCGGGAGCTTCGACGTCGCCGGTCCCGGCTACGTGCGTGTCGACCTCGGCCGCCCCGCCGGTGCGGCTGCCGATGCGGTCGGCCCGGCGCCCACGCTGGTCGTGGACTCGGACACGGCCGATCTCACGCTCTCCGCGGTGCGCGACGCCGCCGGCGGCATGTACTACTGGGGGCGCCGGGGACCGAGTGTCCACCTGTCGTATCGCGTCCCCTCGGGCGTGGACGTCGAATACGCCTACTGCGAGGTCACGGTGCCCGAGGGGGAGGATGCCCAGGGGTCGTTCTTCATGGCCAACGGGTTCGCGCAGGGCTACTTCGGAATGCAGGTCAACTCACCGACCGAACGGCGCGTGCTGTTCTCGGTGTGGAGTCCGTTTTCCACCGACGATCCCGCGGCGATCCCGGCAGCCGACCGCGTGGAGACGCTCGCCAGCGGCCCCGGGGTGCGTGTCGGGGCGTTCGGCGGCGAGGGCTCGGGGGGCCAGAGCTTCCTCGTCCATCCGTGGCGTGCCGGGATCACCTACCGGTTCCTGACCCGCGTCACCCCCGACGGCGCGGGGAGCACCGTCTACACGGCATGGTTCGCGCCGGCGGCGGAGGGAGCCGATGGGGAATGGCAGTTGGTCGCCCGCTTTCGCCGGCCGCGCACCGACACGCACCTGACGGGGTTCCACTCGTTTCTGGAGAACTTCGATGATTCGGCAGGTTGGATCGGCCGCCGGGCCCGGTACGGCAACCAGTGGGTGCGCGACACCGCCGGGACCTGGCATCCGGTCACGGGGGCCCGCTTCACCGGCGATGCCACCGCCGGCGGCGGCCACCGGCTCGACTACGCCGGTGGCGTCGCCGGCGAGGCTTTTTTTTTGAGGAATTGCGGGTTCTTCGCCGAGCGCGTCGCGCTCGACGGCCGGTTCGAACGCCCCGCGACGCCGGCCGAGTTTCCCCGGATCGACCTCGAGCGCCTCCCCTGACGCGCCGGGCACGGCGGGCTGGTTTCGAGGGGGCCGTGGTAGAATCGCCCTCGTGGGGTGGGGACGACGCCGCCGGAGCGTGCGTCGGCGCCCATCTGCCGGTGCCCGGTATCCCCGTCTTCGCCGAGTGTGAGATCCATGCCGCGCTTCGCGTTTCGGACGTTCACGGTGCTCGTCGCCTCTCTCGCGCTGGTGCTGGTGGCCGCGCCGGCCGGTGCCCAGTCGCCGGGAGCGAAGCCGGGCTCGGGCAAGAAGTCGCAGCCGAGCACGCCCCAGGTCGGCGTCCACGGCATCGATCCGGGACCGGTGCCCGAGGAGATCAAAGCGATCGAGGCCGACGCCCTCGCCTGCCGGACCGCGGCCGAGGCGGTGCAGGTCTACAAGATCTACCTCGCCGACAAGAAACTGCCGACGATCGAGCGGAAGGCCGCCGAAGCGCGGTTGAAGGACTGGCTGAAGTATGCCGACGAGAAGCGGCGCCGGCTCGGCAAGCGCTGGGTCACGCAGCAGGAGTACGAGGAGATCGAACAGCAGACCGAGCGCTTGATCACGCACTCCTTCGAGCTGTGGCGCCTCAACGACCGCGAACTGTGTAAGGACGAGTTGACGCGGGCCAGCCGGCTCCATCCCGAGAGCGGCAAGGCCGACTTCATCATGGGGCTGATCTACTCGCTCGTCGCCGACAACGACCTCAAGGCCGCCGAGCACTTCTCCGAAGTGATCAAGCGCGAGCCGGGCAACGCCTTCGCCTACAACAACCTCGCCGTCAGCGAGGTCTTCCTGAAGCGGTATGGCGCCGCTGCCCGCCACTTCAAGAAGGCGCTCGACATCATGCCCGACCTCCAGGACGTCTGTGACAACCTCGGGGTCACGATCGGCGCCGGTGCCAACACGATGCGGCTGCGCATCCCGGAGAAGAACGCCCAGGAGATCAACGAACTGTACCGCTGGGCGATCCACGATCTCGGGCTGAGTCCCTACGACCCCGGCAAGTTCAGCCGCGGTGGTGGCGGCCCCGGTGGTGACGGGGGCGGGGCGGCGCCCGGTGGCGCGCCCGGCGACGGTGACGGCCTCGCCGGCGGTGCGTCGCCAGGCGGGCCCCCGGGAGGCATCCCTGGCGCTCCGCCGGGAGGAGGTGGCCCCGGCCCGGGAGGTCGTGGCGGTCCCGGCGGGCGTGGCGGCCCGGGCGCGGCGGGGCAGGGGCCGGGGGGTGAAGCCGGCGGGAACGGCCGCGGGATCCTCGCCTTCACCGTCCTGCTTCCAAACGGTCGCCGCTGGGACACCCGCAACCGGACCGACGGCAACGCGCTGCTCGACGAACCGGAGGAGGACACCGTCGTCCGGATCTCGAGCGGCACCGGATTCGTGATCGCCCCGGGCTATATCCTCACCAACAAGCACGTCATCGAGGACGGCAACGAGTTCGTCGTCTTCGACCCTGCCGACAAGGAGCGGCAAGTCGTGGCTACGCTCGTCGCGTCGATCGACAACCCCGACGTCGCGCTGTTGCGATGCGAAGATCTGTCGGCCGACCCACTCCCGCTGGCGCCGAAGATGCCGCGCAGCGGAAGCCGCATCATGGCCCTTGGCTACCCAGCCGGAACGGCGCTGGGGATGGAAGTGAAGGGCTCGCAGGGCGACGTGATGTCGGCCGCCGACCCCCAGCTCGACGGCGGCAATTTCCTCCATGGCGCACAGACCAATCCCGGCAACAGCGGCGGTCCGCTGATCGACGACACGGGGGCCGTCATCGGCGTGGTCGTGGCAATCGTCCGCACGAGCAATGTCGGCAACGCCTACAACGTCGGCATCCCGATCGAGCGCGTATGGCCGTTCATCCGCGAGCATGTCGAGGATATCGAGCCGGCCAGCGGGCGACCGAAGCTCGAATGGCCCGATGTCCAGGAGCAGTCCGGGCCGAGCACGGTGATGATCCTGTGCAAGAACAAGCGCGAGGGAAAGAAGAAGCGCAACTCCCCCGACCAGTTCGCCGGGCAGAATCCCCCGGGGACGACACCGCCGGGCGCGACGCCGCCGGGGGCGCTGCCCCCCGGATCGCTGCCTCCGGGGTCCTTGCCTCCTGGGTCCTTGCCTCCTGGGTCCTTGCCTCCGGGTGCGCTGCCCCCCGGTTCCCTTCCGCCGGGCTCGGCTCCGCCGGGTTCAGTTCCGCCGGGAACGATCCCCGGTAGCCCGGGGACTCCGTATCCGGGAGGTCCCGGAGCGCCGTCCGGTCCGCCGCGCGGTCCGGCTCGCCCCGGTGTGGGCACGTTGCCGCCGGCCGGTTCGTCTCCGCCGGGAGCGTCGCCTTCCGGCTGACGCATGCCTCCCGGCGCCCGGCTGTCGCGGCGCCGCTCACTCGCCCAGCAGGACGATGATCTCGGCGGCGTCGGCCTGCGTGACGGCGTCCGCGCGCCGCGTCGCGGGAGCGACGCACGTCCGCGCGAGCAGCGCGGCGTCGAGCGCGGCCAGGCCGCGGAAGCGCCGCGCGACAGCCCCGGCGGCCCGCGCCGCGGCCAGGGCTTTCAGTTCGCCGTCGGACCAGGCCAGCGCCGGCTCGCTGCCGTCGGTCGGCACGACTTCTCCCCAGGGCGGCCTGACGATCTCGACGCAACGCCGGTCGAGCAGGAACGGCATCCAGCGGTGGAGGAAGGCGACGACCAGGGCGCCGCAGTGGATCCCGTCGGCATCGGGATCCATCAGCAACAGGAGGCGTTCGTAGCGCGCCGGGGAGGCCGCGCCATCGCCGCCGAGCGGCACGCCGAGGGCCGCGGAGAGGGCGGCGAAGAAGGCATGGCCGGCGACGCGGCCGCGCGGGGCGCGGAGGGCGTTGAGCGGTTTGCCGCGCAGCGCCAGCACCGCCTGGAACGCCTCGTCGCGGACCCGCGCCACGGCGCCGGCGGCCGACTCCCCCTCGACGATGAACAGTTCCGTGCCCGGGCCCTGGGCGCGGCAGGGAACCAGCGGCGGCTGTCCGGCGTGGGGGTGCATGGTGAGGAGAACGACCGTCAGGGAACAGGGAGGGCATCCGTGTCGATCGACACACGCCACGCCGCCGGTGAGCGGTGGCGCGGTTTCACCTCGCCGCTGACGAGGATGAACCCGTCGGTGACCGGCACGGCAGGCGTCGCCAGTTGGTTGACCGGGGGAGGAGCGAGCGCCGTCCAGCGGTCGGCCGCGGCGCCGTAGGCCAGTGCCCGCGGGGCGAAACCGGGATGCGCGTCGCGGAGGATCGCGGTCCGCTGCCACAGCGCGCCATCGTCGCCGGAGACGACGACGATGTGCGCCGCGCCGGCCGCCACCGCGCTTCCCGCCATCGCCGGCTGCGGCAGGGGGGCGCGCCGGATCCAGCCCGACCCCGGATCGGCGGCGACCCGCGCGGCGTCGAACTCCCAGTGGTCGACGAGGGCCTCGATCGCGGCGGCCGCTCCACCCGCCATCGAACGCCGCCCGCTGATGACGTGGACCGCGCCCGAGCCCCGGGCGACGACCACCGGCAGCGCCCGCGGTCCGCCGGGAACGTCGGGAAGCGCCTCCCAGTGGAGCTCCCCGGCGGGAGAGCCGCGGTCGAGGGGGCGGCAGTCGAGCCGGAGGAACGCGGCCGTCGCGCCGTCGGGGGCGGTGCCCCGCTGTCCCCCGGCGACGTAGACGACGCTGCCGAGCGCGGCGGCGGCGCAGGCGGTGAGCGGGTGCGGCAACGGCGGAAGCTCACGCGCGACGACCTGACCGGTGCCCGGATCCCAGCGGAGGAGCGTGACGGTCGCCACTGCCGTCGCGCCGTCGTCGCCACCGATGCAGACCACGCCGGCGGGGATCGACGCGACGGCGCCGCCGGCGCGCGGCCGGGGGAGGGGTGCCGCGGCGAGCCAGCCGGAGCCGTCGCGCGGCAGGACCCAAACGCCCTGCTGCCAGCGCTTCGGCACCGTCCAACGGTCTTCGCCAGGGGCGACCGGGAAGTTCGCTCCACCGGCGACGATCACCGCCCCGCCGTGGATGCCGACGAACGGCCCGGCGACGCCCAGAGCGTCGGGGAGCGGCGGGAGCGGTTGCCAGCGGAGCGGCTCGGCGGCGTGCGCGGCGGCCGCGGCGAGGGCGATCGCCAGGGGTAGGCAGGCCGAGATCATGGGACGGAAGGAGAAGGGCATGCGCAGGTGCGACAATCATGGACCTTGTGGAAGATCAGGTGGCTTCTTGAACGACGGAGCCTCGGCTCGGGCTCGACAGAGGGGACGCCCCTCGCGCCTCGCCGTCGCATCGACCCGCAGCCAGGGGTGACGGGCCGATGCGACGGCGATGGCGGAGGGGCTTCGCGGGTCCCTGGGGGGCGGGCATGCCGGATCATTGCTGGTCCCGATTCGCAGAGCGCCCGTCTCGTCGATCCCGACTCGATGGAGAACGACGGGATGAAGGTGGAGACCCGCCCCTGAGCTACCAGGGCTTCTGCTACCGCTGCGACCGTTGCCGTTGCCGTTGCTCTGAGCCGTGCCGTGCCGCTACCGCTGCCAGTGTTACTGCGGCGATCCATGCTCCTGCCGATGCCGCCATCGGGCGTCTGCCGATGCCCGAGTCGTCAGGCACCGTGATACCATTCCGGCCGGGCGCGGTGGTGGCAGGAAACGGGAGGGGGTATGTCCACGGCGATCTATTCGGGAGTCGAAGGGCCAACCGCGCCGCCGCAGGCGAGCGATGAGGCCGCCGGCCACTGCGGTCCTTTTTTCCCAGGGACCCGCGGAGCCCCTCCGCCGTCGCCCTCGCATCGGCCCGTCACCGACTGGCTGCGGGTCGATGCGAGGGCAGACGCGCGAGGGGCGTCCCCCTCTGTCGAGCCCGAGCCGAGGCTGCGGCGGACGGGCAGCCGAACCCAGCGCCGTCGCCACGGTGAACGGCGGATGTGGTTGGTGATCGCGAGCGGCGCCGTGGCGGTCGCCCTCGTGTCGCCGACCGCACGCGCGGCCGACCGCCCCAACATCCTCCTCATCGTCTCCGAGGACCACGGCCCCGAGCTCGGCTGCTACGGCGATCCGTTCGTGCGCACGCCGGTGCTCGACCGGCTCGCCGCCGACGGCATCCGCTTCGACCGGGCGTTCGTCACGCAGGCCGGCTGCAGCTCGTCGCGGGCCAGCTTCCTCACCGGGCTCTACCCACACCAGCACGGCCAGGTCGGCCTGGCGACGTGGGGCTTCCGCCTCTACCGCGACGACATCCCCACCCTCCCGCGCCGGCTCGCGGCGGCCGGCTACCGGACCGGCCTGATCGGCAAGCTCCACGTCAACCCCGAGGGGGCGTTTCCGTTCGACTTCATGCGGCTCGGGATCTCGAACTTCGACCGCAAGGACCTCGCCGCCTACGCCCGCCACGCTGCCGAGTTCTTCGCCGCCGGCGACGCGCCGTTCTTCCTCTCGATCAACTATCCCGACGCCCACGATCCGCGCCTCCGGCAGGTCGACGGCCTGCCCGCAGTGCCGCTCGGTGCCGACGACGTCCGCGCGCTGCCCGGCTTCGGCGTCGACACGCCCGAGTTGCGCGGCCACGTCGCCGACTATTACAACTGCCTGATGCGGCTCGACGCGCTCGTCGGCGACCTGCTTTCGGCGCTCGAGGCCTCGGGGAAGGCACGCGACACCCTGGTGATCGCCATGGGAGACCACGGGGCCGACATGCTCCGCGGCAAGCGGACCTGCTACGAAGGGGGGCTGCGGATCCCGCTGATCGCGCGCTGGCCGGGGAAGATCGCCCCGGGGCAGGTGCGGCGCGAGCTCGTCTCGTCGATCGACCTCCTGCCGACGTTTCTCGAGGTGGCCGGGCAGCCGGCCGATCACGCGCTCCCCGGCCGGTCGCTCGTGGCGCTGTTCGCCCCCGGCACGCCGGCATGGCGCGAGCACCTGTTCGCCGAATACCACACGCAGGCCACGAAGCGCAACGTCTACCCGCAGCGGAGCGTGCGCGACGGGCGCTGGAAGCTGATCGAAAACCTCCTCCCCGACGAGGTCAATCCGGGCCACGACTTCACGATCGAGCAGTTTCCGTCGGCGATCGAGGCGCTCGCGACGGCGCCGGCCACGGTCCGGGCCGGCTACGCGACGATGCGCCGCCCGCCGCGCTTCGAACTCTACGACCTCGCCGCCGACCCCCACGAGTTCACCAACCTCGCCGCCGACCCCGTCCATGCCGCGGTCCGCGACCGGCTCGCGGTGGCGCTGGAAGCCTGGCGGCGGGAGTCGGCCGATCCGCTCCTCGATCCGGCCCTCGTGCGCCGCTTCACCGAGGAGGTGCGGGGGCAGCCGAAGAAGAAGGAGGCAGCGAAGCACCGCTGGGGGTATCCCGACTACTTCTTCGGCCGCGAGCCGCCGGCCGCCGCGCCCGCCCCGGGGAAGGCGGCATGAACGGCGGGTCGCGTCGGGCCGCCGTTGCGATCGTCGCCGGGCTCGTGGCGAGCGCGGCGGCGTGCGGGCCCGCCCGTGGCGCCGCCGCCGCAGCGCCGCCGACGGCCAACGTCCTGTTCGTCGTCGTCGACGATCTCAACGACTGGGTCGGCTGCCTCGGCGGCCATCCGCAGGTGCACACGCCGCACCTCGATCGGCTCGCGGCCCGCGGGATGCTGTTCACCAACGCCCATTGCCCTGCGCCGGTCTGCAACCCGTCGCGCGTCGCCGTCCTCACCGGCCGCGCGCCGCATGCCACCGGGATCCACGACAACTCGGTCGTCTGGCACGAGGCGCTCGGCGACGTGGCGACGATTCCCGGCTGGTTTCGCCGCCATGGCGCGTTCGTCGCCGGTGGCGGCAAGATCAACCATCACATGCCAGGCTTCAACCGCGTTGCCGACTGGGACGAGTGGTTTCCGCAGGTCTTCGACGGTCCCTACCAGCAGGCGCTCGCCGCCGGCCTCGATCCGGAGGCGTTCCGCTGGCCGGAGGGATTTCCGCGCAACGGGCTCGCCTCGGTCCGCGACCTGGCCCGGCCCCCCGACAACGCGCGTGAGTTCGACTGGGGCCCGCTCGATGCCGACGACGCCGACTCCGGCGACGGCCGGATGGTCGCCTGGGCGGAGCGGATCCTCCGCGCGCCGCCGCGCGAGCCGTTTTTCCTCGCCGCGGGGATCTACCGACCGCACCTCCCCTGGTACGCGCCGCGGAGGTATTTCGACGCCTATCCGCCCGACGCGATCGTGCCCCCGCCGGTGAAGGCCGACGACTGCGCCGACCTCCCCGCGGCCGGCCAGCGGATGGCGGCCGCGCGGCGCGGCGACCTCGAGCTCGTCCGTGCCGCAGGGAAGGAACACGAGCTGCTCCAGGCCTACCTGGCGTCGATCTCGTTCTGCGACGCGCTCGTCGGCCGGCTCGTCGACGCCCTCGACGCCTCGCCGGCGCGGGAGCGGACGATCGTCGTCCTGTGGAGCGACCATGGCTGGCACCTCGGCGAGAAGGACCATCTCCACAAGTTCACGCTCTGGGAGCGCTCGACGCGCGTGCCCCTGGTCGTGATCGCGCCGGGCGTGACGGTCCCCGGCGGGCGCTGTTCCCGGCCGGTGGGGCTCGTCGACCTGTTTCCGACCATCGTCGATCTCTGCGGCCTCGACACGCCGCCGGCACTCGACGGGCGCAGCCTCCGGCCCCTGCTCGAGCGCCCCGACCGTGCGTGGGACCATCCCGCGCTGACCACGCACGGCCGCGGCAACCACGCGCTGCGCGACGAGCGCTGGCGGCTGATCCGCTACGCCGACGGCGGCGTCGAGCTCTACGACCACGCCGCCGATCCCCACGAGTGGACGAACCTCGCCGGCCGCCCCGAGCATGCCGCCGTGGAGGCGGCGCTGGCGGCCAGGCTGCCGGCCAACGACGCGCCCGACCGCTCGGCGAAGGGGGCGAAGAAGAAGCGACGGGCCGCGGCCGCGGGCACGCCAGAGGAGGGATCATGAGTCGGGCGCGTGCCTTCGCGGCGACTGTCCTCGCGGTGAGTGTGCTGTGGGGTGGGCACCTCCTGCACGCCGCCCCCAACGTCGTCGTGATCGTGATCGACGATCTCGGCTGGCGCGACGTCGGCTACGCAGGCAGCAGCTTCTACAAGACGCCGCACATCGACCGGCTCGCCGCCTCTGGCGTGCGGTTCACCACCGCCTACGCCGCCTGCCCGGTCTGCTCGCCGACCCGCGCGGCGCTGTTCACCGGCAAGGCGCCCGCGCGGCTGCTGCTCACCGACTGGCTGCCGAGTGGCCGCTGGAACCCCGCCGCCCGGCTCCGCGAGGCCCGCTTCGTGCGCGCCCTGCCCCCCGAGGAGATCACGCTCGCAGAGGTTTTTCGCGTTGCCGGCTACGAGACCGTCCATGTCGGCAAGTGGCACCTCGGCGGGGAGCCGTTTTCGCTGCCCGAGCACCACGGCTTCGACGTCAACGTCGGCGGCAACGCGCACGGCGCCCCGGGCAGCCACTTCTTCCCCTACGCCGGCAACTGGAAGATCCCGACGACACCGCTCCGCGCCACTTGGAATGTCCTCCCCGACGGCCACGACGGCGAGTATCTCGCCGACCGGCTCACCGACGAGGCGGTGGCCTTCATCCGTCGCCCGCGCACGCGCCCGTTCTTCCTCCACCTCGCCCACTACGGCGTCCACACGCCGCTCCAGGCGAAGGCCGACGTGACCGCGCGCTACGCGGCGGTGCCGGAAGCGGAGCGCCAGGGGAAGCCGGTCTACGCCGCGATGGTCGAGTCGATCGACGACAGCGTCGGCCGGGTGCTCGATGCCCTCGACGGGGCCGGGGTGGCCGACGACACGCTCGTGATCTTCACCTCCGACAACGGCGGGTTCTCCGGCGCCACGAGCAACGCGCCGCTCCGCGGCCACAAGGGGGCGCTGCACGAGGGGGGAATTCGCGTGCCGCTGGTCATCAGGCTGCCGGGGGGCCGCGCCGCGGGGCGGGAGGTCGCCGCGCCGGTGACGACGATGGACCTCGCCCCCACCTGCCTCGCGGTGGCCGGCCTTCCCCCGCGGCCGCACCAGCACCTCGACGGGATCGATCTGGTGCCGCTCGTCGATGGCGCCGCTTCGCCGCGCGCCGTGCTCCACTGGCACTACCCGCACTACAGCGACCACCCCGCCACGGCGCCGGGGGGGGCGATCCGGCGCGGCGACTGGAAACTCGTCGAGTCGTTCGACCCGGAGGGGATCGAGCTCTATGACCTCGCCACCGATCCCGGCGAGTCGCTGAACCGCGCCGCCGAGCGGCCCGACCTCGTCGCGTCGCTCGCCGGCGATCTGGCGGCCTGGCGGCGCGAGGTGGGGGCCGAGATGATGCGCCCCAATCCCGACCACGATCCGGCGCAGCTCGCCCGTGAGGCGCAGACAGGGCGCGGGAAGAAGAAGCGCGGGCAGGTGGAGGACTAGCGATGGCGTTCGCCCGGACGGCGGCGTGGTGGGGAGCCTGGCTGGTGGTGTGTGCCGCCGGGGCGGTGCCCGCGGCGGCCGCCCGGCCGAACGTGCTGTTCATCGCGATCGACGACCTCCGACCAGCGCTCGGCTGCTACGGCGATCGGCTGGCACGCACCCCCCACATCGACCGGCTCGCCGGCGGCGGGCGCACGTTCCTCAGCGCCTACTGCGCGCAGGCCGTCTGCGGGCCGTCGCGGACGGCGCTGCTCACCGGGCGGCTCCCCGACCAGACCCGGGTGTGGCACAACCGCCACCGCTTCCGCGACACGCTCCCCGACGCCGTCACGCTGCCGCAGGCGTTTCTCCGCGCCGGCTGGACGACCCGGTCGCTCGGCAAGGTGGCCAGCGGCGACACGCGCGAGGAGGATCCGGCGGGCTGGTCGGTGCCGCCGCTCCTCCGCGAGAAGGGGTGGAAGACGGCGCTGCTCCCGGAATCGGCGGGGCGCGGAAAGGGGCTCCCCTGGGAGCGCGTCGACGTCGCCGACGACGGCTTCGCCGACGGCCGGCTCGCCGACGCGGCGATCGCCGCCCTCGGCGCGGCAGCCGCCGGCGACGCGCCGTTCTTCCTCGCCGTCGGGTTCTTCAAGCCCCATCTCCCGTTCAACGCCCCGGCACGCTACTGGGACCTCCACGACCCGGCGGCCCTCGGCCCGGTGCCCTCCCCGGACCGTCCTGCCAGCGCTCCCGACATTGCCTGGCCCGACCATCGCGAGCTGGCCGGCTACAGGGGGATCCCGGCCGACGAACGCGTCGATGTGGGGACGGCGCGGGACCTGCGCCACGGCTACTACGCCTGCGTGAGCTACGTCGACGCCCAGGTGGGGCGGGTGCTCGACGCGCTCGACCGGCTCGGCCTGGCGGAGCGGACGATCGTCGTCCTCTGGGGCGACCACGGCTATTCGCTCGGCGAGGGGGACCACTGGTGCAAGGCGACCAATTTCGAGCGCGACACGCGCGTGCCGCTGGTGATCCGTGCGCCGGGGATGGCACACCCCGGCCTGGCGACGGAAGCCTTGGTCGAGCTGGTCGACGTCTACCCGACGCTCGCCGAGGCGGCCGGCGTGCCGGCCCCGGCCGATCTCGCCGGCCGGAGTCTCATGCCGCAATTGGCCGACCCGCTCGCGCCGGGGCGCGACGTCGCCCTCAGCCAGTTCGCCCGGCCATTCAGGAACGCCGATCCGGAGGTGATGGGGTACTCGCTCCGCAGCCCGGCGCACCGCTACACCCGCTGGGTCGAGTGGCCGTCGCGCCGGACGATCACCGAGGAGTTGTATGCCTACCCGACGCCGCCGCCGGGGCAACCGTTCGTCGAGGAGCGCAATCTGATTGCCGACGCGGCCGCGGCTCCGGTGCGTGAACGCCTCCGGGAAGCGCTCGACACCATGCTCGCGACGCGTGTCGGAGCGCCACTTCCGCCCCGCCCGCGCTCGCGCGGCAAGGGGAGCGACGACGACTAGGCTCGCTCGGCGTCCGACAGCGAGGGCCCCACGGTCGTCAGGCGCGGCCGTGGTGGCGCAGATAAAGGCGGAACGACTCGAGCCGCTGCAGGCTGTCGCGGTCTTTCTGCCGATTCGTGGCGGCCTTGCTGGCGATGATGTCGTCGATATGGCAAACGGGGAAACCCTCGATGACCACCCGGCGCTGCCAGGCATCTTCGAAACGTTCGATACCGTCGGGGGCAAAGACGAGGTCGAGATCGAATGGCCCGTTATTGAGCTGCACGAAATACTTGCCGCTGCGAATCATCCGGTGCCGTCAGACCAATCGCTCCCTTCGCGTCAACCTCATCCCGGGCGTTACGGGGCCCTGTCTTCCCGCGGGTCGGGTGGCGGCCGTATGTTGTCGCTCGACCCGCCATCGCCGCAGTTTCGCGACCGATCCGAGGAGACCGTCCATGGCAAAGTGCCGCTGGTTCGCCGCTCTGGTGTCGTTGCTGGCCGCTGCCGTCGCGGTCGCCGCGCCCGACGAGACCACGATCACGGAGGTCGCCCCCGGCGTCTACTTCCGCAAGGCGCAGACCGAGCCGGTGTTCACCGGCTGTAACCAGGGGTTCGTCGTGTTCCGCGACTACGTCCTGGTGATCGACGCCAACTTCCCCGGTCAGGCGGAGAACGTCATCGCTTCGATCCGCGAGCGGACCGACAAGCCGATCCGGTTCGTGTTCGACACGCACTACCACGGTGACCATGCCGACGGGAACATGCAGTACGTCAAGCTCGGGGCGACGATCGTCGCCCAGGAGCGGAGCCAGCCGCTGTTTCAAACCAAGGGGATCGACGGTTTCGACGGGGCGAAGAAGAGCCGGGCCGCCGAATATGGCGGGCTGTCGTACGAGATCCCGTCGCTCTATTTTTCGCACAAGCTGGTGTTCGACGACGGCCAGCAGCGCGTCGAGCTGGTGTTTTTCGGCCACGCCCACACCGCCAGCGACGCGGTGGCCTGGCTGCCGAAGCACCGGATCCTGTTCACCGGCGACGCCTGCGTGAACGGGGCCTTCAATTACACAGGCGATTCCAACACCGAGAGTTGGATCGCGGTCCTCGTCGCGATGGAGGACCTCGGGCCCGCGACGGTCTGCCCCGGCCACGGCGAAGCCGGAGGCCCGGAGGTGGTCGCCAACCAGAAGCGCTGGTTCACGGAGCTACGAGCCCGTGTGAAGGAAGGAATCGGCCGTGGCGACACCGTGGACACGGTCAAGGAATCGCTCGAGATTCCGTTTTACAAGGAGTGGACCGGGCAGGAGGCGCGGAGCCGCACCGAGAACATCGAGCACGTGTTCAAGGAGCTGTCCTCGCCCGCCAAGCCGCTCGACGAACAGCGGCGCTTCCTCCGCTGGCAGGCGCTGCCCGGAGCCGGCGGCTATGCGGCGCTCGGCCCCTGGGAGGCGGTCGGCGAGACCGACGCCGATCGGCGCATCGACGCGCTGGCCGACCTGTTTCTCGGCAGCGATACGACGCGGCAGGCGCTGCTCCGCCGCCGCTTCGGCGACGATCGCGCGGCGCTCGGCGAGATGGCCTGTTACGTCCGCCGGGCGGCGGCACGGATCGGCTCTCCTGAGGACACGCTCCAGCTCCGCCGGGCACTGGCCGTGGCGGCGATCGAGGGGGGCCGGGGTGACGCCGCGGCGGCCGTCGAGCGGCTCGAACTGGTGCGCCATGCGGCGCTTCGCGCCGGGATCGAGGCCGATCCGTTCTTCCGTGCGATCCAGAACCACGTGCCGCCCGAGAACCGGCCACTGTTCGACACGGTCCGCGGGCGCTCACCGGAGGCGCTGCTGGCCACGGCACGGCGCGCCGGACCACCGGAGTGGCACTGACGGGCGACTTCCGCGGGGATCGCAGACCGTGGCCAAAGTGATCCGCCGCTGGATGCGGCGGCAGACATCCCGAAAAAGCCCCGGCTTTTCTCGGGGTGTCCGAAGTGGAACAAGGTCATGGATGACTTTTTCCACGGACTGATAGCCTTCAGGGTGACGGATGACGCTCCGCGTGACCCCGGTCCCCGCCCGCGAGGAACCCTGCCGATGTCGTGCCATCACCGGCTGATCCGTCGGGCGGCCCTGGCGGCGCTCGTGATCGTGACGGCGCTCTTGCCAGGCGGCCATTCCGCGGCGGATCCTGTTCCCGATCCGCTCCCGGGAGTCGGCCGGCCCACCTTCCTCGCGCCGCACGTTCGGCCTCTGGCGCGGGTCGGCGATCACCTGTTCGTCGCCAACACGCCCGCCGACACGGTCGATGTGATCGACGTCACCGCGCGGACGGTGGTCCGGCGCATCCCGGTCGGGATCCAACCGGTCGCGGTCGTTCCCCGGCCCGACGGCCGGGAGGTGTGGGTGGCCAACCACGTCTCCGATTCGGTGAGCGTGATCGACACCGATCCGGGCAGTCCGACGCGGTTTCGCGTCGTGGCTGTGATCCAGGAGATCGACCCGCTGTCGCTCGCCACGCGCTTCGACGAACCGGTCGGCATTGCCTTCGCCGACGATGCCAAGGCCTACGTCGCACTGTCGTCACGCGACGAGATCGCCGTCGTCGACGTGGCGAGCCGTGCCGTGGTGCGAACGCTGCCGATTCCCGCCCAGGATCCTCGGGCGATCGTGGTCCGCGGTGGGCGCCTGTACGTCGCCCCATTCGAGTCGCACAACCGCACGCAGCTCTCCGGCGGCCATGGCGAGCCCGACGGCGACCTCGTCACCTTCGATGCCTGGGAGCACTCGATCCGACACAACAACGTCCTGTCGCTCGGCCACGTCGTCGACATCGTCAAACATCCCGACGTGCCCGATCGCGACCTGTTCATCTTCGACACCGCTACCGACACGCTCGTCGAGACGATCGACGGACTCGGCACGCTGCTCTACGGCCTCGATGTCGACGGCACGGGTAGGGTGTTCGTCGCCCAGACCGACGCCCGCAACGACGCCAACGGCCGGGCCGGCTCGAAGCGCCACGGCCTCGCGGAACTGGCCAACCGACCGTTCCTCAACCGGATCACCGCCGTGATGCCGGGATCCGCACCGGTGTTCCACGACCTCGAGCCCCTGCCTCCCGCGCAGCCGTCCGACGGCACGGCGCTGGCCACGCCGTTCGCGATCGCGGTCAGCGACGACGGGTGCACGATCGTGGCCACCGCGGCCGGGTCGGATACGTTGTTCACGCTCGATGCCGAGAGTGGTGCCATCCTCGGCCGCGCGGCAGTGGGCGCCTGGCCCGACGGTGTGTGGCTGGAATGCGCTCCCGACGGTGCCCCCGCACGGGCCTGGGTGCTCGCGGCGTTCTCGGCCGAAGTGACCCTGGTCGATCTTGCCGATCGTGCCGCGCCACGTGTGATCGCGACGGTGGCGCTCGCCGATCCGACGCCGGAGCCGATTCGCCGCGGCCGGATCGCCTTCCACACCGCCGCCGCCTCGACGACCAAGACCTTCTCCTGCGCGAGCTGCCATCCCGACGGCCACACCGATCAGTTGCTGTGGGTGTTGGCCACGCCGGTGGTCAGCGGTGGCGAACAGATCATGCCGCGCTCGACGATGCCCTGTCGCGGCCTGCGCGACACCGCGCCGTTCCACTGGGACGGCATTCCCGGCGACCCCTACGGCGGGATCAACTCGGCGAGCGTGCACGCCGCCGTGCCGGCCAACGCCGATCCGACGAGCGCCGTGCGCCACCTGATCGATGGCGGCCTTGCGAGCACGATGCGGATGGTGGGCGACGCAATGGTCAACGACGCGGGCCAGGGCGGGGCGCTCGACGCCGCCGACCGTGCCGCGATGGCGGCGTTTCTCGTCGACATCCCCTATCCGCCGGCGCCGGGCCGCCCGGCTACCAATGTCGTCTCCGACCGCGCGCGGACGGGGTTTCGCCTGTTTCACGTCGACGGCGATATCGATCCGGCGAAGCCAACTGCCAACGTGTGCGGCGATTGCCACCGCCTCCCGCACCTCGTCAGCACCAATACCCCGGGTTCCGGGATGGACGCCCCCACCTGGCGCGGCGCGCAGGATCGCTGGCTGATCCTTCCGCAGGGCCGCCTCAACATGGTCGAGTTCCCCTTCTTTCGCGAGATCGCGCTGCGCGGCACGCCGGAACGCGATGTGTGGCGCATGTCGTGGGGGGGCCGCGAACGCTTTGACCCGGTGTGGGACATGGTGCTCGAGGCGAGCACGGGTTTTTCCGGCGCGTTCGCGCGGCAGGTGTTCCTCGACCGGAGGACCGCGGACGATCGGACCACCGCCGCGATGCTCGATGCCCTCGAGGCTGCTGCCGCCGACGGCGCGGTCACCCTCTACGCCGAGGGGTACGGCACGCTGGCCGGGAGTGCCGAGGCCGCCGTCGAGCTGCGGTACGATGCCATCACGCCCCCGTTCGTCGCTGCCGACGGCCGGCGGTTCTCGCGCGACGACCTGCGCGGCGCTGCGGCCGACGGCACGTTCTCGGCCATCTTCACCGCCCGGGGTGGCCCGCAGGCATCGGCACCCCAGCCGGCGATCTGGACGCAGGGGGAGATCCACGCGCAGCGCGGCCACCAGCATTTTCCCCGACTTTCCGTCGGCGAGCGCCTGCTGACGGCGAGCGGGCGGCACATCCTTCCCGGGGCTTTCCCGGTCGTGAACGGCCGCCGGGTGCAAGGCAGCGTGCGCGCCGACGGCGACTTGGTCGTCGTCGAGCTGGCCGAAACGCCAGCCGACGGTATGCACCTCCTCCAAGTGCAGAATCCGGACGGCCTCGCCAGCAACGACTTCCTGTTCTTCGTCGGCGACGACGCCGATCCCGCGTTCGACGCGCGGGGCAGGTCGCTCGCCGAGATCCTCCGTGCCTGCCGCTGGGAGCATCTCGTCGGCACCTGGGTCGACAAGGCGACTCGCGGCAAGGCGGTGCGCACAACATACGCGTGGAAGATTCGCGACCGCGTCATCGAGGTCGTCAACAGCGGTGGCGACAACCCCTCCACCGGATTGATCGCGGTCAACGCCGCCGACGGCACCGTGTTCACGGCAGGTGGCGACTCCCAGGGCGGCACGTTCGTCGGCACCTGGATCGAAGACGGCGGCGTGCTGGTGTCGCGGGTGTCGATCACCGCGGCGGACGGCACCCGCTTCGACCTGTCGTTCCGGCATGTGAAGACGGGTGCCGACACGATGACGATCACGATCGAACTTCCCGAACCGATCACGATCGAGATGATCCGCCTGCCCGGGTGACGGGCGGAGTTCTCACGGCACGGTGAGCGCCGTCTCGGTGCGCTTGCGGCCGGCGAACAGGAGATCGACGTCGGGATCGACGACGATCCGCTCCGGCGCGAAGGCGGTGTCGATCGAAAACGCGCCCGGAGCGTCGGCCGAGACCGCGACCACCATGTCGGCCGCCGGACGAGCAGCTGTCTTGTCGTCGGGTTTCTTCCCCTCGACGCGCACGAGCACGTCGGCCCTACCGGTGCCGATGTTGGCGAGCGTCCCGGTCACCCGGTAGCCCTCGGCTCTCTCCTCCACCTTCTCGTCGCGGACCTCGAGATCGGGGAGTCCCTTGCCGAGAATCCAGCCGCCGACGAAGGCGTCGAACGCCGCCGCGTCGGGGGCGTGGGGGCGGAGGCTCTCGAGGAGATCCTCGATGAGGGGGAAGTCGAGCCCCTCGGGGGTTTCGACACCCGCGCGCCACGTGGCGATGAAGTCGCGGAGGCCGGCGAGCATCGCCTCCTCCCCCATCAGGGTGCGGAGCATCCAAAATGCCCAGCCAGCGCGCTGGTAGGTCACGACTTGGTCGCCGGGGCGCGAGCCGTCGATCCGGTTGATGGCCCGCTCGTTGTCGGGCTGCCGTCCTTCGACGTACTGCTTCTCCCAGCGGCGCCGCAGGACCTTCGCCTGCGCGGGGGAGAGCTCATGGTGGAGCAGCATGCAGGCCGAGAACTCGGCGAGCCCCTCGGAGATGATGTTGCCCCCTGGGCCCTTCCCCGGCGTGACGATGTTGCCCCACCACTGGTGCCCCGCCTCGTGGGCGACGATGTAGAAGGCAGCGTCGAGCGTGTCGGCGGCATCGGCCGTCGGCTCGTCCTTCCCGAGCGGCTTGGCAAGGTAGCCGATCTCCTCGGAGAACGAGATGTTGCCGGGGAAGCCCTGGGCGTAGCCGGCCAGGCCAGGGAACTCGGTGACGCGCAGATTGGTCCACGGATACTCTGCGAACCAGGCCGAGTAGCGGTCGCGGGCGGCGTCGAGCGCGCGGACCATCGTCGGCACGTTGTGGGGGGTGCGCTTGTCGTAGTAGATCGTCGCGCGGCGCCCGGCCGCCGCCTCGAGCGGGCCGCCGACGATGTTGAAGAACCGCACCGGGTGCTCGGTGCTCCACACCACGCGCTGCCGGCCGTCGCCGATGCTCACCCGCGATTCCTCCACGCCGCAACCGTTGAGGACCCAGCTCTCCGGGCCCTCGATCGCCAGGCGCACGGTCGTCGACCAAGCGGGGCCGAAGCCGGGGTCGACCCGTTTTTTCCAGTGGTCGGGGGGGTATTCCTTGGCGTCACGGCGGTTGCGCCGATCGATGCCGATCCCGTCGACGAATCCCGGCACGGGGAGAAAGCTCGGCGAAAAACTCGTGAGGACGACGCCCGAGGGGAGGACGAACTCGCCCATCCCGCCGGAGAGCCGCGACCAGCCCTTCGGGAACGAGCCCTCGAGCGTGAAGCCGACGGTGACCGTCTCGCCGGTGGCCAGCGGCTTCGGCGGCCGGACAACGTACAGCCCGCTGCGGTTCTCGACCGACGGTGGCGGGGGATCGGATTGCTTCGGGTCGGCGGCGTGGCCGTCGACCGTCCAGTCGCGCGAGGTGAGATGGTCGCCGACGGTCAGCGGAATCTCGGCGACCGGCTCGCGGTGGGGATTGCGAAGGACGTAGGTGCCGCTGACGAGCAGGGCGCGCGTGTCGGGATAGAGCTTGACCTCCGCCTCGACGCGGTCGAGCGCGGGGGCGGGGGCGTTTTCCCAGGTCTGGCTGTTGCGCCGCCAGTAGGCCTTGCCGGCGTCGCGGGCCGGCTTGCCTTCGTAGCCGGCGCGGATCATGCGCCCCGTGCCGATGCCCAGCGCCACCAGCGGCAGCGCGACCAGGAGCGGCACCCGTGCGGTGCGCCAGAACGACGCGGGACGGAAGCGATCGGCGATCGCCCGCAGGTCTGGAATCCGCCGCGGCCAGATCACGAGCGTCAGCGCGATCAGCGTGGCGCCCAAGGCGAGCATCACCATCCGGTTGGCGACGATCGCCGGCCACATCGCCGCGAGCCGGTCGAGCTCGCTCCAGTTGAGCGCCTGGCCGCCGAGGTACCAGCTGGTGAGCCAATTGAGCCCGCCGAAGGTGTTGGCCAGGCCGGTGAGCACCAGCGCCGCGATCGCCAGCCCGTAGACGGCGAAGCGGTTGCGGACCAGCGCCGCCAGGAAGGCGATGAACGCCGTCCAGACGACGAGCGTGGGGAGCGTGAGCAGGCCGAGGATCAGAAGCATCGCGGGGAGGTCGAGGGGCAGGGCGATCCCGGTCGTGAATCGCTGCCAGAGGAGCGTGGCGAGGATCGTGACCGCCGCCCCGCCGATGATGACCAGCGACATCGTGGCGTTGGCCAGCGCCTTGCCGGCGAGCCACCCGGCCGTCGGCACCGGGGCGGCCCGCGCGATCCCGTCGAGCCCGACGCGCTGCTCGCGGAACAGGCTCTCGACGGTGTAGAAGAGCGTCAACAGCGCGAGGAACACCGACACCACGACGAACATCCGCGCCGCAGCCCCGCCGCCGGTGATGAGCAATTCGGTGTCGAGCGTGCCGGGGCGGAAAAACGTGCTGCCCCATGTTTGGAGGATGATCAGCGGTCCGAACAGCCAGACGCCGGGGGAACGAAGCAACGCCGCCGTCTCTCGGGAGAGCACCATCCAGACGGTGGCGAGCAGACCGGGTGGGGTGATGGTCGCAGCAGGCAGCGCTCCGCGCGCGGCCACCGCCGCCGGCTCGGTGACGAGGCGAGCCTGTGCCATGGAGACGAGCGCCGCCGGGTCGCCGACGCGCCGGTCACGTCGCTCCTCGAGGCGCAGCCGGCGCCCCGCGGCCCACACGCCGAGCAGTCCTAGCGCGAGGATCAGCCCGCGGCTCGCGAGAAACAGCGCGTCGGGCACCACCTTCGCCGCGTTGTAGAAGGCCACCCCGCGCTTCTCGCTCACGAACGTGCGCGTGAACCATCGGTACCCGGCCGGGTCGACCGCCTGCATCAGCCGGTCGACCCAGCGCGGCAGCCATTCGGGGTTGAAGTCCCAGAGGAAGAACGCCCCGCCCAGGAAGATCACGACGGGCAGCGCGTAGACCAGCACCGGCTGTCGCGTGCGCACCCCGGCCCACATCGACACGCCTCCGGTGAAGACCAGCAGCGGCACTCCGAACAGCAGCATCGGCAGCAGATAGTTGCCGAGTGAAAAGTCGGTGCGGACCGACCGCGACGGGTCGAGCGGCCAGAGTTGGAAGGCGAGGATCTGGACCACCAGCCAGCCGGCGAGCACAGCGGCGAGGACCGCGGCGGCGGCGAGGAACCGCGCCAGCGCGTACTCGCCGTGGGACAGCGGGGTGGCGAGGAGGAGCTTGGCGATCTTCCGGTCGGAATCGACCAGCAGTGGCATCCCGCAGGCCACCGCTGCGAAGAAGGGCAGCACGATCGCGAGGATCACGACGTCGAAGAACGCGAGGTTGAACGAGCCGTTGATGGCGAGCTTGGCGCCGCCGACGTCGGTCGACCCCGACGAGATCTGCACGCCGCCGGCCAGCAGCCCGATCGTGAGCAGCGCGAGGATCGCGAACATGAAGATCGGCATCGGCCGCTTCCACGCGCCGGCGAGCTCGAGGCGGACGAACGACAGGATCCGGGCGATCATCGGGCGGCCTCCGTCGAAACAGGAGCCGAGCGGGCCAGGGCCGGCGGCACCTCGTGGTCGGGGACGCGCATCAGGACGAGGTAGGCGTCTTCGAGCGTGCCAGGGCTCCGGGCGAATCCGGCCGGGGCCACGGCGCCCGGCGGCACGAAGACGCGCACGCGGTTGGTGCGCCCCTCGACGAGGACGGCCGACAGCAGCCGATGCTGCTTGGCGAACCCGGCCAGGTCGGCGTCGGCGACGAACCCCTCGTGGACGAGGCCGTCGACGCTGTCACGGGCCGCGGTGGGGGTCGTGTCGGCGACCACCTGGCCGCTCCTGATCACCGCCAGGCGCGGGCAGAGCGTGGCGACGTCGTCGACGATGTGGGTCGAGAGGAGGACGACGCGCCCCACGGCCAATTCGGCGAGCAGGCGATAGAACCGCTGCCGTTCCTCGGGATCAAGGCCGGCCGTCGGCTCGTCGACGATGAGAATTCGCGGGTCGCCGGCGATCGCCTGCGCCAGTCCGAGGCGCTGGCGCATGCCGCCGGAATACCCCCCGACCTTGCGCTTTGCGGCATCGGCGAGGTTCACCCGCTCGAGCAGCGCGTCGGCAATCTCCCGCCGGCCGCTCGGCCCGGAGATCCCCTTGAGGCGCAGCAGGAACTCGAGCATCGCGCGCCCCGACAGCTCGGGATAGAAGCCGAAGTCCTGCGGCAGGAAGCCGAGCCGCTCGCGCACGTAGGCCGGCCGCTCGACGATGTCGACGCCGTCGAGGAGCACGGTGCCGGCGGTGGGCTCCACAAGACCGGCGACGATGCTCATCAGCGTGCTCTTGCCGGCGCCGTTGGGGCCGAGGAGGCCGAACATCCCGCCCGGGATCTCGAGATCGACACCCTTGAGGGCGCAGACCGGTCCGGGGTGGATCTTGACGAGACCCTGGATCGACAGGCCGCACGGAGAGGCGGACGTGCCGCGGGGCATGGTGGATGAGGGTGCGGTAACGAACGGACTCATGAGGAGAGGCATCAAAACAGGGGAGGGGTGGTCGAACTGAGCGATCCCGGCAGTCGCGGCTTGTGGTGGCTCCGGGGCCATTCGCGTGGCCGTGCCAGGGCGGCACTCGGTCCGACAACAATACGGTACCGCCAGCCTGACGGCCGACGGTTTTCGCCGATCGCGTGACATTCGCTCCCCTTGCCCGCCTCGAACTGTGGCTTTCGCCGGGGCATCGACCCTGGGAATCCGTCTGGCCGTGCCGCGGGGTATTGGGGGAAGATGCCGTACCGGAAGGGAGGGTCGTGACGATGGGTTGGCACCTCGACAAGTGGATCTGGGCGCTGGCGCGGCCGGTGCACCACCTCCGGTACCGCGTGACGACAGATGGGATGGAGGCGCTTCGCGACCTGCCCGGTCCGGTGATCGTTCTCCCCAACCATCCTGCCTACGTCGATCCGTCGCTGGTGCTGTCGCACGTCACGGTGCGCCAATCGCTGCGGCCGCTCGTCTTTTCGGGCGTGTTCCGCCTCGCGCCGCTGCGGCCGCTGATGGCGCTGATCGACGCCTTCGAGGTGCCCGACCTCACGGCGCAGAGCCGCGACGCGGCCGCGCGCACCAAGGAGCTGATCGACGCGGTCGTGGCCCGAGTCGATGCCGGCGACAGCTTCCTCATTTACCCGTCGGGGCGGCTCCGGCGCGGCGACCGTGAGGTGGTCGGGTCGGCGCGGCTCGTCCACGAGCTCGTCTCCCGTTGCCCGCAGGCGCAGGTCGTGCTCCTCCGCACGCGCGGCGTGTTCGGCAGCATGTACAGCTGCGCCCGCGACGGCCAGCTGCCGAACCTCGGCGGCGCGATCGCCCGGTCGCTCGGTTGGGTGCTGGCGAGCCTGGTGTTCTTCCTCCCGCGCCGGCGCGTGCACATGCACGCCGAGGTGGTGCCGCGCGGGGAATTGCCGCTCGAGTCACGGGAGGCGTTCAACACCTTCCTCGAACGCTGGTACGACGCCGACGGCGGCGAGGCCCCCTCCTTCGTGCGCTACAACGCGCTGTTCGGCCCCAGCGGCTGCGAATATGGCCGGGTGGCGGGGGCCTGTTCCGTCGACGCGGCGACGATCTCCCCGAAGACGGCGCGCCTCGTCAACAGCCTGCTGGCCACGCACCTGAAGCGCGAGTTCGCCCCCGACGAGCTCGGGGCGACGACGACGCTCGAGTCGCTCGGCCTCGACAGCCTCGACCGGATGGACGTGGCGCTGGCGATCGAGCAGCAGTTCGGGTTCCACAGCGACGCGGTGGTCGACACGGTCGGGCAACTGTGGGCGCTGGCCGACGGACGGCTCGGATCGTCGGGCACGGCCGCCAAGCCCGCCGCGGTGCCGCCCGCCTGGTTCGCCCCGGCGCCGCGCGGCGACACGCGGCTGCTGGCCGACACGATCGCCGAGGCGTTCGTGCGGCGCGTCGCCGCCGATCCGGGGCGCGTGGCCGTCGCCGACGCGGTCTCGGGGCTGCTCACGAGGCAGCGCGTGCTCGTGGGAGCGGCGCTGATGGCGAAGCGCTTCGCGGCCTGGCCCGAGGAGCACGTCGGCGTGATGCTGCCGGCGAGCGCCGCGGCCGACATCGTCTTCTACGCGCTCCACATGTCCGGCAAGGTGCCGGTGATGATGAACTGGACGACCGGCCCGGCGAACCTCGCCCACGGGATCGCCGTCACCGACACCCGGCGGATCGTCACCTCGCGGAAGCTCGTCGACCGGCTCGGGATCGCCGTCGAGGGGGCGGGGTACGAGTTCCTCGAGGACATCAAGGGGGGCATCGGCAAGGCCGAGGCACTGGGCATGCTGGCCCGGGCGAAGTTCGCCGGCGGATCGTTCCTCCGCGCCCTGCCGCGCCAGGATCGTGACGACCCGGCGGTGTACCTGTTCACCAGCGGTTCCGAGAGCGCCCCCAAGACGGTGCCGCTCACCCACCGCAACCTGCTGACCAACGTCGCCGACAGCCTCGACGTCCTCCAGCCGACACCCGACGATTCGCTGCTCGGCTTCCTGCCGCCGTTCCACTCGTTTGGCCTCACCGGCAACGTCGTCATGCCGCACCTGACAGGCATCCGCAGCGTCCGCCACGCCGACCCGACCGACGCCCACGCCCTGGTCCGCCTGATCGACGCCTGGAAGCCGTCGCTGCTGTTCACGACGCCCACGTTCCTCGGCTACATGCTCGCCGCCTGCCGTGGCGACGAGATGACGAGCCTGCGGCGGATCATCACCGGCGCCGAGAAATGCCCTGAGGCCACGTTTGCCGCCTGCCGCACGCGGGCCCCGGAGGCGGTGATCCTCGAGGGTTACGGGATCACCGAGTGTGCGCCGGTCGTCGCCGCCAACCGCCTCGATCTCACCAAGCCGGGGAGCATCGGCCGCCCGGTGCGGAACGTCGAGGTGACGATCGTCGATCCGGAGACCCACGAGCCGGTCGACGCGGCCGCTGGCGGGATGCTGCTGGTGCGCGGCCCGTCGGTGTTTCCCGGCTACCATCGCCACGACGGTCCGTCGCCGTTCGTCGAGTCGCAGGGGCGGACCTGGTACCGGACCGGCGACCTCGTCGCCGCCGATCCCGACGGCTACCTGTTTTTCCGGGGGCGCCTCAAGCGCTTCCTCAAGGCGGGGGGCGAGATGATTTCACTGCCGGCGCTCGAGGAGCCGTTCCAGAAGCGCTTTCCCCCCGATGACGCCGGCCCGCGCGTCGCCGTCGAGGGGATCGAGACCCACGACGGCCGGCACGTCGTGCTGTTTACGACGTTCGACCTGTCGCTCCGCGACGCGGCGGCGATGCTCCTCGAGGACGGGTTCCGCGGCGTGATGCGCCTCGACGAGGTGCGGCGGATCGAGCGGATCCCCGTCCTCGGCACCGGCAAGACCGACTACAACTCCCTGAGGCGCCTGGTGACCGACAGCCTCGCGGCGGGCTGACGCTCGTACGGTCGCGGTGCGCGGGGCGTTCTGGCAGACTCTCCTCCGCGGCCGTGAACGCGGCCGGGGGAGATGCCGCCGATGAGTGCCGTCGTCGAATACCACCTGCCGCGCCGGGTCGTCATCGGCCGCGGCGCGGCCGCAGGGCTCCCGGCACTGTGCCGGGCGGCCGGTTGGCGGCGCGTGTTTCTCGTGTCTGACGACGGCGTCGCCGCGGGGGGCCTCGTCGCTTGCGTCGCCGAGCCGCTCGCCACCGCCGGCATGCTCGCCGGGACGTCGACGGCGGTGCCGGCCGAGCCGCCGCTCGCGGCCGTCGACGCCCTCGCGGCCACGATCGTCGCCGCCGGTGCCGACGCGGTGATCGGTCTCGGCGGCGGGAGCGTGATGGATGCCGTGAAAGTCGCGGCGCTGGTCGCCGCCCACGGGGGCACGGCGGCCGACCGGGTCGGGATCGGCCGCGTCGGGGGCCGGGGACTGCCGACCGTGCTCGTGCCGACGACCGCCGGCACCGGCTCCGAGGCGACGCGAGTCGCGATCCTCACCGACCCCGGCACCGGCGACAAGGTCGGCGTCGTCGATCCGGCGCTGCTCCCCGACATCGCCGTCGTCGACGCGGCGCTCACCGACCGACTCCCGCCGGCGGTCACCGCGGCCGCCGGGATGGATGCCCTCGTCCACGCCATCGAGGCCCACGGCGCGCGGGTCGCGACGCCGTTTTCCCGTGGCCTGGCGCTGGAGGCGGCCCGGGCGATCGGCGGGGCGCTCGAGCGCGTCTGCCGCGATCCGACCGACGCCGCCGCGCGCGACAGCCTGGCGGAGGGAGCGCACCTGGCGGGGATGGCGTTCAGCAATTCCTCGTGCTGCGCCGTGCACGCGCTGGCGCTGCCGCTCGGCGGCCGGTTCCACCTCCCCCACGGCGTGATCACCGGCACGTTCGTCGGCGCCGTCGTCCGCTACAACGGCCCCGTCGCCGCCGCCGGCTACCGGCGGATGGCGGAGGCGATCGGCTGGGGACCGCTCGAGCCGGCCGAGTTCGCCGCCCGGCTCGACGCCCTCGCCGGCTCGATCGGCCTCACCACGGTGCTCCGGTCGGTCGCCGTGCCGGCCGCCGCGATCCCGGCGCTGGCCGCCGCCGCCGCCGCCAATCGCCGGCTGATGGATCCCAACCCGCGGCCGATGCCGGCCGACGCCGCGGCCGCGATCTACCGCGAGGTCCTCGCGGTCAGGTCCTGACCGCCGTCGCTCCCGAGGAGGCCCCCCGATGCGGACGATTCCGCCGTTGTGGTTCGAGACCCGGCCCTGGGTCGGCGGGGAGTGGCGCTCGTCGAGCGATGCCTTCGACGTCACCGAACCGGCCACCGGGCGCACGATCGCGACGGTCGGGCGCGCCGACGCCGCGCTCGCCGGCGCGGCGTGCGACTCCGCGGCGGCCGCGTTCCACGGCTGGTCGCGCTCCTCCGCGGCCGACCGCGGGCTGGTGCTGACCCGGACCGCGGCGCTGCTCGCCGCGCGGCGCGACGAAATCGCGCGGCTGATCACCGCCGAGCAGGGCAAACCCTATGCCCACGCCGCCGCCGAGGTCGACTATGCGGCGAGCTTCTTCCAGTGGTTCGGCGAGGAGGCACGGCGCGTGAAGGGGCGGATCGTGCCCCACCCGCAGGCCGACCGGGAGTTTCTCGTCGAGCGCCGTCCGGCCGGCGTGGCCGGGCTCGTCACGCCGTGGAACTTTCCGCTCGCCCAAGCCGCCAAGAAGATCGCCGCGGCGCTGGCCGCCGGCTGCACGGCGGTGTGGAAGCCGGCCGAGGCGACGCCGCTGGTGGCCCTCGGCCTCGTCCCGCTGCTCCTCGAGGCGGGGCTTCCCGGCGACGTCCTCCAGGTCGTGCCCGGCCGCGGCAGCGAGGTCGGCGGGGTGCTCGCCGCCCACCCGGCAGTGCGCGTCCTCAGCCTCACCGGCTCCACGGAGACAGGCCGGAGCCTGATGGCGGCGGCGGCGGCGGGGATCAAGCGCGTGTCGCTCGAGCTCGGCGGCAACGCCCCGTTCATCGTCCTCCCCGACGCCGACACCGCGTTCGTCGCCGAGCAGCTCGTGCGCCTCAAGCTGTTCGTCTCGGGGCAGGTGTGCGTGACGGCCAACCGGGTGTTCGTCCCCGCGGCGCTCGAGGAACGGCTCGTGGCGGAACTGGCCGACCGGCTGATGGCGGCCCGGGTCGGCGACGGGATGGCCGACGGCGTCGACGCCGGGCCGCTGATCCACGCCCGCGCCTGTGCCGACGTCGGCGCGCGCGTTGCCTCCGCCGTCGCCGACGGGGCCGAAGTCGTCTGTGCCAACCGCGGCTACGAGGCCGACGGGCGGCTCCACGGCGGCAGCTTCTTCCCCCCCTCGCTCGTCCGCGGCGTCGGCGACTCGATGCGCCTGGCGCGCGAGGAGATCTTCGGTCCGGTGATCGCGCTGTCGCGCTACGACCGTGTCGGCGATGCGGTCGCCCGGGCCAACGCCACGCCCGCCGGACTCGCCGGCTACGTCTACGGCACCGACCTCGCGGCGTGCCGCGCGGTGGCCTCGGCGCTCGAGGTGGGGATCGTCGGCGTCAACGAGTGGCGGCCGCTGAAGGCGGAGATTCCGTTCGGCGGCGTCAAGGAGAGCGGGATCGGCGCCGAGGGGGGCGAAGAGGGGATCGCCGAGTTCCTCGACACGCGCGTCGTGTCGATGCCGCGGCCGCCACTGCCTGCCTGACGGGGCAGGGGTCGCCGGTCGGTCAGGTGGCGAGCCGCCGCTTCACGCCCCACGCGGCCGCGGCGATCGCCACGCCGATGACATCCAGCGGGAGCGGGATCGAGCGGTCGCGGAACCGACGGTCCACCTCCTGGTACTCCGAGCCGTCGGGCTGGTAGGTGAACCGCAGATCCTCGGTTCCCGACGGCCAGGTGCGGTCGTCGAACGCCGTCAGCCAGGCCGTGGCGGGGACGGTCGCGTCGGGGCCGACGGTCCGACCGAGCAGGCCGCGGAGCCCTTCGTCGGCCAGCGGCCGCGAGTAGCGGCACAGCGCTTGCTCCCAGCCGCGCGCCTGTTCCCCCTCGCCGAGCGTGCCGTTGGCTCGGCCGGGCAGGACGACGAACGCGCGCAACAGGCTCGGCGGCTGGCCCTCGTCGGCGTTGGCGATGTTGTCGGTCGGGACGCGGTAGGCGAACATCGGAACTTCCGTCTTGAAGCTCATCCGCACCGCGCCGGTCTCGACCCGGCTCGCATGCTCGGCGTAGCGGAAGGCGGTGATGATCCAGCCCTTGTCGACATAGGGCCGGGCCCACTCCTCGAGGGCGGGGCGCGAATCGAAGCCGTTGGCCGCGAGCCACTCGGTCAGCGCACGCGCGTCGTCGGCCTGGAGAACGGCGACGTCGTACTGGCCTACCTGCTTCCGCTCGAGGACGCGAACCTCGCTCATCGGCGCGGCGTTGGTGGGAGCGGCCCGCGAGGCGACTTTCTGGCTGAGAAGGAAGGGCTTGAACAGCAGCGGCATCGGGTCGGCCCGCCACCGGTCGACGACGACCACCTTCGGCCGGATCGCGTCGTCGAGGGCGGTGAACACCTCCGCGTCGGCCGCCGCCACCTCCGGCTGCGCCGGCGAGGGGACGAGAAAGCCGAACCCCGCGGCGTCGTTGGCCTGACCTTCGTCGCGCCGCGGCGACCCGCGGAACCCGGCCGCGCGGATGAAGTGCTCGGTCTTGGTGTCGGGATCCCAGATGACGAGGATCTTTTGGTCGGCGATCCTGATCGGGCTGCCGATCTTCCACGCCGGGCAGCAGGCTTGGGCTACCCCGCCGATCGCCACGATCCAGGCCAGCGACACCGTCGCGGCGGTCTGCCGAAACCCGTGGCCCATCGCTCGTTGCCTCGTCGTGAAGGGCCAACCTCCCCGGATTGACCACCTCTCGATTCTATCCCGGCAGGAGGCCCCGGAATCCCTCCTGGCGGGTGGGCTCTCCGGTGCAGTCATCCCGGCGGGGCTTGCCGTCAGTCACCGGCGGCGGCGTGCCGCGGGCGGATCAGCAGCACGAGGATCACCGACACGATCGCGCAGGTCGCGAATCCCGAGAAGATCACCGCCAGCGGCACGCCGCGGTCACGCAGCCTGCCGAACCCCCAATCGGCGAGCCCTCCACAGGCGATACTCACCATGTTCATCAGGCCGTAGCCGGTGGCGCGCTGCCGCGGCGGGGCGATCTGGCAGAGGATGGGCATGTTGTTGATGTCGAACAGCCCCCAGCCGAGACCGAACACCACCAGCGCCGCGATCGCCGCCCCGAGGCTTCCCCCACCGCCGTCGCCGAACGCCAGCGCCGTGCCGAACAGCGCGACGACGATCAGCGTCATTCCCAGGGCGCTAGTGTTGATCCGCCCGCGCTGGCTCCGCTCCATCCAGCGGTCGGCGAGCCAGCCGCCGCCGGCGGCGCCGACGATCGCGGCGAGTTGCCAGTAGAGGGTCGCCGACACTCCCGCCTGGCCCTGGCCGATCGCGAACCGCTCCTTGAGGATCGCCGGCATCCAGTCGCGCACGACCCAGCCCGCCAGCGCCGGCAGCGTGAAATACAGGACGAGGAGGATGAACGATGGATTGGCGAGGAGCGCGGCGAGGGTGCTGAAGACTCCCGTCCCGCTGTCGTCGCGCTCCGCGCTGGTGCGCACGCCGCCGCGCAGCAGCAGCGCCAGGGGCAGCGCGTAGGCCATGCCGACGATCCCGCAGGCGTCGAAGGCACTGCGCCACCCGAGCCGGGGATCGTCGGCGACGTAGCCGCCGAAGCCGCCGAGGATCACGCCGCAGTAGATCGCCATCTGGTGGAGGCCGACGGCGCGGGAACGCGTGGCGCCGGTGTGGTGATCGGCGATCAGTGCCAGCGCGGCGGGGATGTAGCAGGCCTCGCTGATCCCCATCGCCGACCGGGCCCAGAGCAACTCCTGGTAGCTGGTCACGTGACCGGTCCACCACGTGATCGCCGACCAGACGAACAGGCTCCCGCAGATCACCCACCGGCGTCCGAGGCGGTCGGCGAGGAGGCCCCCGAGCGGGCTGACCGCCGCGTACACCCATTTGAACTGGCCGAGCATGTAGCCCCAGTTCTCGTCGGTTCCGATCGACGGGATCGATTCCATCACCGACGTCTTCATGCTCGCCATCAACTGCCGGTCGAGGTAGTTGAGCAGCGCGACCGGCCACAGCAGGGCCACGACCAACCACGCGGTGCCGAGTGCCGAGCGACGGGTGGACCGTTCCGTCATCGCGAAGCTCCCGAAGGCAGGATCATGGTCAGGGCAGGAGGGACGAACGCGCGGCTGCTCAGTTCGGTTCAGGACTATCGGCCCCAGGCTGGTCGGCCGGGACCGCGGGTGGGTCCTCCGGATCACCGAGGCGGACGAGCTCACAGGCGAAGGCGTCGAACGTCGCGGTTCCACCCGTCGCCCGCAGCTCGGCGACCAGCTCGACCTCGGCCGAATCCGCCGCCACCGTGAACTCGTGCTCGAGGATCGCTCGGGAGTCGCCGTCGAGACCTTGGTCGCGCGGCTCGCCGGAGATCCGCACCCCGGCACCGCGCCCCTTTTCGTCGGCCACTGCCGCCACCGCCGCGGTGCCCGCCGGCATCCGTAGCCGGTACGTGCCGCGTGGCAGCCGCATCCGGCAGCGCCATGACGCGGTGCAGGGCGTGCCCGTGTCGGCGCGGATCGTCAGCCGAGGCCCCCCGTCGGCGTCGGCCATCGTCAGCTCCACGCCATCGGAAACCGTGCCCGGATACCACCCGGCAGGGCGCGTCCGACCCGTCTCGTCGAATACCACCGGCTGCGGCTCGGGCGCCTCGGCCTGGGAGCGGAGCGACTCGGCACGGGCCTGGAGGCGCTCGATCAAGTCCGCACAGCGCTCCGCGTGCGTTGCCGCCAGCTCCGGATCGATGCTCGTGAACACGGGACCGAGCCGGCCGCGGAGATCCTCAACGCGGGAGACGAGCGCGTCGGGCGGATCGAACAGCGGCAGCAGCTCCCGAACCCGTTCGCGCCACGCCTCCCGCCACGTCGGATCGGCCATCACGGCCCGGGCCACGAGGCCGTTGGGCGGGTCGAGGATCGGCGCCGCCGGATCGCCGAACAGTTGGTCAGCGCCGTGCGGGAGGAACACGGCCGGGCCGTCGTCGCCGGGAAACAGCAGCCGGTAGTTGTTGACGTTGGCGGTATAGCCGTCCCAGTGGCCGGCCATCGCCTCGAGCGCCACGAACGTCAAGAACCGATCGACGTCGAGCCGCGCGGCCAGGGCGTCGCGCCGCGCCGCGCTGTCCTCGGTCCGGCAGGCGTCGACCAGCGCCGCGATGTCGCTGCGGTCGTCGACACCGTCGCCCGAATCCTTCTCCAGCTCGGCATCGACGTCCTGGCAGAAGCCGCCGTCGTAGAGGTTGCCGGCCGCGGACCTGAAGTGGCGCTCGAGGAACGGTCGGTCGAACCCCTCGCGGAGGACGTAGATCCCCAGGTCGCGCTCGTTGATCCAGAGGCGGACATGCCCGACGCGCGGCGCCGGCAGCCCGGCCGCGGCCGCCAGCTGGGCGAACAGCCATTCGTTGGCGAACGACTCGTCCTGGACCGCGTTGTTGAGGTGGAACTTCTCGAGGCCGTGGAAGCGCCGGTCGGGTTCGCGCCGGGCGACGTGCACGGTCAGCCCAGGGCGGTCGTCGTAGTCGCGGTAGCTGCCGACGGCTCCCTTGAGCTTCACGGCCACGTCATCGACGGCTTGTCCACCTTCTTCGACGAGCGCGGCGGGGGCGTAGCGCCGGGGCTCGTCGCGGAGGCGCTGTTCCGCCTCCGGCTCGATCCGGAGGCGGAGCGCGGGCACGCGGTCGCCGAACAGGCCGTCGTCAGCCGTGGCAGCCACGCTGCCAAGCAGCAGCGCCATCCCGATCGCACCGGCCGCCGCCCACACCTGTCGGACCGGTCGTTCGCTCGCTCCCATCCCCTCGCCCCCATCGCTCGCGCTACCGACCGGCCCCTGGCGGAATGCTACCCAAAAGCAGCCCATCTCCGCCGGCCTTCCGCCCTGCATCTCAGCCCTGCCGGGGCACGTCGACGCCATGGCCGAAGGGGCGGGGAAGGAAGTCGGCGAGGCGAAATGCCCCGGCGCCGTCGATGACGATCTCCGTGTCGGGTCCGCCGAACTCCTGGATCACCTGCAGGCACGCTCCGCAGGGCACGATCCCGGCGACGAGCGCTCCCTCTCGGTCGCGGCAGGTGAGAGCGACCCGGGCCACGCGGCGCTTGCCTGCCACCACCCCCGTGCAGACGGCGACCCGCTCGGCACAGATCGTCAGACCGTAGGAACCGTTCTCGACGTTGGCCCCGGGAAAGACTCCACCGTCGGCGAATTCGACCGCCGCCCCGACGTGCCAGCCGGAGTAGGGGGAGTGGGCATGGTCCGCGGCCCGGCGGGCGATGGCGAGGAGATCGGCGGCGGCCATCGGGGGACCTCCTGACGGTGAGCAGGGCCGCGGCGCCCGGTTGGCAAGTCGATCGCGGTGTCCAGCGCGAGCCGTGACCAGGGCTGCCGGCAAAAAGTGGTTGGAGGCCAGCTTCCGGCGCCGGGTATCATCCGCGATCGCCGGCCCGCCCGACCGTGAGGAGCATGCCATGCAGGGAGTTTCGGTGTCGAGTCACCCGCTCGTCGCCCACCATGTCGCGGCGCTCCGCGATCCGGCGACCCGTCCCGACGGGTTCCGCCGCCTCGTGCGACAGCTGACCGCGCTGCTCGCGCACGAGGCCACGGCCGCCCTGCCGACACGGGCCGTCGAGGTGACGACTCCGCTGGCGACGGCGCCCGGCCGCCGGCTCGCCGACCGGATCGCCATCGTGCCGATCCTCCGCGCCGGCCTGGGGATGGCCGACGGCCTCCTCGACTTGATTCCCGACGCCGAGGTCTGGCACATCGGGCTGTCGCGCGACGAGACGACGCTCGAACCGCTCGAGTACTACAACCGCCTCCCCGACCGCTGCGCGGCGACGCTGGCGATCGTCGTCGATCCGATGCTCGCCACCGGGGGATCGGCCGTGCGCACCTGCGAGATCCTCCGGGCCGCCGGCATCCCGCGGATCGTCTACCTCGCGCTGATCGCGGCGCCCGAGGGGATCGAGCGGCTCCACCTCGGCATGCCCGACGTCGCGATCCACGTCGCCGCGCTCGACGCCGGCCTCAACGGCGTCGGCTTCATCGTTCCCGGCCTCGGCGACGCCGGCGACCGCCAGTTCGGCACCCAGGGGGGCCATGCCTGACCGGCACCCTCCGCCCCCGAGGAACCACCGATGCGCGCCGTCGACCTGATCCGCCGCAAGCGTGACGGCGGCACGCTCACGCCCGAGGAGATCGAGTTTCTGATCGACGGCATCGCCGACTTCACCGTCACCGACTACCAGTGGGCGGCGTTGGCGATGGCGATCGTGTGGCGCGGGATGGACCCGGCCGAGACGCGGGCCCTCGTCGAGTCGATGCTCAATTCCGGCAGCGTCGTCGACCTGTCCGACATCCCTGGCCCGAAGATCGACAAGCACTCCACCGGAGGCGTCGGCGACACGACGAGTCTCGTGCTGGCGCCGGTCGTCGCCGCCTGTGGCGTGACCGTGCCGATGGTCTCGGGACGCGGCCTGGGGCACACCGGCGGCACGCTCGACAAGCTCGAGAGCATTCCCGGCTTCCGCGTCGACCTGTCGCTCGGCGAGTACCGTCGCGTGGTGGCCGAGTGTGGGCTCGTGCTCGTGGGTCAGACCGACGAGATCGCCCCGGCCGACCGCTTCCTCTACGCGCTCCGCGACGCGACCGCGACGGTCGAGTCGATCCCGTTGATCACGGCCTCGATCCTCTCCAAGAAGCTCGCCGAGGGGATCGACGGCCTCGTCCTCGACGTCAAGACCGGCGCCGGGGCCTTCATGCGCCGGCGCGAAGATGCCGAGGCGCTGGCGCGGAGCATGGTGGAGATCGGCGGCGCGCTGGGCAAGCCGGTGCGCGTGTTGCTGACGACGATGGACGAGGCGCTGTGCGGGGCCGTCGGCAACGCCCTCGAGGCCCGGGCTGCGGTCGAGGTCCTCCGCGGCGAACGCCACGATCCGATGGCCGACCTGTCGCTCGAGTTGGCGGCCGAGATGCTGCTCCTCGGCGGCGTGGAGACCGACCGCGCGACGGCGCTGGCCCGCTGCCGTGGGGCGATCGCCGATGGCTCGGCGCTCGAACGCTTCCGCCGTGTGGTGGCGTGGCAGGGGGGCGACCCGCGGGTCTGCGACGATCCTGCGGCGATCCTCCCGCGCGCGGAGCGGACGGAGACGTTTCCGGCTCCGCGGTCGGGGCGTCTGCGCCGGTTTTCCGCCTGGCCGGTCGGTCAGGCGTCGATGCTCCTCGGGGCGGGGCGGGCGACCGCCGCGTCGGCGATCGACCCGGCGGCGGGCATCGAGGTCCTGCGCCGCGTGGGTGATGTCGTCGAGGCGGGTGAGCCGCTGGCGCGGCTGCACGTCAATCCGCAGCATGCCATAGCGCTGCCGGCGGCGGTGGCCCAGCTCGCCGCGGCGATCGAGATCGGGGCCGCCGACGAACCGGTCGAATCGACCCCTCGGATCCTCGCCCGCTTCGGCGCTGGCTGAGGCTTTCGCGCCGTCGCCGCCGTCCCGGCGACGGCGACGGCTTACGGTCGCCGGGTCATACAACGCGTGCCGGCCGCAGGTCGGGGCTGCCCACGCCCCGTCGCCGGACGCTCGCGTCGGCCCGAGGCTTTCGCGCCGTCGCCGCCGTCCCGGCGTCGGCTCCGGCTTGCGGTCGCCAGGCGAAGCCTGGCTCCCTCGGCAATGCCTCCGCTCGCTCGGATGTCGACTTCGCTTCGCCATCCATGGCTCCGCTCGTCGCCTGAACGCCGGCTCCCGGGGCATGGGCAGCCCCTCCACGCCGATTGTGGATCACCCAGCGCGCCCCCGCCGCCGCCACTGGCGGCGGCCACGGTCGCCCGGAGGTGCGACCGCCGCAGGCGAGGGACACCTTGGCTGTCCCTCCGCCTGCGTAAGCCCCCGGGGCCATGGATGGCCCGGGGGCGCGAAAGTCAGTACTTCTGGATGAGATCGAAGCCGAGCATCAACTGGTCGTCGCTGGCACCGTCGTTGAACGGGCGCCGCGGCTGGCCGTCGGGGCCGCCGAAGAAGTCCCAGCGGATTGCCGGACGGGCGAGGAAGTTGCCGGTGGGCACCCAGTTGGGCCCGATCGTCAGCGAGTAATAGTTGCCCGGCAGCGGGACGTGGTTGGGGTTGCTCGGCCGATTGAGGCCGACGCGCGTGCCGTCGGTGTCCTGGAACCATTCGAAGCGCACGCCCCAGCGCCACGTCTCGCTCACCTTCCAGTAGAGATACTGGTCGATGCCGGTCCACAGCGCCGTGCCGCCGCCGACGAGGCCCTCGGCCTGGGTGCCGAGCCACTGATGAAACACGTACTCGACGTTGTCCGTCGGCCGGGCCTCGAGGATCAGGCTTTAGCGCGTGCGGTTGGCCGAGATCAGCGGCGGCTGCGGCTGGAAGAACGGCGAGAAGTCGTTGGCCTCGTCGCCGGTGATGATCGCGAATTGGGCGGCGCGCGTGTTGGAGTCGTTCTTGACCCGCAGCCGGCCGAGGAAGTTGGCCTTGCTGTAGGGGCTCGCCAGCCCGTTCCAGCCGTTGACGAGGCCGCCGTTGACCTCGACGTTGTCGGTGGCGCGCCAGTTGACGAGTCCGCCCCAGTGGGTGAACGGGCCGGCGAACTGGTAGCTGTAGGACTTCATGTAGAAGAAGTTGCCGACGGCCGGCACTCCTTCGTAGCCGACGAGCGAGTAGAAGTGGCCGAGCTTGATGTTGAGATCGCGGCTCCCGACCTCGCCGTACAGCTGCGGGATCGCCAGGCCGTAAAACTCTCCGGAGTTCCAGTCGCGCGTGCCGGGATTGACCTCCCAGCCCTGTGACATCGCCAGGGGGAAATCCTCGCCGTACAGGACGTCGGTGCGGGCACCGATGCCGACACCGTCCTCGGGGAGCAGGCGCTCCCCGATCAGATACACCTGATTGGCCATCGGCTCGTTGGCACGGTCGACGGCGTTGTAGGGGCCGTTGAACTTGCTCGCCGGGTTGCCGAAGTTGCCGACGAAGCCGCCGTCGAGCCAGCCGTAGACGCGGCCCCGCTCCCCTTCGCCGACCAGGAACCAGTCCTGCCCCGAGGGGATCACGCCCTCCGAGACCTCGTCGACGAGGACCGGGTCGAAGCGCTCGAACGAGCCCACCTGTCCCGGCCCGGCGACGAAGTCGCTCTCCTGGCCCGGCGCCGTCGCCGCCGTGACGAGGGCGATGCCCACCACGATCAACAATGCCACGCGTCTGCCGCGCATGCTCGTGCTCCTGTTTCCCGTGAGGCACCTTGTCCGCCGCTGGCAGTTGGCGGGGTAGGTCCCGATGCCGGTTCAATCGGACCGCGGGGCAAGGTGCATTGGCCGGGCAAGCGGCCCGTGGAACGGTCGCCCCCCGATCGCCTGAAACCCCGGGGTGACGCCGTCTTGCCCGGTTTGTCGAACCGCTGTGGAGAACCGGTCAGATGCCGGGGCGACTGCTTTGCCCCTGGCGGGCGCGGCGTTCTGGGAAGATGGTGACGCTCCCCAGGGCGGGGCGCAGTCAGCCGAGGCCGCGCTCGCGGCGGCGCAGCTCCGCTGTCAGCAGGTCGAGGAGGAACGCCTGCTCCACGTCGGCTGGGGGCGGTTCGACGGCGAGGCGGGCGGCGATCGCCTCGGTGAGCCGGCGGGCGAGGCTCGTGCGCTGTTCCGGGGCGACGGTCTCCCAGCGCTCGAGGAGTTTCTCGACGGCATCGACATCGCGCCGGGGAAGGCGGGCCAGCGCGACCGACGAGAAGCGGTACCGCGCGTCGCCGGCTGGGCGTTGCGCCAGAACCGCACGGAGGTCGCTGAATTTCGGACGCTGCTCCGAGACCACCACCGTTCCGGCCACCATGTCGCCGAGACGTTGCGAGCGCTTGGACAGCAGCGGCACGACCCACGTCAGCGGGATCGAATCGATCAGCCGGAAGATGTTGCGGACGACGATCCCGCCGGCGTCGAGACCGAAGCCGTCAGCCTTCACGACCTGGAGGCCGCACCAGCGCTTGCCGGGCGTCTGGCCGCGCATCAGCAGCTCGAACAACGTGTAGTAGAGGAGGTTTCCCAAGCCGAAGATCACGAACATCAGGCCGACGAAATACGCGATCGACCGGTCCGCGTCTTCGCGGAATTCGCGGAACGCCGCCAGCGAGGAGACCGTCACCAGGGCGACGATCAGCAGCCCCAGTTCGACGAGCAGGGCGAGCGTCTGGTCGATGACCCAGGCGATGAACCGGGTCCCCAGTCCGGCAGGCTGGTAGCGGACCTGGATGTTCTCCGGCGTGTCGAATGCGACGGCATCGGTCATGCTGGGCGGGCCGCCTTGCGGCGGGAACGGGGCCGGGGGACGATGATCTACCGTGGGGCCGGGCGTGCACCGAGAATCGTATTGAAGTCGGCCGGATCGCGACCGGGCACCGCACGGCCCGCCCGCCCCCGGGAGCGGCAGTATGCAGGCATTCGTCGCCCGCCACAAAACCGAATGGGACGAGCTCGAGGCACTGGTACGCGTCGCCCGCCGGTCGCCGGCCCGGCTCTCGGCGGCCGACCGCCGCCGTCTCGACGCGCTGTACCGCCGCACGGCGGCGTGCATGGCGCGGATCGACAGCCGCGGCGACGACCCGGCGCTCACCGCCTATCTTCACGGCCTCGTCGCCGCCGCGCACAGCGTCATCTACCGGCCGCGGCGCCGCTCCCTGTGGGCGGGGGCGGGCACGTTCCTCGCCGACGGTTTCGCGCGCTGCGTCGCCCGCCACTGGCGGTTCCACGTGCTCTCGGCGCTGCTGTTCCTCGCCGGCCTCGGGATCGGTTTCGGGGCGTCGCGGTCCGACCCGGTCGTCGCCCACGCGCTGTGGGCCGACGGCGACCCGCGCCAGCCCGGCGCGACCGACGAGCAGCTCGCGGCCGTGCTGCGCCACGGGCGCGACGACGGCGCCGAGGAGAAGTTCGGCTTCGCCTCGATGCTCTTCCAACACAACCTCAAGGTCGGCCTGTTGGCGATGGTCGGAGGGGCGCTGGCCGGGATTCCGCCGGTGTTCCTCATGCTCTTCAACGGGCTCCACCTCGGGTCGTTCGTCGCGATCCACGACCGCCCCGGCCTCCGCGCCGAGACCTGGGCCTGGTTGCTGCCCCACGGGATCACGGAGATCCTCGCGGTGATCCTCTGCGGAGGTGTCGGCCTTCTGATCGGCGCGGCCTTCGTAAACCCCGGGCGGGTTTCACGCTGGACGGCACTGGCCCGGGCAGGGCGCGAGGCAGCGGCGACCTGCATCGGAATCGCCCTCCTGCTCGTGGCGGCAGCGGTGCTCGAGAGCTACCTCCGCCAGAGCCATCTGACGACGAACCAGCGCCTCGCGTTCGCCGCGGCCAGCGCTCTGTTTTGGGCGGTCTTTTTCGGCCGTGGCGCGCTGCTCGAGCGGTCGGCCGACGCGGCGCGTCGCGCCGGGGTCGCCGACTGACCGGCGGCCGGGGCGGCGCAGACGGGGCGCCTCAGAGGAGGTTCCGCCCGCGCAGCTCCACGAATCGGTTGATCAGCGGCACGGTCAACTGCCCCGGCTCGACGTCGAGGACATGGATCCCGTCGCGCTCCAGCGCCGCCAAGGCCCGCCCACGGTCGCGGAGCAAGCCGAACGCCACCGCCTGCCGGGCCCCGGCGGCGAGATCCTCGGCAGGGGTTCGGGTCACGCGGCGCAGCAGCGGCGTGCGCACGGCCGCCAGGAGCAGCAGATGACGCCGTGCCAGCCGGGCGAGTGCCGCCACCTGCGTCCGCGACGCCTCGAGATCACCGACGTCGGTGAGGACGACGACCAGGCAGCGCTTGGTGACGCGGCGCTGGAGCTCGGTGAACAGCGTCTGGAAGTCGGTCTCACGGTAATCGCATGCCAGCAACGCCGCAGTCTCGACGAGGCGCGACAGCGCCCGCGGGCCGGCGACCGGGGGCAGGTAGCCGCGGATCCGGTCGTCGAACGACACCAAACCGCAGCGGTCGCCGCCCTGGAGGACGACGCGCGCCAGGTTGAGCGCCGAGTCGACCGTGCCGTCGAGCTTTGTGCCGGTGCCGGTCGCCGCGCCCATCAACCGGCCCCGGTCGAGGGCGATGATCACGTCGCGGTGCTTCTCGATCTGGAAGCGGCGCACGACCGGAGCCCCATGGCGGGCCGTCGCCCGCCAGTCGATCCGGCGCGGATCGTCGCCGTCGCGGAACGGGAGGAGCGAGACGAACTCCGTTCCCGCACCCATCTCGCGCGAACGGAGCGTGCGGTCGAGGAGGAGGACGGCGGCACCGGTTTCCTTGATCAACTCGTCGCGCGAGGCGAACGTTTCGGGGAGCACCTCGATCGTCCCCGGGCACTCGACGACGCGCTGCGCCTCGAGCAAGCCGAGCGGGCCGGCGAGGCGGACCCACACCGGTCCGAAGGGATGGCGGCCACGGCGCGGAATCCGGCAGGCCACCGCGCGTTCGGCGCCGGACCCCGCCGTGGGGGCGAGCGCCGCTTCGTGCCACTCGGGCAGGCAGTCGGCGGGGTGGACGTCGCGGATCACGAGAGGCGGCAGGGGACCGTCACCGGAGACGACGACGGTGCTGGTGAACTCCAGGCCACGCCCGACCACGGCCGGAAGACGGCGCCGTGCACGAACGCCGGCCACGGCCCGCGCCGCGGCCCGGCCGTCGCGGATCGCCAGCAGCGCCAGGCCAACGGCGGCGGCGGCGACGAGCCACCCCCAGCCCGGCACGAAGAACCCGGGTACGGAGGCGACGATCGCCAGCGCCGCAGCGGCGACCAGCCGACGGCCGGGACGCAGCGTCACGGCGGGGGACGGGGGTTGGGCGGCACTCACGGGTTCCCTCAGCGCGGGATGTCGACGGTGGCGAGGATGTCGCGGAGGACCTCGTCGACCGAGGTGCCCTCGAGCTCCACCGTGGGCGCCAGCACGACGCGGTGACGCAGCGCCGGGACGAACACCGCCTGGATGTCGTCAGGGATCACGTAGTCGCGGTCGCGGAACCGGGCCAGGCTCTTGGCCCCGGTGAGCAGCATCAGGCCGCCGCGCGGGCTGGCACCGACCTCGAGGTCGTCATGGTCGCGCGTCGCCTGGACGAGCTGCTGGACGTAGGCCAGCACCTCGTCGCGGACGAACGTCTCGCGGATCGTCTGCCGGGCCGCGAGGATGTCGGCGGCGCCGGTCACGGCCTCGATGCGGGCCCGCTCGGGGGCGGCCAGTCCCGCCGAGGCATGGTGCTCCTTGAGGACCTGCAATTCGGCCTGGGGCGCGGGGTAGCCGACGACGACCTTGAACATGAAACGGTCGAGCTGGGCGAGGGGAAGGGGATAGGTGCCCTCCTGCTCGATCGGATTCTGGGTCGCGAACGTGAGGAACGGCTCGGGGAGCGGGTGGCGCGTGCCGTCGTAGGTGACCTGCAATTCCTGCATCGCTTCGAGGAGCGCCGCCTGGGTGCGCGCCGAGGCGCGGTTGATCTCGTCGGCCAACAGCAGGTTGGTGAAGATCGGTCCGCGGCGGAACTCGAACACGCGCGTGTCGTCGCGGTAGATGCTCGAGCCGGTCACGTCGCTGGGGAGCAGATCGGGGGTCATTTGGATGCGGCGGTGGTCGAGGTCGAGCGCCGCGGCGATCGAGCGCACCAGCAGCGTCTTGGCGACACCCGGTGGACCCTCAAGGAGCACGTGGCCGCAGCTGAACAGTGCCGCCAGTGACAGGTCGATCACCTCGTCTTGGCCGTAGACGACTTTGGCGAGCTCGGCGCGGATCCGCGCGAGCGACTGGGTCAGAGACACTGCGTCAATCTCCTCAGGGTTTCGAGCGTCCGCGCCGTCGTCCAGCGGCTTTCGGCAAGGAAGCGGTCGACGTCGCGGAGGGTGCCGACCGCGGCATGAGCGTGGACAGGATCGCGGCGCGCGAGGGCGGCTTCGAGGCGGTCGAGGTCAGCCTCTTCCGGCGGCAGCCCCGCACGGAGGGCGAGCTCGCGGGCAATCCCGGCGCGGACGTCGATGACGATCGCGCGCGGGTCGCCCCCGCCCTGCGACAGCAGGTTTCCCATCGCGTCGAGGTATTCGCCGATGCCGCGTCGATCGACGGGCCGGTCGGCGATCGGCGGGCCGAGACGCGTGCCCTGCCGCCACACGACCAGCAGCACCGTCGCCAGAAGTGCCGCCGCGACGGGGCCGAACCCGGGGCGCGTCACCAACCACATCGGCTGGCCGCGGGGGCCGAGGCCATGGTGAAACTCGTCGAACACGACCGGCTGGGAGCCGGGGGCCAGCAGGCGCACCGCGGCGATGGCGTTGTCGGCTTGGCCGAGGAACCGGTTCGCGAACAGCGCCGGGTCGGCGACCACGACGATCGAGCCCGCCCCGCGGGAAAAGGCGGCGGCGATCACGCGCGGTGCAGGTGAGGCCGGCTCCTCGCCGGAAAGCTCCTCCGCGGAACCGTCGGGGATTTCGAGCGTCGCCACCGCTCGGTGGTCGCCGTACTCGAGCCCGAGCCGGCGGCCGACGGGAAGGGCGATCCGGCGGATGTCGGGCCCAGCGCCAGCCCAGGCGCCGGTGCAGGCGACGTCGTCGAGCCAGGCTTCGAGGCGCGTGCCGCCGCCGAGCATGCCCTCGAGTACGCGCCGTCCCCGGCCGGCGAGCGATTCGTCCGGTCCCTGCCGATCGCGGCCTGCCGCCGGACCGGCGTCGACCACCACGAGACCTTCGAGGCCGAGGGCCGTCGCCACGTCCACCGGTTTGACCTGGTCGCGGCCCCGTCGCGCCTGGTCACCGGGCTCCGGCGCGGTCGGAGGGGCGGGGGCGACGACGATCCGACCCCCTGCCTCGATCCAGGGCATGAGTCCGGCCAGGTACCGCGAATTGAATCCGACGATCGACGGCGACGGGGCGAGCAGGACGAGCGTCGCCGGGGGCAGGTCGGGCAGCGGCGGGGCGGTGCGCCGGTCCACCGGGATGCCGAGCGCCGCCAGCGTGTCGAAGATCCCACGCTGGCCGAGCGCCTCGACGCCAAACGAGTCGCGGCCGACGCCACCGGAATCGGGGGGCGCCAGCGTCGACAGGATCGCTGTCGCCAGCGCGATCGCGAACAGCGCCAGTGCCGCGATGATCGCGCTACGGGGAGAGGGCATCGGCCGTCGCCTCCGTGCGGATTTCGGCAGAGAGCGGTGTCACGCTGCCCTGGCGCCCGCGACCGTCGGCGAACCCGACCCTCGCTCCGGAAGCGAGCAGGTCGACGATCCTCCGGTGGTGCTGGCGGCAGGATTCGAGGTCGGTCGGCGTGCACGGGCGGTCGCCGTACCAGGCCCGCTCGAGCGTGTCGACGAATCCCGAGAGCGGGGCGTGGAGAGGGCTACGGGCGGTGCGTGCGAGCACTTCGCGGTCGGTGAGCCCGCGCGGCAGGGGCTTGGAGGCGATCTCGATGCGCCGCAGCGCCGCGAGGAACAGCCTCCGAACGGCCGTCACGAGGTCGCCGGCCCGGGCGGCGTCGTCGGCCGCTGCCTCGAGGTCCTCGGGCCGCACCGGTTCCGCCCGTGCCCGGCCCATGGGCAGAGGTGCGCGCCGGCTGCCGAACAGAGCCAGGATCGAGACCACGATCTGCCACACGATGAATGCCAGGATCGCGACGAGGACCGCCGCCACCGCCAGACGGAGGACGATCGGCAGTCCCTGGAGGAACCGGAAGGCATCGACGATCGCGGCCAGCACGCGGAGCAACAGCTCCATGAGCAGCGATCGCTCCGGGTCGCCCCCTCCGCGGTCAAGCCGGAAGCCCGGGCCGGCGAGGACCTCCGCCGCGGCGCGGCGGATCGTGTCGGCGTCGGCGGTCGGACCGGGGCTGGGCACGACTGGCACGTTCGTTTCCCCCGAGCGTCGCGCACGCTCCCCACGCTGGGATCATCGGGCGCCGCTGTCGCGGGTGGATGGTAACTCAGCGGGGATCGACGCCCTGTCGTCCCCGAAGCGGACGGCGGGGCTCTCGGCGCCGAGTGATGCGGCCACGTGCTCGAGGTCGAAATTCTCCTCCTTGCAGCGGCAGGAGAAGTAGAGGACCACGAGGGCCGTCAGCGAAACCAGCGTGAGGATCGACTGCAGGACCACGGTCGCGCCGGTGATCAGGTACGGGTTTCCCAGCAGACCCGCTCCGCCACCGACCACGAACCCGAGGATTCCGAGCACGAGGAGGACGAGAAACGCCGTGTTCATCGAACCTTTCATCAGCGCCCGGCTCCGCTTCATCGCCTGCCATCCGGAGATGTTCTCGACGACGGTCACTTGCTGGGAAAGCAGGTACCAGAAACTGAAGTAGATCCCGGGGATGATCAGCAACAGGAAGCCGATGCTGATCGTGGCACCGACGAGGAAAGTCGTCCACACCACCGGGCCGAAGCGCCGCCAGCCGCGCGCCAGCGCGGCGCCCGGGGTGATCGCGTGGCCGAGGTACTTCTGCGCGACGAAGTGCATCAGCGCGGCGTTGATCCACGAGCCGATGACCAAGGCGCCAATCACTTGCGCGCCGGTGAAGGCAAGGGTCGTGGGCAGGGCTGCGGCGACCGCCGCGGCGCGTTCCTCGGGGCTCGCATCGGGGCTGACGGCAGGCGTGACGAAGACATTGACGAGGCCCAAGACCAGGTTGAACGCCAGCAGCGGCAGGACGATCCTGAACAGCGGGCCGAAGTGATCGCGGACGATCCGGATCGCTTGGTCGAGGATGCCGCCGACGCCGAGCTCGCGGACCTCGTACTGCTGGCTCGAGTCGGCTGCCATCAGTCACCTCCGCAGGTCGTGCAGTGCCCTCAGGGGACCCGCCCCCCATTCGTCGGAGTCGTATGCTACACCGCGGTCGCGGAAAACAATTCCCAGGCGGGGATCTGCGGACGACCACGGTGCGTCACCTCGATCCAGCCCTCCGCCGAATCCGGGAGACGCCTGCCACGTGGTGGCGACTGGCGACCGTCGTGGCACGGCCGAAAAGTTGCAGGTTTTTCTCCTGCGCGCCAACAATAAGGTGGTGGCGGTCGGGTGGTGGTCCTTCCGACCTGGCCAAAGATGACTGAGGAAACCTCGATGAAGACGACGATTTCGATCGTTCCCCTCCTGATCGCACCGGCGCTGCTCGTGCTCGCAGCGCCGCCCGCGTCGGCGCTGCCGCCGCGCTCCGAGCGTGTGACGACGCGGATCGCCGAACGGGCCTACGCCCGCCAGGCGATCGCCGAGGCCCGCGCCGAGCGCGCGGGCGCTCGCGTCGAGGCGATCGCTCCTGTCGCTCCCGTGCCCCCGCCACCGCGCCCCGCCACCGTGAGGCGCATGCTCCGCGCGGGAGTGCCGCTCGAGGGGATCATCGCCGCGTCGCAGCCGCCGGGCGCGCCCCGCGTCGTCCTGGTTCCGCTGCCAAGTGCAGCCGGCGCCGTCGGTGTCGAACCGGCTATCGTGCCCCCGGGTCCGGCAGCAGTCACAACGACGCCTCCGCTCGCCCGGATCCCGGCACCGTCCCCGCCGCGAATGCTGTCGGCGCTCCCGAAGACGCGCCCCGCGATGCCCGTCGCTCCCGTACCAGAGACTGCTGCTGCGGCGTCGCTCGAGTTTCCAGCGCAGTCGCCGCGCCCGGCTGTCGCCGAATCGCGCGACGACATCGGCGCTGACGGAACTCGTAGCGTGCTGGTGGGGGGCGAAGAGCCGGTGGCAGCCGACGGCGCGCCATCGGCCGCGACCGGACCGGAGCCAATCGAGCTCTTGCCCGTGCCGAGTCCGCGGTAGCTTCACGCGGGCGAAGCCCTCCATGGCCTTCGCCCGCTGAGTCTGCCGCCGCATCCATGCGGCGTGGCGTTGTACCCGTGAGCGAAGCCCTCCATGGCCTTCGCCCGCTGAGTCTGCCGCCGCATCCATGCGGCGTGGCGTTGTACCCGTGAGCGAAGCCCTCCCTGGCCTTCGCCCGCTGAGTCTGCC
>Ga0194129_10000196_pt1 | contig 120624 bp, 124 predicted proteins | sample TA2KigCa35mmetaG_FD_150862 | JGI IMG/M metagenome (GOLD analysis project Ga0194129, IMG submission 150862) | Freshwater microbial communities from Lake Tanganyika, Tanzania - TA2015038 Kigoma Deep Cast 35m | ecosystem: Environmental > Aquatic > Freshwater > Lake | place: Tanzania: Lake... | reverse complement strand
AGAAAACAAGAAATAGGGACAAAACCTCTTTTACCTGAATACACCTTCATCCGAGGTATGATTGTCTGCAAAGACAATACACAGTTGACACCCTATCAATATTATCCAGTGACAAAAGAAGAACACGATCGTATCTTATTTGAAGAGTACCCCGATAAAGCTGTGTTTGCAAATACCAGAACGCCGTATTGCGAAAGCGGTGTTTTAATCAGTCATGATGATGGGAAAACACATCAAAGAGCCGTCGCATGCAGGATGAGTATGTATGAAGGTTGGATTTGGTCTGAGCCGACACTTGCCGAGTTATCTGATGGCACTATTGTGATGTTGATGCGCAAATGCCGTAGCGGCTGGCTTTGGCGCTGTGATTCCGCAGACGGTGGTAAGACATGGAGCAAGGTTTATAACGCCGGGATTCCCAATCCCTCAAATAAGCCAAAGCTGATTAATATGAAAAATGGAAAAATTGCACTTCTTAACGTTCCTAATAATATAGGAAGGGAACGGTATCCGCTAGAGCTCTGGATTTCCGACGATGACATGAAAACGTGGAAATATAAAAAATCCCTATCAGATATTCGGGCATCCTATTCATATTCTGATGGATTTTACGAAAACGGACATATTATGTTTAGCATTGAAAAAGATCGCAAAACCATATTGTTTTTTGATGTGGATGTAGATGAAGCTTAAGATTGCACAATTGCCATATTACTTTTTACCATTGTTTTATTAGGCTGTTATTTCCATAGGCTCAAAAAAAGGAAGATATAACACCTGAAGATTTATTGAATACTGTTTGAAATCAGCTCAACAAATGAGAGCAGATATATTGAAGCTGATGCAATCTTACATACTAAAGAACTTTTCATCGCAGGCATAGGGTCTCTGCCTAACAATTTATACAAAAACCCCCCTCACTGGAGGGGGGTTTTAATTTGGTAGCGGGGGCAGGATTTGAACCTACGACCTCTGGGTTATGAGCCCAGCGAGCTACCGAGCTGCTCCACCCCGCGTTGCGATGCGCAAGTGTATCGAGACACTAACTTGAACTTGCAGCTACCTCACGCTGTGCTTGCACAGCACGTTGAAGTGCTTCTTCAAGTCTGCGTTGTGCTGACCCATATGCAGTGAAATCTCCATTTCGAAGAGCTGCATCCGCATCAGCTAATGCTGATTGCATATCTGCTAACGCTTGGTTTAAGCGTTGCTGTGCAGTCTGATCAGTTGGTTGTGGTGTACCTTCGTTTTCATCTGGAATTGCCTCATCAGGAACATCTGCTGAAGTACCAAATAATTCAAGCAGCGCTTCTTCTAAAGATGGTTTGAACACAACTTTTTGTCCAAATGATGCTAGCACTCGGCGCAATAGCGGATAACCATCACCTGCAGCACCTTGAACATAAACCGGTTCTACATATAAGAATCCACCAGCAATCGGAAGAGATAGCAAATTACCTAACCGAACATCAGACCCACCTTGGCGAAGCAGGTTAAGTTCTTGTCCAACTTGTGGGTCTGACTCAAAGTTGTTCTGCACTTGGTTAGGGCCAGGAATAACTGTGTTACTTGGTAACTGCAAAACTCTAATCCGACCATAATCCTCACGTCTTGGATCTGATCCAACGGCAATAAATGCTGCAAGAGTTTGTCGCTGAACTGGTGAATAAGCTGAAGTTAACATAAATGACTCTTCAGTATCTCCCGGCATTTGTATCTGCAGATAATAAGGTGGCTGGGATAGTGCAGCACCTTCTGCAGTTGGATCTTGCGGTACTGACCAAAAGTCCTGTCCATTATAAAAAGATGCAGGTGTTGTTACGTGATACTTTGCGTAAATGGCTCGTTGAACTTTAAAAAGGTCTTCGGGATAGCGAACTTGATTAAACACTGACTGCGGCATTTCATCGCGATCCTTAATCAGTCCTGGAAATACGTTATTCCATACTTTAAGAATTGGCTCATCTGCTTCCCAAGCATAAAGAGTTACTGTTCCTTCATATGAATCCACAACAGCTTTAACTGAATTGCGCATATAGTTAACTTGATCAGTGCTTAGCAGTGAAACCGCACTGCCAGTTACACCCAACGCGTCAGTTGTAGCAGTAGCAAGTGAAACTCTCTCCGAATAAGGAAATAATGAAGTAGTTGTATAGGCATCTACAATCCATTTGATTCTGCCTTCTGAAACTATTGGATATGGATCTGAATCTAAAGTAAGCCAAGGTGCAACATTCTGCACTCGTGCTCGTGGGTCTCTAACGTAAAGCATCTGTGACTCTTCATTAACAAAATCACTAAGCATAATGTTAATTTCACTAAATGAAATCGCATACATCAATCGATTAAAGAATGAACCAATTGGAACGCCACCATCACCGCTATAGATGTTATTGCGCTGACCAGTTGGTGATGTTTCATCTGGATAATCAAGTTCTAGTGGTTCTGCACCTTTGGGAGCTCCAACAATTGAATAGTCTGGCGAACGCTCACCAAAATAAATTCTTGGTTCAGTAATTGTTAGCGGTCCTTTTGGCGGAATATCACGCTCAAAAAACACTGGACCACCATCAGGGCGGACGGTATTATCAAAAGCAGCAGAAATACCAAAACCATGGGTATACACGAAGTGAGAGTTAATAAAATTTCGCGCCTGTGGAATTGCATTTAAGTTAATTTCTCGGGTAGCCAAGATTGCACCACGAAGTTCACCATCAATCTCATATCTAGCGACATCGAGCTGATCGCCGAATGAGTAATAACCGCGAATCTGCTGTAGCTGGTTGAATGTTGGTGCTAACTGAGCTGGATCCATCAAACGAACTTTGCTAAGAGTTCCTTGGAATTGATCTAAGTTATCAATTTGTGGTTGAGAAACTGCTGCATAATCTTCTTTTTCAACACCCGCTAAACCATATGCATCTCTAGTTGTATTAATGCCGCGCTCAATGTAGGGAGCTTCAAGTGACGCCTGACTTGGACGAACGCGGAACTGTTCTAGCAGAGATGGATAAACTCCGCCTGCCAAAACAGAAGTAGCCACTAACAAACCAACAGCGGTTAACGGAATTCGCCAACTGCGTCGGAAGATATTCACAAAAAACAGAATTGAAACTAAAGCAGCAATTCCGGTTAACAAAGTTCTAGTAGGGAGCACTGCTTGGACATCGGTGTATTGCAATCCGTCAACTAAGGTATTTGATTGAACAGCAAGTCCATAACGGTCTAACCAATATGCGCCAGCTTTAAACAGCATGAATACCCCAAGAATTGCTGATAAATGAGCTGTTGCTTGAGTAGTCACACGGCGTTGATCAGGTTGCAAAACAATAGCGCCATTAGCTGAGTGGATCAAAAATCCGATAATAAACATAAACAATGAAAGCGTAATTCCCGTTCCAATAAGCAAACGCAAAATTGGATAAGTAAATACAAAAAATGAAACATCAATTCCAAAGTGTGGATCGTTGTAATTAAATGGTTCACGATTCAGAAAACTTAACCACTGAGACCAATTACTACCTGCTGAAAGTGCCATCAATACTGCAAGCACGCCTGCAATTCCGTATGCCAATAACTTTCGAAGTCGATCAACTGCTTCAGGAATCAGAATTGCTGTTTGCGATGGGCGCAACCGATAGGCAAAATAAACAGTTCCCCAAAGAAACAGCAAACTTACTAATAAGGTTACTGAAAAAAGCAAAATCCGGGTCGTTAAGATGGTAGTAAATACTGTCTGCGATTCAACTGATTTATACCAGAGGTAATCGGTGTAAAAACCTGCAAAAAATGATGTAAACAAACCAAGCCCAACAACTATTGCAACTGCAAAAAGAAAAGCACGCGATCTGCCGTTAGGCAGACTTAGTGGTGTCGAACGATCACCAAACGGATTTTGATTTAAGAAACTCATCTGCGTACTCTAATTCAGTACCATTTAGCCTGCAGAGCAGGAAGGCAAACTGCCCGAAGGGTCCGATTTAAACCTTTCCAATACCGCTACCGCTTCAGCCAAAGTACCAACCGGAATTGCAGTTAGACCTTTTGGAATGCGCTTGATTGCTTCATCACAGTTGTCAATTGGTAATAAGAAATAAGTTGCTCCAGCGGCACGTGCACCAATCATTTTTTGTCTTATGCCACCGATTGCACCTACTTCACCAGTAGTGGAAATGGTTCCAGTGACTGCAATATGTGCATCACCTGTTAATCGCTCGGGTGTGAGCTTGTCATAAATTGCTATTGCAAAGACTAATCCAGCACTGGGGCCGCCAACTCGCTGATCTGCAAATTCTGCTTTAATTTCTGATTCAATTTCTGAAGTCAAAAACGCACCAATAGATCCAGCTTTGGCTGAATCTGGTGCTGGTACTGTGGGTATTTCAATATCAAATGTTTTACCATCTCGACCAACAGTAAGAGTAACTATATCTCCTGGATTAGTTTCACGAACGGCAGCAATTGTTTTATCTACTGTGAAAACTGCCAAGCCATTTACACTATAAATGCGATCATTTGGTTTTAAAAAGTTTGCAGCTGGTCGATCTGCGATTGTGTCAACTACATAAATGCTTTCCGTGAATGGAATACCCAAGAGTCTAAGCACCGCACCTAGTGCTAACTCTTGTGAAGAAGCAAAGGCTCGGGTGCTTTGCGTTCGCGATTGCTCGGCAGTCACATCATCTGGGTAGTTTGCCCGCCTTGGAAGCACTGTGTAGTGTGGATGAATCCAGCCAAAAATGGCTTCGCCTAAAGTAATGGTTTGTTGCGCGCCACCAATCTCGCGTACCGTTGTCATATCTAATTCGCCACTAGTTGGAAATGTCTCAGCATTGCGAATTTCAATAAAATCAGATGTACCTAACTTGCCCAAGGTATTAAACGTTGGTCCAGGTTGTTGAGATAAATATGGCACTGGTAGAGCAAATGATGCAATCACCAACCAAACCAATAACAACTTGCGCAAATAGCTATTAAAAATACTCACTCCTCTTTCGGAGAATATGTTGTATCAGAAGTAGTTGCACGGTTTATCGCTGCTTCAAAGCGCTTTCTTGCTTCAATATCCCGCTCAGTGCGCTCTGAGCGACGTGGCTTAGATTTCCAAATTGCCCAAGAAGTTCCAATGACCAAAGTCAAAATTGGTAGCGACCACCAAAGTAAAGTGCTCAATATGCTCCTAAGTCAGCAGATAATCTAAACCATTTATCATAATTTGCTCACGGGCTTGACTAAGCCAGTATCAAGATTTCTCGGTATCTTTAGCATCTAGAAAGCGAGAAAAATGAGCATACCGTTTGGATTTCAACCTCCTGGTGAAGGTGAGCCACTAAATCAGATGGGCCAAATGTTTGAGCAACTTGGCAAGATGATGCAAGGTGGAACAAGCGCTGGAATTGATTGGTCCGTAATTTCAGAAATTGCAGTAACTCAAGTGCAGACTAAGGGTGATCAAGCAGCCACTATGAGTGAGATTTCTAGAACTCAAACAGCTGGTCGCACAGCTGATTTGTGGCTTGACCAAGCAACCAGTTTCCCCTCCCTTGGCGCAGATCTACAATCTTGGTCTCGAAAAGATTTTATCAACTTTACAATTTCAACTTGGCAAACAATTTCTGATCCAGTACTTCAGCGAATGGCAGATTCAATGAGCACGATGATGCCTGGAAATGATCAATTACCGCCTGAATTAGTTGAGATGACAAAACCAATGATGGCAATGCTAAAGGAGCTTACTTCGGCAATGGTTGGTATGCAAGTTGGACAATCACTTGCAGCACTTGCAATGGATGTGATGGGCGCAGCTGATGTTGGTCTGATGTTAACAAAGCAACCAAAACCTGCACTTATTACTCATCGTTGTGATGCATATGCGAATGAAATTAGTGTGCCAGCAGATGACTTAATTCTGTTCCTCGGTAGCAGAGAAATAGCTCGGCAGCGACTCTTTAATTCAGTTGATTGGTTAAGTGGTGCAGTTATTACTGCAGTTGAGATTCATGCTGCAGGTATGCGAGTTGATACTTCAAGATTGCAATCAGCTCTTGAAGGAATTGATCCAACTGATCCACAAGCAATTTCGGCAGCACTTGAAGGTGGTGTCTTAACGCCAGAATTAACTCAAGAACAACAATCAGCATTAATTCGTCTGGAAAATCTATTAGCACTTTCCGAAGGCTGGGTTGAGGTCGTTGTTGAAAATGCTGCTGCAGGCAAACTTCCAAGTTATCCAGCTATGTTTGAATCAATTAGAAGGCGCCGGGCAGCAGGTGGACCGGCAGAAAATGCATTTGCTGCACTTGTTGGCCTTCAACTTCGTCCAAAACGTATGCGCTCTGCGTATGAATTCTTTAAAAAACTAACTGAACTAGTTGGTGCCGAGCGCCGAGACTACATCTGGCAGAACCTAGACTTGTTGCCAAAAGATGATGAACTTGAGAATCCAATTGATTTAGCAATTCAGGTTTCAGCAGCTCTCTAGTAGGTATCTGCGTGACTCATTCCAGCCAAAAATGCTTCTGCCTGTTCATATAATGGATGGCGCTTAACTAACTGATAAAAATTGTTGTTGTGATCATGATGCAGTAAATGTGCCAGTTCGTGCAGCAATACCACTTCAATTACATACGGTGGCGCTGTTGCTATTCGTTTTGAAATTCGAATTGTGCGATCAACCGACGTGCAAGAACCATGTAGCTCGCGCTGCCGTGCTGACCAAGTCACTGAGACTGGCCTTAGCTGGTCAAACTCTGGTTGCAGAAATTGATTAATCAGCAACTCGCTCAGATCGATTAATTCACTATCCCCCATTACCTGTTCTGCTGAAATGATTCGAGAAGTTAACTCAATGATATGCGTATCAATTTCTTTTCTGGACATTCTGGCTGGCACCGAAATAATTAATCGCCCGGATTCTCGCCAAGCTGCAACAGATCGTGTTCGCTTTTTGGAGCGCCTAATTTCAATGATTTCAGATGAATCGTTCGGCGCAAATTCCAGCTGAGTTTCATCAAACTGCGCCATTTCATTGTCCTAACTAAGAAATCCTGTGAACTTTTTTTCATCCACACGTCAGTCTAGAGATTCTTGTCAAAATTACGAGTAAAAATCCATTCAAGACCCAAAGTCCTAAAGTTAATTCACAGCGAAATCCACAAACTGTGCGCAAGATATCTCTGCTATTCCCCAGCTTCTCCACAAGTCATTCCACAACCCGCATTGACTGCCCTATTTTTGCCCTTTATTTTGCACCTTGGGTCCGGCGAGATAACGGATCTGGCGCCAGCAAGGGGAAGGCTGACGGCAGATTGAGTGCCTCGTCGGACCCCTGTATTTCTGCACTAAATCACATTTTGAGAATCATTTTCATTAATAAATCATCGGCGTGCCGAATCACCCAACCTGCAATCAGCAAGGCCAAACGCGTATCGTGAGTGTGCTCTCGGCAGGGAGCTGAGAGGAGGAGATGCAGAATGTCAGATACACACACAGGTGAGGCCTATTGCATGAAATGCAAAAAGAAGCAAACCTTCACGGGCACCATTGTGGTTAACGATAAAGGTGGCCGAGTTGCAAAGGGCACCTGCCCTGTTTGCGGCACCAAGATGAATGCATTCTTGAAAAAGGCATAAACCAAACAAAAGTGTCACAGACCCGCGGTCTTTTGACTGCGGGTCTGTTTTTGTGGAGAACATAATTACTCTCGGCTGAATTTGTTTCTAATTAGCAGATGGAAGATACCAATAGACCGCGATTAAGAAATCCAAGCGCCACAGCGCTTCGAGATGCAACCACCATTCAGGTAAACCTAGATCCAAACCACTCACTGCTGCTTTCTGGCGATATTGGTGAAATCCGAAAATTCTTAAATGCCTTAGATGGTCAACACTGCGTTTCAGAGTTGGTCACTACTTTTTCATTTGCTAAATCAGCACTCGATAAACTAACTAGAAGAGGTTTAATTGAGACTGAGCACTTAGATAGTGACACAACCTCGAAATACACAAAGTCAGAATTAGATAGATTCATCAGCAGCCAACGGAGCCATCAAGCTGCTGCTACCAAAATTGATTTTTCAAAGGAGCTCCTTGCTAATTTAACAAAAGCATATGTTGCCGTTTTAACAAGCGGCCCTACATCTGCATTGATTGCATTTCTGCTCGCAGCCCAGCAAATTGGTCGAATCAAGCTTTTTGCACAAAACGACTTCAAGCCCTCAGATTTGCCGTTCTGGATAAGCGCCTATCCAGAAACACAGATGAACTTATCACAATTACTCAGAAGCATTTCAAGTCAAATCAGCCTAAATCAACCAGCTAATAATCAAAAACCAAATTTTGCCATAATTGCGGATCAACCTTGGTCATCAGTTGAACGCAGTCTTGAGTTAATGAATCAAGGAATCGCACATTTAGTAATTGATCCAAAAGTTAACGAGGTATGCGTAGGTCCATTAGTTATTCCTGGATACAGCAGCTGTTTAAATTGTGCTGAAATGTCAGTAGCAAGTGTTGATAAATCTTGGCCAGACATGCGCCAGTTACTTGGCCAGCATCAAGAGGATCAAACAGATTGGTTACTGCTGCAGCTTGCAGTTAGTTTTGCGGCGGCTCAGATGATTCAAGTAATCAGCAGCGGAGATGCCTTAACTTCTGCATTGCTTAACCGCAGATGGCGATTTCGCCTCCCAGGTCCCACTATTGAGGTACAACAAATGCCAGTAAATTTGTTTTGCCCGTGCCAATGGGGTGCTCTACCCAAGTAGTTGCAGGTGCGCACTTTGCTATTTGCAGCCAGAATCAGCCAGTGTCCGAAATACCTCGCCGCAAAATAACGCGAACTGCTCGCCTTGCTTCTTTGCCATTAGGAGCAGTAAGTAGGTCAGCTGCCAGTTTAGGCAAAAGACTTTCTGGAGTCCCGGCAGAAGAAATTGCAGCAGCAAATCAAGCCCGAACAGCAGATCAACTGTTTCGAGTGCTTGGTGAGCTAAAGGGTGGAGCAATGAAGATTGGACAAGCTCTCTCAGTTCTCGAGGCGGCTTTGCCAGAAGACGTAGCAGCTCCTTATCGATCTTCGCTAACGAAACTGCAGGATTCTGCTCCACCAATGTCTATGCAAACAGTTTCAGAGGTGATGCAAAGAGAGTTTGGGGAAAATTGGCGAGATAAATTTCAAGAATTCAGTGATGCACCTGCTGCTTCAGCATCCCTTGGTCAGGTTCATCAAGCTATTTCAAAAGATGGTCGCAAAGTTGCCGTAAAGATTCAATACCCAGGTGCTGATAAAGCTTTGCTTAATGATTTCGAGCAAGCTGCTCGGTTTGCTCGAATTGCACAACCAATTGCACCAGGACTTGACTTCAAAGCCTTAATGGCTGAAATGCGAAAAATTTTGGCAGAAGAACTTGATTACTTTCGGGAGGCGCAAGCTCAGCGAGTCTTTGCGCTCAGCTATGACGGTGATGTAAATGTTCGAGTGCCACACATTCTTTCAGCAACCGCACATGTCCTGATTTCAGAATGGATCGATGGTACGCCACTGGCTCGAATCATTGAATCTGGTAGCAAAGTTGAGCGTGATCACGCTGGAGATTTGTATCAAACATTTCTGCTCTCAGGTCCCTCACGAGTGGGAATGCTGCATGCCGATCCACATCCTGGTAATTTCCGTATCACCCCAGATAACAAACTTGGTGTTTTGGATTTTGGTGCAGTAGCTCGATTACCCGAGGGCTTTCCACCTGCAATGGGCCAATTGTTGGCAATTGCAATAACTGGTGATTCGGAACGAGTAATTGAGGTAATGCGAAGTCAAAACTTTATTCTTCCAGATGTTGAGATAAGTCCAACAGCGGTCTTAAATTACTTATCGCCATTTACTGAACCTGCTAAAACAGATACATTTGAATTTACCCGTGACTGGATGCGAGAGCAGTTTGGTAGAGTTAATGATCCACGCAATCCAGACTTTTCCACTGGGCTTAAATTAAACCTTCCTCCACAATATGTTTTAGTTCATCGAGTTTGGCTTGGATGTATTGGAGTACTGAGTCAACTAAATGCAGAAGTTGCCGTACGAGGCGAGATTGAACGCTCTATGCCTGGCTTTACCGATTATTTAGCCAGCAATTCAGCAAAATCTGCTTGATATTTACTTACTTTAGATTCCGTCAATCCGGCAATTCCGATCAAAAACGCTTCATTTAAATCGCCCACTTCAGCAATAGCTTTTAATGTGACATCGGTAAAAATCAAGAATGGCGCAATTTGTTCTTGATTTGCTTGGGCTAATCGCCAAGACATTAACTTTTCCAGCATTGCAGGTGAAACCCATGGTGCACAGTCTTCACATCTAACCGCAGCAATCTCAGCTGGCGTCACAAGTCCCCGCTGGCAAAAACGGCAACTTGCAACTTGTAATTTTTTACTTTTCTCAGGGGACACTTTTGGTTTTGTTACTGATGAATTAACTGTGATCGAATCATGGTTTGCATCTGAATTGATCTCGGCTAGGAATTCTGATGCGCCACGATCGTGGGAAAAGCTCAATAGCAAACTGTCAGCAGCTCTAGTTAAACCCACATAAAATAATCGACGCTCTTCTGCATATTGCGATTCTGAAAGTGGAACATTAAATGGCTGATAAGGAAGTAATTGATCGTTCACGCCAGCAATCGCTACCGCCTGCCACTCTAAACCTTTTGCTGAATGAATAGTCATTAGATCTATGCCGCCACGCTGTTGGTTTAGATTAGTCGACAACCCAATTTCATTTAGAGCCATATCTATTGTTGGCAGTTGTGCGTTTAATCGAGTTAGCACAGCAATTTGATTCAATGCAAAACCAGATGCAACTTTGGTAGATACCCAGTTAGCAACTGCAGTTGCTTCAGATTTAGCATCTGAGCTAGAAATTACTTCAACTTCACCCGTAAGTTCACGCTGACTTACGGTTGGAATTTCAGTAAATGAATTTGCTACATGCACAATTGCTGGTGCACAGCGGTAAGTTCTAGTTAACTTGGCGATGGTTGCATTAGTAAATCTGTTCTGAAGTTCAGATAGAAAACTAGAGTTTGCACCAGCAAAACCATAAATAGCCTGACCCGGATCTCCCACCACGCAAATCGAATCTCGATCAGACCACCATTGATTTAATAGATGCTGCTGTGATGGAGAAATATCCTGATATTCGTCAACAGTAAAGTGTTGGTATCGATTTGTGAAACTTGCAGCAATTCTGGGTTGATCTTCCATCATTGCTGCAGCTAACAAAACTATGTCAGATAAATCGCATTCGTGATTTGATGCGAGAAGTTGATCATAACTTTGCATTACTAGAGAAATCTGATCTGTTGATAATTGGGCAGACAAGTTTCGCTCATTAGCACGCTTTCCATAGTCATCTAAACTAATTCGCATTGCTTTTGTCCAGGAAATTTCTGTTGCAAAATCTCTTATTAGTGCCCGTTCGGCATTTAAACCATGCTTTTGCATTGCTCTAGTAAGTAATGCATCCGGATCATCGCAGATTTTTGGGGATGCTCCGCCAATCACTTCTGGCCAAAAGTGCTGAACTAATTGATATGCCGAGGCGTGCAGGGTGCGAACTTGAACTCCATTAACTCCCAACTTCTGCAATCGTGATTTCATTTCATTTGCTGCCCGAACGGTGAAGGTAACCGCCATCGTCGCTTCCGCCTGATGCGCACCTGTAGATACTGCATAAGCAATTCGATGGGTTATGGCTCTAGTTTTTCCAGTACCAGCACCTGCAAGGACAATCACTGGCCCTTCAATGGCAGTTGCAACTGCCCGTTGCTCAGGGTCAAGATTGGCCAATAAATCAATCACGGGCTGAGCGTAATCTGCTCCAGCGTTAGATTCATCGGGCGGTTTGAGCACTCTTAATTAGAATTGGGTTATGACTTTAACAATGTATAGCACGCAGTGGTGCGGCTACTGCCAACGGCTAAAAGCACAATTAGATCGCGCTGGTGTCTCTTACACGGAAATAGATATCGAACATTCTCCTGAGGCCGCACAATTTGTGCAGAACGTAAATGGTGGCAATCAAACGGTGCCAACTGTCGTGCTGCCAGATGGTCGTGCAATGACTAATCCATCAATAAATCAGCTACTGGATGCGCTAGGGTCTTAACCAACTCTGAGGTAGTTCAGCACCATACCACTCTTCAATTAATGCACGTGCAATTGAAATCTTTGAAGGTAAGGAAAGTTTGCCAGCTTCACAATCTGCTTTAAGTTCATTGCGGGTATACCACCGAACTTCAGATATCTCATATCCATCAGCAACTGGGTCTTTTGTATTTGTTTTTACTCGATAACCCAACATCAACGATGCTGGAAATGGCCAAACTTGCGAACCTCGATAGATAATGTCTTCATAGGCAATGTCAACTCCAGCTTCTTCCCTTAGTTCTCTAATCACGGTCATTTCAGCTGATTCACCAGGTTCAACAAACCCAGCAAAGGTGGAGAAGAAATCATCTGGCCAATTTATTCGACTACCAAGTAGCGCACGATCTTGAACATCTACAACTAAACAAATAATTGCAGCATCTGTTCTGGGGTGATGAACTATTTTGCAATCTGGACATTCTCTAGTCCATCCAGCAGCTGTAACAGTGCTAGCTGTTCCGCAGTTTGTGCAATGTTTGTTTACTCGATGCCAATTTGCAATCGCAACGCTAGTAACAAGCAGGGCTACTTCTAAGTCATTTAACTTTGCCCCTACTTCTCGCAAATCGTTCCATCCAGCAGGGGCTACTGATTCATCAATCGCCACCAAATAAGGAGTTCCTACTTGATCAATACCTAAATCCACCCAGATTAAATCTTTATCGGTGCTAGAGACATTTGAAAAGATAATCTGATTGTTGACGACCTCTATTTTTCCACTCTTTAGTAACAGCACTTTCGTTTTTGGGTCGGTCTTTACGGCTTCCCAATCAATATCAGTCCACGTCTCGCGATTTCGGCGTCGAATCTCAGATCGCGAAAGCACAAGCGAAGTCAGTAGCGGGTCAAGTTCCATTTCCCCAAGCCTAAAGCACTAAAGCCAGTTAGGTTTAGTGGGTGAGATTGGGTAGGCAGAATGCAAGTCACTAGTTGGAACATTATGCACGGCATTAGCTTGCAAAAGCCAATGAATAATGGCTTACCTTCAATTGATAGTTTGGATCTGATAAACGACTGCAAAACAATAAGCGCGCAAGTTCTAGCTGTTCAGGAGATTGATCAATTTCAATATCGCAGTGGAAACATAGATCAAGCTCAAATTATCAGCAGCGGAACTGGGCTTTCTCACTATCGTTTTGCTGCAACAGTTATCGGCAATCCTGATGACGGCAAAAAAGGGTGGCAAAGTGCTGCTGATCAGGTTCTAGATCTTTCAAACCCAAACCGAGAACCACGCTATGGCATTGGATTATTTAGTGCGTTGCCCGTGAAAGCTTGGCACCGATGGAACTTGGTAGGTGCACGAATCACGACGCCAGTATTGATTCCCGATGAAAAAGGAAAGCCCAGATTTATCTGGATTCATGATGAACCAAGAGTTGTTATTGCAGCTGAGATACAAACAGAACTGGGATTGATTTTGTTCGCCACCACCCATCTATCTTTTGTACCCGGCAGAAATGTAAGTCAGTTTCGAGAAACACTCAGATGGTTAAACCAATTTGACCTGCCAACCGTGCTGCTTGGCGACTTAAACCTTCCAGCTAACGCTGTTAGATTCTTAACATCGTATAGACGAACAAAAGTTCTCCCTACATTTCCAGTTAAAAAGCCGAAAGTTCAGTTTGATCACACTTTATCCACCAGAAACCTCGAGATTCAAAATGAAACTGTCAGGCAAATGCTAGTTGGAGATCACTTAGCTTTATCTGCCCAAATCAAACTGTCGAGTTAACCAGTTTTTCAATCAATTGCTCTTTTGTAACTATTAAATCTGCCTTCACTTCATCCAAGTCTGGCAAAAATACAAATTTCGACTTTATCTCCGACATAGGTACTTGATTTACCTCAGACCAAGCAAGACGATAGATAGCGAGCTGTAGTTGATCCGCACTTTTTACCCTGCCCGTTTTCCAATCTATCAAAACTATTTGCCCATCAATTTCAAAAACTGCATCTACTCGACCTGAAATCAATAGTTTGCCAAGCGGCAACTGAAAACTCCATTCAATTGCAGTAGGTCGCAATTGCGCATAGTGTGACTTTTCAAATGCTGTAAAAGCGGCTCGGGCAAATTCATCAACTCTTACCGGGTTGACTAGCAAATCATCTAGATCTATCAGTGCCGCTTGCTTAAAGTAGTTCTCAATTTTACTATGCACTGTGGTTCCACGATGTGAACTAATATGAGGTTCAACCGGAATTGGACGGATTAATTGTTCAGCATATTCTTTTGGTCGATTAATCGCACTCATTAAGTTTGATGTAGTTAATAAATTGGGTAAAGTAACTGCCATAGTTTCCTGTTTACTGGTAAGCCAATTAATCGCTAAATCCCATTCATTAACACGATTTAAGTCCTGATCAGTAAGTGAATCTGGAGTTTGAATAGACTGAGTCTGAATTACTTCTTGCGCAATCTGATTTAACTTCTCTCGATAATCTTGATTAGCTTGTACACGATAAACATCTTTTTCCTCAATGAAGGGATTCTGTATAGCATCTGATGGAGCTGGAAAATCAGCTAGTACGGTTGGCTTTGCTTCGAGCAAAGATGAATAAAACCTTGAAGGTCCACGAGGATTCTTTTGCGTATCTCCCCACCAGTATGAAGTAACTGTTACTAATTTTTGTGCACGCGTAAGAGCAACATAGAACAAACGAAGCTCTTCTAGATCGCTGTATTCTCTATTAGCAGACTTAAAATCCTTTAATGATTTTTTATCAGCAATTGGATCGGGTGGCAAGGACAAATTGTCGCCACGTAGCGAATGTGGAAGGGCATCAACGGTAGTTGTGAAAACCGAGCGGCCTTGGCTAGTTGGAAAAACATCTTTGGTGACTTCGGGAATAAATACATATGGCCATTCAAGTCCTTTTGCTCGATGAATGGTCATCAAAGAGACAGCTCCAGCAACTAACGGCACATCAATTTTTGGAATTGAACTAAATCTCTTTGCGACATTAACCCAACTCATAAATGCAATCACACTTTGATCATCAGTTGAATCCAACCACCTGCGGACTAAATCAATAAATCCGTTAACCACATTACTTCTTTGGGTAATTTGGCTTGTTGGATTTGCATAAAGTTCGATGTCTAAATTGAGGCAGTTAATAGCTCGCCAAACTGCTTCTAGTGCATTTACAGCACCTCTAACTGCAGCAATATCAGAATTTAGTTGTGACATTCTAATTTGAGCTTCTTTAGAAAGATGTGCATTTGATAAATCAGTAAGTGCATCAGCCAAACTCGACTGAGTCAATGAATCAAGAAATTCAAATCCGGTAGGTAAATCTGTATCGGCGAGCACATCTTGAACCAGTTTCTTTGAGTGAGCTGCTAGTGCTGCTAAATCACGGTCTCCAATATTTAGCCGAGGAGAAATAAGCAATCGGGCAACTGCACCATTTGCAAGCGGATTTGCTGCTACTTCCATTAACGAGAGAATCTCAATAACTTCTGGAGTTCGTGCAATAGTCTCAACCCCGATTAATGCTGCTGGCACATCAGCAGCAACTAATGCTTGATGGACTTTTAGTAATGTGTTTGCCGTTCGGCCGAGAATTGCTATATCATCAAATTTAACTCCCTCATTTATTAAGGATTTAACTTGTTCTACTATGGCAGCTACTTCATCTTTCGAAGTTTGATAGCAGCCAACCTGAACTGTTCCAAGGTCTAGGTTCAAATTTCCCTGTTTTAGAGGAATTGAACCTGGCTGATTTGCCCTCACTGGAGAAATGACTTGATTTGCTGCATCTAAAATCTTCTGCCCAGAACGATAGTTGTTGCTTAACGATAGAACTTCCGCTGGTGCTTGTGCTTTTGTTCGGAACTGAAAAGGAAAAGAGCTTGTGGTATCTGCAGATGCACCGCGCCAGGCATAAATTGACTGCAATGGGTCGCCAACAGCAGTAACGCTGTGCCCGTCCCCAAAAGCTAACTGCAGCATTCGTTGCTGAGCTACCGAAGTATCCTGATATTCGTCTAGCAATACGCACAAATGCCTATCTCTAAGTTGGCTGACAACATCGTCTGTTAAAGACAGTAAATCCACTGATAAGCGCATTTGATCAGCAAAGTCCACCAGACTTAATTGATGCTTAGCAATTCGAAATTCTTTGACAACTTCAACTAACTCAATTCTTTGTTGAGCAACTGTAATAGCTTTTCGCACATCTTCATTGCCAGAGAGTGTTGATAAATCAGATAGCCAATTAAGATCAAACTCAGTCAGGGATTCAGGATTTAGTAAATGTTCTGCTAGCAAATCATCAAGTTTCATTAACATTTCAACTAATCTGCCTGATGTGTAATTTAAATGCTTTATTGAAACTTGAGTTTTTTGTAACACCCCAAGTGCTATTTGAGCACGTGATGAATCCGTCAATGTTCGATGATCTGGTTCAATTCCCAGCGCTGCGCCGAAGTCAATCAACAGTTGCCGAGCAAATGAATGATAAGTTGAAACTGTTGGAAGAGTATCTTGATACTTTTTACCAAGTTGCTTAGCGATTCTTGACTTTAGTTCGCTAGCTGCTTTGTTTGTGAAAGTTAAACCTAATAGAGCCTCTGAATCAACCTGTCCAGAAGTAACTAAATGCAGCACCCGAGCGCTCATCACGGATGTCTTTCCAGTTCCTGCACCCGCAATTACTGCAACTGGTTGTGTTGGGTAATTTACTGCAGCTTGTTGCTCAGCACTCAATTCACTTTGTGAGACTAAATTACTCATGCGGAAACCTGATCACCTTCTGGCACTGCTGGACAAACAGTGCGAACTTTGCAGTTGCGACACTGTTGGCCAGGCCGTGCAGGTAAATCTTCTTGAAACAAATGCGCTTTTGTCTGATTTATTTCATCAATCAACCATTGGTCATCATTTAATTGAGGGGCATTTTGTTGGGTAACTTCATCTTTAGTATTGCGTAGCCTTATCTGCAATAGCTGGGCAACGACGGGTAGTTGATCTGGATTTAGAAATGTATCACTCTGGGCTGCTAGTTGATAGATACCTAATTGCGGATGAGTTTGCAGATCTGCTGCAGATGGTTTACTCGATCCTGTTTTGAAGTCCACAATCTCTAATTCATCATTAGGATTTCGATGAAGTAAATCAATCTTGCCAACAAGAATAACGTCCGTTTCAGTGTGTAAAACCTTAAACGAAATCTCAGTACCGATTACTTGGTGCGCGTTTTGAACTAACCATTCTTTGAGTGCTTTTACCATTATGGTCGCATCAGCCAACTGAACTTCAGCCTGCCAACGAGCATCGAATACTTGGGCTGGCCAAATACGATTTAACTCGGCAATTGCTTGATCGAGAGATAAATTTTGGTTAATCATTTTTTCGGCAACTGCGTGAATAGTTATTCCAATCACTGTATTCGCGATTGGTTGTTCCTTTATACCAATTTTCCTTTCAAAAAACCATTGAGTCGGACAATTGTTAACACTTTCTAGCATAGAGCCGCTAATCTCTAATTTCTTTTCTTGATTAAGAATGCTTTTCTCTGACTGAGTTTGTGGTAATACAAACCACCAATTATTAGGATTTGCTGCTAAGAAACGTGAGTCTGGCAGACTATTTAAAAAGCCTAATCTACTAATAGCAGCTTGCCTAAGTTCTGGTGATGATTTTGGATTTATTGCAGTAGCTCTAAGTTGTGCAATCAACCCTCTAGCTGTCAATAATGAGGGAGCTTGAGTACCAATTGGTTTTGGTAAAGCGTCTAAATCAAGCAAACTTGACGGAGCTGAACCTTCATCTGACTTCGAAGCTATTACTGAGATGACTAAATGTTCGCTCGCAGTTGCAGCAGCACAAGCAGCAAGTCTTCGCTCTTCAGCCAAGCGAAGCCTTTGTTGTGCAGCATCTCTAGCCAAAATGATTGATTCACGAACGTTCGCTGCCGGCCAGATTCCCTCCTGCAAATCAACCACAATTACCAATCGCCATTCTCGACCTCGAGCTCTATGTGCAGTAAGTACCGCAACGCCTGATTGCGCTCGCTGTATCAAAACTTCACTTGCTGCATCTTGGCTTGATATCTCAGAAATAAATTCCGTTATTGATTGTGCTGACTGCGAATGTCGATCTGCACGATCAGCCGCGTCAAACAACGCTAGTACGGCATCTAAATCACGGTCAGCTCGCCTGCCGGTAGCTGTTGCTAATTTTGCTTGCTTTATCAATCTTGTAGGCCAGTTCTCCCAAGAATCATCGATTTCATATCCAAAATTTTTAGCAAGATCTGGATTTATCTGGGCCCGCCACAAACACCAAAGCATTTGGGCAACAGATAGTTTTTCGCGCTTTTGGATTAATGTGTGCAAAATTACGGCAGCTCTTCTAATTGACTGAAGTACTGGATCGAATTCGAATTCGGCCAATAAAAATGGATTTTTGATTACCTTTGAGAGCACATCTTCAGTTGAACCAAACATTCCTAAGGCTCGAAGTTTTTGCGCTGTGGTTCGAATTTGTGCTGAATTCATCGAGACTATCTCACTATTCAAAAAACTTACAATGCCGCTATTAGATTTATTTTGTAAATCCCCTACCGTCAACTGCAGACCTGAAATTAACTTAGATGCTGCAGGATCTGCAGCAAGGGCTACGTTATCTGGAGCAAACTCAACAGGAACTGCTGCATCTGCGAGTGATCTTCTAAGACTTGACAAAGTAGTAAATGATCTTCCAATGATTGCAATTTCTTTGAATTCAAGATTATCCTTAACTCTTGCCTTAATGATCCGATCAACAATTAATGAGTCTCGAATCGCTGAACTCGCCGCAACCTCATATTCGACGAGATCAAAATTAGTTTCACGATAACTTGGTTTACGTATCGCTTTTTCTTCAGCATTGTTAATATCTGGTGCGACTTGAGCTGGCAAGAAGTCTTGCACTACTGCGCCAATATTTCTGCCATATCGAATAACTTCACTAAGCAGGTGAGTTTGTGGATTAATCTCATCTCGGTATTGCTTGGTAATCTCAATTCCAACTCCACGAAATCCAAGTACAGCAGCATCGGCATTTGAAGTGACAAAAGAATAATCACAAAATTCGATTAACTTTACTAGTAACTTCAGTTGAGCTTTATCAAAATCATGTAAGTCATCAACAATTATTGCTTTGGGTGAAAAAAGTTGTGGGGCAACAAACTCAGGATTGATCAACAACTCCGCTGCAAGGAGATTTGCTTGCGTGTAGTCAATCTCAGCTTTTGTCCGGGCCTGTTCGAGCATAGCGTTGGTAAACTCTTTAATCACCCTTAACAACTGTTCATCAGGATGTACTAAACCTTCTGCTCGGTTAATATCAATAAATCTTCTTAAGTCTGCTGCAAACACCTTGGTCTGTTTTGCCTGCGACCATTTGCTTGGCCAGTTGATATCTAATTCTGCGATTAGGTTCTTGATTCGTGACTCTTGTTGTGGTCCAGTCAACATTGCAAGATTTACTTCACCAGCGGACTCAAACAAAAATTGAGCTCGCAACATCGCATATGCCAGGGCTGAAATAGTGAAAACCCTTGGGGCAGTTTGTGTATCTTGCTTAATTAGTAATTCGCGAAATCTCACGGCTGAACTTCTATTTGCCGCAATCACCCATACATTACTTACTTCGAACTCAATTGCAGCTTGCTTTGCAGCTACCAGGGCAGTGGTGGTTCTACCAGATCCAGCTGCGCCCAGTAAAAGGTGATTTCCTGAGACATTCGCAATGGCAGCAGATTGCTGGGCAGTGGGATTTATCTCAAACTGGTCTTGGGGCAGGGTAAGTTGGATTGACACGGGCACATTGTGGCCATTCCAGCCGACATCTGTGCACTTTAATCCTCAAGCGTGGCACGATGAGCGCGTGAGAAATCAATTGCCAAGGGCTCGCCGACCAGTGGATCTCGCCAGACTTTTTGTGGCAATTGGACTGGGTGCATTGATATTCGCTGCTGGCAATTTAGCTGCTCAAGCCACAACGGGCTTGCAATCTGACATTGTGCAGGCTACTCGTTTACTGCCAACTTTGTTAATTGTTCTAATTACAGCAATTGGCGGAACCTTTGCAGTTATATTGCCAGCGGCTTATGTCGTTATTGCCATAATTGAGCGAAAGTTCCGACTAGTTTTAGAAGCTCAGCTTGCAGCTTTGATAGCAGCGTTAATTGCGATTGCGGGAAATAATCTGATTGCAACTATACAAACACCTTCACTGTATGCTGTTTTTGTTGGACGATATCAAATTGATTCAGCTGCACCTATCAATGTATTACTCGCTGCAACACTGGCAATAGCTGTTGTACTTAGATTAACTGAGCGAAAATCTTGGTCAATAGTCACTATTGCAGTAACGGGCATACTTGGTTGGTCAACGGTGTTAGCAGGTTCGGCTACCTTGATTTCGCAAGTATTAAGCGCAGTGGGTGGTATCAGTGTTGGATTGATTTTTCGATTGATTCTTGGCACACCATCAACTCGGCCAAGCTTGGACCAAGTTGTGGCTGAATTGTCTGAATTTGAATTATCGACTGCAAATTTAACGGAAATTACGCCGACAACTTATCGCGCTACCCTTAAATCGGGGAAAGCAGTTAGATTAGAAATATTGGATCGAGATGCAGATCGAGCAGGATTTATCTCAGCCTTGTGGCGAACTCTCAGATTACGAGGTATTGAATCCGGTGCGGGATTTTCAATGCGTACAAAAGCGGAACGACTTACTTTGGCAAATCTTGCTGCCCGAAATGCTGGCATCGCTGCGGCTGAACTGTTTGCCATAAAAGAAGTAACTGCTGACGCCATCGTGGTTTTACGTGAAGAAGTTTTGACTGAAGAAATAACTGCCAATACTCCTAACTTAAATCAAGTGCTTGATCAAGTCTGGCATCAACTAGCTAAATTACATCAATCAGACATTGCACATAGGCAAGCAACGTTAGATTCTTTTGGTCTTCAAAACGGAAAAATTGTGGTCAGCAATCTAGATTATGCAGTAGTTGCTGCATCAAAACTATTAATGGCGTTAGATGTTGCTGAACTCTTACTGGCAACAACGCATCTAGTCGGTGCTGAATCAGCTGTTGATATTGCTAGCAAGCATTACTCAACCAGTAAAGTTTTCTTTGCAGGTCGCTTACTTCAGCCTATTGCGATGAGTTCTACATCTCGAGCGAAATTAAAAAACAATAAATCTAGTCTGGCCGATTTACGTACTGCTTTGGCAAATCTGGGTTTTGAACCGGATGGAACAGTTATTAACATTGAGCGTCTTAAGCCAAGAAACATTATCTTGTTAGTTGTTTCTGTTGCTGCTGGATATGCCATCTTGAATCAATTAGCTGAAGTAAACTTGATTCAAATATTTACAACCGCTGATCCGTCATGGGTATTGATAGCTCTAGTTTTTTCATCATTGACCTATATTGGTGCGACTTTTTCCTTAACAGCCTTCGTATCCCAAAAGGTAAGTTGGTTGCACGCCTTAATCGCACAGTTAGCGGCTAAATTCATTACCTTAGTTACGCCACCAGCAGTTGGTGCAGTATCTGTCAACGTGCGCTTTTTACAGCGCAGCGGTATCCATCCTGGTATTGCCGGAGCTTCGGTTGCGATAAGTCAAGTCGCCATGTTTGGCACTCACCTGCTAATGATTTTAATAGTTAGTGTTATTGCCGGAACGAGTACAGATTTGAGATTTGATCCACCTAGATGGGTTTTACTAACTGTTATTTCAATTGGTTTGTTTTTCCTACTTATGCTAAGCATTCCAATTGGTCGAAATTGGTTGACAAAAGTTACCTCAAATTTACGAAGTCAAACTTCTGCAGCAGTTTTGAAATCACTAACTGAACCAAAACGCTTCTTGATTTCAGCATTTGGATCAGTTTTAATGAACCTATCTTATATTCTCTGCCTTGCTGCAACAATTCGCGCTTTTGGCAATAACACTGATCTAATAACAGTAGCATTTATTTATTTAGCTGGAGCAACATTAGGATCTCTTGCACCAACCCCCGGTGGTCTTGGTGCAGTTGAAGCAGTATTGGTTGCCGCATTAACTGCCGGAGGACTTCCAGCTGCAACTGCAATAAGTGTGACATTGCTTTATCGATTAGTAACTTTCTGGTTGCCAATATTGCCCGGTTGGATTGGATTTAACTACTTAACTCGAAAACAAGCGCTTTAACTGCGCCAACTGCGCATCTTTAACCCACTACCTCTACCCTTACCCTATGACTTCGAACTTCGCTGATCCGCCAGTGCGAGTTTCAAGAGAAGAGCGACGTGCTGCATTGCTTGCAGCGGCTCGCGATGCATTTGTGATTCATGGTTATCACGCAGCTTCGATGGAAGAGATTGCTGATCGCTCCGGAGCTTCAAAGCCAGTGTTATATCAGCATTTCGAAAGTAAGCTGGAACTGTATTTAGCATTATTAGATCAGGGTTGCGCTACTTTGTTAGAGCGAATAAAAGCAGCATTAAGTTCAACTACTGATAATCGGCAACGATTGCGAGCAACTATTTCTGTTTATTTTGATTTGATTGAAGAACCTGCAAGTGGAATCAAATTAGTTTATTCAGGTGATTTGATTAATGAACCTGCGGTGAGGTTTCGGGTGACTAAGGCAGAGCATGATTGTGCAGAACTAGTTGGCTCGGTAATTGCCCAAAATACGCCAATCCCAAGTGAACAGGCGTTGATTTTGGGAGCTGCGTTAACCGGGCTTGCCCAAAATGCGGCTCAGCGCTGGATTGAACAGGGTGGCAGCAATAAAGAATTGGCAACCCGGCTACTAGCAACATTAGCTTGGCGTGGAATTTCGTCATTCCCGTTAGCTAACCCAAACCTTGATTGAGGAGAATAATGGAGATACGAATCGGAGTACAACAAACAACTCGAGAGTTAGTACTAGATATGGAAGATGATGCCAACAAAGTTGCCAAACTTGTGGCAGATAGCATTGCTAAAAATGATGTACTTGATCTAACTGATGCAAAAGGCCGCAGAGTAATGGTGCCAGTTGCAAAGTTGGCCTATGTTGAATTTGGACTAGCAGCAGCAACGCGAGTTGGTTTCAATTAATGAATTTTGCTGAACTCGGGGTAAAGCCCGAAATTTGTGCTGCTTTGGCGCAAATAGGCATCACCGATGCTTTCCAAATTCAAGAACTAACTTTGCCGCTAGGTTTAGCTGGAAAAGACATAATCGGTCAGGCAAAAACTGGTACTGGTAAAACATTGGGCTTTGGCATTCCCCTATTGCAAGCAATGATTAGTTCTACTTCGGCAAAATATCAAGAACTAGGAAATGCTGCTGGGAAACCGCAGGCATTAGTGCTCGCGCCAACTCGCGAGTTAGCGATACAAGTTGCTGATGATCTAGAAAAAGCAGCAAAAGATTTAAACCTAAGAATACTTTGTCTTTATGGTGGAAAGTCTTATGAGCCACAGATTGATATTTTGAAAACTGGCGTTGATGTTGTGGTGGGCACTCCAGGTCGAATTTTGGATTTAACTAATCAACGACATCTGGATTTAGGAAGTATTCGAGTGCTTGTGCTGGATGAAGCAGATGAGATGTTGGATATGGGTTTCTTACCAGATGTTGAAAAATTAGTTAGCAAACTACCAGTTAAGCGACAGACAATGTTGTTCTCTGCAACTATGCCCGGTCAGATAATTAATCTAGCGCGCCGCTATATGAGTCAACCGGTACATATCCGAGCCGTAAATCCAGCTGATAACGAGAGTGCAACAGTTGATGCAATCGAACAACATGTTTGGCGAGCACATCAATTAGATAAAGTCGAGTTGATTGCACGTGTACTGCAAGCAGAAAGTTGCACAAAATCTATTGTTTTTTGTCGCACTAAACGAAATGCCCAATCCTTAACTGAAGATTTGGTTGAGCGCGGCTTTCAGGCAGTTAGCGTGCATGGCGATATGGGACAGGGTGCTCGAGAAAAATCACTCGCACAATTCAAAGCAGATAAAGCAAACATTTTGGTAGCAACAGATGTTGCTGCGCGAGGAATAGACATTGAAGCAGTAAGCCATGTAATTAACTTTGATTGTCCCGATGATGAAAATGCCTATGTACATCGAATTGGCCGAACTGGACGAGCTGGGGCATCAGGTGTTGCAGTCACCTTGGTTGATTGGGCAGATCTTGCTAAGTGGCAGCGAATTAATTCCGCTTTAGGACTTGCATTTGCTGACCCAATTGAAACTTATTCCAGCAGTGAGCATGTTTACATTGGTCTTGGAATTGCTCCAGGCACTAAAGGTCGGTTAGTTGCTAAGAAAGCACAGCCAACAACCACAAAGCCTCAACCAAAAGACGCTCAGCCACGGCAACGCACTAATAAGATAAGAAGCAAATGAGTACCCCGAAGTCTATGCAGTTAGCAGCGAATGAGTTTGCCGCCACAATTAAAACATCGCGTGGCGAATATGCAGCACTGGTAGCCCAACCGAATCAACCACCCATTGGCATTGCACTGCTTATTCATGGTTTCACCGGTAGCAAAGAGGACTTTATTCATTTACTACCTGAACTAGCAGATTTAGGTTGGCACGCGGTAGCAATTGATCAACGAGGTTGTTATCAAACTGCAGGATCAGATAACGAATCTGACTACACGTTAGAAATGTTTGCATCCGATTTAGTGGAGGTTGTCAAAACTTTTAATCAACCAGTTCACTTGTTGGGTCATTCATTTGGTGGTTTAGTTACTCAAGCTGCAGCTTTGGCTGGTGCGAATTTGGCTTCCCTAACTATTTTCTGTTCAGGTCCTGGCGCTATTCCTGGAACAGCGTATGACTGGCTTCAGGACTTTCAAACTGACTTACGCGCTGGAAAAAAGGATGAGCGAATTGAAAGCAGTATTGCTGAAATGAAAGCAGATGGCAGATTAAGTAATCCAAATGTTGAAGAATTCCTCAGAGATAGGTGGGCTGAAAGTAAAGCAGCAGCACTCTTAGGTAAAGCAACTATCTTGATTAATCAATCTGACCTAAGTAAAAAAATTGCAGAATTATCAGAAAATGGACTACCAGTTTTAGTTACTCATGGTGTTGATGATGATGCCTGGCCAATTGAGCAACAAGAGCAAATAGCAAAAACTATCGGTGCGAAATACATTGTGATACCAGATTCAGCTCACTCGCCAAATGTGGAAAATGTTGCCGCCACTACAACAGTTCTGAATCAGTTTTGGCGTAGTTCGCTCTAGTTGAGCGAATTACGATTACCAATCCGCTCATAATCAAAAAAACTGCAGGAAGCAACTGCCATGGTGGTTGTTGCCCAGGCCAAAACCATGCAATTAAAACTGCCCCTGGGAGTTCCAACAAAATTGCCAAACTAATTGTGGTTGCAGAAAGCGAGCGAAGTGCAAGATTCATTAGTGTGTGCCCAAGTAGCTGTGCAATTGCAGTTAATGCCAATATCAATAACCAATCTCGAAGAGCATAACCAGTTAATGCCGAATCAGAGATCAACACAAAAACAAACAAAACCAGTGCGGCTGCTGCATAAACAATGGTTGTGTAAACGCTGGTTGGAATATTCTTTCGAACTCGCTGCCCTACAGTCATATAAGCAGCCGCTAACATAGCCCCAAGTAATGCCAATAAATCACCAATTAGTGCAGCGCGATTTAAACTGACATCAATTCCAGTTAGCAAGATAACGCCAATCAAGCTAATTATAATTCCAAACCACTCACGCTTAGGAGCTTTAGTACCCAAAATGTGCGCAATCAATGCTGCCCAAACAACTTGCGTTGCCACAATCGCAGTTGAAGCAGCAATTGAGGTGTATCTGAGAGATGGAATCCAAGCTGCAAAATGCAAACCTAGAAACAATCCAGCGAGCCCTGCCCCTAGCCAATCTCGTTTTGTTAAACCCCGCCAAACTTCAACATTCTTTAGCCACGCAACAGGCGCAGTTACAGCCGCGCCGATGAAACAGCGCCAGAAAGCAATTGCTAATGCAGGAGCCGCGCAAGCTGCAATCACCGGTCCTGATGTTGAAACTGCAATAACAGCAACTGCCAAAGCAACTAGATCAGTTCGATAATATGGCGAATTCACGGAACGACCCTATGGCTTAAATGCCTTGAGTTAGCCTTGCCCAGTGGAACGTCGAATCTTTCTGGCCCGATTAGCAAAACTTGCACCGCGACATCGTCCACTAGTTAGGTCAGTTCGAGTCTGTATGCCAACTGAGGATGTTGCTGAGGCTGCTGTTGTCATTCAAGGTGCAAAACGTTCGAGGGCAATAGCACTTCGTCTAGAAGTGCAGCACGGTAGATGGCGAGCAACCGCAATTGTTTTCGGTTAGTTTCTTGGGTCGCCATGGCAGCGCTTATATTTCTTCCCAGAACCGCAAGGGCAAGGTGCATTTCTTGGCGTATCTGCGAATTCTGAATTTGTGTTAACTGTCGAATTGGTTCTGGCAGCAGGTAAGCCAGGAGCTGCAACCTCAACTCGTTCCGAAGTTGGTGTTACTTGAACCTGTGCTGCAAAAACATAAGTAACAGTTTCTTCTTTAATGGAATCCATCATCGCAACAAAAAGGTCATATCCTTCTTTTTGATATTCAACCAATGGGTCTCGCTGTCCCATTGCTCTAAGCCCAATACCATTTTGTAGATAATCCATTTCATATAGATGTTCGCGCCACTTAGAGTCCAGAACGCTCAGTAAAACTCGGCGTTCCAGTTCACGCATTACTTCTTCACCTAGAGAATCTTCACGTGATTGATAAGCATTATTCGCATCTTCAATCAAGTGCGCGATGATGGTATCAGGATCTAGCACACCACCGGATGAAACTCGGATCTCTTCTGGTGAAATAGATACTGGATAAAGTTGCTCAAGTGCATCCCACAGCATCTCCATGTCCCAGTTCTCTTCATAGGGATCTTCTGTGGCGGAATCCACATATGCTTCAATGGTTTCACGGATAAAATCTTGTATCTCGCTTTTCAAACTTGCGCCTGCTAGTACTCGCTGACGTTCTTGATAAATAACTTTGCGCTGCTGATTCATAACTTCGTCATACTTCAAAATGTTTTTGCGAATCTCAAAGTTTTGCTGCTCAACCTGAGTCTGGGCATTCTTAATGGCATTTGAAACCATCTTGGCTTCAATTGGCACATCGTCTGGCACATTGAAACGACGCAAGAATGAATCAACTAAATCTGACTTGAATCTACGCATCAAATCATCCGTTAGTGATAAGTAGAATCTACTTTCACCAGGATCCCCTTGGCGACCTGATCTACCACGTAACTGATTATCAATTCGCCGACTTTCATGTCGCTCTGTGCCTAACACATACAACCCACCAAGTTCAACGACTTCATCATGCTCTGTTGCTACTGCTGATTGGGTCTTTGCCAAAGTTGCTGGCCAGGCTGCTTCATATTCTTCTGCTGATTCAACCGGATCTAAACCAGAGCGTTGTAGTTCTTGATCTGCTAGAAATTCGGCGTTACCACCAAGCATAATGTCAGTACCGCGGCCAGCCATATTGGTTGAAACTGTTACTGCAAACTTTTTACCAGCCATCGCCACGATAGCAGCTTCACGCTCATGTTGTTTAGCATTAAGTACTTCATGCTGAACGCCTTTTCGCTTCAGCAATGTTGATAGTAATTCAGATTTTTCAACAGAAGTTGTACCAATCAAAATAGGTTGTCCGAGTTTGTTTCGCTCCACAATGTCAGATACCACAGCATTAAACTTTGCCTCTTCGGTGCGATATACCAAGTCTGCTTGATCTTTTCTACGCATTGGCTTGTTGGTTGGAATCTGAATTACACCTAATTTATAAATACGGTCGAATTCACCCTCTTCAGTCATCGCTGTACCGGTCATACCAGCAAGCTTCTTATACAATCTGAAGTAATTCTGCAAGGTAATCGTGGCAAGAGTTTGGTTCTCTTGCCTAATTGTTACTCCTTCACGTGCTTCAATTGATTGATGCATTCCTTCGGAATATCTGCGTCCTGATAAGACTCGACCGGTGTGTTCATCAACAATTAGTACTTCACCATCTCGGACGATGTAATCTCGATCTCGACGATAAAATTCTTTTGCTTTGAGCGAATTATTCAGAAATCCAATCAACGGGGTATTTTCTGGCTGATATAGATTATCTATTTCTAGTAACTGCTCAACACGTTCAATACCAATTTCAGTAACTCCAACAGTGCGCTTCTTTTCATCGACTTCATAATGCTCATCGCGCTTTAGTTGGTCAGCAATTTTGGCAAATTGGTCATAAAGCTCATTAGCTTCATCAGCTGGACCAGAAATAATTAATGGCGTTCTTGCTTCATCAATCAATATCGAGTCAACCTCATCAACTATTGCTAAGTTGTGACCGCGTTGGACTAAATCGGCTGGCTGCCAAGCCATGTTATCTCGCAGATAGTCAAAACCAAACTCGTTATTTGTGCCATAAGTGATATCAGCCAAATACATTTCACGTCGCTCTTTGGGATCCATCCGGCTCAAGATCACACCAACTTTGAGACCTAAGAAACGGTGAATTCTTCCCATCCACTCCGAATCTCGCTCAGCCAAGTAATCATTAGTTGTTACGAGGTGAACGCCATCGCCTGGAACTGCGTTTAAATATGCGGCAAGAGTTGATACTAGAGTTTTGCCTTCACCAGTTTTCATTTCAGCAATATTGCCAAAATGCAGTGCTGCACCACCCATTAACTGAACGTCATAATGACGTTGGCCAAGAGTTCGCTTTGCCGCTTCTCGCACGGTAGCAAAAGCTTCCACCATTAACTCGTCAAGAGTTTCACCCGCTGCCAAACGTTCCCGATATTGATCGGTTAAGCCTCGAAGCTCAGCATCAGACAGATTTTCATACTCATCTTCCATTGCATTAACTGCGTTGGCAATATTCTGAATTCGTCTAAATTTCTTGCCCTCACCAGCTCTTAAAACCTTGCTGAGCAACTGTGCCACGAACCGGCTCCTTAGTTATTGATATCAGTGTAATCGTAGAGGCTTATCTGAAAACCTCACCCAAAGGTCAAATCTGTCCGATCATCTATCTGATTTAGTCAACTTTTCCGCTAACAAGGCAAAAGCTTTTCGGCGATGACTTTGAGCATCTTTTTCTGCAGGGGTTAACTGCGCAACCGTTTTTCTCAACTGGGGTAAGTAAAAAATTGGGTCGTACCCAAAGCCGCATGAGCCAAGTGGGCTAAACGCAACTTCACCCTCCCACTCTGCGCGCGCTAAATGATGTTCACCATTTGGTTCAGCATATGCAGCAATGCAGACGTATCTACCAGTTCTTCGCTCCTTTGGAACATCAGACATTTGACTTAGTAACAATTCTAAATTTGCTTGATCATTCTTTTGCGATCCGGCCCATCTTGCAGAGAGCACCCCTGGCATTTGGTTAAGTGCATCAACTTCAATTCCAGAATCATCTGCGAGCACTGGTTGATCAATGAGTCTAGCAATCGTTTGTGCTTTTAACAGTGCATTCTCTTCGAACGTTGCACCAGTTTCTTGCACATCTGGTAGGTCTGGATAATCCAATAATGAAGAAATCTGATACCCATAAGGCAACATAATTGATTCGATTTCTCTTATTTTGTGACTATTAGTGCTGGCAACAACTATGTATTTCATTTTTTAAGTGCCGCAATTTGCATTTTTGTTAAGTCTGCACAGCCTTTAGCAGCATAATCAAGCATTTGATCTAGAGCTGATCTTTCAAACGCTTTTCCCTCTGCAGTTCCTTGCACTTCAACCAAATTGCCATTGCCAGTCATCACAACATTCATATCAACATCAGCTGCTGAATCATCGTCATAATGCAGATCTAATCGCACTTCTCCTGAAACTATGCCAACACTAATTGCTGCAACAGAATCAATTAAAACTAAATTGCTACTTGGCAATAAACCTTTCTCTGTTGCCGTATTAATTCCTAATGCAAGTGCTACATAAGCACCCGTAATAGCGGCTGTTCTCGTTCCACCATCGGCTTGCAAGACATCGCAGTCAATCACAATTGTGTTTTCGCCCAGTGCTTTCATATCCACAATTGACCTGATACTTCGGCCAATTAATCTGGAAATCTCTTGCGTTCTTCCGCCCAGTTTTCCCTTAACGCTCTCTCGATCACTTCTAGTTGAAGTTGCCCGCGGCAACATTGAATATTCAGCGGTTATCCAACCTTCGCCAGAATCTTTTTTAAACCTCGGTACCCCAGGAAAAACTGAAGCTGTACAAAGGACTCTGGTATTTCCTACATCAATTAAGCAAGAACCTTCAGGTGCACTAGTCCAGTTAATGTTGAATGTTACTGGACGCAATTCACTTGCAGTTCTACCGTCAGTTCTAGTCATTTATTCTCTTTCAGATTAATACTTGATTAGCATTTTGCACAACTGGTCCTAGAAATCTTTTAGCCAATGCCTGAAACTGTGGTGCATTTTTGGTTGCAGCAAAAATATGTTCTGGTGGCGTGGTGTTCCTTGTTCTCAATAGTTTTCGCTCTTTCAGCGCTTGAAACAAATCTTGGGCAGTTTCTTCCGCACTTGATACTAAGGCAATTTTTGGTCCTACTACATATGAGATAACTGCAGTTAGCAATGGATAGTGAGTACATCCCAAAACTAGTGTGTCAATTCCTTGTGCAACCAAATCATCTAAATATTCATGTGCTATTTGAATCACTTCATCACCAGTTGTCTCACCGCGTTCTACAAATTCAACAAACAGCGGGCAGGCTTTTGTTATTACTTCTATGTTTGGAGCTGCAGCAAAAGCATCTGGATAAGCACCTGACTTAATTGTTGCCGTTGTGCCAATTACTCCGACTTTGCCGTTGCGAGTAACAGCAACTGCTCTTCTAACGGCAGGTCGAACTACTTCAATTACTGGTATCTGATATCGCTCACGTGCGTCGTGTAAGACTGCAGCACTGGCGGTATTGCAAGCAATAACTAGAGCTTTAACCCCAGAGGCAACTAGGTGATCCATCACCGCAAGCGCATATTCACGCACTTCAGCTAGGGGCTTTGGCCCATATGGGCCGTGCTCGGTATCACCGATGTAATAGACCGATTCTTGGGGCAACTGATCGATGATGGATCTAGCGACCGTTAGGCCACCAACCCCGGAATCCAATATGCCTATCGGCGCGTCATTCACGGCTTAAGCGTAGGGGGCTGGCGAGTTCATCCCGTTCAGGCTGGATGGGGCGAAAGAATTCACTCGCAAAACTAGTTCAAAAGTTGCCCAACTTGGGGACTCTGTGCAAGATTTAGTCTGTGCCGTGGCCAAAAGCCACGACTGGGTAGGCATTGGGCTTACCCCTATCTGCTGGAGGCAGAGTGGATTTTGCAATAATCAAAATCACTGGCGGTCAGGAATTTGGAATTTCTGAAGTTCAGTTTGATCTAATTTATAACGCGTTGTCACTTGGCTTAGCGTCAATGTTGGCAACAACCGTGTTTATGCTGGTGGCACAGCCACGAGTATTGCCACAGTATCGATTGGCACTAATTGCATCAGCAATGGTGACTTTCATCGCTGCTTATCATTACTGGAGAATCTTTGATTCATTCAAAGAAGCTGCGGCAGGAACTGAAGTTTTCAATGAGGCATATCGCTACGTTGACTGGCTGTTAACTGTGCCACTACTTCTAGTTGAGGTAGTTGCTGTGCTATCGCTACCAGCTGCACGACGTTCTTCATTACTAACCAAGTTAGTTCCAGCTTCAGCATTGATGATTATTTTGGGCTACCCAGGTGAAATCACATCTGAACTTGGTCCAAAAGCAATCTGGGGCTTCCTATCAACCTTGCCATTCGTTTACATCTTGTATGTATTGTTTGTCGAGCTCACCAAGTCACTAGATGGTCAGCCAGCTGCAGTCAAAGCAACAATTAGTCGACTACGTCTTTTGCTAATTGCAACTTGGGGCGTATACCCAATCTCCTATCTATTCCCAATGATTGGTGATTGGACCGGTTCTGAGTTCTTCACTGGAGCGGATGGCTTCGTTGCACGTCAGATCGGTTACACCGTTGCAGACATCTTGGCGAAGTGCCTATTTGGTCTAACTATCTTCAAGATTGCTCGACTGAAGAGCATGGAAGATGATCCAAGCTTCGCTAAAGTTGAAGCTAAGCTCTAATTGCTAATTGATTAGGGCCGTCCAAAATGGGCGGCCCTAATTTTTTTCATCCGCGATAGCTCGCACTAATGTTTCTTGTAGCCAGGTAAGCCACTCATACATATGAGCAGGTCCGCCACTTTCACTTTCCTTAGCTAGCAATCCATCCAGATTAAGTTCATTAGTTAACCCCAGCCGGCTCGCTAATACTAATCTGGTGTCATTCATCGCACCGAGCATTAATTGTGCTTCTTCGTAAGTTAACTCAATTTTGTTATCTGCTCGATCCAAGATCGCAATTGCCGAATCAACTCGATTTGTTTTTTGACTTCGCAATCCTGATTCGGTATATCTACGAAAATCATTTGCAGCTGACTCATCATCTCGATAAGCGTCTGGAAATAAGCGTAAAAGAGCTGGATCTTCCGGGCGTTCGGCCAGTTCTTGTATACCTACTAACTGTGCGATCGGATCAGCGTTTTCACTTTCATCTGTTTTATGGAGCAGGCTGGCTAGCTGGATTAACAAAGAACGCAACAATGCTTGTTCAACGGGATCTAATCGCCCGATAATTTTTCCGGTAATAGTGCGGTTAAATGCGTGCGCCATTAACTTGCTTTCTCAATGGTTGCCCAAAGCCCATAGCTATGCATTGCTGCCACATCTTTTTCAATTTTCTCTTTATCGCCATATGAAACATAAGCTTTTCCATTATGGTGCACCTGCAGCATTAGTTCTTCTGCTTTGAGTTTTGCATAGTTAAAGTAAGTCATAAAAACATAAGTTACATAACTCATTAAATTTACTGGGTCATTCCATACCGTACAGGCAAAAGGCTGCGTTGTTTCAACCTCATCGCTGACTTGCGGAAGTACTACTGCCTGGCTCACCTAGCGATACTTACACAATAATTGCAAATTGACTACCGAAAACCAGAAATTACTTAACCATAATCTTGCCAAGTTTGAATATCAGCGCTGGATAACTTGGTGTAGCTGGTGTCGCTATTCGTAACGTATGTGTACCCACTGGAGGTTTGTCCCACTTTAACTTAAACGCACCATTTTCCTGCAATGTAGCGCTGCCTATTAAAACCCACTTTTTATTCACTCGGCGTTGTAGTTCTAATGGATTATCTAAGCTGGCAGGGGCGACAATCCCACCAACAACTAATCCACGTTTGGTTGTTGGCGCTGTTGAAATTTGGGTCAATTCAATTACTCGCTGAATTGCTGGGATCACTTCACTAGAAGTAGCGGGTTTCCAAGTTCCGGTTACTAAGTCAGTGCTAACTCGAAACCGACTTAAAATTGCACTAATCGTAAATACTGCATTCCCCGTAGCATCGGTAGTTGCAACTGCAATATCGCTCCAGGATTTATCTGAATTCTGTTGCTGTAATCTCACCGGCACATTTGCAACTGATCTTGATGCACCTACGGCAGTTGTTGGTCGCACTGCTGCTGACAAAGTTGTTGGCTCACCTAATTTAACTAACGCGTCTGGCCTTAACTCCACAGTTAATGGCTGCTCAGAAATGGACTGCGCAAATGGTCTGGTGCGAACCCACATTTCATCTTCTTCACCATTTAATCGCCAAACCGAAATACCTGCCATACCTGCTTCTTTTGCCACCATTAATCGATCAAAGTGACTTCTGGCATCTTGCCACCATACCGTTCTGGTTACTGTGCAAGTCCTAGCTGCGCCAGAATTATTCGTGCCAGTAAATGTTCGACTGTAACTGAGATTTTGTTCTTTATGAATCGAGTGGTATCTAGAAACAGTTGTTGTAACACCTAACTCAGTTAATTTAGGAATAACTTCTTTGCTAGTCCAAGTCACTCGATCTAAATTTGGCACTTCACCTTGTGTTGGGCATACGCCATCAACAGCAATGACCCAGTTTCGACCATATGCCGGTACCCCAAGCCAAATTTTGCCTGGCTCAACCACACTTACGGCATAGTTCACAATTCGCTTTACCCAGTCCATTGGAGCAATGGCACCATCGCCTTGAGACTTGGCTTTTGGATCCCATTTTGAATTACCAGTGGAATAGTCATAAGCCATAATGCGCAATCGATCAATCTGAGGACCTATTTGCTTCCAGGCATAAACCCAGTAACCAGAGGTATCGGAATAGATTGGTGGGGTGGTAACTGACAGCAAATCCCCTTGTGCCCTTAGGGCTGAACCAAGCTCAGTTACAAACTTAACCCAATTGGCCTGATATCCACTCCAAAGCCGGGACTCATACATAAAGCACTCTAAATCCAAATCAATTCCATCGTAATTCTCTGTGAGCGCTAACTGAGTTATCTGACTTACATAATTTGCCCGCTTCTGATCTGATGCAAAAATTGCTGGCAGTGATGATGTTGATGCATTTACACAAGTTGAGTCGGTAATGGTTGGTAGTACTTTAATTCCAGCAGCCTGCATCTGGCCAACTAATCTGGTTCGCTTGGCCAGAGTTGTTCCAGTGCTTTTTATTTTTAATGAAACACTTTGGCTATTGCCAACTGTGCTCCACCAAAACGGCATTGCCTCAGAAATGATGTCACCATTTGCAATCACAGTTGCGGTTCCAGGTGCATCATCCCAATAGGGCAGCCAGCCAGTAATTACTGGCACAGCTGGGATTGATTGGTCAACTTCATTTACTGGAACCGAAGTATTCTCTTCACTGGCAAGCGATGGGAGCAGAAAACTGCCAGCCAAAGCTAGGGCAGTTATTGCTGCAACCCCTATTTTCAACAATTTCATGCTGGCTTTAGTTTGCTGAAGATCTCTTGACATTGTGGACATACAGGAAACTTTTGCGGATCGCGATTTGGCACCCAAACTTTGCCACAAAGTGCAATTACTGGTTTACCAGTTACTGCACTTTCAACAATATCTTCCTTCTTGACATAGTGCGAAAACTTTTCATGATCGCCATCATCAATTTTTAAATCAGAAATCGGTTGCAAAGTTTGGTCGATTGAGGTGCTCATCTTGAAAAGTCTAGAGTGTTTGTTTGAGAACTGGCGTCAGCGCTCGCATAGCACAGGCACTCTCATTAACCACTAAGGAGGGGGGCTAGATTTCTGGCGGCTAGCAAACTATGTTTGGCATCTGAAATGGATTAAACCTCTGGACTCAGCAAGGAGTTTTGATGCCGCAGCAACCGCTATCTCAGGTGCCAGACGATGTGGTCTGGACTTGGCAAGAGCGAGGCGCTTGTCGAACAGCCGACCCAGATACTTTTTTTCATCCGCAAAATGAGCGAGGAATGGCGCGACTCAGAAGAGATCGTGCAGCTAAAGCCATCTGTGCCGGATGTCCAGTAAAGGCTGAATGTGCCGACTACGCAATTAGGGCACGAGAGCCTTACGGCGTTTGGGGTGGATTAACTGAAGAAGAGCGGGAAGCCCTCTATTCCAGAATTCCTGCAAGTTCAGGGGCAAGAATTAGTCATGCAGTCGAACTTCCAAACAAACCTTCGCCTTTCGGCCAAGCTGGTTAATTCCACCCAGCGAAACTTAGCTCGCAACCGTTCTGCCACAATTGCTTAATGAAGACGCTTCAAGGAAGATCATTTACTAAAGAAACTGATTTATCCGCAGCTGAATTCCATTACTTACTTAAGTTAGCAATAGATCTCAAAAAACAGACTAAATCTGGCAGCGAACTTCAACGTCTAGTCGGCAAATCGGTAGCACTTATATTTGAAAAAACCTCAACTCGAACTAGAGCTGCTTTTGAAGTGGCAATGACCCAGCAGGGTGGTAGCAGCACAGTTTTTGATTCAACCTCAGCTCAGCTTGGCCATAAAGAGTCAATTGCTGATACCGCAAAAGTTCTATCAAGAATGTATGACGCAATTATGTTTCGAGGTGCACTTCAAGAAACAGTTGAGGAGCTAGCAGCTAATTCAACCGTACCAGTAATTAATGGTCTAACTGATCAATTCCACCCAACTCAGATGTTGGCAGACTTATTAACAATGCAAGAATCAGCAAAAAAGCCTCTTGCTGATTTAAAATTCTGCTATCTTGGTGATGCTAGAAACAATATGGGTAATTCTTTTTTAATTACCTCTGCAATTTTAGGTTTAACCTTTACGATTGGCGCGCCAAAATCGCTTTGGCCAGATGATGCTCTTATTGCTCAGGCAAACCAAATTGCCGAGAAAACTGGAGCAAAATTAAATTTAACTCAATCCCCAACTGATGCAGTAAAAGATGCGGAGTTTGTACATACTGATGTTTGGGTTTCAATGGGTGAACCTAAATCGGTTTGGAAAGAACGCATCGATAAATTACTGCCCTATCAAGTTAATAAAGAACTAATGAACAGCGCTGCTAAAGATGCTAAATTTATGCATTGTTTACCTGCCTTTCACGATGAGAAAACGGAAGTAGGTCTGGCTGCAGCACAACTTGCCGGCATTTCCGGTGGTTTAGAAGTAACAGATGATGTATTTCAATCAAACGCAAACATCGCTTTTGATCAAGCGGAAAATCGGCTGCACACCACTAAAGCAATTTTAATCGCCACAATTCTAGGCGAGTAGTCTTGTTTCACAGCAAGACCTTAGATAATTAGTGCACCAAAACAGAAATTGACTAATGTGAAAAATATTGATCGACGAAGGTTGCTGTTAGTTGCGATTGCTGTTGTTTCGGCACTTGCAGCATCTTGGACTACTTATCAAGTTGCTTTAGAGCGCGCTTGGATATTGCGACTGGATAAATCAGGACTAGCAATTCAGGTTGAGCGCGGTAGCGCACTTTGGGCTTTAGCTGAAATTATGATTCTTGCTGGACAGCGATTCTTAGTTGTTGCAATTTTGCTCATAGTTGCAATCTGGCTTTTTCGCGCCACGGGGTCTTGGCATCCAATTGGTTTAGTAGTTCTGGGTACTATCGCACTAAATGTTGTAGTCGCTGCAATGAAACTTGTGATGGCGCGAAGTCGACCAATCTCTGGTGAACCAAGATTTCTAAATCCAGATACCTTGGGTGAAATCGGTTTGTTCCCATCCGGCCATGCTGCAAATGCAGCCTTTAGTTGGCTGGTGCTACTTTATTTGCTTTCACGCAAAGGTGCTTGGTCGCACACTGCAAGCGCACTTGGCGCTTTTGCAGCTTTGGCAATCACGGGGACGATGTCCCTTGGATCTTTAATGTTGGGACACCATTGGATTACAGATCTAGCAACTGGTGCTTTTGTTGGCTGGAGCATTGCTGCTGCATTTATCGCTGTTGATATCACAGTCAAATGGGCTCGTAAAGAGAATTGGCAACTCGCTCCCACTACTTAATCTAGTTTGATTCTGCTAAAGTGCAAACTTATGAATGATTATCAATCTACGCGGTTAGCAACTATTCGTGCGAATCGAAACAAACCACGCGCCGACTATTTAAGTGACAGAGGCAGGTTGATTCATGGCCCAACCCCGCCCGGTGGATCAAAGCCATCTAGTCGTGAGTCTGATTTATCTCCTGCTGAATTAAATGAGGTAATTGAGTTAATTTCATCTGGACGTAAGAGTAGAACTCCTGTTGTAATGCCAGAGCGACTACGTGCAAGGTCGTGGAATTCGATGGCGCATGTCGTACTAAATTTGGAATATTCCCTATGCTGGGAAGGTGCAGGTTGGAAAGTTGGAGCTGCAAGCTTAGATGTGCGCAAAGCCGAGAATATTCCAGAGCCTTCACCTGGCAGACTATTTACTCGCTCAGTAATGCATAGTCCCGCTGACGTGCCATCTGATTTTTTCGTTAACTATCGACTTTGTGAATGTGAGTTTGCCTTCCAATTTGGAGTTGATTTTCCAGTAAGAGTAAATCCCTATACCGAAGCAGATGTTCGAGCTGGCGTTGAATTTCTTGCACCAGTAATTGAGATTGGTGATTCTGTCTTTGAAGACTGGTACAGCCTAAGTGGATACTTCGGTGGAATGTATGACAACGCTGGTGGTGCTGCTTTTGTAGTTGGCAACAAGTTTAAAGACTGGCAAGATATTGATTTACCTAATGCGAATCTAGACTTATATGTAAATGACAATTACATCAAATCTGGTCAAGGGTTCCAAGCAATGGGACACCCAATTACTAGCGCAACTTGGATGATCAATTGGCTTCGTGAGCGAGGCCGATATGTCAAGGCTGGAGAATTTATCAGCACCGGAACTTGCACCGGTCATTGTTTTGTTCAAGTAGGAGATTTAGTTAGCGTAGATTTTGGAGATTTAGGTTTAGTAGAGGCAAAATTTGTCTAATGAAATCAATACATTTAGCGCACAAACGCTAACTGAAATAACTGCTCGCGTAATTGGTGCAATGGGTGCGCCGACGAAATCTGCAAACACAGTTGCAAAATCACTAGTACTCTCAAACTTAGTTGGTCATGATTCCCACGGAATCATCCGACTGGTTGAATATTCCGGCTGGGTAGAGCAGGGAAAGTTAATTCCAGCAGCACATCCACAAATTGCGTTTAGTAAAGAAACAACCGCAGAGATTGATGGTGCTTGGGGTTGGGGTCAGACAGCTTCATTTCTTGCAACTGAAAAACTCATTGAACTTACTAAGCAATATGGCACCGCAACTATCGTGCTAAAGCAAACTAACCACGTTGGTCGCTTAGGCGAATACGCAGATTTGATGGCAAGTGCTGGTCTTATGGGAATAGCATTTTGCAATACCGGCGGTGCGGTTGTTGCCCCATTTGGTGGATTCAGACGAGTTCTGGGTACTAACCCATTTGCTTGGTCGCTGCCCGGAAGTGGTGCATTTAATTATGTTTTGGACTTCTCTACGGCAATCGTGGCAGCCGGCAAAATTATCTTGGCTGGGATGAGTGGTGAAGTTTTAGAACCAGGTCTGCTTCTTGATAAAGATGGTCAACCCACTACTAATGCAGATGACTTAACAAATGGTGGTGCGCTGCTTACTTTTGGTGGTCATAAAGGATCGGGTGTTTCAGTATTGATTGATTTAGCTGCTGGAATTTTATCGGGAAACATGCCGGCAGCAATTTCCCAAAGCGGTTTTGGTAACGGCACAGTTCTAATTGGAGTTGATGTTTCTAGATTTGCTTCGGTTGAAGCATTCAAATCGGTGGGAAAAGAATTTGAGTTAATTATGCATAATGCTGGTGAACCAAATAGTGTGCTAATGCCGGGTGAGTTTGAATATCAAACTCAGATGAGCCGGAGCAAGAATGGGGTAGCTATTTCTTCAGGTGTTATTAAAAACATTCTTGAGGTTGCTGACCGCTATAAAGTGGAGATTCCTGAGTTTCGCTAACCAAATAATTTTAGGCAAACGGGTTAACAAACTCACAGTCTTCAATTAGCTCTAACTCCAACAACCTATTCCATTTGCTTGTGCGCTCCGATCCGTGGGTTGAACCAACTTTGATTTGTCCAGCACCCCAACCAACAGCCAAATCAGCTAACCATGAATCCTCTGTCTCGCCAGATCGAGCTGAAACAACTGTGCGGAACCGCGCTTCTTTGGCCTTGCGAACAACGTGCTCAGTATTGGTTACCAAACCATTTTGATTTGGTTTAATCAAAATAGCATTTGCCGCTTTATCTAAAATCGCCCGTTCTAATCGAGATAGATTTGTTGTAAGTAAATCATCTCCCAAGATTTGAATTGGTTTTGGAGCAATCTGATTAAAATCAATCCAAGATTGCCAATCATCTTCAGCAAAGGGGTCTTCAATTGAAACTATTGGAAAATCATTTACTAAGTTAACTATAAATTGAACAAATTCTTTTCCAGAATAACTCTTGTTTGCACTTGCTAACACATAATTGTTCTCTGAAAAGAATTGGGTAGCTGCAATATCAAGTGCCAAACTCACTTCTTGACCAACTTTTAGTCCAACCGAACCTATCGCTTCAATTACAAATTCACATGCCGCATTAACCGAGTTAAAAGCAATTCCTAATCCACCTTCATCAGCAACTAAATGAGTAAGCATTCCTTTTGCTTGTCCCAATTTGGCAGCAGCTTCTCGAATACCAGCTGCCCATGCAATCGCTTCAGAGAAAGATTTAGCTCCAATTGGAATTATCAAAACATCTTGAATATCCATCCCACGGTTAGCATGCGCTCCGCCAGAAAGGATGTTAATCATCGGCATCGGAATCATTAACTTGCCATTTGGTTGAAAGAATCGAACAAGAGATTTCTGCTGACTATGTGCATGCGCCAAGCTAGAAGCCAGCGATACCGCAAGGGTTGAATTTGCACCGATATTTGTAAATCGCTCTGAGCTATCTAATTCAATTAGCTTGCTATCAACTTGATTTAAATTAATATCTAAACCAATAATTACAGGTTTAATTTTATTGTTTATATTCGAAACTGCATTAGTTACAGATAGTCCAGAATAATAGGAATTTGTGCCAGTAATTTTGCCATCACGAAGTTCTGCAGCTTCGTGCTGCCCTGTTGATGCTCCAGATGGCACTTTGGCAACATGCGAACTGCCATCTGCCAAAGTTATTCGAGCAGCAACGGTTGGCCGTCCGCGGGAATCTAAAACTTGATATCCGAGTAGATCGACAATTTTCATTTGGCATCCGAATCAAATAGTGTGAGAGTATCTAATCCAATGGGATTAGATAGTACCTCTTTGGTAAAGATTTGTAGTTTATTCTGCTGGGATAAGCCTAGATAATCTACCGGTGATTTACCTTCAACTCTTGCAAGTGCAATTAGAGCCGTATGGTGAGCGAGCGATAATGGTAAATCACGCTTTGACTTATAACTGGTAATAAAGCTAGATGCCATTTCAGCTATATCTTTCTCTTGATCTTTGGGAGCACGAAAAAATTTACATACCAGATGTCCCAGTAAGAATGCCAAATCAAAAACTGGATTACCTAAATGTGTTACCTCATAATCCAATATGTAAACTGGACCAGAATTTGAAGCCATAATGTTTTTTGGCGAGAAGTCACCATGAACTAAAGTTATACGTTGTTGTTCTAACTCATCAATAAGTAATTGGATATCGCTTTGAATTTTTGGGTTTTTAATTGCTACAAATCTATAAAATGGATCTACCCTTAATTGTTCAAATAATTCATCTTCTCGAAAATGCTGTAATTGAGAAAAATTTGATTCACCATAAAGGTGCCACTGCGCTAAGGTATGTCCCAATACCTCCGCCACATTGAATTGAAACTTCCCTGATAACAGATTCGTTTTCCACACACTGCTATCCCGAGGTACTCGCTGCATAATTAACACAAACGCTTCTGCATCAAGAAAAGCCAATCTCGGCACGTGACTTGGGGTAATTGAGTGGTACAGCCCAATTGCATTAGCTTCTACTATCGCTCTTCGCGGATCTGCTTCCCAATGTTGAGCTACCTTTAGGACCGGCAATGCCTGCTTCAATACAAGATCAGAGTCTTTTGTCTTAATCGCTAAAACGGTATTTGACACTCCACCAGTTAACTGTTCAACTGTAACTTGCTCAGAAGCATCAAGTAATTTCTGATTAATCAAGTAATCAACAACTGTGTTTTCATCAAGCAGTTTCAAGCAAAACCTTTCATTAAATCTTAGAGAACTTAATAACTGCGTCCCAATCCCAATTGATACCAAAACCAGGTTCTTTACTCAATACTGCTTTACCATCAAGAATATTTATGGGCGCGATTAGCAAATGATGAAACAGATCTATCTCATACTTTGGATCTAAATACTCAAGTCCACCAGCATATAAGTTTGAAGTTGCTGCTGCTAACTGTGAATGCACTTCCGTGTGTATATGTGTGGCATATGTCTTTCCATAATTACCTGCTGCAGATGCTGCCGCTAGAAATTGGTCTACTCCCCCAATAACTAATGCGTCCACTCGCAAAATGTCTGTTTGCTTGTAATGTAGAACTTGCTCTGCCATCTTGGCTGAGGCAAGCGATTCTCCAAATGAGGCTGGTACCCCGGTTGCTTCGCGCAGTGCAATTGCCAAAAGACCTTCTGATTCCAGGAAGGGATCTTCAATAAATGCGATGTTGAGTTCCCTTAACAAATTTACTCGATTAACTGCATTTTCAAGTGTCTTTAAAGTTCTAAATGCATCTAATGCAATTGGTGCATTAGCTCCAGCGATTTCTCTTACTAACTTAACTCGTGCAACATCGCGCTCTGGTGACTCGGCACCCATCACCATCTTGAATGAATTAATACCTTTACTTAAGGCATACTCAACTTCATCTGCCAGACCTGAATCATCTGGTCCATAGTGGTAACCAATAACTGTGTAGATGGGTATCTCAGCAACCTTTGCACCAAGTAAAGCAGCAACACTCTTATTTTGTCGTTTTGCTGCAATATCGTAGAGAGCCATATCAATAGCACTTGCAGCCGCAGACACCGTGCCATGCTCAGCTGATTGCCAATTAAATCCTAAAACTATTTCTCTAATTTCTTTTGGTGATTCTGCTGTTTGATTTAATGCTACAGGTGCCATTGCATCTGCAATTAGTTTTGCGATTGGTAAGCCCCTGCTGTAGCAGTAACCGATACCCACTAAACCATCAGTTGTTGTGATTTTGACAATTGAATATGTGCGATGCGTTATCTTGGCTGAACCAACGGCGAGTGGAGCTGGAAGTGGCACGCGAGCTTCAAATGTCTCAATCTTTGAAATTCTGTCCACAGCAACGACCTTATTGCTTTACTTAGGTTTGAGTCAAAGCACGATTAATTTCTTGTTTCTAGCAAACAATCTCTAAAAATACTGAAACCGATTGCAATTAAACATAGTTAAATTAAGGATCCTTAACACTTGGTGGAGGTGGCGGGAATCGAACCCGCGTCCAACGTCATAACTTCAGGCATTCTCCGGGCGCAGCCACAATTTCAAGTAGTCAGCCGTTGCGCATCTCGTGGCCCGTCGCAACACTTGGCTCAAGTCACAAAGAGATTTCCATTATGTGGTCGTGACCCCCACACTTTGTTAGCTTCCGCAGCGACGCCGAAATCCAGGAAGGAAGCGGCCCTGGGTCGACGGATTCGGGCTTACTACTTATTAAGCAGCAAGGGCGAAATCAGATGCCTTATGTTTGGCATTTTTAGGTTCAATGGAATGTTTAAGAGATAACCATTGATTCTCTGCCCGCTTCAACTGTCATTTCGAACGATGTCGAAGCCGTTCACCCCCCTATTTAGTTATGGGCCAAGAATAACGCTGAATTTAGCTTTACTTAAACTGGTTAAGGGTAAATAGAGATACTCTTACTTATTCATCACCTTTGAGTCGGCGACCCATTGCTCGACTAGCCTCTTTAGCAGCATCACGAGCAGCGATTGTCTGGCGTTTATCGTGAGCTTGCTTGCCCGTCGCTACCGCTATCTCAACTTTGGCAAAGCCATCTTTAAAATACAAAGACAGTGGCACAATAGTTGTGCCTTTCTCTTTAGTGGATTTAATCAGTTTACGCAGTTGCTCTTTTTTGAGCAACAATTTGCGAGCACGTCTAGGCTCATGGTTAGTCCAAGATCCCTGTTCATATTCTGGGATATGGACATTCCTAAGCCAAGCTTCGCCATTTCTCACTTCAGCAAATCCATCCACCAAAGATGCTCGGCCAGCTCGTAGTGACTTAACTTCAGTTCCAACTAGTTGAATTCCTGCTTCATAAGTGTCACCCAAAAGATAGTCGTGCCGAGCCTTCTTGTTCTGCGCAATCAACTTTCGTCCTTGTTCTCGTGGCATAACTATCGCCCCGTAACAGCAGCATTAAGGCCAACCGCAACATTGATTGCCATTCGCAACGCATCTCCAGTATTGGCAACTGGCACATCGGGCTCAATCCCCAGGCCATCTATTTCTGCTCCTGATGGTCGAATAAATCGACCCACGGTCAAGAGCAACTTTGACTTATCTGGTAGCTCAAAAGTCTCTTGCACTGACGCTTTACCAAAACTTCTAGATCCAACAACAACTGCTCGGCCATGATCTTGAAGTGCGCTGGCCACAATTTCTGCACTTGATGCAGTTCCCGCATTTACTAAAACCACGACTGAAAAATCTTTGCGACCAGTGCCGTCTGCATAAAGGGTAACCGGTGCTTCATCTCTTGAAGTAACAGTTGTGATTAGTTCGGTATCTAAGAACAAAGAACTGGTAGCAACTGCTTCAGCCAATAAACCACCTTGATTGTTACGCAAATCAAGTACCACTCCTAAGTTTTTATCTAAATTGTTTAGCTCTCTTTTTATCTGTTTTGCAGTGCCAACATTGAAATGCGCAACTTTGATTACCACTGCACGTTTTAGTGGAGTAACACTTACTTGTTCAGTAAAGACTTGAACTTCCTCGGTAGCTAATGCTCCTTGCTGATAGCTTCCCCATTGATCACCAGATGCTCTTAGCATTGCATCGGCGGCAACTCGGGTTAGCGTCTGCTGCTGGGTTATTCCGTAACCTTCATTAATGATCAACTCAGCAATTGTTGGTAGCACGCGATCTGAGTTTCGATTGGGCAGCACGCTATCCCCGATGGCCATACCAAAAAGCAGCATAAGCACAGCGGTTATCGCGGCAGTCGATCGTTTAATCACGTTGACAAGTGTAAGCGCAGATTTAACAGCAAAATCCCACCCTTAGGGCAATACGCCTAACAAGTAACCGCTTTCTTAGATGATCCAAACCATCCCATTGGGTGATAGGCCTTTCCCTTAATTCGAACCTCAAAATGCAGGTGCGGGCCTGTGCTGTAGCCGGTTGAACCAACATAGCCAATAACCTGGCCCTGATTAACCTGTCCTGACGTAATTGCAAATCGACTCATATGTGCATACATAGTTGCGGTATCAGAGCCGTGATAAATAACTGCGTATAAACCATAAACAGTTGATCGAGCGGTCACTAATCGTCCAGCAGCAGCAGCTTTTATCGGTGTTCCAGTTGGCGCGGCAATATCTAAACCAGTGTGGCAGGAGCGGTATCCATAAACAGGATGACGACGCGGACCTGGGTAAGAAGAGATTCGACCTGGAGTTGGCCAAATCAATGTTCCTGCAAAAACACCAGGGTTTTTTTCACCACGAATAAGTGCTTCAATTCTTCGCTGTTCAGCAACAATTTTGTCATATTCTCGCTTAACTGCAGCTCGCTGTTTCTGTGCTCTATCTAATGCAGCTTTTCGCTGCGCCAGTAATTTTGCTAAGGCATCGCGAGCAGTTTTTGCTTCCGCCCTGGCATCTTGTGCTTCTCTTCTCGCAGCTGCTGCTTTCTCTTCTTGAATTCTCGCTTTTTCAAACAATTTTTCTAGTTCAGCTTTGTCAGCAAGTAAACCTGCTCGAACAATTTGAAGTTCATCAACAGATGCTCCGCGAGCACGGGCGAGTGCTTGAGCTGCTCCAAGTCGCCCAATAAATTCGCCAAGCGAATCTGCTTGAAACAAAATTCCAATTACTGCAAGTGGCCCCTCTTGATAAAGTCGTCTAGCAATTTGACCAACCTGTAACTGCAACTCACGAACACGCTCTTCTGCTTTTGCAATTCTCACTCGAACTACAACTTGAGCTCTATTTATTTTACGTAATTCTGTTTCGGCATCAGATTCTCTCTTGAAGGCCGCCTTTAAATTTGCTTGTGCTGTTTGTAATCTGCGCTGGGCTGCTGGAATTTGGGCTTCAATTTTACGCAGTTCAGCTGTTGCTCGTTGCACGATTTTGCTAGCTGCCAATAACTCATCTTCAAGTTCTTTGACCTGACCCTTAATATCTTCTAATTCGTCTTCAAGTTCTTTTCCGAAAATGGGCAAAGCTAGTCCAGCAAACAACGAACTAAAAACTAGCAATAACCCAACAAGTCGGGTTGTTCTGCGCTGTTTCATCACACCTTCAAATATCGGCGGATTGATACGGTAGCAACCAACATTGTGAGAAGTAAGCCAATTCCAGCACTGATTCCAATTGAAATAAACACATCGCGCCAAACCACAAAGTCAAGAAACCCAACTGTCCGAACTAGTAACCCATCAACAACCCAGTATTGGAAAGCCGCAATTAATCCAGCAGCCAACATCGCTCCAATGAATGCTGCAATCATTGCTTCCATCACAAACGGTAGTCGAATGGCACTTTTTGATGCACCGACAAGTCGCATAATTCCAATCTCATCACGTCTACTAAAGGCAGCAATGCGCATTGTGTTTATTGTTAGTACCATCACAACCAGCAGCATTAGTGCTGCAATTGAGATTGCTCCTATTTGCAAATAATTAAGTGAGACAAATAGCGAGTCAAGCACAGCCTGTTGATCTTGCACATATTCAACTCCTGGCAATTTACTGACGGCCTTTACTACCTTCTCATATTGCTCTGGATTGGACATGCTTACTCGAAACGATTCAGGCATTTGATCAACTGTTGCTTCAGCCGCAACCGCGGTACCAGCAAATTGAGATTGGAAACGCTCAAATGCTTCTGCTTGATTCTCAAACTTGATTTCCGTTACCAATGGACGCAATGATTCCAATTTCTTTTCTATTTGATTTATCTGAGATGTGGTAGCAGATCCTTCTCGACATAAATTAACCGGACTTATTGGTGCACATAGAAAAACGGTAATTTCAACCCGTTCATATAGCGACTGTTCAGTCAAAACAACTTGGTTTCGAACCAATAGCGATAAAGCTAACATCGATAATGCAATAGTCGAGGTGACAAGTATTGCAAGAGTTAAAGTAAATGTTCGCCGCAAACCAGTGCCCACTTCACCAAGCAAGAATCGTAAATTCATTAGTATGCCCCGATGCCGTACACACCACGCTCTTGGTCGCGAATGACTTCACCGTTTGCTAGTTCGATTACTCTTCTTCGCATTCCATCCACAATTGCAGCATCATGGGTCGCCACAATCACAGTTGTGCCATAACGATTAATCTGATCTAGGGTTCGCATAATTTCAGCTGAGGTATCTGGATCTAAGTTCCCAGTTGGTTCATCAGCAATTAGAACGGTCGGCTGGTTTACGCAAGCGCGAGCTATCGCTACCCGTTGTTGCTCTCCTCCACTTAACTGGTAAGGCATACGGTCAGCTAATCCGCTTAAACCTACAGTTTCCAGAATCTGATCTATTTTTTCTGGCTGATCTTTTCGAGGTATCCCAATTACATCAAGAGCAAAACCAACATTTTGCTTAACCGTGCGATTATTTAATAATCGGAAATCTTGAAAAACTACGCCAATTTTTCGTCGCAACTTTGGTACAGCGCTATCTTTTAGTTTTTCAATCTGCATTCCATCGACAGTAATAGTTCCAGAAGTTGGTTTATATTCGCGCAATACCAGGGAGAGAAATGTTGACTTTCCAGAACCAGATGGTCCAATTAAAAAAATAAACTCACCAGGTTCAATCAATAGATCAATGTTATTCAGCGCAGGCACCAAATCTTTGCGATAATTCTTCGTTACCGACTCAAATTTAATCACTTCGCTCCTTGACTCTTGCGCCAACGAATCCCGCTGTAGATAAAATCATCAAGATCGCCATCTAATACTGCTGCTGGATTACCTGTTTCCATATTAGTGCGTAAATCTTTAACCATCTGGTAAGGCGCGAGCACATATGAGCGCATTTGATTTCCCCAGGAGCCAGCTGAATCGCCTTTTAATGCATCAATTTTTGCTTGTTCTTCTTGTCGTTTTCGCTCTAACAGTTTTGAGCTAAGTAATGCCATTGCTGTTGCTTTGTTTTGTAATTGTGATCTTTCATTCTGGCAGGAAACGACTATTCCGGTAGGTATGTGCGTTAACCGAACTGCAGAATCGGTGGTGTTAACTCCCTGTCCACCAGGCCCAGATGATCGATATACATCTACTCTAATTTCATCATCTGATATGACGATTGCATCAGATTGCTCAACAACTGGAACTACTTCAACACCAGCAAATGATGTGTGCCGACGAGCTTGTGAATCAAACGGAGAAATGCGAACCAATCTGTGTGTTCCTTGCTCAACGGACAACATCCCGTATGCGTAAGGGGCTTTAACTGCAAAGGTTGTGGATTTAATACCCGCTTCCTCAGCATATGATGTTTCGTAAACCTCGGTCTTCCAAACTTTGCGTTCACAATAACGTAAATACATTCGCATTAACATTTCAGTCCAATCGGCTGCATCAACACCTCCAGCTTCAGACCTCAGTGTTATTAGTGCTTCTCGAGCATCATATTCACCTGAAAGTAAAGTTTTAACTTCCAAATCATCTAATTCCTGCTTTAAGCTGACTATCTCTGCTTCTACTTCACTCATCACGGACTTATCTGATTCAGATTTTGCTAAATCGAATAGGGTATTTAGGTCATCTAATCGAGCGCGTAATTGACTCACTTTTGAAATTTCATTTCGGACTGCAGCTAATCGACTGGTAATTTTCTGTGCATTGCTCTGGTCCTGCCACAAATTTGGGTCAGCTGCTTGATTCTCTAGTTCCGTTAGCTGGGTAGTTAATTTAGTAACGTCAGTAACTTGCTCAATCCCGCTTAATTTTTCGGCTAATTCCTCAAGGGCCGCTGATATCTCATCTATTTCCACTGTCACAGGGTAGGCGATCGCTCGAATTCCACGACTTAACCACTGGATTGCGCAAGTCGTGCCGAACTTGCCAAATCGAAAACTACCGTTGCCGGCAATCCTGGAATGGGTGCTGGGAGTTCAGTTTCACATTCAAGTTGCAAATCAACTTGTAAACCAATTACGATCATTCTAATATCATTTTCACACCGTGCAATATCACCACTTTGACTCAATATCGCAATTTGCTGATCAATTGCATCTAAATCTAAGCCTAGGTCATCACTAAAGCCAATTTCAAAGTAGTTTGAATAGTCTATTTGTTGAACAAGTTGTAGTGCCAAAAAATCAAGTTCTGACTGTAGTTGAAATCTCTTACCGACTAGATAAGTAATGTTAATAGTGCCTAGCACGCCGATTAACAAGATTGTAATCAGACCTGAAGCCATTGGAAGAATTGATCCTGATTTAGACTTTAAATACTTCATCGCTGCACAAATCTGTCTAAAATGGCAACAGCTTTACTTCTCAGTGTAATTTCTAAATCAGGTAGAAATGGGATAGCAATCAAATTCGATTTGACTTTGCCCGATACCTCAAAATGAGTCCCAGGCATACATTGCGCTAAGCAAGAGAGCTTTAAATCAACAGGGTTATCAAATCTGGTTTGCTTTGTTGCCAGTCCGGACAACCTTGCTAACCCGGTTTGATTGTCATTGGCTAGTGCAAAACTACGTGTTGCCTGCCTGGTAAGTAAGGACAAACTACTTTGCTGAGAGAGAATATTAATAATCGCAGTTGTTGTTAAAAGAATTGGCAAGATAACTCCAACGATTAACATTATGGCTTCAACCATAATTAAGCCGCTTAAATCTCTTAGATGATTTTTCACGGCTCTTTCACTGCCTCAGTTTCTATTTGATAAGTAAGCTCTGGAATTGGCAAAAAGAGTTTTGCAGTTGCAGTTATCTCCACTTTTACCAAATCGGCATTGTTAGTAATTGCAACATCCGTTATGGCAGGAAAGCTAGTCATTATTCTCTGGGCTTCAAAAGCAGCAGCACTTTTATCCAACGTGGCAGCAAGAAATGCAATTCGATCTGCGGCAGCACGGCTTTGTTCCCGCTGAGTAAACAACAACATCAACTGCATCACCACCAACGCAAGAGAAATTATCATTGGAGCAATCAAAGTAAATTCAATAATTGAGCCACGTTGGTTCAGAATCCGATTCATCGATTGGTGATTGAGGAAACTGCCCTAGTAAACAACTCAGTGAGTTGATCATCAGCGACAGTCCAAAGTGCTGTGACCAAGCCTGCAGTCATCACGGTGATGAGCACCCAGGCTGGAATATCACCTCGATTATCGCGCAAGTGACTGACTATTTTGATGAGCATATTTTTCCTTTCAGATTAGATTTCCTAGAGCCATAACTCCAGGAAATAGGGTTACTACTACTATCGAAGGAAGAATAAGAAAAACTACTGGCAACAACATAGTTGTCTCTTTCTTCCCAGCTCGCACTAAAAGATCTCTTCTAATTTGTTCAGTAACTTCAGTTGCTTGAATTCTTAAATGAGCAGCTAATGGTGTACCGCGGTCTAAAGTAATTAAAATGGAGTTAACAAATTTAGTAAAAGTGGGATGCTGCATTCTCAAGGCTGCTCTCTCTAGGCTTGTTGCAACACTTAAGCCACTTATAAGATCCTGACGCAAAAGCCTCAACTGATTTTGCCAAGGATGCTTTACTAATTCAGAAACAACAATCAAGGAAGTGCTAAGTGAGTTACCTGCAGTTACTGAAAGTGCAATTAAATCGACAACTTCTGCAAAGCCAAAGTTCAATTCATCTTTCAACTTCTGAAATCTTGAATTCAAACTAGCCATTGGAAAATACCAACCAAACCAAACAAATCCTAGCCAGATGAATTTTGGCAATAGAATGGATTCAGTCAGCGAAGTCAAGTTGAAAGCTAAGCCGGTAACAAAACCTATTATTGCGTAACTAATCTGAGTAATTCTTATCTTCCTAACGGACAGATTGCTTTGGGTTAAATCGAGTTTTGCTTGAATCAATTCTCGATTTGGTAGATGATTCATTAGTTTGTTATGGAGGAAACTCAACTGGTCTTGTTTAGCATCTTTAAACAGGAAGTTACCTATGCGGCGCTGATATTTATTCTGCTTAAGACTTGAATTTGTCATTAAGAATATTGCCGTAAGAGCAAACAGAGTTGAAACATATTGGACTTGGGTCACTTTAACTCACCTATTTTTAATCTAGAAATTTGCAGCATCCATAAATAGGCAATAACTGAGATCACCGCAATACCAAAAATCAATATTAAGCCCAGTTCCGATTGATAGGAAGCGCGCACAGTTGGTTGTAATGAGGTTAAAAAAATAACTAGCCAAGGTGCAAATACTGATACCCTAGCTCCAGTAGTAGCTGAGCGTTGTTTCGCTTTTAACTCATCTAAAAGTTGTAAATCTCTCCTAATCGATTCGGCAAGAGTTTGTAAGGTAAGCACTACATCTTTTCCGCCAGCTGAGCTGGCAATCTTTAGTGCCGTTATTAAACGTTTGCCTACTGAATCAATCGATTGCGTCAACAAATTATCTAAACTCTCGTGCAATGAATGACCAGTGCGAATCTGATGCACAAAACCTTGAAGAACCCGCCTTAAATCTTGTGGCGATCTGTTAGCTGCCTCAAACACTGCTTGCTCCAGTGGAACACCGCTTCGCACAGCTGCAGCAATGTCGTCCATTAATTCTGGCCAAGCCCGTTGGGCACGTGCAACTTGCCTTGGTTTCAAGAATTGATACAAGCTACTTTGTATTCGGCGAAAAACTATTTTAGTCGCCTCCCAAATTTCCGGCATAAGTGAAATTAAAATCGCTAAAGATAAGAACATCAAGTAGGTATTCATATTGAAGTTACCAATTCCACGATTGCATCTAAATCACGTGCTCGAGTAACAAAATTTTGTAGTTCTAATTGAATTTCACCATCAGTAATTTCACCAGTTACTCTAACTATCTCACTTACCTTACGCTTTCCTGTGTTGAGTTTTTGCACGAATATCACAACATCAATAGCACTAGCTACAGTTGGGATAACAAAGTCGAGTGAAACATTTTGTCCTGCCAACAGCGGTAATGTGCTAATTTTGGTTATCGCTTCTTTCGCACTGTTTGCATGTATTGTTCCCATCCCAGGAGTGCCACAATTCAAAGCTATCAAGAGATCAAGTGCCTCGCGTTGCCTCACTTCACCAACCACAATTCGATCAGGTCGCATTCTTAAACTCTCAACAACTAATGCTCGCAAATCCACCCCACCAGCTCCTTCAACTGAAGCAGTTCTTGTTTGCATAGATACCCAATCGGCTCTAGTTAAATTGATTTCTCTCACCTCTTCGCAAACAATTACTCGCTCGTTTGGATCTGCAGCCTCCAACAGCGCGTTTAATAATGTTGTTTTGCCACTACCTGTGCCGCCAGCAATAAGCAAGTTCTCGCCTGCTCGGACACATTCCACAAGGAAATCAGCAGCTGCCTGAGTGAGTGCTGATGAAGAAACTAGTTGAGAAAGCCTTAAAGGAAGAGCTGGATATTTTCGAATGTTAATTGCCGGGTACTTTTTAGTGATGTCAGGAATCACGATATGCAATCGCGAACCATCAGGCAACGTAGCATCTACAAAGGGTTGGCTGCGATCTACTCTTCGACCTGAGTGCCGCAAAAGTAAATCAATCATCGTGATTAACTCATCATTTTCAAGTACTAAATCCGTTAATTGGGTAACTCCTCGCCTGGAGACAAAAACATGATCTGGATCATTAATCCAAATCTCATCGATCTCATTGTCTTCCAGTAAGTTAATTAATCGCCCTGCCCAAATTTCTTTGGTAAGCATCAGCAGCCTTTCTCCAGGCCGCTATTTCTGCCATATCCATTCATTGACTACCCTCAATGGGTGAGAACTAATCTAGGTTATTTCCTAACACAATTGACAATTCAGATTTTGTTTCTTGGTATGACTGATGATGAATTCCCGTTATTCCTAATTCAACTGCGGCCAAAACATTGGTTCTAATGTCATCTATAAAGACACTGTTATTTGCTTGCAAATCTAATTGATTTAAGGTGTACTCATAGATTCTACGTTCGGGTTTACGCATACCAACCTCACCTGAAATGACCACCACATCAAACATTTCATCCCAGCCTGATCTTGGATATTCATTTCCCCAGGAATTAGATAGTAAAGCCGTTCGATATCCAAGTTTCCGCAGACGATAAATCAAACCACGCATATCTTCTGATTGCACGAAATGATCAAACATTCGCTGCAATAGTCCTTGATGATTTATCTCATGATGCGCATATTTTGTTAATTCAGCAGCTAGTCGCTCTTCAAAATGTGGCACTTCTAATTCACCGCGTTCAAGTGCGTGCACTGGATTTAGGTGTGCTTCAAGTTCAGCTACTGGTCCTAGCCAATTGCCCATTACTCTTTCAAAAATATGCTCATCAATTCCATCTGCACGCATCCACGCCGAAACTGCTTGGTTAACTGGCTGAGTTAACACGCCGCCCCAATCCAGAATTACACACTCAATATTGGTCATTGGCTTAGCCTAGGGAAATACGGTCTGCTGTGCGCGAGATTTCAAAATTGCTCTAAAGTTTCGCTATGCCCACAACTGATCAAGTCTTAACAGCACTTAGCCAAGTTCAAGATCCAGAGATACATCGATCCCTGACTGAACTAAACATGGTTGCAGGTGTTGATTTATCTGGGAAAAATCTCAAACTCAATATCAAGCTCACCGTTGCTGGCTGCCCGATGAGGGAAGAGATCACATCCAGAATTCAAACCGCAATTTCTAAATTGGATTCTGAATTGAGTACTGAAATTGTTTTTAGTGTTATGAATGACCAAGAGCGAGCAGATTTGAGGAAGCAACTAAAAGGTGGTGTTGAGCGGGAAAACCCATTTAATAGTCCAAACTCAATGACTAAAGTAATTGGAATTGCTTCTGGTAAAGGCGGCGTTGGTAAATCCAGCATTACGGCCAATTTAGCCGTTGCACTAACTAAATTAGGTCGCACCGTTGGTGTGATTGATGCGGATATTTATGGCCATTCTATTCCGCGATTGTTAAATGCCCAGGGTTCACCAACTATGGTTGAAGGAATGATGATGCCTCCACAAGGTTATGGCATCAAAGTTATCTCAACTTTGCCTTTTAAACGAGGAGGAGTGACAGAGCCGGTCGCTTTCAGGGGACCGATGCTGCACAAAATGTTAGACCAATTCTTATGTGATGTGTGGTGGGGCGATTTAGATTTCTTGCTAATTGATTTACCACCAGGTACCGGTGATGTAGCAATTTCAACAGCACATCTTGTGCCTAGTTCTGAAATTATTGTAGTTACCAGCGGTCACGCTGCAGCAGCAGAAGTTGCCGTTCGTGCAGGAGTTTTAGCCCATCACTTAAATCAGCGAGTAATTGGCGTGATAGAGAATTTAAGTGGCTTGCTATGCCCAAACTGCAATGAGATTATTGATATTTTTGGAATGGGTGCTGGAAAAGAACTTGCAAATCAGCTGTCTGAGCAAACAAATACCAAGATTCCAGTATTAGGCGAGATACCAATTGATCCAAAAATACGTCAAGCTGGCGACAATGGTGTTCCAATAATGTTGGCAGATGAAAAATCACCAAGTGCAAGAATTATTGTCAACATTGCTCAACATTTAGCCAGTACCCCTAGAGGTTTAGTTGGTAAACCACTAAATGTCTCGCCAATCTAAGTAATATCGTCAGTGCGACGACCTTTCTTATCATCTAATTCAGTTAGTCTTGAAATCTCTTTTACTTCTTCCAATCCCAAATCAGATAAATTAACTGATTCTTTTATTTCCGTTCGAGCCTTATCAACATATCGCTTTAAGTCACGCGCTCCTCTAGCCGCTTTTGCAGCATAATATGGAAGTCGATCTGGACCAATTACTAGCAATCCAATAACAGCGATAGCTAGCATTTCACCAAGTCCAATATCAAACATTTAATTCACCTGTTTCGATAACGTTGCATTAACCGTACGTTGCTGTCCATTTGGTTTCTGAATTCGTAATTCAATTATCTCTCCTGGTGCATTTGCTCTAATCGCAACCACCAATTCAGTTGACCCATTAATCGTTCGACCATTAATGCTCAGTACTAAATCGCCAGCAACAATGCCAGCCAGGTCAGCAGGACCACCTGGCGTTACATCAGTAAGCAATGCGCCTGGTCCGTCGTAGCTCATATCCACCATTACCCCCAGAATTGGAGTTGAACTCGTTCCAGTTTGAATGATTTCTTGTGCAATTCTTCGCGCAGCATTTATTGGAATCGCGAAACCTAATCCAATTGATCCAGATGACGCTACTCCTAAAGTTGCAATTGCACTGTTTACTCCAATTGCAAAGCCATTGCTATCTACTAATGGGCCTCCCGAATTTCCAGGATTAATGGCAGCATCAGTTTGAATTGCATTAATGAATGCCGTATCACCCGAGCCACCTGCGGTAACTGGTCGATTAAATGCCGAGATGATTCCAGATGTCACTGTGCCAGTTAGGCCAAGTGGAGCACCAATTGCAATTACTTGCTCGCCAACCACTACTTTGTCAGAATCACCAAGTGGCAATGTTGGTAAATTCTGCGCGTTAATCTTAATTACTGCTAAATCAAAACCTGAATTTCGACCAACTACTTTTCCATCATAATTTGTGCCATCTTGAAAATAAACTTTAACTTCACCACCATTTGCTGCTGGTGCAATCACGTGGTTATTTGTAAGAATGTATCCTGAAGAATCAATTACAAATCCTGAACCTGATGCACTCACATCACCAGTAACTTCAAGCGAAACAACCGCAGGTAAAACAGTTTGCGCAATAGCTGCAACGGAATCTTGATTAATCACTTGGTCTTCAGTTACAAATGTAGGTAATGTGACGGTATTTGACATCCCTGGATTTCCATCTAACAAATCACTGCCAACACTGCCTATGACTCCGCCTAACAAACCGGCTAACAGAGCGATAACCACTATGCGTCTGCCGGGTTGTGATTTAGCTGGCGCAGTTGGGGTGGCATTTAGATACAACGGTGGTAGCACTGACTCTTCTCTGAGCCAGGGCGAGCGCAGATCTGTACTCATCTTTCCTCCGCTAATCTTGTCGAGTATCTTTCCATTAGGTGGGAGATCTCACCTGCTCAAGCCGCCCCAAGGAGGGACTATGGCCGACCGGACCTCCGGGGAAGATGATTTCTTCCGCAGTTCAGAAAATCCTGTGAAACTAAAGATTGAAAACTTTGCAGATGAACCAGCTGCCCTAACCTCTGCGCGAGAAGTTGCCGCTGAACTTGGTGCAACTGCAATTTCTGCTGGGGTTGGTAATTTGTTACGCACTCTGGTTTGCGCAATTAAAGCCAAGCATATTATTGATGTTGGCACTGGCGTTGGAGTTAGTGCAGGTTGGCTTTCACTTGGGCTTGGTGAGGCAGGAACAATTACTTCAATTGACCTAGAGTCGGAGTATCAGCAAACAGCAAAAGAAATACTGCACGATCTGGATTTAGCAGCTCCAAGGTTGCGATTATTGGCAGGCAGAGCAAATCAGGTGTTACCTAAGCTAACCGATGCCGGCTATGACTTTATCTTTGTAGATATTTCTCAATTTGATGCCCCAGCGCTGCTTGATGATGCAGCCAGATTGCTTATGCAGGGTGGGATATTGGTGCTGAATGGCGCTTTAATCGGTACCGACACCGCTGCAAATGAATTAGCGGGCTTGATTGGTGAAAATGATGAGTTCGCAGCCGCGTTAGTTCCGCTTGGCCTAGGTTTAGTTGTTGCAACTAGGCTTTAGGTGCAAGAGCGGCAATCAAAATTTCGCTTAGCTCTTTAACTTCAGCAGCATTTAGAGCAATCACAACTCGACCGCCACCTTCTGCTGGGATGCGAACCACAAAATGGCGCGCTTCTTGAACGCATTCCATTGGACCCTCGCCAGTTCTTGGCTTTTGCGCCGCCATAGGTCCCACCTCTCTGAGTCAGCCTGAAATACACTGAACAAGTGCCTTATTATCTCGCAGCAGGCTTGACTAAGGGCGATCAGTCCCCAACTAGAGGGTTTTTGCTAACTTCCGCAGCGAATACCACACTCCCAAGGTGAAGCCCGGACGAATCAGCCACCAAACGGCAAGTCCAAGATAGCCAAAGGGGATTTCTACTCGCTCAAACCAATCAAACTGAGTTTGGTTGACTGATACTTGGGTCAACGCAAACTTACCTTCTCCGCGGAGCATTTTTCCAGTATGCAGCACCTCAACAAGTGCTGGAGGCGCAAGTTTGGTGATTGTCATCGTATCCAAAAAGCCCAATTTCCAAACACCAGTGAAAGCAGCTATCTCCGATCCGACTGTTTTGCCATCGCCAGCGGAAAGCCAAACTCTTGTACTTAGCATCCAATCTGATTGCTTACTCCAATTAGTGATAGCTGCATAAGCTGAATCGATATCAGTTGGCAGCATAACTTTTAACTTAACATCTCTAGTGCGCATTTAAATCTCCGATTCAGCAATATCTGCATCAGTTGCAACTGCATCATATGGATTAGCCAGTTCAACTTCTATTAAATCTAAAGCTTGTTCTATTTCAGTTGCCCAATGAATACATGATGTTGCTTCATAAGTTACAAATCCAGCTGAAGTTATCTCAGTTAGCCAATTTCGCATTTGTTCATACATCGCATCTGGGTCTAACACAACTATTGGTTTATGGTGTATCCCCAATGACTTTGCAACCCAGATTTCAAAAAATTCTTCCAAAGTGCCAATCCCGCCTGGCAAGATGATAAATGCATCAGACAAATTCTCCATTGTAGCTTTTCTGGTTCGCATATCTGGCACTGAAATTAATTCAGTTGATTCATGATCTGCAACTTCTCGCTCAAATAACACTTCAGGTACAACTCCAATTGTTTCGCCACCAACGCTGCGAGCACCTTTAGTGACAGCTCCCATTGAAGAAAGAGATCCGCCGCCGGAGACTAACCGCCAACCCCGTCTTGCGATGGCCACGCCAACATCAAATGCATGCTCAATATGAATGGGGTCGATTTGTTGGTTAGCGGCACAAAACACACATACTGCGGTCATAAGTCCTTCACTTCTTGCCATCCCTTACGGTAAGGGTATGGAAAACAAACTAAGCGCTGCAGCCATTGGTGTTGCCACATTTGCTGGTGACAGTGTGCTGGATGTCTTTTTTCCAACTCCCCAACTAGCTCAAAAGCCAGCAGCAACTGAGATTTCAGAACCTAATAATGCCAGTGAATTTGTAACTAAGCGCGTTGTAACAGTTAGCATCGAGGACTTATCGGCAACTCCAACTGACGCATTGGATGTATATCTTCGATTACACCTGCTTTCGCACAGATTAGTTACTCCACACAGCATAAATTTAGCTGGCATCTTTGGTTTATTAGCCAATGTTGCCTGGACCACTAACGGTCCCATCCCGGTAGAACACGCCTCAACTTTTCTGCAGCAACAGCGCACTAGCGGAACTGCAAGCACAATTTTAGGTGTTGATCGTTTTCCTAGAATGATTGATTATGTAGTGCCAAGTGGAGTTCGGATTGCTGATGGTGATCGAGTTCGATTAGGCGCGTACCTTGCTGAAGGTACGGTAGTCATGCATGAAGGATTTGTGAACTTTAATGCGGGCACGCTTGGAAAATCTATGGTTGAAGGTCGAATAAGTGCAGGTGTAACAGTTGGTGCTGGAAGTGATATTGGTGGTGGCGCATCAATTATGGGCACATTATCTGGTGGTGGCAAAGAAGTTATCCGAATAGGTGAAAACTGTTTAGTCGGTGCTAATGCAGGAGTTGGTATTTCACTTGGTAACAACTGTATTATTGAAGCAGGTTTGTATTTAACAGCTGGTAGCAAAGTGCTACTACCTGATGGAAAGATTGTTAAAGCAACAGCACTCTCTGGAGAATCAGATTTGTTGTATCGAAGAAATAGTCAAACCGGTGCGATTGAAGCTATTGCAAAATCGGGTAACTGGAGCGGATTAAATCAATCTTTACACTAATCGATTTGCCAGTTTGGCAATACGCTCATCTGTTTCAGTAAGTGCAGCTCTAATGAAACTATTGCCAGCAGTTCCATAAAAAGATCCAGGTGCAACAAGCACTCCCCGTTCAGCTAACCAGTTCACACTTTGCCAACAGTCTTCATCGCGGGTGAGCCACAGGTATAGGCCAGCACCTGACTCCTCAATACGAAATCCTGCACTAGTAAATGCATTTTGCATAACTTGTCGTCTCTGCAAATAAACCTCTCGTTGCGCTAGGGCATGTCCTTCATCAAGCCAAGCCGCAGTTGCTGCAGCCTGCGAAGGTGTTGGCATCAATAAACCTAAATGTTTTCGAGCTTGCAATAAAGCAGCAATTATTGTTTTATCTCCAGATATAGCCGCTGCACGATAACCAGCTAGTGATGAGCGTTTGGATAGTGAATGCAAAGCAATTAAATTCTGATACCTTCCATTTGTTAGTTCAGTTGTCAGAATTGAAGTGGGCTTTACCTCCCATCCCAAAGTTAAATAGCACTCATCACTTGCAATCAGCGTGTTGGTATCTCGAGAAAACTCAATCCACGAGGTTAATTCTGATTTCGTTAAAACTTTACCTGATGGATTAGCCGGTGAATTTAACCAAACTAAATCAACTTTCTCGGCTAACTGATTTGGTAAATCTGCTAAAACTACTTTAGCTTTTACGGCTTGTGCACCTACAGCATAACTTGGATACGCCAAAGTTGGAATTGCAACTGTGCTGCTTGCGTCTAAACCCAGCAGAAACGGTAATAGTGCAACCGCTTCTTTTGATCCAACAGAAGGAATTGTGCTCAATTGTGAGACATCAGCACCAGCAACTTTTGCTAACCAAGTTTCTTGAGCACAAACTAATTCTTTACTGCCGGCAGTTAATGGGTAACCTGGCGCATTCAGTGCAGCAGCTGCAGCAGATTGAATTACCTGTGCAACTGAATCAACCGGTGTACCAATAGACAAATCTATTTTTCCATCAGGATGAGCGGCTGCTAGGTCAGCTGCAGGTTGCAATAAGTCCCATGGGACATCTGGCAGATTACTTGCAAGCAAGAACTAACTAGCTTTCGGAGGTTTTGCCGCAACCACATCTACATCTTTGCCAACCCGACCAACTTTGCTTGCTCCACCAGGGGATCCGATTTCATTGAAGAAATCTCGGTTGTATTGGGTGTAGTTTGCTAATTCTGCTGGCACATCATCTTCATAGAAAATTGCTTCAACAGGGCACACTGGCTCGCAGGCACCACAATCCACACACTCATCTGGATGGATGTACAGCATCCGATCGCCCTCATAAATACAGTCAACTGGGCACTCTTCAATGCACGACCTGTCCTGAGTATCAATACAGGCTTCCGTAATTACATAAGTCATTGTGTCGCTCCTAAGTTAACTAGGGCGCAGATTATCGCCTCTATCTTTAGATGCAAATGCAGCACTACTGAGCATTTGCTCATAGGCTTAACCAATGCTGCAGATATATGACACCAAATCTCGGGATTTAGCGGTTATTTCGACTAAAACTCCAGTAAAAATATATGCCTGCGGCCCCACAGTCTATCGAGATGTGCACTTGGGTAACTTGCGCAGTTTCTTACTACCAGACTTGCTCAGAACTGCTTTAAGTAGTGCTGGCATTGATTCTTTTGTTGTGCAAAATATAACTGATGTTGGTCATATGGTTGATGACACTGGCATTGAATCTGTTGATCCCAATCAAGACAAAATGTTGCAGCAAGCAGCCGCTGAGAAAGTCTCTGCGTTGGATATTGCTCGCAAGTATGAATCTAAGTACTTAGCGGATTTATCTGCACTAAATGTTCAATTGCCAGACCAAACTCCGCGCGCTAGCGAAACTATTAATGAAATGATTGCAGTTATAGAAAAACTCATTTATCTTGATTTTGCATATCAAGGTGATGATGGTTCAGTATTTTTCAGTGCACAAAAATTCCCCAGTTATGGCGCTATTAGTGGGAACACTCTTGATCAACTTAAGCCTGGACACCGGTTTGAGGGTGAGATTGACTCCAACAAAAGATTTCATGGTGATTGGGCGCTATGGAAAATCTCTGATCAGCGCAGAACACAACTCACTTGGGACACTCCTTGGGGCCAAGGTTTTCCCGGTTGGCATATTGAATGCACGGCAATGTCTTTGTCAGCATTTGGTGACCAGATTGACATCCATACTGGTGGAATTGATCTGCGATTTCCACATCATGAAAACGAACGTGCACAATCAAATTGTGTTTCAGGTAAAGAAGTAGTTAATGCATGGGTACATGCTGAACATTTACTATTTGAAGGCAGAAAAATGTCAAAGAGCACAAACAATGTGGTGCTCTTATCGGATGTAGTTTCAGCAGGTATCTCGCCAGCAGCAGTGCGACTAGTTTTTCTAGAAAACCATTATCGCTCCCAGTTAAATCTAACCTGGGAAACTTTAGTTGCCGCTGAGCAAACGATTCGCAGATGGAGTGATTTAGTTGATGGAGCTAAAGCAATTAACCAAGAACTCAAATCAAAAATATCTGCTCAATTGTTAAATAATTTAAACACAGCAGATGCTGTGATATCTATAAGATCTGCTGAAAAAGAACTGGCAAAATCACCATCTGCACGTGCAGACGTAATTGCAACTGGTACGGACTTACTAAAAATAAATTTAGCTATCGAACCTGTGGCGATATCCGAAGATGCAAAACGACTAGTGCAAGCGCGAGACCAAGCTCGGTTAGAACGTGATTGGCAACAAAGTGATTCTTTGCGTGATCAACTTATATCGATGGGTTATGAAGTAAATGATGCTAGTTCGGGAACGATGCTTCGTCGTGCGATTCTGCCGCCAAAGATCTAGTGGGCAGAACTAACGACATTAGCGCAGCAATACCAGTAATTCCGATATACCAATAAGTTAATTTGTCCCCTATCAAGATTAAGTCTCCGACAGCAGTTGGTGTGGCGGCTCGATAGGTAATCAAACCCCAGATAATTATTACTAAAGTTGATTGCCAAAATGATTTCTGTTTGACTCTAATGTATCTAGTAGTCAGAATAATTAAAGCAGCTGCAACAATTGAGCCTATCGGGATGTCACGATAAACCAATGAACTTAGCAATACTGAAACTGCACTAACAGCAAGGGCAAGTGATAAGGAGAGTGGCCAGTCCAATTTGTTCATAGGATTACTCTAATCCGAAAAGTGGATTTGTACGATCAAACACTTGATAGCACTGCCTACCTGATGCAATTTTGAAATACTCTAACTCAATTCCGCTTAGATCAAAATTTGCTGGTCGTAGATAAAAGCTTCCGGCTGGATCTATTTGACTTCGATAACAAAGTAGAGCTGACAATTTTGCTGCTGTAGCTGGAACAATGAAATCTATTTCATCATCAGTCACAATGAAACTCATTTTGGTCAAATCAACTTCCCCAAAAAATGCTGTTCCACTGCTCGCTAACTCAGCCAATTTAGCACTTTCTGATTGCGGAAAAACTGGATATAAAAGTGGGATACTTAATTTAGTTTCTTCTAATGCAGCCAATACAATTTGATTACACTTTATGTGATCTGGATGTCCATAACCACCACCAGGTTCATAGGTAACAATCAAATCAGGTTGAAACTCATTAAAAATCTCAATTAAATCCTTCGTTAAAACATTTAAATCTTGATTTATTAGTGCTCTAGGATTGTCATTTCTAGAATCACCCTTCATGCCAGAGTCAAGGTGTTTACCAAATCCTCCCAGCCATCTGTGTTGCGGTCGCCCTAATTCAATTAAGGATTGTGCGAGCTCTGATGATCTTAATTTAGCGAGTGCGCCCGCACTAATTGGGGTTTGAGAGTTAAGCACCTCGCCACATTCGCCTGCGGTAGCGGTAACCACCATTACTTGCGCACCTTGAAATATTGCGGAATGAATAAGGCCACCAGTAGTAATGGCTTCATCATCTGGGTGAGCGTGCAGCAGCAGCAATCTCGCAACCATGCCGCTACCTTACGCGGGTGGGCAACCAAGAATCCTTCATCAGTCAATATGCAGCGTCGGGTCGATTTCGCAATGGAGCGCCGCGCTCATTTTCAATTACCGATTCTGGAGCTTATTACTTGCAAAGTACGGGTCCAACTGATTCAATTTTGCAACTTAAACGAATTGATTTACAAACTGGCGAGATAAATATAATTTTCAATCCAGCAGAAGTAACTGTTGATTCCGATTTACCTAAGGCTGAAAAAGCTCGACGAGAGCGCTTACGCGAATCTGGTACAGGAATCACTGCATACTCGGTTTCAAAGTCAGGCACTGAAATAGTGTTTGCACTTAATGGCACCATTATCTTGATTCGCACAAAACCAGAAACAAAAATAGAAACAGCGCCATATTCGGATGTGTTTGATCCCCAAATTAGTTCTGATGGTGCCACGATTGCTTGCGTAAGAAATGGATCGGTATGGGTTATTCCTACCGAAGCATTGCATCTGGGTTATCAAATTACGCCAATAGACCAAAACACGTGGGGATTAGCTGATTTTCTGAGCGCTGAAGAGTTTGGTAGATCAACTGGCTTTTGGTTCTCGCCAAATGGAGAACAAATTCTGGCCCAGTATTTTGATGACAGTATGGTCACTAACATCGCAATCGCAGATTTAGCGCAACCGACCAAACCAATTGCACCGCACAAGTTTCCATTTGCTGGAACGGCAAATCTTAAAGTTGGCTTGAGAGTTTTTTCTGCTCGCACTGGATCACAAGCCCTCTCTTGGGATACCGAGAACTTTCCATATTTATCACAGGCCGGCTGGTGCGATGACAACAGTATTTTTGCAGTGGTTTTAGATAGAGATCAAAAACAACTTCATCACCTTAAATTTGATTTAGCTTTAGGTGCACAAATTGTTGAAGTTGTGCAGCAGCAAACTTGGGTTGAGAGCTCACCAAAACTTCATCGAGTCAATAGTGCAACCAGATGGGATATACGAGATGATTTCATGGGTAACCAGCGAAGACTGTATAGAAATGGCGAAGCGGTTACGCCTACTAACTTGTATGTTCGTTCAATTGTTTTTAGCAGTTCAGAGTTAGCCATAATAGAAGCAACCTCAAGCTCTGCTTATAATCAAATTATAAAAATCGAGCAATCTGGCATAACTGAACTTACACCTACAAACAAATATAGCAGCGCATTTGCAGCAAATGAATCAATACTTATTGCAATGACTACTGACTTTGATCAAGATCCAATATATATTGCGAAAACGTTGGATAATCATTTTACTATTCCAGATTTATCCTTTACCCCAAATATTTCAATTAACATCAAACGTCTTAATGAGACACAAACAAATCGCACTGTCGTTTTACTGCCAAAAGAGTTTTCCAGTTCGCTACCAGTGATTATGTCGCCATACGGCGGCCCGCATGCTCAATTGGTTTTAGCAACTAAGCGAAAGTATGCCCTTGATCAATGGTTTGCAGATCAAGGATTTGCGGTAATTGTTTCTGACGGACTTGGCTCTCCAGGTGTTAATACTCATTGGGAACATGCCATTACAAAGAATTTTGTTGCTTCACTTGATTGCCAAATTGCCGCACTCGAACAAGCTTCAAGGGAACTTCCTGGTGTCATAGATCTAGAACGAGTTGGTATTCGTGGATGGTCATTTGGCGGATATCTGAGTGCTCTTGCAACTATGACTTATCCCGACATTTTCAAAGTTGCCGTTGCTGGAGCTCCCGTTACAGAATGGCGACTGTATGACTCTGGTTACACGGAAAGGTATTTGGGACATCCTGAAATAGATTCAGAAACATATGATCGAAATTCACTTTTAAAGTTGTATCCAACCAAAATAGGTAAATTGTTAATTGTGCATGGGCTGGCCGATGATAATGTGCTCGCTGCGCACAGCCTGCAACTGTCAGCGCATTTAATTAACTTGGGATTACAGCACCAGTTCTTGCCACTGTCGAATGTTACGCATATGACTCCGCAAGTTTCAGTTACTGAAACACTACTTAAAACTGAGTTAGCAATGTTTAAACAGCTCTAAACATTAAAACGAAATTCAACTACATCGCCATCGGCCATTATGTATTCCTTGCCTTCAGTGCGAACGAGACCTTTAGCTTTCGCTTCTGCCATTGATCCAGATTTAACAAGATCATCAAAACTAACGATTTCCGCCTTAATAAATCCGCGCTGAAAATCGGTATGGATAACGCCGGCTGCCTCAGGGGTGGTTGCACCTTTTGGAATAGTCCAAGCACGCGCTTCTTTTGGACCTGCTGTCAAATAAGTTTGCAGTCCAAGCGTGGCAAAACCAACACGAGCCAGTGTGCTTAAGCCAGACTCTTGCTGACCAACACTTCTGAGCAGTTCCATTGCCTCATCATCAGGCAACTCAAGTAATTCCGTTTCCAATCTGGCATCAAGGAAAATTGCTTCTGCTGGGGCGACGATAGCTTGCATTTGTGACTTTGCGTTTTCATCAACTAATCCTGCATCATCAACGTTAAATACATATAAAAATGGTTTTGCAGTCAATAAGAACAGTTCACGTAAAGGTTCTCGATCAATCCCAGAGGCAAAAATAGTCTTACCACCATTCAAAATTTCTTGCGCAGATTCTGCCGCTATTAAAGCGGCTTGTTTAGTTTTATCATTTCTAGCTTCTTTTTGTAAACGTGGAATTGCTTTTTCTAATGTCTGTAAATCTGCCAAAATTAACTCAGTATTTATGGTTTCAATATCATCTTTAGGCGAAATCTTTCCATCAACATGTATTACATCTGGATCTGCAAATCCACGAATAACCTGACAAATAGCATCTGCCTCGCTAATGTTGGCCAAGAATTTGTTACCTAAGCCTGCACCTTCACTTGCTCCCTTAACAATTCCCGCGATGTCCACAAATGAAACTGTGGCTGGCAGAGTTCGCTCAGATCCAAACATTTTTGCGAGCACATCGAGTCTAGAATCCGGTACACCAACTACCCCAACATTTGGTTCAATCGTTGCAAATGGATAGTTGGCAGCTAAAACATTGCTGCGCGTGAGTGCATTAAAAAGCGTTGATTTACCCACATTGGGTAGACCAACTATTCCAATCGTGAGCGCCATAGTCGCAATCCTAGAGACACCCTGGTGTAAAAGATGAGTCCCTGCAACGATATTTGATTACGATGAGCAATATGGCGCAACAACCAGGGCAGCTGTACCGTGCAATCGGCGCAGTTGGTGAGATGGCTGATAACGCTAGACCTGCTGTTGCAACAAGAAAACGCATATTGCCTGAGTTGCCAGAAATAGTTGATCGGCCAAAAACTACGAGATTTATCTGGGTAACTTTTTTCGCCCTTTGTCTCTCCGCTGCAATTGAAGATTGGCTGCGTGGTGAAATTGGCTTGATTACCGGAAGTATCGGTATTGGATTAGTGATATTTGGTCGAATTGTTTTAAACAAATCGGATTTAGCCTATTTGGTTGCCACGCCACCTGCAGCATTTTTAATTGCTGTTACTTTGCCTGATTTAATTGGCATCATTCAATCTGCAAATCCAATCAATCAATTGGGCGCAACAGTGATTACCAGGTTATCTAATTTAGCTCCGTTTGTTTTATCTGCATTTGTTTTGAGTTTCTTGCTTTACAAAATTGCAAATCGAAAATGATTACTTTGCTGCAGCCTTTTGTGCTTTTCGCAATTCAGGAGGGGTTGCAAACACAAGTCGCTCTTCAGCAGTTTTAACTTCCTCAACATCAGCAAATCCGCGTTGGGCTAACCAAGTTAGAACTCCGTCAACTAGTGATTCAGGAACTGAAGCACCAGAGGTCAGTCCAACAGTCTCAACACCAGTCAGCCATTCATCTTTGCACTCAGTGAAGTTATCAACTCGATATGCAGCATCAGCGCCAGCTTCAAGTCCAACTTCAACCAAGCGCACACTATTACTTGAATTGCCCGAGCCAACAACTATTAACAACTCAACCTGGGGAGCAATTGCCTTAACGGCACCTTGTCGATTCTGAGTTGCATAACAAATGTCATCACTTGGCGGATCTATCAATAACGGCAATCTGGCTCGTAAGCGATCAACTGTTTCTAAAGTCTCATCAACAGATAATGTAGTTTGTGATAACCAAGCTACTGGTCGATTTGGATCAATTTTCACATTGTCAGCAGCATCTAATCCATCAACGAGCTGAATATGCTCTGGTGCTTCACCCGCAGTTCCTTCAACCTCTTCATGGCCCTCATGTCCGATTAACAAAATCTGATAATCCTCAGCAGCAAAGCGTTTTGCTTCTTGATGAACTTTAGTAACAAGTGGACAGGTTGCATCAATTGTTTTTAAGTTTAGATCGGCCGCTTGCGCGTGCACTGCTGGAGATACTCCGTGGGCTGAAAAAACAACTGTACTGCCTGGCGGCACTTCATCTAGTTCTTCAACAAAAATCGCGCCTCTAGCTTCTAAGTCCTCTACTACATGTTTGTTATGCACAATCTGTTTACGCACATATACAGGCGCACCATACAAATCTAAAGTTTGCTCAACTGTAATTACTGCTCGATCAACACCAGCACAATAGCCACGAGGAGCTGCAATCAGGACTTTCTTTGCCATGCCCTAAGAATAGAGGGGGTATTAGGAGTCTGCCTGTTTGCCAGAAACTGCTGGGAATTCGCCACCAGCAACTCGAATACTTAGTCCCGTACCAGATTTTGGTGGTTTAGTTACGAGCTGGTCAGATTTCGTGCGAACAATTGCGTATCCCCGATCCAAGGTTCCTTGTGGTGATAGTGCTTTTATTGTGGCAGTAGAAGTTGAAATGAAAGTTCGCGCATCTGAAAGTTCTTGTTTGATAAAGCTTCTTACTAAATAGCGTTGATCATTTAACCATTGTTTTGCTTGTAATAACTGAGTCTTTGGATGCAACGGTAGCAGATTATGCTGTAGTTCAAACAAACTAGCTTGCTCATCTCTGATAATTGAGAAGATCTCTCGACTTAATCGACGTTGTAAATTTTTAATCAAATCTATCTCTTCAATCAAGCTCGGTACAATTTTTCTCGCAGCATCAGTTGGAGTAGATGCACGCACGTCTGCGACATAATCTAAGAGTGGGTTGTCCTGCTCATGGCCAATTGCACTAACAATTGGTTTGTTAATGCTCGCAACTAATCGAATCAGACCTTCATCAGAAAAAGGGAGTAAATCTTCAAGTGATCCCCCACCTCGTGCGATCACGATTACGTCAACTTCATCATCTGCTGCAAGTTCTTTAATTGCAGCTGCAACTTCTTTCACAGCATTTGCGCCTTGCACCGCAACTTCTTTCACAGCAAACTCGATCAATGGCCAGCGTGATTGCGCATTAACTATTACGTCATGTTTAGCATCACTATCACGACCGCAAATCAAACCAACTTTTCTTGGCAAGAATGGCAAAGATTTCTTTCGCTTTGCATCAAACAATCCCTCGGCAGCAAGTAGTTGCTTAAGTGCTTCTAGACGAGCTAATAGTTCTCCTAATCCAACTGGTCGAATAGCTTGCACTCGCCACTGAAGCTCGCCTCGTCGAGGCCAAATCTCAGGTAGAACTTTTAACAAAACGTGACTGCCTTCGACCAAATACTTAATGTCTTCACCTAACGCACTTCGTGGTGACATTATGGAAATTGAGGCTTCAGCATTTAGATCTCTAAATTTGGCAAATGTGACATTTGAACGCTCGTTTACTTCCGAAAGCTGTCCTTCGACCCATACGGCAGGTAGGTTCTTAATCACATCTTTAAGCCGCGATAAAACCTCGTGCACCTGGACTGCTTGTTGCGGTTCTGCGCCAAAACTCACCCACTAAGCCTAAGGCGCGTAAAGTGTGCGCGTGAGCAAGATCCAACTGCCGGGTGGAAACAGCCCAGAAAAACTAAGTTATGAGCAAGCTCGAACCGCTCTCACTGAAGTTGTTGAACTTATGGAATCTGGTGAATTAGAGCTGGAGCAATCCATTGCGCTCTGGGAGCGCGGCGAACTTCTAGCGCGGCTTTGTGACGATTTCCTAACTAAGGCTCAAGCCAAACTCTCTGCCTTGGAGGATGAAGAATCTAATGACTGAATTTCAGTACACCCCATTACTTCCGCTTGGAGATGATCACACTGAATATCGATTAATTTCAACATCAGGTGTTAGTACAGTAAATGTAAATGGCAAAGAGTTTTTACAAGTGAGCACTGAGGCAATTGAGCAATTGAGTTTTGAAGCCATCAAAGATTCCCAGCATCTACTGCGTTCATCACATCTAGCCCAGTTACGTAAAATCATTGATGATCCTGAAGCAAGTCCAAATGATCGCTTTGTTGCACTGGATTTGCTGAAAAATGCAAACATATCTGCTGGTGGAATTTTGCCAATGTGCCAAGATACTGGAACTGCAATTGTTAAAGCAGAACGTGGAATGTTTGTTTTGACTGAGGGTAATGATGAAGTTGCTATCAGCAAAGGAATGTTTGATGCATATCAAAAACTAAATTTGCGCTACTCTCAATTAGCACCAATAACTGTGTTTAATGAAAAGAACACTGGTACAAATATGCCTGCTCAAATTGAGATTGGCGCTAATACAAATCCTGATGAAGCAACCGAATATCAGTTCTTGTTTATCGCTAAAGGTGGTGGATCGGCTAACAAATCTTTGTTGTTTCAAGAAACAAAAGCACTACTAAATCCAACGCGGTTAATGAGTTGGCTTGATGAAAAATTGCGAACAATTGGAACCTCTGCCTGCCCGCCATATCACTTAGCAATTGTTGTCGGCGGAACATCTGCTGAGCACACACTAAAAACAGCAAAACTTGCATCTGCTAGGTATCTAGATTCACTACCAACATCAGGAAGTGAGTTAGGTCATGCTTTTCGGGATCTAGAACTCGAGCAAGAGATTCTCAAATTAACTCAAGGTTTTGGAATTGGTGCACAGTTTGGTGGGAAATATTTCTGTCATGATGTTCGAGTAGTGCGATTGCCAAGACATGGTGCTTCATGTCCCGTTGCAATAGCTGTTTCTTGTTCGGCGGATCGCCAAATTCTTGGAAAAATAACTAAAGATGGTGTTTATCTTGAGCAGCTAGAAACTGATCCGGCCAAATATTTGCCCGAAGTTACGCAAAGCGATGACAGCAATGTAGTACAAATTGATTTATCTCGACCAATGCAAGAAATTCGTTATCAGTTAAGTCAGCATCCAGTTAAAACTCGGTTGAGCCTTATTGGCACAATGATTGTTGCTCGCGATTTAGCGCATGCAAAGATTGCTGAGATGCTAGATCGAGGTGAAAAATTACCGGAGTATTTTAAAGATTATGCAGTTTATTATGCTGGACCTGCAAAAACTCCTACAGGAATGCCAAGTGGGTCATTTGGTCCAACAACCGCAGGTCGAATGGATAGTTATGTTGAACGATTCCAAGCGGCTGGGGGATCTTTTGTGATGTTAGCTAAAGGCAATCGAAGCGTTGAAGTTGCTAACGCATGTAAAAAGTATGGCGGTTTTTATCTTGGCTCAATTGGTGGTCCAGCAGCTCGATTAGCGCATGACAACATTACTGATGTCGCGGTTTTGGATTTTCCTGAACTTGGAATGGAAGCTATCTGGAAAATTGAAGTGAAAAACTTTCCTGCATTTATTGTGATTGATGATAAAGGTAATGATTTTTACGCTGATACATTGCGACCTATCGCCCTTACGATTCCAGTAAAGAGTTAGTACCAACCCCGACGGTTCATAAAATCAAGTGCTTTACAGGGGGACTTGTAGCGACTCTTTATATATGACGCTCCCCACTTAATCTGCACTTCTGGGTTCTTTTTCCAGCCTTTCCCAGCAGTTCCCATTTTGTGTCCAGGTAGTGCTTGCGGAATCCCATAGGCACCACTTCGTCTGTTCTTAGCTAGCTCATTCCAGCCACTTTCCATCTGCCACAATTTGTCTAAGCATTTCCAGTGATAGTTGTTCCAGCCATATATTCGCTTGATATATAGATGCGCATACCAGCGGTTGTATGACTTTGAAGCAAAATGATGCGGCGAGCGCTCGCGCGCAGTTGCCAGAAATCTTGATTTTGCAGCAGGAACTGCCTGCTGTTCGGTTGCTGCGGCTGCTTGAGCTGAATCTCGAGCGGGATCTGAGATACCTGAAGTGTCACAGCCAATAGAACCATCCACGCAGGTTTGTTGTTCAGGAGTTGCGTTTGCTGGCAGGATGGAGAAAAGCAGCAGCAGGGCGGTAAGGGGAAGTGCCCAAGGCTTGATGGCACTTGTCATAGCAACAGCGTGCCACAGATTTGGCGAACTAGGGCCTGTTATCCACCCCTACAAAGTGGGAAATTTATAGATATTTTTCGCTAAATCGGACATTTGACCCAAATTTCTGTGAGCTAGGTCACAAACCTGGAATCTCCTCCAGCATCTCAGTGACCATAGCTGCAATTGGGGAACGCTCGGATCGAGTGAGGGTGATATGGGCGAAAAGTGGGTGCCCCTTTAACTTTTCGATGACTGCAGCAATTCCGTCATATCGACCGACACGTAAATTATCTCGTTGCGCAACATCGTGAGTAAGCACAACTTTCGATCCTCTACCAATTCTGGATAGAACCGTTAACAAGACATTACGTTCAAGTGACTGGGCCTCATCAACAATAACAAAAGCGTCATGCAGTGAGCGACCTCGAATATGGGTAAGAGGTAGCACTTCGAGCATTCCGCGCGAGACCACTTCTTCGATTACTTCACGTGATGTGACCGAACCTAAGGTATCAAAAACGGCCTGCGCCCAAGGCGACATCTTCTCGCCTTCACTGCCAGGTAAATAACCCAACTCTTGTCCGCCAACTGCATATAGTGGTCGAAAAACCATGATAGAACGATGTTTACGACGTTCAAGGGTTTGCTCTAATCCAGCGCACAAAGCCAGCGCACTTTTGCCAGTGCCAGCTCTTCCGCCAAGAGAAACTATGCCAACTTCTTCATCTAGCAATAAATCAAGCGCAATTCTTTGCTCAGCACTTCGGCCGCGAATACCAAATGCTTCAATATCACCGCGAATCAACTGAACAGAGCGATCAGGTAAAACCCGACCGAGTGCTGAGTTTTTCTCACTTTGCAAAACCAGTCCAGTATGAACAGGTAAATCTTGAGTAGTCGCAATTGTGGTAGTCCCATTTTTGTACAACTCATCAAGTACTTTTGATCCAACAGTTATTTCAGCAACGCCATTCCATCCGGTAGTAACAACAAATTCGGCTTTATATTCTTCTGCTGTCAACCCAACGGATGATGCCTTAACTCGCATCGGTAAGTCTTTACTAACAATTACTACCTCTGCGCCTTCACTTGCCAGTGATGCAGCAACTGAAAGTATTCGCGTGTCATTATCTCCAAGGCGTAATCCAGATGGGAGTGCTGCACCACTTGTGTGATTCAACTCCACTCGTAAAGTGCCACCAAGATTGCCAATTGGAATTGCTTGATCTAATCGACCAAATTCAACTCTTAAATCATCCAATAGGCGGAGTGCCTGACGGGCAAAATAGCCAAGCTCAGGATGTGAGCGCTTAGCTTCTAACTCAGTAATTACTACCACTGGCAAAACCACATCATGCTCCGCAAATCGTAGAAGTGCTCGCGGATCAGATAGCAAAACACTGGTATCTAAAATATAGGTGCGTTTAAGCTCAGCAACTTTTGCTGGTTTGTGATTTGCAACTTTTAAATTAGCGGATTTAGTTCGTGGAGCGCGAGCAGCTTTTGCGCTAGATGCCTTGCGAGCAGCGGGCACCCGACCTCCCGAATTATGTTGTTGGCGGGAGATTTCCACACAAACCTCAACTGCTAGTTGAGACACGCCCAAGTGATATCAAGTGTTCATAATCCATATCGACGTTGGCGCTGGGTAAATGCTCGGAGTGCTCGCAGGAAATCTATTCGCCTAAAGGCTGGCCAGTAGGCTTCACAGAAATAAAACTCACTGTGTGCTGATTGCCAGAGCAAAAATCCAGATAAGCGTTGCTCACCTGAAGTGCGAATTACAAGATCTGGATCTGGCTGACCTTTGGTATACAGGTGTGCTGAAATCTCGGCATCATTCAACTCGTCAATTAACTGGTTAGCAGATAAACCTTTATCGCTCTGCAATCTAATCCAAGACTTAACGGCATCAACCACTTCGCGTCTACCGCCATAAGCAATTGCAACATTAATTAAAGGTTTGTCAATTAGATTTTGGGTATCAGATACTGCTTGGGCTATCGAGCTTGCTAGCGGTTGTGGAATTGCACCTTTAGCGCCAACTAAATTTATTCGCCAGCGTTGAGTTGCTGCCAGCTCATTTACCGAACTTTCAATGACTTCAAGCAAATTTTTCAGTTCTGATTCATCTCGTTGGAGATTTTCGGTAGATAACAACCAAAGTGTGCGAACTGGAATATCTAACTCATCACACCATAGGAGAAATTCAACAATCTTCTTAGCACCAGCAGCATGTCCTGATCTAGAAGTTGATCCTTTTCCAGTTGCCCAACGACGGTTGCCATCCAAGATAACGCCAACATGTTTGGGCAATTGCTTACCCTTCAATTCATTTAATAACTGACGCTCATACACCCGATAGAGTAAATTTTTTAAAGGCATTTAATTATTCAGGTCGATTTCGATCTTCTAGATTCTTTAATCTTCTAATCAAAGATCTGCCAATAATAAAAACTGCTACCGTCAAGCCGACCATAATTGCCGCCCAATACCAACTGGGTGTTGCTGCTTTATCTGCTTCAGTTAAAACGTCCAACCCTAGCCTCGCAATCCATTAAACAAATCTGTTTCTGGTAATTTAACTCCGACATTATCAATTGCTAATTCATAATCTTCTGTTGGCCAAATTTCCCGCTCTAATTCTCTTGGAAAAGCAAACCACATTCCAGTTGGATCTACCTGAGTCGCGTGAGCCTTGAGTACATTATCTCTAACCGAAAAATACTCCGCGCAATGAAATTGAGTCGTCACTCGAGATGGCTCTGGTTCCCAATCCGTTAACCATTCTGCCAATGGGCTAATCAAGTTTGCTGTCAATGCGGCTTGATGCATTGTGACTACTTTGTCATAACTAAATGTTTGATGGTAATAAATCTTGGGTACTTGCCATACAGATAAATCACTTGGATAACTGGGGTCCGCTGCGTTTTGATAGGCGCGTATTGTTATTTCATGCGTGCGAATGTGATCTGGATGCGGATAGCCTCCATTTTCATCATATGTCGTTACTACGTGTGGCTTAAACTCACGAAAAATCTCAACCAGCGGTGCTGCCGCTTTTTCTGGATCTATAGCAGCAAAACAACCATCAGGTAATGGCGGCTTTAGATCACCTTCCGGATATCCGCTATCAACAAAACCCAGCCAGCGGTGTTGGCATCCAAGAATCTTGATTGCATTTGCCATCTCTTGCTTTCGAATCTGAGCTATATCTGCATTTGGTGAAATCTCCAAACTCTTATTCAATAAATCACCACGCTCTCCGCCTGTTGCGGTAACAATCAAAACTTTTATCCCTTCAGCAACATACTTCGCAATTGTTGCTGCGCCTTTGCTTGCTTCATCATCTGGGTGAGCGCGCACGGCTAGTAGTCGTAACTCATTATTCACAGAACGTAGTTTGGCAGTAATCTTGGCATAACAAACAAAGGACACCAGTGGGTTTTTCAAAAGCACAATGGGAGCAACTCCCACCAGATGTCAAAGTCCGCTACCCAAAACCTGGCTCTGATCTTGGGTTGTGGTTAGTTGGTATTTCCGCTGCACTAGTAATTGCAAGTTTTGTTGGTTTTGGATTCAATCGCTTTGTTGCTCTCCCAGCCGATAGTAAGTTAACAGGCTTTGAAATTGTTGATGATTCAAGAGTACAAACTGACTTTGAAGTTAATCGAGATCCGGGATCGACAATAACTTGTGCTTTACGCGCGCAAGATGACCGCAGAATCGATGTTGGATATGCCTGGGTAGAGATTTCACCAAGTGAGCAGCGGGTAACAGCTGTTAGTTATCCACTGGCAACACGAAAACTTGCAGTATTGGTTGAAGTTTTAGGCTGCAGTGTCGGCAGCGAAGTATCGGGTGTGCCAGTGCCTCAGGTTGAACCTGGTACTCAGTTACCTGAGCAACCTGCACCGGGACGTATACCACCTAACTTGTAATCTAGAGTCATATGAATGAAGTTCATTGGTTAACCCAAGAAGCCTTTGACCGCTTACAGGCAGAACTTGCCGAGCGTGAAGGTGCTGGACGGGTTGAACTCACTAAGCGAATCGAATTAGCTCGTGAAGAGGGAGATCTCAAAGAAAATGCGGGATATCACGCGGCTAAAGATGAGCAAGGAAAGAATGAAGCTCGAATTCGGCAAATTCGCCACCTACTTGATCACGCGCAAATTGGCACACCAGATGTTGGTGAGGGGGTTGCTCATATTGGCCAAGTGATAACCGTGGAATTTGCGGATGGTGATAGCGAGACATTCCTTTTGGGGTCTAGGGAAGAGGCCGCGCACTCATCCCTGGATGTGTTATCGCCAACATCACCTCTTGGTGCTGCAGTTTTAAATCAAGAGGTTGGAGCGAAAATAAGTTATCAATTACCAAATGGCAAATTAATTTCTGTAACAATTACTGAGGTGCGTCCTTACTCTTAGGTAATGGCGTAGGCTTTCGCCATCTAACGAAAGTCGTTCTTGTCCACGAAATCTAAAGAGTCAGGCAGTATCAGAGATCTGCCTCCAGCAATTTAGGTAGTTTCAGTAATCTCATTCTCAGTTGCACTTGGTTTTGGAATTCTAGCGCCAGTTATTCCACTATTTGCGCGGTCATTTGGTGTGAGTGTATTCGCCGCTAGCACTGTTATTTCTATTTTTGGTCTTACCAGAATTATCTCAGCACCAGTTTCAGTAATATTAATTGAAAAAGTTGATGAGCGATTTGTTTTATCTGCTGGCTTAATTCTTGTTGCAGTTACAACTGGACTTGCCGGTACAGCTAATGACTTCTTTCATTTATTACTGCTTAGAGGTATTGGTGGATTTGGTTCAGCAATGTTTACTGTTTCCGCAACATCATTAGTTGTGCGCATGGCACCAAGACATCTGCGAGCACGAGCTTCCAGTGTTTCAAATGGTGGGTTTTTGGTTGGCACTCTCTTCGGCCCAGCTCTTGGAGCAGCCGTGCTCGGTATTTCAATTAGAGCACCCTTTTTCCTTTATTCAATAACAGTTTCAATTGCTGCAGTTATCTCTATTTTGTTTTTATCAAGCAAAAGAACAACGCCGGAGGATCAGCCAGATTCAACTTCTAACGTTAAATCCCATTTGCGTCTTATTGATGGATTTAGACATGCCGGTTATCGAGCTGCATTTACTGTTTCATTATTGATTGGGTTCGCTTTTCTCGGAATACGACAAACTGCAGTTCCAATTTATGTCACTGAAGAGTTAAAAGAATCAGCAAGCTTGGTTGCTTATGGGTTCTTTACTGCATCGGCATCGCAAATTTTTATTCTGTTGCCAGCAGGTAAATATGCCGACACCAAGGGCAGGCGAGGTGCGATGGTAATTGGCTCTTCGCTTGCCTTGATATCGTCAATATTCTTAATGGCTTGGCAATCAACTTTAGGATTCTTTTTAAGTATGATCTTCAGTGGTTTGGCTGGTGCATTTTTAGGCTCAGCACCCGCTGCCATTGTTGGTGACGTGGTGGAAGGGCGAAGAAGAGGTCCATTACTTGCAGCGTTTCAGATGGCTGCCGATATTGGTGTAATTGTCGGTTCGCTAATTGCTGGTTTAACTATTGATGGCTACGGTTTTACTGAAACTTTCGGGATTGCGGTGGTGGCCACCTTGATTACCCTTATAGTTACATTGATGATTCCCAAGAAATACAAGCCAACCGAAGTTGCACAATAACCAATCTCGTAGCAGAGTTAGTAGGTGAGTATCTTCAGTCGTCCCGTGACAATGCCATCTTTTAGTAATGCACTACCTGGGCGAAAAAACTATGCCTATTCGGTACCAAAGACGCATCGTGTGCTTGGCACAAATTTGCAAGGGGATTACCCAGAGAATTGTGAAGTGACTTACTTTGGAATGGGATGTTTTTGGGGAGTGGAAAGGTTGTTTTGGCAACTCCCAGGTATTCACACCACTGCTGCTGGATATCAAGGTGGCATTACCCCGTATCCAACTTATGAAGAAGTTTGTACTGGGATGACCGGGCATGCCGAAACAGTGTTAGTGGTTTTTAATCCGTCTAAAATTAGCTATGCAGACTTACTGGTTAAATTCTGGGAAGAGCATGATCCGACTTCTGGTATGCGACAAGGAAATGATGTTGGCACGCAGTATCGATCAACTATTTATCCGACTAATGAAAATCAATTAGCACTTGCCGAACAGTCCAAAATCCAATTCCAATCATCGTTAAGTGATAGTGGTTTAGGTTCAATCACAACCGAGATTAAATTAGCTCCAATATTTTATTTTGCTGAGGAATATCATCAACAGTATTTAGATCGAGTTCCAAATGGGTATTGCGCCCTAAAAGGCACTGGAGTGCGCTGCATTTAGTGGTGCCCTCGATGGGACTCGAACCCATACTGGAGCGGGTTTAAGCCGCTTGCCTCTGCCATTGGGCTACGAGGGCAATTCCAAGGGCATACTCTAGATAGGCCGAGGAATCATCGGCATTAAGGACCTATTCGCGCAATCTAACTGCTAGAAATCCGCTGATTTGCCTGGCGAAAAATTTCATCTAACATCTTTTCAGTTAGCCGACCAGTAAAGGTGTTTTGTTGACTAACATGATAACTTCCAAGTAGCAAAATCCTGTAATCAGCTCGTACAAACTCTATTTTTGCATTATGGCCAAATTTGATTTTTCTTCCAATAAATCCGTCTTTCAATAAAGTTGATATTGTCCGATCCCATGCAAATCCACCTAATGCAACTATTACTTTAAGTGTTGCGGAAAGTAACTGAAATTCAGCAGTGAGCCAATTTGCACAGGTATCGCGCTCAATTGGAGTTGGTTTGTTTCCAGGTGGTGCACAGCGCACAGCGGCTAGCACTCTTGCATTAATCAAACTTAATCCATCTCCTGAATGCACGCTTGTTGGTTGATTTGCAAATCCTGCTTTATACATAGCTCGATACAACCAGTCACCACTTCGATCGCCCGTAAAAATTCGGCCTGTTCGATTAGCGCCATTTGCTGCCGGCGCTAATCCCACTACTAGAAGTGCTGGATCAGATACACCAAATCCAGTTGCAGGCCTTCCCCAATATGGCTCACTCTCAAAAGACTTACGTTTTTCAACAGCAACGTCAGTACGCCACTTAACCAACCTAGGACAAGCGCTGCAAGTTGAAATTACAGCAGAGAGTTCAGTTAATGTTTTAACTCCGCGAGCAAGTTTTCTTACCTGAGTTACATTCTTTGCAATTGGTGTTTTGCTAGTAGCTAAATCAAGTGGCCAGCCAGTTCCCGGTTTAACCGGTGAATCAAAATTAGTTTGAGTAATTGGATGAGGTAGTTTCATCAATTAACGAACCAAACTCAAAGCTAAACCATCTAAAATATCATGTTCACTTACTACCAACTCTGGTAAACCAATTTCGTCCATAATCAATTCCAAAACTAATGCACCAGCAGCAATTACATCAACCCGACCAGGATGCATAACTGGTAAAGCCGCTTTTTGTAACCTTGTCATACTTCGCAACTTTGAGGCTACGTCTGCAATTTGTTCTTTACTGATTACAGCACCGTGCAGTAACTCACTTTGATAACTCTGGTGCCCAAGTGAAATTGCCGCAACTGTTGTGACAGTTCCTGCAACTCCGATTAAACACTCTGCAGATTTTAAATCAACATTTGCCGCCGCTACGGTAATAGCTGCCTTAATGTCGGCTGATGCTTCCATTAGTTGATTTTTGGTAAAAACTTCCTGCAGATTATGTCGTTCAGCCATCCGAACACATCCAATATCAACTGAAATTGATTGCAATGGTTTGTCAACGCCAAGTACAAACTCAGTTGATCCTCCTCCAATATCAATGACTAAATAAGGAGATTTATTTATCCTGTCTCGTTTGATTAAAGACTTGGTTGCGCCAATAAAAGAAAGTTCAGCTTCTTCTGAACCAGAAAGTACTTCAGGTGATATTCCAAAGATTTGTTCAATTGGAATTGTAAACAAGTGTCGATTCTTGGCATCTCGAGTTGCACTGGTAGCTGCAAATCTGATTTTGCTAGCTCCTAATTTTCCAGCTATGTCTGAATACTGCGCTGCAACTCTGATTGTTCGCTCTATTGCGTCAATAGAGAATTCACCAGTTTGATCAACACCTTCGCCCAGTCGAACGATTTCAAGCTGCCGATGCAATTCTCTTAGTGATCCATCGGGAAGCACTTCTGCAACTAATGATCTGATCGAATTTGTACCACAATCAATTGCTGCAACAACTTCATTTGTCATTGTTGCACGCTCCAGACTCCCACCATTTTGGTAAAACTTTTAATGCGATATCCCCTATTGGATTAACTCCAGTCCCAACTGCAAGCGAATGGGCAATTAAAGCGTGTAAGCATTTGACTCGATCTGGCATACCGCCAGCAGAAAAGTGTAGCTTTTCGGGTAAAACTTCAATGTCATTACGTCTGGCCAGATAATCTTGATGGGCTAGTTCATATTTTCTTGCTAACTCTTGGTCTTCAGATAATTGATTTTCAAGTTCTTTCATCAGGCCGCTTCCTTCAAGTTGACCAATAGCGGAATTGAGCCGTGGGCAGGTTGAGTAAAACAAAGTTGGAAATGGTTCACCATCTGGCAATCTGGGTGCGTTTTCAATGACCGCAGGCCTTCCGCATGGACAACGATAGGCAACTGATAATGCAGCTCGTGGACTTCGACCTAGTTGATGTTCAACGTCAATCAAATCTTCTTCGGAAATTGGCACGACTATTCATCACTTTCAGCTGGCATGGTAATTGGTAATTTCTCTCCAGGTAAAGCATCGCCTAGACCAGCAATAACAACTGATTGCCAGATATTTGCATACCAGGGATTAGTTGTGATGGCATCAGCAGCAACAAACTGGGTTTTAATCGCATCTTCCCCAACTTCTTCTGGATCTAATACAACGTATGCAATTTCACCTGGCATTACTAAATTAAATCTTTCACGTGCTTGCGCAATCACATATGCTTGATCAGACCATCTAACAACTTGAGCTCGCAAAGCGTCAACTTCAGCTTGCATTTGGGCGTTCTCCCGCTCTAGCTGGGCGATTTCCAGACGTTGTTGTAATAGGGTCCTTGCTGGAAGTGCCATACTCATCGCAATAACAATTAATGTGATTGCTAAAAGTGCACCACGACCAGTTGGCAAATTGGCCAACTGACTAATGCTGGGTCGTTGATTGTCTTTCACAATTACTTGAATCTAGGAAAAGCAGCTTTTCCAGCGTAATTGGCTTGATTGCCTAGTTGAGATTCGATACGAAGCAATTGATTGTATTTAGCGACCCGTTCACTTCTAGCTGGTGCACCAGTCTTGATCTGACCAGTACTTGTTGCAACGGCAAGATCAGCAATTGTCACATCTTCGGTTTCACCAGACCGATGACTCATCATGCAACGATATCCAGCTTTATGAGCCATATTTACTGCAGCTAAAGTTTCAGTCAGAGTGCCAATTTGATTTACTTTAACCAACAGCGCATTTGCGACATTGTCAGAGATTCCTTTTGCTAAACGCTCAGGGTTTGTCACAAACAGATCATCTCCAACTAATTGCACACGCTCACCTAATCGATTGGTAATCTCAGACCAGCCTGCCCAATCATCTTCACTCATGGGATCTTCGATGCTAACCATTGGATAGGCTTCAACTAAACTTACATAGTAATCAATCATTTGAGTTGCAGTTAAAGACTTAGATTCAAACTTATATTTTCCATCAGAGAAAAATTCTGTTGCTGCAACATCAAGTGCCAAGGCAACATCTTTCCCTAACACATATCCTGATTTTTCAATTGCTAGCGCAATTAAATCTAGGGCTGAGCGATTGTCAGATAAATCTGGCGCAAAGCCTCCTTCATCACCTAAGCCAGTTGCATAACCTTTTGATTTTAAAACTGACTTTAAACTGTGATACACCTCAACACCACAACGTAATGCTTCAGAAAATGTAGGTGCAGCTATTGGCGCAACCATAAATTCTTGAATATCAACACCTGTGTCCGCATGTGCACCGCCATTGAGAATATTCATCATCGGAACAGGTAATAAATTTGCTTCACTACCACCAAGATATGAATAAAGTGGTTGCTCAGCTGCCCACGCTGCTGCTTTTGCTGCCGCCAGCGAGACTCCTAATATTGAGTTTGCACCTAACTTTGATTTTGTTTTTGTTCCATCTAATGCAATCATGGCATTATCAATATCTTCTTGTTGAGCAATATCAAACGTTCCAATTAATGCTGGGGCAATTTGCTGTTCTACTGCAGCAACGGCTTGCTTCACTCCTTTGCCTAAATAGCGAGCACCACCATCGCGCAGCTCGTGAGCTTCAAAAGCACCCGTTGAAGCACCTGAAGGTACTGCTGCTCGAGATTTGACTTGGTTATCGAGCGTCAACTCAACTTCAACCGTTGGGTTTCCTCGAGAATCAAGAATCTCGCGAGCGTTGATCTTGGAAATCTTTGGCACTCATGCTCCTTAACACTTATTTATGCCCAAGAGTAGTGGCTATTTCCAAAGTCTAGTTAAAAGATGCAGATAAACGATAAAAGTGCGACGCTCCGCCTATGGTTAATCAATCCTCCCCAATTAACTTTAATTCAGTTTATGGTGAACCAGACCAAACTACTCCCGACCCTGGTCTATTTGGACCTGCTAGTGTCTCGTGGCAACTGCATGCCGATGCAGCAAGTGGAATTGGTGGTGTAAGGGCTTTATTAATGCAGGCACTCCATCCAGAAGCTATGGCAGGTGTGGCAAAACACTCCAGCTATAAATCCGACCCCTGGGGAAGATTAACTCGAACTGCGGAATACATCGCAGTTATAACTTTTGGCACAACATCAGAAGCAGAAAATGCAGCAGCACGCGTTCGAATGGTTCATCAAAAGCTAGGAGTTGATCGACCAGACCTACTGCTATGGGTACATTTAGGATTTGTGGATTCACTTCTGCGAGCAGCACAACGTGCTGGATTAGCAAACAATAAAGATGTTGCAGATCAATATGTCAAAGAACAAGTGACGGCAGCCCAATTACTCGGTGCGCCAGATGCCCCTGAGTCTGAATCAGAATTAGTTACTGCAATTGAAGAATATAAGCCAATACTTACAGCCTCTAAAGAAGCAAAAGATGCAGCTCGATTTATTGCTTTTCCGCCAATGCCACTTGCAACTAGACTCTTAACGCCAGCTGCTCCAGCTTGGGCTTCAGTTGCGGCAACCGCGTTTTCACTATTAGAACCTTGGGCGCGGCAACTTTATGGTGGTGGCTTGTTTGGGCCAGCATTAGCACTTCCGATGCTAGATGAACAAGGTACTTTTGCCCTCAAAGCTTGGCGAAAAGCTGTTGGATTTTTGCCACCGCAACTTTTGGCAAGTCCGCAAGTATCAGCGGCTAAGACTCGTCTTGGTTTGTAACTTCAATTTCTAATACTTTATCTTCGTATTCCCTTATTGCTTGTCTTAATGCTGCTTCTGGATCAATCTTGTGCTCGCGGGCGATTTTGACTAAATCAAAAAGAGCTTTTCCAATTTCATCACTGGTTTTAATTTTCACTTTTGTTTCAGAAGAGATAATTGAATGGATATCAATCTGATATTGCTTTGTGCGCTTTAGCATTTTAGTTGCCAGCATTAATGCTGGTAACGTGCGTGGAATCCCATCCAATAGCGACTTTCTGCCCTTTTCTTGCATCTTCTGTTGATGCCAAATTGCTTCAACGTCTTGCGCAGTGTTGGCTAACTGATCTGCAAATACATGTGGATGTCTTGACATAAGTTTGTCTGCAGTTATCTCTGCAACTTCATCTAAATTAAATGGATCGCTTTCATCTTCCATTGCAATTCGAGCGTGAAACACTACTTGCAGTAATACATCTCCTAGCTCTTCCCTTAGATCTATCCGATTTCCTGTTTCAATTGCTTCAATAAGCTCGTGAGATTCTTCAATCAAATATTCCAAAAGAGAGTTATGAGTCTGTTCTGCATCCCAAGGGCAACCACCAGGTGATCGCAAAATATCCATCACCGCGACTAACTTTGCTACACCACTTAAGTTGGATAGCGGTTGCGGCATCTATTTTTCCTCAGGAGCTATCACTAAAGGATTAGTTGTAGCGATAACTGACGCTGATGCAGCATTCCATTGTCCATATTTCGGTGAAACTTCAATTACGGCACTATCAACAAATGCGGAAAGGAAAGACTCAAAAGCACTCTGTTGCGCAGCTGCATCCCCAGTTGGTTCTAGTTTTTCACCAATTCCGTTAACAAAAAGAGAAATTTCAAAAACACTGTTTAATAATGAAGGTGCAATTGCTTGCTGTAGACCAGCTTCTTCCATTGCTTGCACTGACTCAAACTCGGCCAGCACTCGAGAGCGCTCTGCAGCAACATCGCTTGATGTGACCGTAACTCCTGCTTCCGCCCCAAGTTTACGAATAAATTCAGTAATCACTAATCTATTTAGTACTTCAATGGTAAGTTCAGCATCAGATATTCCCAATTCACTTGCAGTTACTTGTGATGCTAGATCTTGCACTGCTACAGATAATGCTGATTCAGAGATATTGGTGCCCGCAACTCGCGCTGCATTACCCGAATTACTAGCACCACAGCCAGAAAGTAGTAATGCAATCACAGCAACTAGTGCAAACTTACGAAATCTCATTTCATCCCTTCGGAATCATGGGCTGCTCAATTGTAGTTTCTAGCAGTTCTCGTACCCAAGTAAGTAATTCTGGAGTCGGTTTAGGCAAAGGTACCAGAATGGTTCGAGTTGTTGGTTTAACTATCGTGCCTGGATACAGTCTAGTTAAACGCATCCGCATCGAATCTGGCAACAGAATTGGAGCGAATCGAACATTGTTGCCCTGTAAAACAATCTCAGTTAAGCCAAGACCTTTTGCATAAATGCGCAATAGCGCAACCAAAAATAGGGCTGAAACACTTCCTGGAAGCTGTCCATATCGGTCGGATAGTTCGACTCGAACATCTTCTAATATCTCGGGCGAATCTGCCTGACTGATTCGTCGATAGGCTTCTAACCTCAATCGCTCTTCCATAATCCAGTCATGCGGGATATAGGCGTTGATAGGTAACTCCAGGCGCATTTCTGTACCTATTTCACTCGATAGACCACGAAAGTCGTTTAATGCCTCTCCAACCATTCGAACATACAAATCAAAACCAACCTCAGCAATATGTCCACTTTGCTCTCCACCTAGTAAATTCCCAGCTCCTCGGATTTCTAAATCCTTAAGCGCAACAGCCATTCCTGCACCTAAAGTATTTTGCTGGGCGATTGTTACCAACCGTTCATGTGCAGTATCTGAAAGTGCACGATCGGCACTATGGAAAAAATAGGCATATCCGCGCTCACGACTGCGGCCAACTCTGCCACGAAGTTGATGTAATTGCGATAGTCCAAGCATCTCGGCTCGATCAACAATTAATGTGTTTGCATTTGGAATATCTAATCCTGATTCCACAATTGTGGTACAAACCAAAACATCAATTTCTCGCTGCCAAAACTTAATTACAGTTTGCTCAAGAGATGTTTCACTCATCTGCCCGTGTGCAACAGCGACTCTTGCTTGCGGCAATACGACTTGCAGTTCTTCAGCAACTCGGTCGATTGATTCAACTCTATTGTGAACAAAAAATATTTGTCCATCACGAATCAGTTCACGTTTTATAGCTGCGGTAACTTGCCCCAAATCATATGGACCGACATAAGTAAGCACGGGTAATCTTTCTTCAGGTGGAGTTTGCATCACTGACATATCTCGGATTCCCGTAATTGACATTTCTAACGTACGAGGTATCGGTGTTGCTGACATAGCCAAAACATCAACATGTGCTCTAAGTGCTTTCAGATGTTCTTTGTGCTCAACACCAAAACGTTGCTCCTCATCGATAACCACCAAACCTAAGTCTCTAAAAACTACTTCATTACCCAACAAGCGATGAGTTCCAATAACTACATCAATTTTCCCAGTCGCAAGATCTGCAACTACCTGTTTTGCTTCTTTATCTGACTGAAATCTTGAAAGAGCCGCGACTTTAACTGGAAATGGTGCAAATCTTTGGGTAAATGTTTGAAGGTGTTGTTGAACCAACAACGTGGTTGGCGCTAGCACTGCTACCTGTTTGCCATCTTGAGTCGCCTTGAACGCAGCTCTTAGAGCAATCTCAGTTTTTCCAAATCCCACATCGCCACAAACTACGCGATCCATTGGAATGGGTCGTTCCATATCAGCCTTTACTTCTTCAATTGTTGCTAGCTGATCTGGTGTTTCTTGATAAGGAAAAGCATCTTCTAATTCATGTTGCCACGGTGTATCGGGAGAGAATTGAAAGCCGGGTGCTGCTTGCCGAGCTGCATAAAGTCGAATCAACTCACTTGCAATTTCTTTAACTGCTTTTCGCGCTCGACTTTTTGCTCGCTGCCAGTCAGATCCACCCATCTTGCTCAGTTCTGGGGTTTCACCACCAACGTACTTGCTAACCTGATCTAACTGATCAGTTGGCAGATAAAGTCGATCTCCCGGTTGCCCACGTTTACTTGGCGCATATTCGACAACCAGATATTCTCTAGTAGCACCTGCTGTTGTTCGTTCAATTAATTCCAGAAATTTACCGATACCGTGATTATCGTGAACGATGTAATCGCCAGGAGTAAGTGACAGTGGGTCAATTTGCCTTTTGCGCTTAGTTGGTAATTTGTTTTGACTTGAAATTGCGCTTGGTAATCCAGTTATCTCTGATTCAGTGAGCAAAAATAACTCAGGCATTTCAAAGCCAGAAGTAAGTTGTCCACTTGTAACCCAAACTTTTCCCGATGAAATCGTGTTCGATAACTTAAATCCGCGTTCAGTTAGAGATTCAGCATATCTTTGAGCTGAACCTGCACCTGCTGCCACAACTACAACTGCTGCACCAGCATCAATTGCTGAACTTAGATCATTTGCAACTTTGTCTAAATCTGATTTGTACCCAGATACTTCATTTGTTGTAATTGCAATTATTCTTGAATTGGAAACTTCGGCATCTCTTGTTAACGCAGTAACTGAGCTCCAATTAACTTGATGTTGTAATGCAATTGCGTGTAGTTCACCTAATGACCGAAAGGAAGAAGCATCTAAATTTAACGGGGAAGATCCGCCACTTGCTGCAACTGACCAGGCTGCCTGCAGAAACTCTGCTGATGTTTCAATTAAGTCTTCAGCCCGAGATCTGATCCGCTCTGGTTCTAAAAGCACTACGCTTGAATTTTTTGGCAAAAGTTCTACCAATACGCTTAACTCATCTACTAGCAATGGGACTAGGGATTCAATTCCGTCAATCAACCGGCCATCAGCAACTGCGGTTAGGGATTCTGCAAAAAGAGGCTGGGTTAATGCTAACTGGGCTGCTCGTTCCTTAACTTCTTCAGTGAGTAATATTTCCCTACATCCTGGGGCAATGATTTTTTCAACTTTTTCATTAATGCTGCGTTGATCAGCAACATTAAACTTTCTTAGCTGATCTATGGTCTCATCCCAAAATTCAATTCGAATAGGATGATTATCTAATGGCGAAAAGACATCAACTATGCCGCCTCTAATCGCAATTTGTCCGCGACGTTCAACTAAATCAACACGCTCATAACCTAATCGAACTAAACTTTTAGACAAGTCTTCTATGGCGATGTTGTCGCCCACTTGAAGTGATAATGGAGCTTGCTCACCTACGTTACTTGGGAATGGTTGCAACATTGATCTCAGCGGAACACATATGACATCTAATTTTTGGCCTGACCTAATTTCATGAATGAGCGCAATTCTTTTTCCAACAACTTCTCTGCTAGGACTTAACTTTTCGTGGGGTAATGTTTCCCAAGCTGGAAAAACCCGAACCGTCAAATCTGAATCAAGATCAGATATTGCAGCTGCTAGGTCTTCACTTTCCCGACTAGTTGATGTTACCGCGATAATAGTTTGTGAATTTGAAGCTGCATTTGCAATCACAAATGGGTGCAAGGCCTTTGCGGCGTTAACTATCTGGTCATTTTGAAAGCCATTATTTGATAGCTCAATCAATCCTGGTGATTTAGAACTGTATTTAAGCAAGCCAGCTAGTGACACGTTAGATCACAACTCAATTTGGTTCAATAAGTCAGCCATTTTTGGCGTAGCGAGGTAAATTGCCGCTAATTTAACTTGAGCTTTATTGTACTTTAATTCACTTCCATCAAAATGCTTTACAACTAATCCAGCCGCTTTAGCGATAGCAAATGGAGCTGCCGCATCCCATTCACTTAGTCCTCCATCATGAATATAAAGCTGTGCTTCTCCAGTTATAAGAGCTGCCGTTTTAGCACCGGCTGAACCAACTTCTAGCAACTCTAATGATTGGGCTAACTTTTCTTTTCGAAGTAACTCACTGATCTGACTTTGTATTTCAGTTAGCCGCTTTGGTGGACGTGTCCTACTTACTACTATCTTTGCCGAATCTAAGGGCCACTTCGGTAATACTGGCGGAACATCGGTAGAAAACAATTGTCCTGTTGCTGGCAAATATATTGCTGCATCAGTTATGTCATCAGCGCTTCGCTGCCACAGTGCAATGTGCACCGCCCAATCCCATCTTCCCTCGCCATATTCCCAAGTGCCATCTAACGGATCAATAATCCAAACACGGTCTGCATTTAACCTTGCAAGATCATCAACCGCTTCTTCACTCAGGATTGCATCATCAGGTCGATTCTCAGATATCAAACCGGAGATTAGTGTTTGTGCTTGAGCATCTCCTGTATCGCGCAAGTCATCTAAATCGCCGGAAAAATTCGCTCTTAAACTCATAAGCAAATCACCAGCTGATTTTGCAATATTTTTAGCTAGCTCAGCATCAGTCAGCATTTATTAATCTTCCCCCCGATGAAACTCATTTTGGGTCTGAGCCAATCCGTTTACTATTAAACTTTCAATCAGTTGGTGAGCGCGATTAAAAGTTTTACTTAATTCTACTTTTTCTACTGATGAAAAATTTTGCAACACATAATCGGCTGGATCCTGGTTTGCCTGCGGTCGTCCAATACCCATTCTGACTCGATAGAAATCGCCAGAATTAATTGAGGAACGAATGCTCTTCAAGCCATTATGTCCATTATCGCCACCACCAAATTTCACCCTTAAACTCAATGCTGGAATATCTAACTCATCATGAAGCACTATTAACGTCTCTAAACTTAAGTTGTAATAATTTAGCAACGCAGCAACAGCTCCTCCCGATTCATTCATATATGAATGTGGGACTGCCAATACAACTCGATGCTCAGCAATTCGTGTTTCGCAAACATCTGCGAGAACTCTTTTATGTTTGCTTGACTTTTCACTCAAAGCGTTTGCAATCGAAGCTACTGCACTTGCACCAATATTATGTCTAGTTCCTGAATATTTTGATCCAGGATTTCCTAATCCAACTATCAGCCAAGTTTTTTTTAAGTTCACGTGAAATTATGAACGAGCAGCAACTTCAGCAGGAGTTAACAAAACTAAATCCACATGCTTTACCGAGTTGTGAATATAATCTTTTTGTATATCCCTTGCTGCAGTTGAGACGCTCTTGCCAGCGATATCTAACTCAATAATATTTTTTGGATTACGTAAAGCTAAACCTAAGTCATGCGCATCGACTGAATAGTGAGCTGCTGCCCCACCCTGACCATAAACAACTACCGGTACCTGTCCAGCGCTTCGCAATCGACGTGATGCACCTTTACCGAATTCTTTTCGCTCATTGGCGGTTAACTTAACTACTGACATTTCAACTCCTGAATATTGATTTTGGCTTCAGGAGGCAACTAAAACGCCACGTCGATGACGGTTTGCACCCTCGCCGAAGCTGGATGAAGAATAGCGAACAACCAAATTTGTCTGGACTTGGGCTAGTGATTCTTAAACAGCATCGGTTGATCTTCCACTAATCGAGTAACCGAACCCTCAGAAAACACTTCTCTAACTGCCTCAGCCAGAAGTGGTGCTATTGAAAGCACTGTTAGTTTGTCAAAACGCTTTTCTGGAATTATTGGAAGTGTGTCAGTGACAATAACGTCACTAATTGGCGCATTTGCAAGACGTTCAGCAGCTGGCGAACTCAAAATTCCATGAGTTGCAGCAACCATAACGCTGGCAGCACCATTTTCCATTAAAGTTTCAGCAGCAGTTGCAATAGTTCCACCGGTATCAATCATGTCATCAACTACAACACAAATGCGATCTTTAACATCTCCAACAACTTCAAACATCTTGACTTGATTTGGCACATTTGGATCTCTTCGCTTATGAATGATTGCTAACGGACTGCCCAAGACATCAGTCCAGCGCTCTGCGACGCGTACACGACCTGCATCAGGCGAAACAACCGTAATCTTTTTTGGATCAGCTTTGGAACGAACATGTGAAGCTAATAAATTCAATGCAAACAAATGGTCAACGGGACCGTCAAAAAATCCTTGAATCTGCGATGTATGTAGATCAACAACTATTAATCTATCTGCACCAGCTGTTTGATATAGATCTGCTAGCAGACGAGCGGTAATTGGTTCTCTGCCCCGATGCTTTTTATCCTGCCGCGCATATCCATAAAATGGCATAATCACACTAATTCGCTTCGCTGATGCGCGACGAAGCGCATCAATCATAATTAAATGCTCCATAATCCATTTGTTAATGGGTTCAGTGTGTGCTTGCATTACAAACGCATCAGCACCGCGCACTGACTCTTCAAACCGAACAAAGATCTCACCATTAGCAAAGTCATATGCGGTTGTTGGTACGAGCTCTTCGCCAAGTTCATTGGCAACCCGTTGAGCCAACTCTGGATGTGATCTTCCAGCAAACAACATTAATTTCTTATTGTTGTTATGCGTTAGCGTCATGCTTCCTCCGAGTTGTTTGTTGGTGGGAAGATATCTGATTGCGAATGCTTTTCGGCTGCAGCGGCACTCTTACTTCCAGCACGTTTTTTTAACACCCAACCAAAAATGTTTCGTTGCCGAGAGCGACCAATAGCCATTGCGCCTGGGGGAACGTTCTCAGTAATTACTGAACCTGCTGCCGTATATGCACCATCGCCTATCTCAACTGGTGCTACCAGCATATTGTCTGAGCCAATCCGAACGTGATCACCAACAATTGTGTTGTGTTTCTGTTCGCCGTCATAATTTACAAAAACTGTTGACGCACCAATATTTGATTCTTCACCAATTTGGGCATCACCAACATATGTTAAATGCAGCACTTTGCTACCTCGACCAATTCTACTTTTCTTTACCTCAACAAATGCACCAACTTTAGAATGTTCAGCAAGTGACGTTTCTGCCCTTAAATAACTAAATGGACCAACTGATGCTTGCGCTGCAATTGTTGAACCAATACACCTACTGCTAATTACTTTTGCTCCGGCACCAACTTTGCAATTTCGCAAAACCGTATCTGGGCCAATAACTGCTCCAGATTCAACACTAGTAGTGCCTTCGAGGTATACATTTGGATAAAGCACAACGTCTGCAGCCAGATTTACCTGTACATCAATCCAGGTGGAACTTGGATCTAGCATTGTGACGCCTTGATGTAGCCAATATTGCGCAATGCGATCAGAAAGCAATCCATTTGCTTGGGCTAATTGCTCTTTGTCATTAACACCCATTACATCATCTGCATCAACTAATGAAGCAAGAACTTTGCCGCCACTATCTGCAATAGCCTTTACAACATCAGTTAGATATTTTTCAGTAGACGCATTGTTTGTGGACAGATTTGAGAGATGATTAACTAAGTGTTGATGCTTGATTGCATAAATACCGGAATTAATCTCCAAGATATCTCGCTGCTGAGAACTTGCATCTTTTTCTTCCACTATTTGAATTACTAAATCGCCACTGCGAATTATTCGACCATATCCTGTTGGATTGTCCTCGATTGCGGTAACTACAACTGCATCACGATCTAAATTGTGTAGTGGCTGCAAAGTTTCGGGACGAATAAGCGGAATATCCCCAGCGAGCACAATTACATTGTCCTGGTCTTTCAGCGCTACCCCAGTTGCAGCTAATGCAGTAAGTCCCACCGATGTGGCATCACCAGTGCCATTTTGCTTCTCTTGAACGGCAGTAATTACATTTGGATGCGATGTTGCTAAATACTCCATTACGGCTGCACGTTGATGCCCTACCACAACAACAGTGTGATCTGCATTTAGTGATGAAGCTGCATTGAGAACGTGACTAATGATTGATAAACCGGCAATTGGGTGCAGCACTTTCGCCAGATTAGATTGCATTCGCGTGCCGGCTCCGGCTGCTAGCACTATTACAACTGTTGCCACTAAGCCCCAATCACTCTGGCTTGCTGGGTAGAACTCTAGTGCGCTCCGGGAGAAGGACTCGAACCTTCACAGCAGGATCCAAAGACCTGAGTGCTGCCATTACACTATCCCGGAATTGGTTAGTTCATTCTGAACCAAACCCAAGGGGTAAGGTTAGCCAACCGCTCCAATCAACCCGTGCCCCGTAGTTGCACTACCTTCGGAGATGATGGCAACCACCGAATCTGACCCAATCAATCACAGCAAAATTGGGGCAAAATCACGAATGACAGCGGCTTCGCGCCGCGAACAACTCATTGGTATCGCTCGAAAATTATTTGCGGAAAAAGGGTATGAAGCAGTTTCAGTGGAAGAAATAGCGCTCAGCGCTGGTGTCACAAAACCCGTCATATATGAACATTTCGGTGGTAAAGATGGCGTATATGCGGTGATTGTTGATCGAGAGTTAAATCGATTAATCAATTTAGTATCTGCCGCATTTGACGGTGGTGGTGCTCGAAAAGTTGTACAACACGCAGCTGAAGCATTTTTTCAATATATTGAAGAATCAGAAGATGGGTTTCGGATTTTAGTTCGTGACGCACCTAGAACAATTGATGAATCTCGGTTCGCTGGATTGATTAGAGATTTTGCAGCACAGGCAGAAACACTTTTAGCGGTTGAGTTAACTAAGAATGGATTTGATAAAGGCACAGCGCCGTTATATGCGCATGCCTTAGTGGGAATGGTTTCACTAACTGGGCAGTGGTGGTTAGATGCACCAAAGCGACCAAAGAGAGAGTTAGTTGTTGCGCATCTAGTGAATCTTGCTTGGAATGGGTTACGAAACTTAGAACCTAAACCTAAGTACTGAGATGGATGAGGTTGATCAAATCGTCGCCGCCTGGCAACGGGAACGGCCAGACCTAGATTTATCTGCACTGCAAGTTTTATCTCGGGTTTCAAGACTTGCACATCACTTAGATTCAGTGAAAAAGCTTGCCTTTTCAAAAGCCAAACTTGAACCTTGGGAGTTTGATGTTTTGGCATCATTGCGTCGCTCAGGTAAACCTTATTCTTTACCACCAAGACAGTTAATCAAAGAAAATCTAGTTACATCAGGCACAATGACAAACCGAATTGACCAACTAGAAAAACGTGGCTTGGTATCTCGTAAACCTGATGTTAAAGATGGTAGGAGCATCATCGTGTCAATTACTGAAGAAGGTAAATCTTTAGTTGATACTGCCTTTCAGGAATTGCTCAAGATCGAAGCAGATTTGTTAGATGATTTATCAACGTCTCAACGAACTGAACTTGCAAGAATACTTAGAGCATTGACAAAACAATTTAATGATTAGCCTCTTTCAATAGAGACAATCTCTGCTCCAGATGCTGGAGCTCGACTTATCAATACTCGGCTAGCAACATTTTGGCCAGAAATGCGAGCTGCAACATCAAGTGCGTGTTCATAATCTTTTACTAGCGCAACGCAGGTTGGTCCAGATCCAGCAACCAACGCGGCTAGCGCACCATCATCCATTGCGGCATCAATTACTCGTTGAAGTTTAGGTGCAATTGCAAGTGCTGCTGGTTGTAGATCATTGGTTAACTGAGTTGCTAATTGATTTGCTGAACCAGATAGTAGAGCCTGCAGTAACTCCTGTTTTGGTTGCATTTGCATTGGTTCTTTAACAGCACCTTCATCACGTAGTTGATCTAATTTCTGATATACCCGCGGCGTTGACAAGCCATTTGATGCACTCATAATTACCCACCAATATTCACCTCTGGACATCACTGGAACTACAACTTCACCTCTAGATGTGCCAAGAGCAGTTCCGCCCAAAAATGAAAACCCGATGTCAGAACCAAGTTGTGCAGCCAATAGTTGCAAGTTACCGCCATAACCATAGAGTTCCGCAGCAGCAACAAGTGCTGCTGCAGCATCTGCAGAACCTCCTGCCAGCCCTGCTGCAACTGGAATTCTTTTTGTAATCTCAATTGATAAGTCACAACTAACGCCGACTTGGTCAGCAACTAATCTTGCAGCACGGACTGCAAGATTTGTATCATCGCTTGGCACTCCACTATTAAACTCACCAAGACTGATGCACTGTATCCCCATCCCATCAGCGCGTTCAGTAAGTGAAACTTCATCCTTAAGATCTAATGCTTGATACACCGTAACTAAATCGTGATATCCATCAGCACGTAATCCACCAACGCTAAGTTGTAGATTTATCTTTGCTGGTGCAGATGCTGTTACTTTCACTTAACTATCTTAATTCAGCTCTTCGGCTAATCTAACAAACTGCTCTATCTGAAGCATTTCACCACGAATCGTCGGATTAATCCCTGCGCGAGTTATTGCCATCTCCGCGGCTGATGCACTGCCTGCAATTGCACCGAGGGCACTGCGTAGCATTTTTCGACGTTGATTGAATGCTGAATCAATTACTTTGAATACTTTTTCCCGACTTATTGCAGTGCTGGGAGGTTCTCTTCTGGTTCCAAACACCAATCCGGAGTCAACATTTGGTACCGGAATAAACACTGGTCTTGGAATATCTGCTCCTCTAGTGACTCGCATAAACCACTGCAATTTTACACTCGGTGCGCCATAAGCAGCATCACCAGGTTTTGCGGCTAATCGATCTGCAACTTCAGCTTGCACCATAACAAGAAATTTAGAAATTGATGGGAACCTAGTCAAAACAGTAATAAGCACGGGTACCGAAATGTTGTACGGCAAGTTTGCAACTAATGCAGTTGGAGATAATGGTAGATGCTCTTGAGTTAACTCAAGAGCATCTTTATGCAGAACAAGTATTCGTTGTTGATACTCTGAAGCGAATTGGGAAACTGTCGCTGGAAGTTGCCTTGTGAATCGCTCATCAATGTCAACCGCAATAACTTTTTGCACTTCAGGCAATAGGCCTAAAGTCAATGAACCTAAGCCTGGACCGACCTCAAGAACTACGTCAGATTGATTGAGTTGAGCTGACTTTACGATTTTACGTACAATATTTGCATCATGAAGGAAATTTTGGCCTAATTTTTTGGTGGGCCTGATGTCAAGTTGTTTTAGTAAGTTATTAATTTCGACTGGACCTAACAGCATTTAAGCCGCCAAATTAAATGCCTGATGTGTATTAACCATAACTGCTTCGCACAAATCAGACAAATCTTCACCTCGATATTGCGCCATAAAGCGCATCGTAAGGGGAATTAGGTATGAAGCATTCGGCAAACCTCGATATGGATCTGGGGTTAGAAATGGTGCATCCGTTTCAACAAGTAACTGATCTATCGGAACAACTTTTAATGCATCACGTAGGTTTGCGGCATTTTTAAACGTTACCGTGCCCGCAAATGAAAGATAAAATCCTCGATCTAAACAAGCTTTCGCAAATTCAGCATCTCCAGAAAAGCAATGCATCATCACCCGGCGTGGCGCGCCTTCGCTATCGAGTACTTTCAATACTGCATCGTGAGAATCACGATCATGAATCATCAAAGTCTTATCTAGTTCTTTTGCCAGATTTATGTGAAATCTAAACGACTCTTCCTGAATCGCTAAATCCTTCGACTCAGTGGTTCGAAAAAAATCTAATCCAGTTTCACCTACTGCTACACAATTACTATCACTAGCTAATACTGCAATCTCATCCAAAGCAGCTTGATAGTTATTTACTCCATCCACTCTGGCAATTCGTGGTGCTTCGTTTGGGTGCAAGGCAACTGCAGCAAAAACATTTGGGTATCTATTCGCAAAGTCTATGGCAAATCTAGCCCCAGGTATCTCGCATCCAACGTTAACTATCTTGGTTACATTTACTTTCGCAGCTTGCTGAATTAGATCTTCTATCTCAGTTGCATTGTTATCTAAATCCCAAGCATTGTGAGATTTACCCGTGCCCATATCAATATGTACATGAGAATCTGCAACTGGCGACGGCAGTGGTTCAGGTAACGGAGGTAAAGACACTTATGCGTCCTCAGCAAGTCTTGGAAACAGTGCATCCTTTTTAACGGTAATTGCACCTACTGGCAGCTGACCCCAAACGCCCGCTGTATTTATTCGCTGATCATTTATCGAACCTAACTGATCAGCACCCAACATCTGCCAAAGCAAAGATGTTGATTTTGGCATAACCGGATGATGTAGAACTGCGATAGCGCGTAGAGATTCAGCTATCACATAAAGGACCGTATCAAGCCGCTCTTTATTGGATGGTTCTTTTGCTAAAACCCACGGGGCTTGTTCTGTAACATACAGATTTACTGCATCAACGATTTCTTTTGTATAAGTTATCGCTGTCGCAATCTCATAACTATCTATTGCCTGATCTGCATTTAATGAGTTTTCCCGCACTAAATCAATGATCTTTTGGTCAGCTGAGAGATATTTACCTGGTTTTGGAACTTTTGTTTCGCAGTATTTTTCTAACATAGCAGTTAAACGTGAAGCTAGATTTCCAAGTCCATTTGCGAGTTCAGATGTATACCTTGCAGAAATATCTTCCCAAGAAAAAGAGCCATCTTGTCCGAAACTTATTGCTCTTAAAAAGTAATATCTAAATGCATCTGAACCAAAATAATCAACTATTTGCGATGGAGCAATTCCAGTTAACTTTGATTTACTCATTTTCTCGCCACCAACAAGCAGCCAACCGTGCGCATAAACTGTCCTTGGTAGTGGCAAACCTGCAGCAAGAAGCATTGCTGGCCAATAAACAGCGTGAAAGCGCAAGATATCTTTTCCAACTAGATGAACTGCTGGCCAGAATCGCTCAAATGTCTCTTTCTGTGAACCATCTGCAAAACCAGCATAGTTAATTGCAGTTGCATAATTAAGTAATGCGTCAAACCACACGTAAATTACTTGATCTTTATCCCAAGGAACTTCAATTCCCCAGCTAACGGATGACCGCGACATAGAAATGTCCTGCAATCCTTGATTCAAAAATGACATTACTTCGTTATAGGCAGATTCAGGTTGAATTCGGTCAGGATTCTTTTGGTAATGCTCAATTAAAGATTGTTGGAATTTAGACAGTTGAAAAAAGTAATTGTTCTCCTGCAAAATTTCTACCGGTTTAGAATGTACAGGGCAACAATCTTTCCCTTGTTGCTCTCCAGTTCCAGGTATCAAATCCCCGAGTAACTTAAACTCTTCACAGCCTACGCAATATGGACCTTCATATTTACCCTGAATTACGTGTCCATTGTCTTTGAGTTTTTGCCAAAAAGCCTGTACGCCTAGTTTATGTCGCTGATCGGTTGTACGAATAAAGTCATCATTTGATGCGTTAATTGTTGCAAGAACCGGCAACCAGGAATCATTTACTAATTTGTCACACCATTCTTGTGGTTTGACATTATTAGATTGCGCTGCACGCTCAACTTTAGTGCCATGCTCATCAGTGCCAGTTAGAAACCAAACATCTTCACCTCTCATACGGTGCCATCGAGACAGTACGTCTGCCGCACAAGTTGTATATGCGTGCCCGATATGCGGCGCATCATTTACATAGTAAATGGGAGTGGTGATATAGAAAGAGTTAACCATTGCTAAATCCTATTCTCTATGGGATTTAGTCACGAGGTCGTACACCTCACGCTTAGACAAATTGAGCTCAGAAGCCACTGCAGCAACTGCAGATTTTCGATTTTCTTTTGCAAGCGGGTGTGCTAGCACTAATTGGATTACACGATCTTGGTCTGATTGAATTGTGAGATCTACTTTCGGACTATCACCGCATCCAGAAATAACTAAGGTAATCTCCCCTTTGACTTCACCGCTAGCCCATTTGCTTAATTCAGCGAGTGAGCCTCTAATTACCTGTTCATATGTTTTGCTTAACTCACGACAAATCGCACCTTTTCGCTCTGCGCCAAAGATATCTACTAGGTCGGCTAATGTTTCTGCTAATCGGTGTGGTGCTTCAAAAAAAACCATCGTTCGCTCTTCGTCTTTTAGCTCTGTTAGTTGATTTCTACGTTCACCAGACTTTCTAGATAAGAATCCCTCAAAGCAAAATCTAGCTGTTGGTAAACCACTAACTGCAAGTGCGGCAGTTACTGCCGATGGTCCAGGAATTACAGAGATTAAATGACCTGCTGAAATTGCTGAAACAACAATCCGATAACCCGGATCAGAAACTAGAGGCATACCGGCATCAGTTAATAGAACTACCTCTTCATTTCGCTTCAAAGCGGACAACAATTCAGGTATTCGATCTTGCTCTGCAAAGTCGTGATAAGCAACAACCTTTGCCCTAAATTCGATTCCAAGCTCTTTTGCAAAGCGAAAAAATTTTCTAGTATCTTCAGCAGCGATTAAATCAGCAGTAGATAAGGCGGCTAAGCCGTTTGGCGAAACATCTTTAGCATTGCCAATAGGCATTCCAAGCAAAATCAACTTTCCCATAGCTTTATTTGCTCCAACCCAGTATTTCCCATCCGAAGGTTACCAGCAGTCCTATTGCATCTACTTCGATGTAGTCAAACGAATCGTTTTAATTCTTACGGAAGATTGCCAAATATGCGGGATGGAAAGGATAGATTTTTGTGAGCCACGCTGGATAATGTGGCAAGTAACTTTCTCTTAATGTTTTATAGCCCTTTGCTTCAAACATGATTCGAATCTGTTTACCTGATGGACGAAAAATATGGGTTGGATCTGATTCATACAATTTGCCATACTCCCAGCGAGTAAGGGCATTGGCAATTGTTGGGAGATGGACAATAACAATAGTTCCTGATTTACTAACTTGCGCTAAAGACTCGACAGCTCCTTCAGGATTAACAAAATGCTCAATAACATTTATTGCCAGCACTAAATCAAACTTCTCGGTGGTTGATATTGGTATTTCAACATTACCTTGTTGAAAAACAAAATCGGGGTTACGTTTAGCGGCAATCTCGACGGCGTGATGCGAAATGTCTACTCCATAAAGTTTTTTAGCACCTCGGAAGTTTTCTAGAAGCCAACCATAACCACAACCGACATCCAAAATTAATGATTCAGACAAATCAATATTTCCATATTTACGATAAAAATGTACTAAAAGCTTGTCACGCAATAAATCAATCTTTGTTTGTGTTGGAGCACCCGTCTCATCTTGATTTCCATACAACTGAGCGAAATACTCAATTCCAGCCTCAGCTTTGCGCTGGTTATTCTGAATATTTTCCTCGTTTGGAATCAAGAGAACAACTCTAATTAACCAACAGCCGATTGTTGATTTGGTTGATCATCATCAAAATAAATTTCATTACCAATCTCAGTTTGTTCCTCAACTGAAACATTCTGTTGCTCAGATTGTTTGGCTGCTAAATCAACCATACTTTGCCCAACAGAACTGGAACCTTTTTCACCTACAACACGATTTGGTAAGACTGTTGGTGTTGCTTCCCATTCTTTTGCTTTGTCCGCTTGTTCTGCTCGAGAAATATTTGAGCTATTTGCAGAACTTGATGAGTCAACTTCCACCTGTCGCGACACAGCGCGCCAAGCCGCAACAAAAAAACCAAACAGCAAAATTGCTGGCAAAGCCATAAGAAACCATAAACCAGTAACGATTGAAATTGCAGAACCAAGAACAGTGATTGCGCTCAGTATTAATACTGTCCTTCGTCGACGTGCGGCAGCAACTTGGGCAGCAGTTCGTGCTCGATACGTAGGAACTTCGATTTGCGGAACCGATCCAAGCAGAGTCATTGACTTATTGAATTTATTTACACTGCCAAGTTCATCCCTGGTCAGATGCTTAAGCCACATTGGGACCAAAACGGCACCCCAGAGCACCACGATAGATAAGTAAAGTAGTCCTGATCCCACGGTGTCAAAGTATGGAATCAATTACGCAAAACAAATGTGAGGCTCGCCGCACCTAGTTGATTCTCGAAACTAATCCATTTTCAATTTCAGAACTATCAACAGCAAAAATTAGGTGGTCACGCCATCCCCCATCAATGTGTAAATATCGAGGTCTTAGACCTTCGGGACGCAATTGCAATTTCTCTACAACTCTCAAACTTGCTTTATTTTCGGGCCGAATAGCTATTTCTGCTCGGTGAAAGTGACGCTCAAAAATCAAATAATCAATGATTAACGCAACAGCTCGGGGTGTAATCCCCTTACCTGCATAACGTGAGTCAATCCAATAGCCAACTTGAAAGTTTCGAGCAGCTCCGTAAGTGAGATTTGCTGCAGTTATCAAACCAACGAGTCGTGCTCGGGTGCGCATTCCAAGAATCAACCCCGATCCTGAACTGTTGCTTCGTTTGGCAGCAATAAGCAAGGAAAAGAATGCCGAATTAGAAGTAGGGTCTAGATCTCTTGACTTTATTGCTTGAGGCGAAGACTGCACTTTTGGCAGCGTTGCATCCCACGGTTGCAACCATTCGCGATTCTTTTTCCTAATATCTATATATCGCGCTCGATCTCGAAAGCGTAAGGTCGATAACTCTAAATCACGATGTTTTAAAACGATAGAATTGGAAAACGACATCAAAGGCCCTGGACAAACTTTTTTAGCCAATCTTTAAATTCAACTCCAATATCCTCTCTTCGAGTTGCTAACTCAACTGTTGAAGTCAGGTATCCAAATATCTCACCCGTATCAAATCGTTCTCCCTGATAAACCAGACCATGCACTTTCGTATCGGATGAGTTCGAACTATCTCTGGCTAGAACTTGAATTGCATCAGTCAACTGAATTTCGCCGCCTTTACCAGGTTTTGTGTTAAGCAAGATTTCAAATATCGCTGGGTTTAGCACATATCTTCCCAGTACAGCTAAATCGCTTGGGGCATCGGTCAAGCTCGGTTTTTCAACTAAATCGGTTATCTCAACAATGCTACTTTCATTAGTTGACTTAACAGCCGCGACGCCATAACGCGAAATTTCTGATGGTGGAACTTTTTTTAGCAATAACACCGAGCCACCATATTGTTCCTGAATGGCAAACATTTTCTTCAGCACATTTTCATCACTTGGAATAATTTCATCACCTAGCAAAACAGCAAAATTCTCATCCCCAATATGTGATTGAGCACAAAGTACGGCATGCCCCAACCCAGCTGGTGTTCCTTGACGCGCATAGTGAATTCGAGCAAGTTGTGCAGGTCCTCTAACTGCTGCAAGTTTCTCTAAATCCCCTCGATCTTCCAGCATTCGCTCTAATTCACCGTTGTAATCAAAATGATCTTCAAGAGCTCTTTTTGCTCTTCCAGTCACAAACAACAGATCAGTAATTCCCGCAGCAACAGCTTCTTCAACAACATACTGAATAACAGGTCGATCAACAATTGGCAGCATTTCTTTTGGCGTGGCTTTAGTCACCGGCAAAAAACGTGTACCTAGACCTGCAACGGGCACCACGGCTTTTCTTAATGGCTTGGGTGTATTCATTGCTTGTCCTTTGTTGAGGTATACGCCGTATCCTGCCACGATAGCGTAATGACTCCTAATAAATCAGTGCTACGGGAGACCGCAAAGATTCGGCGCACTAAACGAACTTCAAGTCCACCAACGCCTGAACTAATCGAGTATCTGAAGATTAAGTATCCAAATCAAAGCAAGATTGGCTGTTACCTCAACAAAATGGGTGAGGTTTCTACCAAAGAACTTATCTCCGAATTAGCTTCCAGTTATCAACTTTATGGCCCTACAGTGCAAGGACAAACTTTGATCTGGAGAAAAATTGATAACTCTTTTCAGTTAGGCCCTTTTCAAATTCCCGAACCGACATCTGAAATCACAATTGAAGCATCCTCGCTTCAATGTTTTATTCTGCCAGCCCTTGCTGTTGATTTGAACGGAACTAGACTTGGATTTGGCGCAGGCTACTTTGATCGAAATCTTATGAATGTTCAAGCTGAAAAGATTGTCTTAGTTCATGAAGAGGACGTTCTCACATACATTCCACAAGAGCCACATGATGTTTCAATCGACTTGATTGCAACTGAATCTAGATTAATTAAAACCAATAATCAAACAGTTCATAACTAGCTAAGCAGCTAGCTAAAGTTAGAAATGCATATCTAACTCGAAAAGCTCTATTCAGTTGAGTGATTTCAAGAGCAAAACTACTAACTGTTGAAAGTGATCCAGCAAAACCAATAATCAAACTAGTTTTAAAATCGCCAGTTAACTCAGTGAATACAGGAATGCTAATCACAGCCAAATTATTGGCTAGTAAAGTTCCCCGTGGTAACTCACCATTTAATTTACTCAGCCAGAATCTAAATACTGCTCCAATCCCAGCGGCAATTGCAATAGTTAAAATCATTACGATTGAAGTTTCACTAATTTGACACCTAGCACAACTGAGAGCGGAGCTACGACAAAGGTAATTAAAATGGCGAACATAGCTTCGAGTGATGATAAACTCGGTGAGATAAGTGCAATTAATGCTGACATACTTGTAAATGAACCTAAAAATCCCGTTTGTAAGAATGCTTTAAACAAAGAAGTAGTTCTTAAAGTACTAACTACTCCTATCGCCATACTCCCTAAAACATTTACAATCATCAAGGACCAAAAATCATTTGCAATAAGAAGTCCGAATTGCCAGCGCAATAAGGCACCCATTGCCCCACCCAAGAAAACTAGCGGGATTGCCCCTTTAGCCACACTGTGCACGGGATTAGCCTAGATGTTAGATTTGTAGTCTATGCCTACCTACCAATACCAATGCACTACGTGCAATCACACATTTGAGGTAATTCAATCTTTCAATAACTCAACTGTCCCCAACTGCCCAGAATGCAAGGGTGAAACCAAAAAGATATTTGGTGGAATTGGTGTGCTGTTTAAAGGTCCTGGGTTCTATAAAACTGATTCCAGACCAAAACCAAAGGAATCTGGTTCTAGCGAATAGGCCTGTGCAGAACTAATTTATTCCAAATCAAATTCAGATTTAATCTGTCCTGATAACTATGAAATACCAAATCGCGATTAAGAATAAGGCGCTGCCAAAAATTATCCGTCACAATCGACGACTAGTAGCCGCTCTATGCGCTGGCCTTGCTACTCTTGTTTTCACTTCTACGCTAAATGGATCAGATACTCAAAATACAGAGTTTGCACTATCCATACCTGCCGGGAAATCAGCAATTGCCATCGAGATTTCTAGCAATCTAATGGGAAGTGCCATCGCTGTTGGAAAGCGCATAGATTTAATCTCAGTAGAAGAAGGTTACGCCAGCAAAATAGCGAGTTCTGCACAAATTCTTCGAATCGGCAATTCAAATTCTCGACTCGGTGGGAGCGTTACCGAAGTGCTAATTGCCATCTCACTTGCCGAAGCAACTAAAGTGGCGGCAGCAAATCAGGCTGGAAGTATCCAGATCTTGATTTCTGAATCAAACTAACCGAACAGGAGAATGATGTTCAAGGGTTATCGAGACTTTATATTGCGTGGGTCCGTTCTAGATCTAGCAGTTGGTGTTGTAATTGGTGCAGCATTTACTGCCGTTGTTTCGGCAATTTCAACCGGCATACTAACGCCGTTGGTGGCGAGAGTTGCTGGTGCGGAATCTGCAGATATTGCAATCTCAATTGGTGGTGGCCAAGCTATTGATTTAGGTATGGTAATTAATGCAGCGATGGCATTCTTAATTACCTCTACAGTGCTTTATTTCGTAGTAATTGTGCCAGTTAATCGAATTCGAACCTTAATTCGGCAAGATAATCTAAACACAACGGAAAATCTAGAACCAGCAGATGTAATCCTATTGCGCGAAATTCTAGAAGAATTACGAAAAACTAAGTGACTTGCCGTCTTAAGACTGACATTACTAATTAAGTTAGAGCAGACTAAACCCCTATGACTTTGCCAAAAGTAACACGTGATGTTTCACAAAAAAGCTATCTAGGCGCTAGTGCGATTTTCGCTTCATTAGGGCTTACCTCTGGTGGTTGGGGACCAGTGTTGCCGTGGTTAGCAGATAAACATAGTTTAGAAATTGGCACAGTTGGGATAACGTTATTTGTTTTAAATGCTGGTGCTCTTTCAGGAATATTGCTAACGCAATACCTAGTAAAGCATAAAACAATATTGTGGTTCATTCGCATAGGAATCATAACTTTTGCTTTTGGATTTACTGGAATAGTTTTAGGTCCACAATTTAGTTATGTATTGATTGCTGCATTCTTTGCTGGTTTTGGATTTGGCGTTTTAGATGTAGGTTTGATTCAAGCAATAACGCGCTCCGATAATCGCAGCAGTGTCAAAATCAATTTTGCCAATGCAGTATTTGGAATCGGCGCGATATTAGGTCCACTCTTGGTCGCAGTATTAACCGCGCAATACCTGCCTGGAATTATGATTTCGACGGTAATAATCGCAGCACTAGCACTACTGCTACTGAGCGGACTGAATTGGAAAATAGAAGTTCATAGCAAACAAGAGCAAGTTGTTCGAGATAAACCTATGCTTACTATTTTCGTAATTGGTATTGCATTTTATGTTGGTTTAGAAGTTTCAGCAGGTTCATGGTTACCAACGTTAATGCAAGAACGCACTGGTTCACTTGAAACTGGTGCGATAACGGGAGCACTTTTTTATCTAATGTTTACGATCGGACGAATAGTGGCAACGCCGCTTTCTCACAAATTATCTGCTGAAACTTTGCTACTTGGATCTGTAAGTCTGGCGTTTCCAGTTGTATTGATTGCAATATTTTTTGATGAAATTTCTCCCTTCGCAATAGCCGCTATGGGATTACTAATTGGTCCAGTTTTTGCAGCAGCATCGGACTGGATTGCGGTAAGAACACCTGGCGATCCACTAGCAACTACTTTGTTAATGCTGGCAGCTATGTCTGGTGCTTTAGTGCTACCACCTGCAGCTGGTTTCATATTGCAAAGTCAAGGTGCCTCCGTACTACCAATTATCCTCGCGCCCATACTTTTGGTCAGTTTGGCTTGCTTTAGCTACATGATTCGCCACTGGCGCAAAGTGATGTGATTTAATCAGCAGTTGTGTCAGCAAAATGGTGGGCAGTATTGCTCGGAATATCCCTAACTCTCGCCGGGTGCAGTTCTCCTTTTGGTACCTCTGCTGATACTGATTCAAGCGAAGAAATTGTTGAAGACCTTGGTCCAATTGAACCAAGTCCGCTATCTGGTCGGGAATTTGGATTGAATAAGCCGATTTTGGTTTTAAAAATCGATAACGTTAAACCCTCTCGGCCGCACGAAGGATTAGCTGCTGCAGATCAAATTTATGTAGAACGTATTGAAGGTGGCTACTCTCGATTAGTTGCAGTTTATGCAACTGAATTACCAGCAAGTGTAGGTCCGATTAGATCAGCTCGTCCAACAGATATATCAATACTACGTCAGTTTGGTGCCCCTGCTTTTGGCTATTCAGGTGCGCAATCAAAACTAATTCCTTTATTGGATAAAGAGCCATTCGTTGACATTTCAAATCGAGTAACTGGTGATGGTTGGTATCGAGCAGAAAGTCCTAGATTTGCACCACATGATTTGATGGTTAATCCAGCTAGATTATTGCAATTAGCAGAGGAAAAGCGCCCAGTTAGTCGAGCAACATTTGGCTTCACGTTTAGCCGAGAATTCCATCCAGATGCAGTTAAGACAAGCAGTATTCGTATTGAATTTCCAGCAAGCAGTACAGAATTTAAATGGGTGACCGGGCAAGGGTGGTTAGTTTATTTTGATGATGTATTAGCAACCGATGCACTAACAAAACAGGCGCTATCACCATCTACAGTTATTGTGCAGATTACCCAAACTAAGAATTCCGGTCTAACCGACTCATTTGGTAAGGATGTTCCTGATCAAGAGTTAACTGGCACAGGCAAGGCATTCTTGTTACGAAATGGTAAATCTCTAGAATTGACCTGGGAGCGTTACTCAGATAACCAATTCCCGACTTTCAAATACCAAGGTGAGAGTTTGAGCTTAAAGGCAGGTCAGATCTGGTTTGCATATGCCAGTGAATCTGAGGTCACATTAACTAAAGCACCAGTTTCCCCGTGACTGGACTCTAATGGCATTTCCTACCCTAACTTTTGCAATTTTTTTTAGTGTAGTTATCTTGCTCAGTTGGCTATTGATGCCGCTGCCAAAGTATTGGAAGCCCTTCATAATCACTGCATCCTTGATCTTTTATGGTTATGCAGACTACCGCTTTGTTGCCTTACTACTTTTTATGGTTGTGGCAAATCAATTTGCTGCAATTCGTATTTATCAAGTAAGGCATAATCATAAAAAGAAGACTTTAACTCTGGCTACAATTATTACAACAGATTTGTTAACACTAGGTGTTTTTAAGTATTTTAATTTCTTTATTGATTCATTCAATCAACTATTTGGTGGATTTGGTGGTGACTCAAACTTATTAGCACTTCGAATTATCTTGCCCATTGGAATCTCCTTCTATACCTTCCAGGCCATTTCGTATGTGATGGATGTTTATCGCGAGCGAATGCTGCCCGCAAAATTTATTGATTTTGCAGTGCTACTTACTTTCTTCCCGCACTTAGTTGCAGGACCAATAGTTAGACCATCTGAATTTATCCCGCAGCTCCAATCACCCCGTAGCCCCAGAGATATTCCACTATCTCCTGCATTGGTATTGATTGCTGCAGGATTAATAAAGAAAGTTGTTATTGCAGATCAGCTAGGTCGATTATCTGTAGATCAAGTTTTCGGTGCACCATCGGCCTACTCAAGTTGGGACATCTTGATTGCTATTTTGGCATTTGGTGTTCAAATCTATTGCGATTTCTCTGGATACACTGATATGGCTATTGGTATTGCGATGCTACTCGGATTTAGATTCCCACAGAATTTTGATAGACCATATCGCGCTGCCAGTTTGCAAGATTTCTGGCGTAGGTGGCATATGACGCTTTCTCGTTTTCTTCGAGATTACCTATATGTTGGATTGGGTGGTAATCAAAAAGGTGAGCGGCGAACGGCAATTAACTTGATTGCAACTATGACTATCGGTGGTTTTTGGCATGGTGCGAGCATCACTTTTATAGTTTGGGGCTTACTGCATGGCATTGGTTTAGCAGTAGAGCGCTATCTGCGCATGAATATTAAATTCCGTTTGCCAAATATGTTATCTATTGTGGCTACATTCGTTTTTGTGAATCTAGTTTGGGTATTCTTTAGATCTGAGACAATTACTGATTCGTTGAATATGTTTGTTGAATTGGCCACATCTTTTGGCGAACAGACACTAACCATTACTCCGCTATTGATTTTGCTAATTACTTTGGGGCTATTTGGTCAGTACTTGCCAGGTCGGCTTACTCAACGTAGTAACGATTTAATTGGTGCGATACCAGTTCCACTAGCAGCCATAGGCGTTGGTATTGCTATGGCATTAGTAATGCTACTAACATCCGGCAACGGCGTAAGCCCCTTCATCTACTTTCAATTCTGAATATGAACCCAAAACCAAACCGCGAAACTGTAGGTCACAGGTTGATTGTTCACTATCGTGGCGCATCAAGAAATGCTGCAAGTGTGATTCTCACCGTTTGGTTAGTGGGAATAGCAGGCTGGTTTGTAAATGCCTCAGCTATTCACACTTCTGCATTAGCTATTGAGCCAGGAATCACCAGGGATGTGTCATTACCCGTTACAGATTTTGTTCGATCGCTTTCAGAACGACTTGGTGTTGGATCAGTTCAAAAAGTAATTGATCGGATTCGTAATCGTGACCGCGATGGTATCTCTTTAGTTGCTGAAACAATCGCCACCACTGACGCAGAATCATCAGAGGTCTTAGTTCCAATTCCTGAAGTTGAACTACCACCCGTTATTAATCGTCCGGGTGATGGATTGCTTCTGCACTCTGTCCCAGTTTTAGATTTTAATAGTTATGCATCAGAAAAAGTTGGTCGCACTATTCGAGTGCTAGTAACGGGTGATTCACTCTCAACATTTGCTGGGCAAGAACTAGTTAAATTACTTTCTGAGAATGACAATTTTGTGGTTCGAATCGAATGGGCAAATGGGTCTGGACTAACCAAGCCAAATGTTCTGGATTGGGGTCAATACGCCAGAGACTTAACGGCACGTTTCCAGCCAGACATAGTCATTCTTATCCTAGGTGGAAATGACACGGTTAGTATGGTTAATGCAGGGGAATTAGTTGACCGAACCAAACCAGAGTGGGTAACTGAATATGCACGCCGAGTGCAATTAATAACTGATGAATTTATTGCTAATAAAGTAACAAATGTCATTTGGTCTGGACCGCCACCAGTTGCTAATAAGAATCGTAATCTGAGCTATACCCAAATCCACCAAAGTTTGCTGCTTGTTAACGAGCAGAGCCCAACTTTCAGATATTTAGACAACTTCACTCAAATCGACCCCAAGTTAAGTGCGAATGTGACTGGTGAGCGCGTTTCACTTAGGCAAGCGGATGGAATTCACTGGACGCGTGAGGCATCAAAGTTAATTGCAGATGAACTTGTCCAGATGCTGCTTCCACTAAGGCCTTAGCCCTATTTCCAGCCAAAGCTAATTGAGGTATTCTCTCACCCCGTTGCTAATAAGGAGTAACTATGGCAGCCAATAAGGGACGACTTCGTTTAGTTAGTTATGTGCAAGACAGCCTTGGCCTTAATCACACCCCTAAGGACATTATTCAAAATGAGAACCTAGATGTCGCAGCAGCGGAGCAAATTAGTTCTTTACGCGCGCAAATAAACGAGCTCAAAAAACGACGTGATTTGTATAGTCTTAGCGAAATTGAAATCGTGGCTCTCGCTGGTGAGCACACCTTGGCAATCATTAAAGCAACCAAAGAAGCGGAGCATAAAGCGTTAACTGAAATTGAGCGTCAATCAAATGAAGCTAAAAAAGAATCAGAGAAGATTCGAAAGCAATCTGAGACTCATCTCGAAGAAGCAAAGTCAGAGGCGGAAAAGTTAGTTGCAGAGGCGGAATTGCGCAAAATTAGGATTGTTCAAAAGTTAGAGCAACAACAGAATGAAACTGAACTGAAAATCAAGTCTCAACTTGACAATCTAGCCAAAGAGGTTGATCTAAAGAGGGCAGCGTCTGACCAAGAAGCGCGAAAGATAGTTGACGAGGCAATTTTCTTAGCTAATGACAAACTAAACAAAGTCAAGAAGAAAATTGCTAGTGAGTTAGCCCAAGAGAGAAACAAAATTGAACAGATTAGGAGAGAGGCTAAATCGGTTGCAGAATCTTTAGAGGCAGGGTATCTATCAATTCGAGATCAAATTGATACTGCTCGAACGACTTTGGGCCAATACACAAGTGGTTTAGAAGATTTGACTAATTTATTGAGTGAACAAGAGATTTCGAAAGAAGATTAAATCGGGTCATATTCAAATAGTTCAAATTCTAATTTTGAACGTTGTTGTACTTTCTTTTTGTGCTCATCAGACAACAGTTCTGATGCCTTTGGACGCAAGCCTGATCCACTCTTTTTTGTAATAGGAAGATAATCCCAAATTTTTATCCCAATTTGATTTTCTAATTTCTTTACATCGTTCTCAAAGTTTTCTATTTTGATATACACATCACACAATTTGTGACTTTCTTTAAAATAATAAGGTGTATTAGGTGCAGGTTCTAGCAATAATTCATCTACTACTTCGTTTAATGGTATTTGCTTTCGATGTTTTCCTTGACTTAACCAATAAGCTTGCGAAACTAGTTGTTCATACGGATGTCTGGTAATTGTTACTTTAAGTGAACTATCAAACTTTTGATTTCCAAAATTCGGTCTTATCTCATCAGGTGTAATGTGATTGTAATAAAGCCAATGACCCTTCATATTTATTAAATCTTTTAACAATCTACGTTTTGTTTTGAGATCATCTGAAACTATACCAGATTTTTTTAATCGATGTATTTGTTGCACAAGTGATACGTAAGTAGATTCAAGTTCGGGTTGACGTGACCAGTTAACTGGCAACTGTCCTTTTTGATTAATTCTGATTAATTCATCATCCAGCGAAATTGGAGTAACAATGTCTTTTGTTGAAGCGGAAATTGACAAGGCAATTTCAAAACTTGTTCCCGCCACTTTCTTCGGCTTTAGGAACAACATATTTTGTTTTGCTAGATAGAGCACTTGACCTTCCTTCTTAGGAAACTGTATCGGGGAGAATCTGGCGAACATTCATCTGGAGATGATTTCTCCAACCTCTAGGATGCTCCCCTTATCTGGTTGCTGCCCCCATAGCTCAGGGGATAGAGCATCGGTTTCCTAAACCGTGCGCGCAGGTTCGAATCCTGCTGGGGGCACCGCGCAGGGTTAGGGATTTGTTAAAGTTTTATTCACGGGGAGTCTGACTCTTAGTCACAGTATCTGCCAAAACTTGCGGAGTGTTTTTATCAAAATTGAAGTGCTAAATTCGATGAAACTTGATGCATCTGTTTTTGGCAATCACGAGCATGATCGCGATATCGTGCATCTTCAAAAGATGATTGGTGCCTCGAACTTTAAGTGGGTTGTCAGCAATTACAACACAATTAGCCCACTTAAGAGTGGTTCCAAATCAACAAAACCATTCACTTTGATTAAGCGAAATGGTGTAAATATTGGTATTGTCGGTATGAATACATCTCAAACTGTTGAGCAGGTGTTTCCAGGTAACCTCAGTTATACCGAGAGTAATCAAAAAAGAGATATTGTGATATCTGACAAGGTTACCGGTGTTGAGAAAGCGGCAAAGCAGGCACGAGCTGCCGGTGCTGATGTGGTGATTGCTCTAATTCATTGGGGCTGGAATCAGAACAGCAATGGCAAGGCAACTGGTGAGTTAATTGATTATGCCGCACAACTCAAAAGCGTAGATGCAATCTATGGTGGTCACAGCCATCAAACATTCGCTTCAGTGGTGGGCAATAAGCTAACAGCGCAGGCTCGTAACTCAGGACAAGAATATTTGCGCACCCAGATTTGCGTTGACACAGCTGCAAATAAAGTTATAGGCGCATCGGCAGAGCATGTCAAAAAAGCGGATGTTCCAACAACGCTGATTGATGCCACTACTGCTCAAATTGTAGCTGGGTATAAAACTCAGTTGAATGCAAAGTTGGATGTAAAAATAGGTGCTGTTTCCGCAGTATTTCCTCGTGGTGGCACTCCACCTGTGGAGCGACTCGTGGATATGTTTGATTTGCATATCCATATAGATGAAATTCCTACTTGGTTCAGATATTACACGATTGGGTAGACATTTTCTAGAATTTGATCCCAGATTCTGGAGTAAATGGCAATTGAAGAGTAGTTTTCTGTAACTGGTACTTTGAGAAATTGGAGAATAGCTTTGGGCAGAGCAAAGGTAACTACGGTGATGTTCAATAGCGAAAACCCTGAAGCGCTAGTTGATTTTTGGAGCACAGTATTGGGTGTTGAGGCGCATCCTCATAATGATTCAACTGAACACATTTGGTTGCTTCCGACACCTGGAGAGAGTTTCAAATTAGGTTTCCAGCGAGTGGCAAAAAAGGTCTTCTGACTCTCAGGAGATTCATATTGATGTTGCGGTAGATGACCTTAATGAAACCCAAGACTTGGTAGAGAATCTTGGCGGCAGTCACGCAAAAACCTCACGCACCAGTAGTGGATTTGAATGGCGGATTCTGAAGGATCCGCAAGGAAATTCATTTTGCATCTTCAAGGATTCGGATCACTAGTACAAACTAGTTAAAGCTTTCGGTGGACGATACTGGGATCGATCTGGTGAGACACCACTTGGTAACTACACCGCCGACTTACTTCGAGCAAAATACAAAACCAATTTCGCACTGATAAATGGTGGAGGGATCAGAGACACTCTGCCAGCAGTGACTTATGTCCCAGCAAACACAGCACTTAAGCGACCTGCTGCAGGAGTTGCGGGACCATTCGATGTCACACTCGGAGATGCCTACACAATTTTCCCATTTGGAAACTCCGTATCAATAGTAAACATTACTGGAGCTAATTTGTGGGCTGCCCTTGAAAATGGTGTTTCCAGTTGGCCTACTGATGGACGCTTTCCACAAGTATCGGGATTGAAATTTACCTTCAATTCGACTGCCTCCGCTGGCAGTAGAGTGACAGCAGTTACAACTTCCATTGGAACACCAATTGCTAAAGACAATACTGTTTATTCAGTAGTTACCGTTGATTTCTTAGTTTACGGTGGAGATGGATATACACAGTTTGATCCAACTAAACAACAAGTTCGCGATCTTTTAGTTGATGTTTTTGCTGAAGGTTTGCGAGCAGATTTGGCAGCTGGACGAGTGACACAGTTACCGGTTGCTGACGGAAGAATCACAGTAATTCGTTAACTCCCTAAGAGCACGGGTGTCACATACCGAGCGGGGTGTGGCCCTCGTGCTGGTTCAACTCACTATCTCTACGATTACTACACGGTAATATTGGCAACCGTAGCCGTCACTAGAAGGTCACTGGAGGAAATGCGAATGTCGCAAAGTCAGATCAACACCCCAGATAAGTCACTTGATTTACCAGTCATCCCCGCAAGTGAAGGCCCAGCTGCGCTGGATATCGGAAAATTACTAACCAGCACCAATCACATAACTTATGACAATGGTTTTGGCAACACTGCAACTACTAAATCAGCCATAACTTATCTAGATGGCGATGCCGGGATACTGCGATATCGCGGATATCCAATAGAGCAGTTAGCTGAAAAATCTTCTTTTCTAGAAGTTTCCTACTTACTTATCTATGGTGAGCTACCAACTAAATCTCAGTTGGAATACTTTACCGACAATATTCGAATGCATACAATGTTGCATGAAGATTTAAAAGGATTCTTTTCTGGCTTTCCCCGAGATGCCCATCCAATGCCCGTACTTGCATCAGCAGTTAATGCTCTCTCTACTTTCTATCAAGATTCACTAGACCCGTTTGATAAACAACAAGTAGAAATCTCAACTATTCGCTTGCTCGCTAAAGTGCCAACAATTGCAGCCTATTCACTTCGGAAGTCACTTGGCCAGCCATTCCCATATCCTGATAATCGACTTGACTATGTATCCAACTTCTTGCAGATGACATTTTCAGTTCCCGCTGAGGATTATCAAGTTAATCCAGTAGTAGCAAAGGCACTTGATCTATTATTTATTTTGCATGCAGATCATGAACAAAACTGTTCCACCTCAACTGTGCGAATGATTGGTTCATCTCACGCTAACTTGTTCGCATCTACCGCCGGTGGAATCTCCGCACTTTTTGGGCCGCTACATGGCGGTGCAAATCAAGCAGTCTTGGAAATGCTAGAAGAGATTCGTCAATCTGGAGAGTCAGTTGAAAGTTTTATTGCCAAAGTGAAATCTAAAGACTCAACCGCTCGGTTGATGGGCTTTGGTCATCGAGTTTATAAAAATTATGACCCAAGGGCAAAAATCATTAAAAATGCCGCAGACCAAGTCTTAACTGAACTTGGTGTTAAGGATCCACTTCTTGATATTGCACTTAAACTGGAAGAAGCAGCTCTTAAGGATGATTACTTTTTTGAGCGCAAGCTATATCCAAACGTAGACTTCTATACTGGAGTTATTTACAAAGCAATGGGATTCCCAACCAAGATGTTCACCGTACTTTTTGCGCTTGGTCGCCTACCAGGCTGGATTGCTCAATGGCGGGAGATGATTGAAGATCCAAGTACTCGAATTGGTCGTCCTCGGCAAATCTATATTGGTTCAACTGAGCGGGACTATCAAGAAATAAACAAGCGTTGAGATTCGCCTAGTGTGATTTTGATGACATCTGATTCAGTGGTTTTTCAAAATCATTTGGCGTAATCTGAAACTTAATCATCAGAAAATTTGGCTAACTAAATTGCTGCATTGTTATCTCGCAAAGTTTACCAAAGTTAATTGAACCCGCACAGGTGAGTGACATCCGTTAGGTGTTACTCGTTATTACTTCTGGCAATAAGAATCCAACTCGAGCACCACCTAGCGGTGATTGATCAATTATCACTGAACCTGAATGTGAATGGGCCATATCACTAACTATTGATAAACCTAATCCAGAACCAGGAAGTCCCCTAGATTCGGGGGCACGCCAGAATCTCTCCAATACTTGCGAGCGATATTCTGTTGGAATTCCAGGACCGGCATCATCAACTAACACCATGCCATCTCGAACGGTTACCTTAATTGCTGAGTCTTCGGGAGAAAACTTAATTGCATTACCAATTAGATTTGCAATTGCACGTTCAATTAGAGCTGCTCTTCCCTGGACATAACTTGGTTGTGATTCTAAACTTATCAGTCTTCCAGATCGTCGGGAAAATCGCTTAACAACACTATTCGCAAGTTCGGCTAACTCAACATTTGACTCTTGAGAAACTTCATGAAGTGCTGGAACAGGACTTGCAAGAGCAACTAGTTCTTCAACTAATTGGCTTAGCTCAACTAGCTCTTCCTGCATCGATCTAAACATCTCAAGTCTTTGTTCTGCTGTTATCGCTCTTCCAGAATTTTCTGCCATGTGCATTAAATCTAGATTTGCACGCATTGAGGTTAATGGGGTGCGCAATTCGTGTGCAGCATCATCAACCAATCGTTGCTGCTGCTCTCGACTTCGAGCAAGCGCAGTAACCAGATATTGCAGCGAAACAGATAATCGCCCTATTTCATCTGTTCTGCCCTTTGTAGCTTCCGCCAAAGCTGCGTCATCAAGTCGTTGAGTTTTGGCAATTTGCTCAGCAGCTGCCGTTAGCTTTAACACGGGTCGAAGCGCTGCTCCTACTACTACACTGGCAATTAAAGCAGTAATAAACGAGGCCAGAATTGCAAGAACAGCAATACCTGCAGTCAAAGTATTAATACTCTCCTGTAAATCATTAATCGGACGCATAACTCTAATTACTGCACCATCAGTTAGAGGAATAGCCGCTACTCGCAGCGTAATTCCACTATCTGTTGTAACTGTTTCAAATAGTGGCTGTGCACTTTTTCCCAGAAGTTGATCTAATACAGCATTTCCTGGTGGCACTTGGGCTGTAATTGAACCTCGAGGCTCAACTGTTCCTTCAACAAAATAAACATCAAATAAGATATCTAGTGATGATTTTGTTAATTGAGTTCGAGTTGAAAGTTCCAAAACAGTAGCAAGTTCATTTTCCACATCAAAGTCAAGAGCAGACGTAAGCTCGGCATCAATTTGATCATACATCGTTCGAGCTGAAAGTAAACCACCCAAAAGTGAAACAGATAAAACTGCAACTGCAGTTACCGCACTTGCTATTAATGCAAGCCTACGACGCAGTGACACTTAACTATTCCTCAAGACGCAGTACGTAGCCGACGCCGCGAACGGTCTGAACCAATCTTGGCTCGCCACCTTCTTCTAATTTTTTACGTAAATACCCAATATAAACATCTAGGCCATTACTTAATGTTGGACTTGCCCAGCCCCAAACTTTCTCTAACAACATATCTCTTGGTACAACTTTTCCGGAATTCTTAGCTAGCACTTCTAGTAAAGAGAACTCGGTTCTGGTTAAATTGCAATGCCGACTATTTCTAGTTGCCCGATATGCACCACAGTCAACAATCAAATCCTCTATCTGATAAACCTCACCTGTTGGCACAATTCCTGTTGTGGTGGCGTCAATTTGTATTCGTCGAAGTAGCGCACGAACTCGCGCTAATAATTCAGGTAACGCAAATGGTTTTGGTAAGTAGTCATCTGCGCCAGCGTCAAGCCCTGCTACTCGATCTGAAATTTGAGTTCGTGCTGTTAGAGCCAAAATCGGTAAATCATCACCCTTTGCCCGAACCTGTCGCACAACTTCTAGTCCATCTAGATCTGGTAAACCTAAGTCCAATATAACTAAATCAGGCCGAGCACCTTTTTCGCCGTTTATATGTTGAAGCGCTTCACGAGCAGTAGCAACAGCTTCACATTCCAAGCCGTCAAACTTAATTGCACGCATCACCGCATCGCGGATTGCTCTGTCGTCATCTACGACTAATACGGCCATGGTCTGATTCTGCCCTGTTTTATTGAATTTTGGTTAACTATCCACTCTAGTTTAAGAAAAACCCCATTTAAAGTGCTTTAAGAGCGCTCACTACTGCAGTTAGGGATGCCTTAGCGTCACCAAACAGCAGGGTAGTTTTTGGATCATATAGCAACTCATTTTCAATTCCAGCAAAACCAGGTCGCATTGAACGCTTGAGGAAAATGACATTTGCTGCACTCGCTACTTCCAAGATAGGCATTCCATAAATAGGTGCTCCTGGGCTGGTTTTTGCTGCAGGATTCACCACATCATTAGCGCCAATCACAAGTGCCACATCAGTTTGGGCAAAAGTTGGATTGACTTCTTCCATTTCAGCCAACTGCTCATATGGCACGTTTGCTTCTGCAAGCAACACATTCATATGTCCAGGCATTCGGCCAGCAACTGGATGTATGCCATAAGCAACATCAATTCCCTTAGCTGTCAATAAATCTGCCAATTCACGAACTGTGTGCTGGGCCTGAGCGACCGCTAAACCAAATCCCGGCACAAAAACCACACGTTGGGCATAGTTCAATAAAATTGCTACATCTTCTGCCGTGCCTGATTTAACAGGCCTAGCCACTCCGTCAGATGCGGCGTCTATTGGTTTAGCAGTAAATGCGCCAAACAAAATGCCAAAGATTGATCTTCCCATTGCTGCTGCCATTAATCGAGTCAAGATCGTGCCAGATGCGCCAACTAAAGTGCCAGCCACAATAAGCAAAGTTGCCTCTAGAACATAACCGCTTGCTGCCACTGTTAAACCTGTGAATGCATTTAGCAGTGAAATCACAATTGGTACATCTGCACCCCCAACCGGTAGTACAAACAAAACACCAAAAAGCAAGGACAGCAAACCAAGAATTAATAGTGGCATAGTGCCACCACTAACAACTACCCAAATTGAAACACCAACAATGCTTGCCAAAGTTGCAGCAATTACAAATCTACCGCCAGGAAAAATTACTGGTCTAGTAGTCATTAACTCTTGCAGTTTTAGAAATGTGACAATTGAACCTGAAAATGAAACTGAACCAACTACCACTGTAAAGATTGTTGCAATTAACACCGCAATAGAAGCTGTAGCACCTAACTTTAAATATTCAACAATTGCAACTAATGCTGCAGCACCTCCGCCAACACCGTTAAATAAAGCTACAAGTTGAGGCATCTGGGTCATCTGAACTCTGCGAGCGGCAGGAACGCCAATCAAAGTGCCAACTGCAATTGCTGCCAGAATAGGTCCAAGATTGTTAAGTGGTAAACTATCTGGCGTATCGGCATAAAAAAACACAATTACAGTTGCCAGCAGCGCACCACCTGCACCAATTAGATTTCCACGCCTTGCTGTTCGAGGTGAAGAAAGTCCTTTCAAAGCCAAAATAAATGCAACTGCAGCAAGCAGGTCAAGCAGGTCATATAAATCTCTACTCATTTTTTCTTGCCTTTAAACATTTCCAGCATTCGATCAGTTACCACAAAGCCGCCAACCATATTTATAGTTGCGAGCACTATTGCAACCAGTGACAACACCAGTTCTAAGGTGGTCTTAGAGTGATCCGCAACAATGATTGCGCCAACTAAAATCACACCATGAATTGCATTTGCACCACTCATTAATGGTGTGTGTAATGTTGTTGATACTTTTGAAACTACTTCAAAGCCAATAAATACTGCCAAGACAAATATCGAGACTAATGCAATTAAATCACTCACTTTTTCCCACCAGCACTTTCAACTCTTATCTGTCCATCGTGTGTAACTGCAGATGCAGCAATAATCTCATCATCAAAATCAAGTCTGATTTGTTTGCTTTCAAGATCCAACATCAAATTCAGTAAATTCACTACATTCTTGGCATATAACTGTGAAGCATGGAAAGGCAAACTGCTTGGTACGTCTTTGCCTCCCCAAATTTTAACTCCATTTAACTCAACAATTTGGCCTGCAACCGATCCCGCAACATTTCCCCCAGATTCAGCTGCTAAATCAACTACAACCGATCCTGGCTTAAGCCCACTCATCATTTCAGTTGTAATCAATAGTGGTGCAGGTTTACCTGGCACTGCAGCAGTAGTAATAACAACGTCTGATTTTGAAATATACGGAGTTAGAAGTTCTCGCTGTTTTGCTGCACGCTCTGGTGTCATTTCGCGAGCGTATCCGCCCGCCCCTTCTAGTGCTTCTAACTCTAACTCAACAAAACTTGCACCCATTGAGATTACTTCGTCTTTGCTTGATGGTCGCACATCATATGCAGAAACAACTGCCCCTAAACGTTTAGCTGTTGCGATTGCTTGTAATCCAGCAACTCCAGCTCCAAGTACTAATACTTGTGCCGGCGTTACCGTGCCAGCTGCCGTCATTAGTAATGGAAAAAATCTAGGTGATAACTCCGCACCAATCAGTGCTGCTTTATATCCAGCACAAAGTGCTTGAGAAGTCAATGCATCCATTGATTGGGCGCGTGAGATTCGTGGAATTAGCTCCAACGAAAATTGAGTTATTCTTGCATCTGCACCTGCTTGTAGTATTTCAAAAGATGAGTTAACTGGTAAAAATGAGATTGTTACTGCACCTGGTTTTAGCGATTTCAGATTTGCTATTTCAAGCGGCTGCACACTAAGTACAACATCAGCATTTGCTAACACATCGTCAGCTGATATCTCTACGCCAACTTCTTGATATGCAGTATCAGTGAATCCTGATTTGAATCCAGCACCAGCAGCAATAACTACCGATAAGCCTTGCTTGATTAATTTTCCAGCAAGATCAGGTACAAGAGCAACTCTGGCTTCGCCAGGTTTTGTTTCAACTGGAACCGCAATTCGCATTTGCTAACCGTACCCGAAATTGGAAATCTGATTGCTGATTAAATACGTCCGTAAGTCACATATGAAGTTTGGCGACCGCCAGCTAGCCAAATCGACTGCAGAGTCACACTACGTCCAGGTCGCGGTGCATGCCAAGCCTTACCGCCACCAGCATAAATTCCAACGTGAAATACCCGACCACGCTTTGAGTGCCAAAAAACTAAATCACCTTTGCGCAAATCTGCCTTATTAATCTTCTTGGCGGCATTTCTAATAGCACCTGATGAGCGAGGCAATTCAATGCCGAGTTGGCGATAGACGTAACTGGTGTAGCCAGAACAATCAAAACCCGTTCTAGGTGAAGAGCCGGCATATCGATATGGAGTTCCGCGCAATTTTGCGGCAATTGATACGGCCTTTTCGCCCTCTCCTATTGCTTGCCGAATTTGGCGATCTGCCTTTGCGGCTGACCGTGCCCTGTCCTGTGCGGCATTCTCTTGTTTCTGTTTAGCAGTAAGTTGAAGCTTATACAAACCTGGATCTAACTCAATTGAGTCATCCGCCGAAGCGGGCAGCGTAAGCCCAAATAGGGCGAGGCAGGCAATTAGCGAAACTAGGCTCTTACGCATTCGTCCAGCCTAGCAGAACCTTAAAAATACCTTAAGAAGACTCAGGTGGCAGTAGATTCTTATTCCCTCTAGCGTGCGCCAATGGCTACGATCAAGTGGTTTAGACGCGACTTACGACTTGCCGACAACCCCTCATTACTTGCAGCAATCGAAGAGGCCGAAAAATCGCCTGACCGCAGAGTTGTTCCGCTCTTTGTTCTAGATCCGGATGAATGGAAAGAATTAGGAGCTGTTAGAGGGACATATTTGGTTCGAAGCCTTAATGAACTGGGCAAGTCATTAGACCAAAATTTATTGATTAGACACGGTAAGCCAGAAAAAGTGCTACCTGAAGTCATTAAAGCTGCAAATGCATCAAGCGTTCATATCGCAACTGATTATGTACCGGATGTGATGAAACGGGATTTAAAAATAGAAAAATTGATTGATATTCCACTTGTTAGAACGGGTTCACCATATGCAACTGCGCCAGGGCAAGTAACAAAAGATGATGGAACGCCTTATCGAGTCTTTACTCCATATTACAAAGCCTGGGTAAATCACGGTTGGCGGTTACCTGCGCTTAAACCAAATTTTTCAAATTGGTGGATGCCTCTTGAATGTGAAGGTAGACCTGCTGAACCAGATATTGGAGATTTAGTTTTACCACCTGCAGGTGAAGCAGCAGCACTCGATCGGTGGGAAACATTTAAAGTAACTGGACTTAAGAATTACGCCGATGGAAGAAATAGACCGGATTTGGTAAATGGCACTTCGCGGTTGAGCATTCCTCTTCGGTTTGGTGAAATACATCCACGAACTTTGTTAAAGGATCTCAGTTCTGCTGACGAGGTTTATCAAAAAGAAATTTGCTGGCGAGAGTTTTATGCTGATGTATTGCATCACAACCCACATACTATTTCGCAGAACTTAAACAAACAGTATGACTTAATGCCCTGGGACACGAGTAAACAAGCAGCGGAAAACTTTAAGGCTTGGTGTTATGGAAAAACTGGATATCCATTTGTTGATGCTGGTATGCGACAACTGCTTGCTGAAGGTTGGATGCATAACCGGGTTCGAATGGTAGTTGCTAGCTTCTTGATAAAAGACTTACATATTGATTGGCGCAAAGGAGCAACTTGGTTCATGCAGTGGTTAGCCGATGGAGATATCGCGTCTAATCAACATGGTTGGCAATGGACAGCTGGCAGCGGAACTGATGCCTCACCCTTTTATCGAGTATTTAATCCAAAAATGCAAGGCTTGAAATTTGACCCAAATGGAGATTATGTTCGCAAATACATTCCGGAATTAGCTCATCTATCGGGTCAAGGTGCA
>Ga0194129_10000189_pt1 | contig 122250 bp, 99 predicted proteins | sample TA2KigCa35mmetaG_FD_150862 | JGI IMG/M metagenome (GOLD analysis project Ga0194129, IMG submission 150862) | Freshwater microbial communities from Lake Tanganyika, Tanzania - TA2015038 Kigoma Deep Cast 35m | ecosystem: Environmental > Aquatic > Freshwater > Lake | place: Tanzania: Lake... | reverse complement strand
CACCGCTGCGTGCTACCGCTGGCGGCTCAGCACCGCTGCGTGCTACCGCTGGCGGCTCAGCACCGCTGCGTGCTACCGCTGGCGGCGCGGCACCGCTGCGTACTACCGCTGGCGGCGCGGCACCGCTGCGTGCTACCGCTGGCGGCGCGGCACCGCTGCGTGCTACCGCTGGCGGCTCAGCGCGACGAGCGAAACAGCCGGCCCGTGCGCGGGCGGGTGCGGCCGATCACGTAGCCCAGGCTCGCACTGGCCACCCCGGCCGCCACCACCGCCAGCCACATCCGCCGGTCGCTCTCACGGCGGAGGTGCTCACGCTCCATCGCGTCCTGGAGCCGCTTGGTCGCGTCGCGCATCTCGACGGTCCGCGTCTGCAGCCAGCTGCGCCCCGGCGGAGCCGCCGTCCCCACCGCCAAAGCCGAATCCCACGGCGCGCCGGTGGCTGACCAGGCCATCGGCGAGGGGTCGTGGCGGCGCATCGGCGGATCGAGGGCGTGCTCCGCCGCCGCCACGGCGCCGAGCAACTCGGCCGGCGTCGCGAACCGGTCCTGCGGATCCTTCGCCAGCAGCCGGGTCACGATCGCCACCACGTCGGCAGGCAGGTCACCGCGCCGCTCGGCCAGCGGCGGGCAGGGCTGCGTGACGTGGGCCATCGCCACGGCGATCGGCGTCGCACCGGTGAACGGCGGCGTGCCGGCGAGGAGGTGATAGAGGGTGGCGCCGAGCGAATACAGGTCGCTGCGCGTGTCGACCGCCTTCCCTTCGGCCTGCTCGGGGCTCATGTAGAGCGGAGTCCCGAGTGTCGTCCCGTCCTCCGTCAGGTCGCTGCCGACACCGTCGGTGAGCACCCGGGCGAGGCCGAAGTCGGCCACCTTGACCTCGCCGGTCGGGGCGACGAGGAGGTTTTCCGGCTTGATGTCGCGGTGCACGATGCCTTGCCCCGCGGCGCGCTCCAGCGCCGCTCCGACCTGGCCGAGGACCGAGAGGGCTTGCCGGCCGTCGAGCGTGCCACGGCGGTCGAGCCAGGCCCGGAGCGTGGGGCCGGCGACATATTCCTCGGCGAGGAGATGCGTGCCGTCGATGCACGCGACCTCGTGGATCTGCACGATGTTGCCGTGGACCAGCGCCGCCGCGGCCCGCGCCTCCTGCGTGAAGCGCTGCACGGCGCCCGGCTGGGCGACTGTCCGCGGGCGGAGGATCTTCACGGCCACGTGCCGGCCGAGCGACTGCTGCTCGGCGAGGTAGACGTCGGCCATCGCCCCGCGGCCGAGCAGGCGCAGGAGCCCATAGCCCCCCAGCCGACGGCCGGAAAGATCGTCGGATGACGGCGGGGAAGGCGGCGGGGAATCCATGTGGGGCTCTGGAGAGCGTCAGTATCGACGGCGGGCCGGGAGCGGGCAATGTCGCCGCTGCCCCCGCGACGGCGCCGGTGGCGGGCGTTTGACGACCGCCCGCTTCCACCGCGAGACTGTCGAACCCGGGAGGTGCCACGCCGGCACCTTCTCGCGCGGACCCCGACCTCCGGAGCGTTGCCCATGCCGCAGCCCAAGCCCTCCGCCGCCGTCCTGCAGAAGGCGGCGAAGGATCTCGACCTCGACAGCTTCGACTACGCGGTGCTCCTCGACACGAGCGAAGGGCCGATCCGGCTCACGCTCGACGCGAAGTCGGCCCCAGGGCACGTGCGCAATCTCGTCGCGCTGGCGGAAAACGGGTTTTACGACGGCGTGACGTTTCACCGGATCATCAAGGGGTTCATGATCCAGGGGGGCTGCCCGGAAGGCACGGGCACCGGCGGGCCGGGCTACAAGATCCCCGCCGAGTTCAACTCCACGCGTCACGAGCCGGGTGTGCTGTCGATGGCCCGGACGAGTGAGCCGAACACCGCGGGCAGCCAGTTCTTCATCTGCCTCGAGCGCGTCCCGCACCTCGACGGGCAGTACACGGCCTTCGGCAAGACGGCCGACGACGCCAGCCTCGCGGTCGTCAAGAAGATCGGCGAGGTGCGCACCGGAGCCCAGGATCGGCCGCTGACACCGGTGACGATCCGCAAGGCGACCGTCGAAAAGATCCCGAAAAAACGCTGAACGCCCCCGCGCGTCGGGCGTCGGGGCGGCCGCGTGGGGCTGCGTCGCTCACGGACGCCGCCGGCGCCGAAACACCGCGCGGAGGCCGAGCAGCGACAGTGCGATGCCGCCGGCGGCCTGCACCGCTGCCTCGCGGCCTTCCGGCGTGCGCAACTTGTCGACAAGCGCGCCGACGTCGGGAAGACGCGGCGACACCGTCTCCATCGGAACGCCGTCCGCCGCGACCGTCGGCGGTGCGACGGTCTCGTCGGTGGCAGCGCTGGCGACGGCGACCGACTCGGGGAGCGGCCCCGGATCGGCTTCGGCCCAGGCAGGACCGGCGGCAGCGGGCGCGGAGGCCAAACCGGCCGGATTCGCCGCGGGAAGCGGGGGTACCGGCCCCGGCAGCGGCGGGCCGAAGGGAGTGGGCATCGGGCTGGCCCCCGCCGAACCGACGCTCGCCAGGATCGCCCGGACGCGCGTCACGGCACTGCCGACGGTGCGGCCGTCGTTCTCACCGAAGAGGACGCCCGCCAGACGGCCGGAGGCATCGAGGATCGGTCCACCGGAGTCCCCCTGGCGCGCCGAAGCGACCAGCTCGACCAGCTCCCGCGGCTGGCCCGAGCCCGGTGAGAGGTACTGCATGCAGGGGCCGGACTGGGCGCGGAACGTGCCGCGGCCCCAGCCGGCGATCGTGAGGGGCGCACCGATCGCCGGGGGCGCGTCGGCGAGGATCACCGGGCTCGCGAGCGGGCGCCAGACGACGATCACGGCGAGATCCCAGGTCGGATCCTCGCGGAGGACCGTCCCGGCCGACTGAAAGCCGTCGGGAAACTGCACGAGCACCGCGGAGCGCGTGTCGCGGACGACGTGGTGGTTGGTGACGATCAGGCCGCGGGTGGCATCGACGTCGACGAGCACGCCGGAGCCGAGCGAGGTGGCGCCGCGCTCCGCCGCCACGATCCGCACCACGGCCGGATGGGGCGCCTGGCCGGAGGCGAGGTAATCAGCGAACACTTCCGGCTCGAATGGAGCTGGCCCTCTCTGCTGCGGCCACCATGGCCACCACTGGGCAGCCGCCGGCGCGGCCACCGCGAGCCAGAGTCCTGCCGCCACGACGCTGGCGAGGTGTGCCGCGTGCCGCACCGGTCGGTCTCCACGGCAACGCGACGGGGGTGTCAACGCCCGACGCCCCGCGACCGGCGCCGGCGTGTCTCCCGGTCGAGGATCCGCCGCAGCAGCTCGCGGCGCAGCCGGCGCCGCTCACGCTCCTGCTCCGTCGCCGAGGGGCGGTGCGTGTTCCCCGCATGTGTCACCATCGCGCCCTCCACCGCGCCGGCCGTCGCTCCCGATCAAGGTTGGTCGGCATTCCCCGGCCTCCGCCGCGGGAAAAAACTCCGGCGCCTGCCCGGGTGGCACGACCGGCACCACACGCGCCGTCGGCAGGGTCGATCAGCCGGCGCCGAGGGGAAACCCGGCCGCGGCGAGGGCGGCTGCCAGCGCATCGATCTGGGCCCGGTCGGCGGTCTCCACCGTGACCGCGACGCGGACGGAGAACACGTCGGGGCCGGAGAAGGTGCGGTCGTGGGCGATCTCGAGAACGCTGGCGCCGGCCTCGGCGATCACCGTCGCGAGCCGGGCGATCCCGCCGGGGCGGTCGGTGACCCGCGTCGTGAACCGCCACAGCCTGCCGTCGGCAGCCAGGCCGTGGTCGATCACCCTGCCGAGGATCGAGAGGTCGATGTTGCCGCCGCAGAGGAGGAGGACGACACGGCGGCCGCGGACATCAGGACAGCCCTCCGCCAGCAGCGCCGCCAACGCCGCCGCCCCCGCCCCCTCGACCACCAGTTTCTCGAGCTCCGCGAGGCGCAGCACCGCCAGGGCGAGGGCCTCCTCGCCGACGGTGACGACGTGGTCGATCAGCGGCGCCGCGATCGGAAAGGCGACGTCGCCGACGCGCCCCACCGCGAGGCCGTCGGCGAGCGTCGGCCGCACCGGCACCGCCACGGGACGGCCGGCGGCGAGCGACGCCGACAGGCTCGGCGCCGCGGCGGGCTCGACGGCGACGATGCGGATCGAAGGAGCGAGCGCCTTGGCGACCGTGGCTACGCCGGCGAGCAGGCCGGCACCGCCGGTGGGGACGACGATCACCTCGGCATCGGGAAGGTCTTCGAGCACTTCGAGGGCCATCGTCCCCTGGCCGGCGATCACGCGCGGATCGTCGAACCCATGGATCCGCTCGAGCCCGTCGGCGGCGGCGATCCGCACCGCCTCGGCCCGGGCCTCGTCGAACGAGTCGCCATGGAGGATCACCGTCGCTCCGAGGCGGCGGCAGGTCGCGACCTTCACCAGCGGGGCGAACCGCGGCATCACCACCGTCACCGGGATGCCGAGGAGACGCCCGTGCCAGGCGAGCCCGAGGGCGTGATTGCCGGCCGACGCGGCGACGACGCCACGGCGCCGGGCGGCGGGATCGAGAAGCACCAGGGCGTTGCGGGCACCGCGCTCCTTGAACGACCCGGTTCGCTGGAGGAGGTCGAGCTTGCAAAACACCGTCGCGCCGACCAACTCCGAGAGGGGCACGCTCACCGGGCAGGGGGAATGGTAGATCGCGCCGCTGATCCGCTCACGGGCGGCGCGGATGTCGGCCAGCGACACCGTCGCGGCGCCGCTCATCGGCTCACCGGCGCGGGGCGATGGAAGCCGCGGACGTCGACCCACTCCATCCCGGCAGCGCGGGCGGCGGCGATGCCCAGATCGCTGTCTTCCCAGACGACGCAGCGGCGAGGCTCGACTCCGAGCCGCCGGGCCGCCTCCAGGAACGGATCGGGGTCGGGCTTGTGGCGGGCAGTGTCCTCGCTGGCGACGAGATCGTCGAAGTCGTCGGCGAGGCCGATGTGGGCGAGGATTCTCCGGCAGACGGCGCGATGGCCGCCGGTGACCACCGCCATCGGCACGCGTCCCCGGCAACGGCGAACGACGGCGACGACCGGTTCGATCGGCTGCACGGCACCGAGGCCGGCGAGGAACGCCTCTTCCTTGCGGCGGGCCGCGGCGGTGATGTCGAGATCGACCCCCGCCTCGCGGGCCAGCGTGGCGACGATGTCGCGTGTCGGACGGCCGCCGAGAGCGTAGAACCGGCTCTCCGGAAACGCGATCCCGTGCGACGACGTGACCGCCAGCCACGCCCGGTAATGAGCCGGCATGGTGTCGGCGAGCGTGCCGTCACAGTCGAAGAGCAGGGCGTCGTATCGAGGACGGTGCCACATCGGCAGGACTCGGTGAAGTGAAGTTCCGCCCGGGGGCGCTGCGGGGCCGGGGTGCCATCGTGGCGCCCCGCCGGCGGCGTGTCCACGGCGGAACCGGCGTCGCCGCGTGGGGGGTCCGGGCCGACGACGACCGTACAGGTGGCAGGGGCGGTTTCCGGCCGCCGCGGCCCCGTCCGCCCCCGGTCAGGCCGCGCCTTGCTAGTCTTGGACCGGTTCCGCACCAGGCCCAAAGCCCGCTTCCCATGCAGACCCCCTTCCTCGGCATCCGCCAACGCCTGCTGCTCCTCGGCCTGGTGCCCGCGGCACTGATCCTCGGGGTCCTCGCCTGGCTGTCGGTCCGGCAGGTGCACGCGGTGCTGGTCGACATGGCCGGGCGGACGCTGGTCGCCCGCAGCCAGACGATCGCCGCCGGGATCGAGCGGGTCACCGTCGAGGCCGCGACCGCAGCGCGGACGGTCGCCCAGGCGGTGGAGGAGGCAGCCGCCGGAGACGCTGCCGCCCTCGGGGCGAGGCTCGCTCGCGACGTCCTCGTGGCCGAGCCCCGGTTCCTGGCGACGGCGGTCGCTCTCGTCGACGACGCGCCCGCGACGGGCCCCGCAGGGCCCGATGCCTCGGGCACGCGCTGGATCCGGAGCGACGGCCCCGACGCGACGATCGCGGCCGAGGCCTCCGACGGGGGAACGATCGCCGCCAGTCGCGCGCGGCATCTCGATCCGACATGCCCCGACAAGACCCTCGTCGCCGAACCGCGCCTGATCGGGGGACGGTTGGTGGTCGAGCATGTCCACCCGATCGTGCGTGCCGAGCGGTTCGCCGGGGCGGCGTCGGTCGAACGGTCACTCGCCGATCTGGAGGCCGAGTTGCAGCGGGTCCTCGAGCGCGAGGCTCCGTTCGCGACGGGGTCCCTCGGCGTCGGTGTCCCGGCCGGCGACATCCTCGTCTTCAGCAGCTCAGGTCGGGTGCTGGCATCGACGGCAACCGACGCGCGGCCCGACGGCGACCCGCGCGGCACGCTGGCGGAGACGCTCGGGCAACTCGACCTGTCGCCGGGCTCGTTCGTATCCTTCGTCGATGCCGATCACGGAGGCCGCCGCCTGGTGGCGAGCGCCCGGTCGGAGACCGCCGACTGGGAGGTCGTGTCGGTGTTTCCCGAACGGGCGATCCTCGCCCCGGCACGGGCGTCGCTCTTCGGTCTCGCGGCCCTGGCAGCGCCGGTGTTCGCGGTGCTGCTCCTCTTCCTGGCCTGGCTGGCGACCCGGTTCACGCGACGGGTCGATCAGGCGACCGCGATGGCCCGCCGCGTCGCCGCCGGCGACCTGACCGGCCAGCTCGATACCCGCGGAGGCGACGAATCAGGACAGTTGCTCCGCGACATCGGCCGGATGACCGGCAGCCTCCGCGGTCTGGTCAGCGAGGTGAAGCGGGCGGGGCACGAGCTCGACGACACCACGCGGAGCCTGTCGGCGGCGGGCGAACGCCAACGCCAGGCGATCCAGTCGCTCGGCTCGAGCACCAGCCAGGCCGCGGTCGCCAGCCGGCAGATCGCCGTCACCGGTCACGAGCTCCTCGGCACGATGAACGAAGTCGCCACGGTCGCTGCCGAGACGGCCCAGGTCGCCAGCGCCGGCAGGACCGACATCGCCGGCATCGGTGAGACGATGACCCGCCTCGAGGAATCGACCGCCGAGTTCACCGAGCGCCTCGCCCTGATCCGTGAACGGGCGGAGGACATCAACATGGTGATCACGACGATCACGAAAGTTGCCGACCAGACCAACCTCCTCTCGATCAACGCCGCCATCGAGGCAGAGAAGGCCGGGGAATATGGCCAGGGGTTCATCGTCGTGGCCCGCGAGATCCGCCGGCTGGCCGATCAGACCGCGGTGGCCACGCTCGACATCGAGCGGCTCGTCGCCCAGATGCAGGACGCGGTGAGCGCCGGCGTGGAGGAGATGGATCGGTTCGCGACCGACGTGAAGACGGGTGTCGGCCGGGTGTCGGCGATCAGTGGTCAATTCGTCGAAGTGATCGACAAGGTCCACGGGCTCTCGACACGCTTCGAATACGTCAATCAGGGAATGCATGCCCAGGCCACCGGGGCGCAGCAGATCACCGAGGCCCTGCTGACGCTCAGTGACGGCACGCGCTCGACGACCGAGACGCTGCGCGACTTCGAGGAAGCGGCCCGGCACATGGTGCACGCGGTCGAGGGGCTCACCAACGCCGTCAGCCGGTTCCGTGTCGAAGGGGAGGGCGGCGATGATCGCCCGGCGTCGTTCGCGACTCCCCCGCGCGGGATCACGATGGCGGCTGCCCCGCTGGCCGGTGTCAGGCTCGACGAGACCGGCTCCTGAGTCTTGCCGGCACGCCACGCACCCCGGCCACTGTCCGCGGCGAAGCGGTCGGCGGGCTCGCAGGCCACGGGCCGGCTCAGCCGGGCAGCCCGACCCCGACATGGACCGCGACTCCACCGGCGATCGCAGGAGCCTCCGGGTCCACCGCTGTCGCACCCCGCGACCGACGGGCGGCACCAGGCTCGTCGGCCCCCAGCGCGGCGAAGGCCGACGCCGGGAGGGCGGCGGCGGCTGGCGCCGGGGCCCCTGCCGGAGCCGTCGCCAACACGCGGACCCGGTCACTTCCCCGGGCGGCGCTGCCGGGCACGACCCAGATCGGCTGGTCAAGACCCACGGCAGCGGCCAGCAGCGGCAGCGACGCGGCCTTCGTGGGCCGAGCCGTGATGATCGTGCCGAGCAGCCGCTGCGAGGTGTTGGGGACGATCGAACGCACCTGGTTGGACGTGATCCGCGGATTGGCGCCGACCATCAACGCCACGACGCCGGCGACGTGGGGCGAAGCCATCGACGTCCCGCTGAGGAAGCCGTAACCACCCGGGAGGGTCGAGTAGACATCGACTCCGGGCGCCATCACTTGGTGCTGCCGCGAGGACGGGCTGGCGTAGTTGGAGAACGAAGCGATCATCCCCTGGTAGTCCACCGCGCCGACCGACAGGCCGTACATCGTCGAATACGCGGCCGGGTAGAGCGGCGACGCGGCGATTTCGGGATAGCCGGAGAAGCTCGCCGACTCCTGGGAATTGCCCGCCGCGGCGACGGCGATGACGTTGCGCGAGGCGGCGTAGGCAAGGGCATCCTGGATCGCGGCCACGGGCCGTGAGCCGAACGACAGGGTGGGCCCGATCTCCGGCAGCGTGCGGATGCTCATGTTGATCACGCGGGCGCCGTTGTCGACGGCGTAGCGGATCGCCTGGGCGACGGAATTGTGGTAGTCGTCGAACGTGGGAAACGACGGATTCCGAACCTTCAGCGGCATGATCTTGGCGTCAGGGGCGACGCCCGTGACACCGATACCGTTGCGGAGGGCGGCGATCGTGCCGGCCACGTGGGTTCCGTGACCGTTGTCATCCTGCGGGTCGTTGCTGCCGCGGCCGCCGTTGCCGTTGAAATTCCATCCCCGGATATCGTCGACGTAGCCGTTACGGTCGTTGTCGATGCCGTCGCCGGGCACCTCGAGGGCATTCACCCAGATATTGCTCGCCAGATCGGGATGCGTGTAATCGACACCGCTGTCGATCACTGCGACGGTCACGCCGCGGCCGGTGTAGCCGCGGGCCCACGCTTCGGGAGCCTTGACGAGATCCTGTCCCCAGGCGTTGCCACCGAGATCGGGCGTCTGGACGAACGGCTCGATCCGGCCCGACGCCTGGGCGACGGCAGCGGCCGCATTGACCAAACCGAAACCGAACACGGGGTTGAATTGCTGCGCACGCGTGACGACCGTCGTCACGGCCTGGGCGGAGTTCAGCTTGACATTGACGGGCTGTGAAAGAACGAGGGCGAACGTCAGCGGCTTGCTTCCCGCAGGCAGGCCGGCGATCGTCGGCACGGCGACCTGCTTGAAACGCTCGCCGGGGGCGAACGTGATCCGTCCGCTCATCGCCCGGTAGTCGATTCCCGCCTTCGCACCGATGTCCGCCGTGCGGTAGGACACGCTCGCGCCGCCGGCACCGGCTGGCGCCGGCAGCGTGAGTTCGAAGGCGGCGGCCGAACCGCGGATCACCGTGGCGGCGACCCTCATGCTCAGTCCCGGAGGCGCCGCGGGGGGCGCCGCTGTCTGGGTGAAAGAGAAATCCGCCGAAGCGGCAAACGACGTCGTCGGCCGGGCGAAGACGGCGGCCTGGCTGCCGAAGTCATCGCCGGGGCCGGCATCCGCGACTGGATCGGCCCAGCCGGCCGAAACGTCCATCACGACACGCTGCTCGAGGGATTCCAATCCGGTCTGCCGCCGCGGGTGCCGACGCTGCCGATTCGCACGCATGGAATCCTCCCCCTCTCCCCGGATGATCAGCGCAAACGCCCCATTTTTCCGCATTGAGCGTACCGCGGGGGTCGAAACGACGCCAGCACCGGATACGCACGCCACGGCTCCCCGGTTCACTTCGGCCGGATCCGGCGCAGGAGAGGAACGACGCGGCTTCCGCGCGGAGAGGGCAGTCCGGGGGGAATCGACCGGTTCCGGGCTTTGTCCCGGAAATGCTCATGGTGCGCATGGCGGGGAGTCGATCACACCTGACGATCATGCCGGTTGCACCTTCACCGGGGACATTGCCGCCCGGACAACCGGCCACCGTCGGGAACAAGGCGCCATGAGCACCGCAGATTTCGGTCCGGCCAGCGCGGTCGACCTCGAGCGGCAGGAGAACCCCGGGGCTCGGGAGCGGCAGCGTCGCCGCCGGCGGCGGCGCGCCGTTGCGGCCCTCCTCCTCGCGCTCGTCGGCGGCGGCGGCGCCGAACGGGCCAGCGCCCAGACCGGCCAGGTGGCGATGGCCCCCGCCGGCGGTGTCGTCAACCGGGCGGCGGCGGGATTCGGCAACCTCAACGCCAACGGACCCGGCTGGTTCTACTACGGCCTCAATGCCGCCGACCGTGGTCTCGGCTACCAGGGCAGCTACATGACCCTCGGGGCGTTCATCCCGTATGCCGAGGATGACCTCGGCGGATTCTGGGCGGCCGATCTCCGCAGCCATCTGTCCAATTACGGCGGCTTCTTCTCCAACGTCGGCTTCGTCCGCAAACAGTTCTGGGGCGGGGCACTGGCGGGTGTCGGCGTCTACTGGGACTACGACGGCGACGAGAACATGTACGCCGACAGCATCATCACCGACTCCACCGGAACCTACGTCGCCAATGGCGGACAGTCCTACAACCAGGTCGGTGTGTCGGGCGAGTTCCTCACCGACTGGGGCAATCTGCGCAGCAACGGCTACATCCCCGTCGGCAGCACCGCGTCGGTGAGTGGCCCGTACGTCGGCAGCTCGCTGCTGTGCGACCTGGGGATCACCGCCGCCCTCGCCGGCGCCGACCTCGAGGTCGGCGCCTACGTTCCGGGATTGTCTGACTGGGCGGGCATGGTGAGCGTCGGCGGCTACACCTTCGGGAATGCCCGCTACAACGTGCCTGGGGGCCAGGACGTCGTCCCCTACTTCGGCGGCGTCTACACCCGGCTCGACATGACGTTCCTCGAAAACTGGGACTTCTCCCTCCAGGCCAACAACGACAGCTACTTCGACTGGACCGGCTTCGCCCGCCTCACCTACCGGATGGGCGGATCGCGGCGCCGCACGGTGGCCGACCAGATGGAGCAGCCGATGATGCGCAACGAGCACATCGTCCGCGCTTACCAGCCGGCCCGCCAGGCGATCAATCCGCTCACCGGCAGCCCGTGGCGCGTGATCCACGTCGACAATTCGGTCGCCGCCGGCGGCACGGGCACCGCCGAAGCACCGGTCTCGTCGCTCGCCGGTGCCCAGGCGGTGGCGACGCTCCCGTATGACATCGTCTTCGTCCACCAGGGCGTCAGCCCGGTCACCCCGTACACCGGCGGCTACACGTTCGCGGCTGCCAATCAATTCCTCGTCGGCCAGGGCACGGCGATGCGCGTGCCGACGACGACCTGCGGACTGGTGCCGCTGTGGGGTGATACACCCGAAGCGGAGTATCCGGTCCTCGCCAACGGTGCCGGCACGGCGATCACGCTCGCCGCCGGGTCGGTGGTCGACCACCTCGAGGTTACCGGCAGCGCGATCGGGATCTCCGATGGCGCCGGGCTGCCGGCCGGGAGCTACACGATCGTCAACGACGTCCGGCTCATCGGCAGCGGCCCCAACCAGCGCGGCATCCTCATCCAGGATCTCGCCGGCGGCAACGCCCAGTTCAACTTCTCCAACCTCTCCGTCACCAACATGACCAACGACGGTCTGGCAGTGATCACCAGTGCCGGCGGCGACCCGAAGGTCAACGTCACGAACTCGACGTTCGACGGGAACACCAACTCGGGAATCTCCATCAAGGACCTGTACAACGACGGCCGCGTCTACGTCACCAACTCCAGCATCAGCAACTCCTCGGCGGCCGGGATCACGGTCGAGGGCGGGCAGCTGGCGGTCTTCCAGACGACGTTCGAGACCAATGGCAACGCCGGTGTCAGCGCCACCGGCAATTCGGTGGTCCAGGTGGCCAACTCGGAGTTCATCGGCGAGACGATCGGGGTCAACGGCTTCGCCAACGGTGCCGAGACGCTCGACATCACGCTCACCGACAACCGCATCGGCACCGTCAGCGGTGGCGACGGCATCAGCCTCTCGGTCGCCGACCAGGTGGGGGCGATCGTGAACGCCAACCTCGTCGGCAACCGGCTCGTCGCCGGCAGCGACACGACGACCAGCGGCGGCGCGATCCGGCTCACGAACACCGGCGCCGCCTGGGGCGTGATCACGGCCGCCGATCCCGACATCGTCGTCTACGATCCGAGCTTCGGCGAGATCTACATCAAGGCCAGCGACAGCACGAACCTCAGTGCGATCAACAACAACGCACGGATCTTCGAGGTCCCCGGCCAGTTCACCTGGGACGACATCACCTATATCCCGCCGCAGCCGATCTACGATCCCGCGCTGTTCGTCCCGGTGCCCCCGCAGTGATGCCCAGGAGCGTCACGGCAGGACGCAGACCGCATCACCTCGACGAATCGGCCCTGGACCGGACAGCCCGCGGGTGTTGATGGCGAGGCGGTAGAGGTGCCCCCACGAGGCGGCATCGACGTCGCCGCGAAGGCTCACCCGCCGGCGCGATTCGAAGACGGCGCGGAACAAGGCGTCGTCGCGGCCGCTGGCGCTGTCGCGGGTCGGCACGGGGCAGCGACGGCAGACGCCCGTCGCCAGCCAGGTCTGGCCTCCGACGGCGAACCGCCGCGGTTCCGCCGGGGGCCGGTCGGCGAGCGTGCCGGACGCGTCGGCCGCCGCCGGGCAGGCCAGCGCGTCTTCCCAAAACGGCGCCGGGCCGACGACCTCGAGATTGACGCGGAACCGGCGCCGCACCTCGGTGTGGGGTAGGCGGAACCACCCCGCCACCGCGTCGAGCGTGGCTGCGGCGGCGACCGTCGCCCCGGGGGCGTCGCGATCGTCGGGAAATCCCCCCTCCACGCGCTCCTCGAGGAGCACCGGCATGGCGAGGACGGCGCTCAACCAGGCACAGGGCCCGGCCTCTCCGGGGACGAGCGGAAACTCCGCGGCGGTCGCCCGGCAACGCGGCGGCAGGTCGGCAGCCTCGTCGACTTCCAGCCGGACCCGGCGCGCGTCGAGATCGAACGCGGCCCGGACGCCATGGAGCCGGGGGGTGCGCTTGGCATTGACGACGCGCCCGTCAAGATCGACCAGCCGCCAGCGCCGATCCCCGGCGAGGCTGCCGCCGTCCTGCACCAGCGCCTCGTCGACGTTGATGCCGTCGAGGCTCTTCACCGGGTAGATCGTGATCCGTCCGAGGATTCCGTCCGGATCGGCCATGCGTCACCGCGCCCCGAACGGTGCTTCGTCGGTCACATCCGGAAGTTGAACGTCTGCCAGACCAGGCGCAACAGCCACTGCGCCACGGTGCGGCCACCGACGCGGATCCGTGCCGTGCCACGCATCCCGGGCGTCAGCAGGCCGTCGCCGTCGTCGAGGTGGACCATCGCCTCGTAGCTGGTGGAGATCGGCTGCTCGCGGCCGGCGGCGTCCGTCTGCGTCGGCACCTGGCCACCCGCCTTCACGCTGAGGCGCTCCGCACCCGCGGAGAGTTGCATGACCGCCACCTCCTCGACGGTGCCGCCGAGCGTGCGCCACGGAAAGGCATCGAGCTTCATCTCCACCGGCTGCCCGCGGGCGATGAACTCGATCTCCGACTGGTCGACGACGAGCGCCGCCTCGAGGATGCCGGCCTCGCCGACGTGGCACACCACCGTGCCCTCCGCCAGCATGGCACCGAGATTCGCCTCGTCGAGGACGTGCCCGCTCCAGGACGGCAGCCGGTCGGCATCCTGCGGCGGGGCCGCCACCACCGGCGCCGGCAGGACGACGCCGTCGCGCGGGGCGACGAGGATCAGATCGCGGCGGTCGCGCTGCTTCTCCTCGAGCTGCTCCTCGAGGCTGGCGAGCGTCTCCTCGGCAGTCCCGACCTCGAGGCCCGCGGCCGGATCCTCGAACCGCTCGCGGCGCAGGCTCTCGAGCCTGGTGCGTTGCTGGGCCGCACGCCCCTCGAGATCGGCGATCGCCAGGTCGAGATCGACGTTCGCCAGCCGCGCCACCTCCTGCCCACGGCTCACGCGGTCGCCGGGGCGGACGGCGACGCTCTCCAGCCGGCCCGCGACCGCGACATACACCGTCTCCTCGCCACGCGGCCGCAGTTCGACCGGGCACCAGACGCGGTGCGGCAAGGGCACCAGCCCCAACGCCGCGACGATCGCGGTGGCGGCGGCGGCGGTGGCAAGGAGATTGCGGGATTTCACTTCGTCGCGCCTCCCGGGCACGTTGAGGAATTTGATCATCCCATGCACCGGGCGGACCACCAAACCCCACAGCGCGCCGGCGGCGAGCACCTGCCCGATGATCTCGAGGCGGTACGGTTTGAAGACGTTCCACACGAACAGGAAGATCGACGCCGTCACCAGCCAGCCATACAGGCTGCTGGCCACGGCGTAGGCGGCGAACGCCCAACGGTTGCGCGTCGGGAGGAACGGATCCTCGGGCTGCTCGATCCCCAGGCACCACCGGCTGGCGAACCGGCCGAGGATCGACGTCGCCTTCTGGCGGAGGTTGGGGATCTCGAGGATGTCGGAAAGGATGTAGTAGCCGTCGTAGCGCATCAACGGGTTGGCGTTGAACAGGATCGTCGACACGCTGGAGACGAACATCACGTCGAGGCACAACTGGTTGAACGTGCCGGCGTGGGAATTCCACCACAGGTACGTGGCGATCGAGGCGATGATCAGCTCGACGTACATCCCGGCGGCGCCGATCGCCGCCCGCTTCCACTTGCTCGGCAGCATCCAGCTGTCGGAGACGTCGCAGTACAGGCAGGGCGTGAAGACCAGGAGCATCACCCCCATCTCGTGGCACTCACCGCCGTAGTGCTTGCACGACAGCCCGTGGCCGAACTCGTGGATCACCTTCGTCACCGCCAGCGCGGCCGCGAGGTAGATCCAGTTGCCCGAGGCGAAAAACTGGTTGAACGCCGGCAGCCGGCTGCGGAACTCGTCGAAGTTCACCAGCACCACGCCGACCGCCGAGGCGACCAGCACCAGCATCGCGGCGACCGCCGGCGGCTCGAACAGCCAGCCGAACAGCGGATCGAGGCGGGCGAGGAGGCGGTCGGGGTCGATGCCCCGGAACCGCATCGCCATGATGTTCGCCAGCCACGCCTTCCACTGCCCCCAGAGCCGCTGCCGGCGGCGCTCGAAGAGCTGCGGCCCCTGGCCGGAGCGGTCGCCGATCACGAGCCCGGACCGGTGGAGGGTGGCGATGAACCGCGACAGCTCGTCGAGCCCGATCCGCCGCGGCGGGAACCGCTCCTCGAAGCGCGCCTGGAGCGTCTCGAGGCTGACCCGGCCGTCGAGCATGTCGAGCAGCGCGTACTCCTCGGGGCGGAAACGGTAATAGGCCAGCGAGATCGGATCCTTCACCACCCACCAGGCCTGCCCCTGGTGGATCTGACGGTTGGCGACCAGATCACCACGGCGCCGCAGGCCGATGGCGCGGGTCGTGCTCGATCGGAAGGCGGCGGCGGCGGTCGACATCGGACGCCTCCGGTCGTCAGCGCGCCGCGGGCGCGGCGTCGTCGACCGGGGCGACGACCTCGCGGCGCACCGGCGGCAGCGGCGGCTGGTTGGAATGGATCGTCATCCGCGCCGTCTGACCGGGGCGCATCAGCCACGTACCGGCATCGGGCGCGAGCCGATTGGTGACTTCGGCCCACACCCGGTACTCCCCCCCCGACTCGACGATCGGGCTGGTGAACACGATCCGCCCGGGGAACGTTTCGACGCGCTGATCGGCGAGCGTGATTTCCACCGTCACGGGCCGGTCGCGGACCGCCGCGGGATCGTGCCGCGCCGAATTGACGTAGCCCTCGACACGGAGCGTGTCGGCGCGGACGACCCTGGCGAGGGGATCACCTGGCTGCATCCACTCGCCACGGTGCGGAAACACCTCGACGACGACGCCGTCGAGCGGCGCGGTGATCAACCGACGGGCGATGGCGTCACCGGCGGCCTCGACCTCGACCTGCTTGGCGGTCGCGGTCAGGCCGGCGATCCGCTGCTCGAGGCGGGCTTGCTCGATCGATAGCTCGCTCTTCTGCTGGTTGAGTCGGAGGCGATCGATGTCGATCTCCGTGATCGCCCCCGGCGACGTGCGGTTGGCGTTGATCGCCTTCTCCAATTCCGCTTCGGCAACGTCCTTGGCGGCGACCGCGTAGCGGATGTCGACGTCGTTCTCAGCCTTGGCCAGCGCCTGCTCGTACTCGGCGCGGGCCTTGCGGCGGTCGGATTGGGGCTGGCTGTCGTCGATCCGGGCGATCACCGCACCGCGGGCGACCGTGTCCCCCTCGCGGATCACCAGGTCGACGAGGACACCGGCCTCGCGGGCAGGCACCTTGGCCTCCTCGACGAGCGAGACCAGGCAGTTGGAGAGGATCGGTTCGTTCGCCGGCGACTCCGTCTCGACCGACCGAGGACGCGGCGCCGGCGGATCCGCGGCGTTCGCCGCCCCTGGCAACGCGGGTGCGAGCGCCAACGCGACCACCGCCAGTGGAGCGATCCGTGCGGCCGATCGGCGGACGGGAGGTCGGGCCATGGGGGAGCTCACTCCGGCGTCGGGGGCTGCTCGCCGGGACGACGGCGGCACGGGGATGACACGCACGCGAACCACTGATTCACCGGGGCACAGACGGGGTCAGAAAAGCCGAAACAAGACTTGCGACTGGATGAACGCGAGGACGTCGTGGAACCAGACGTACCCCAGCGAGCGCCGGCCGCAGGCGATCCGCGCCGTCACCGTCGCCCCGGCACCGAGCTCCTCGCGGTCGTGGTCCGCCGGGTCGATCGTCACGCGCACCAGGGCGACGTTGCCGCTCTCTCCACGGACCTCCGCCTGCTCGTGGATCTCCTTGACGGTGCCCCGGTGCCGGGTGCCGGGGTCGGTGGCGATGATGTAGTCGACCTCCAACTCGCGCCCGGCCTGCTTCACCGCGGCCGCGGCGGCGTTGACATGGCCGAGCCGGTCGTCGGGGAGGTGGAGCTCGAGCTCCCACGGCCCCTGCTTGTCGGCGACGGTGAGCAGCACCTGCCCCTTCTCGACGGGGCGCAGAAGCAGCCGGTCGGCGACCTGCCACGTCACGACCTGGCCGTCGATCGGGCTGGCGACGTCGAGCTCCCGCTTTTTGCCTTCGTAGAGCTTTCGCTGGGCGTCGAGGCTCTCGATCTCGCGCTGGAGCTGCGCGGCGCGCCCGGCCATCCGCGTCCGCTCGTCGGCCGAGATCCGCCTGTCCTCGAGCAGTGCCCGGCGCGTCGAGACCAGCTGCTCCTCGCTCGACGCCTTCCGCCCGAGGACGTCGGTGAGGGCGACTTCGAGATCGGTGTTGCGCAGCGTGACGAGGAGCTGCCCCTGGCGGACCTCGGCGCCGTGGACGATCCCCGGCGCGATCTCCTTGACCACGCCGTCGACCCCGGCGAAGACGTCGCGCTTGCGGACCGGCTCGAGCGTGCCCTTCCCCTCGAGCCGCAGTTCGGCCGGGATGAACACCAACGCGGCCACCGCCGCCAGGGCGGCGAGGCCGGCGAGCACCGTCCGCGGCAGGTTGCGGGCGGTGGTCAGCACGCGCGACCGGCCGAGGAGATCGACGACCGGAAACAGCGGCAGCCCGGTGTGGTCCAGCGCGTTGGCCAGCGCGATGCTGCCATGCTCGGCGCACACCTCGACCCGCGCCTTGCGTCCGCCGTCGAACGTGCTCGAAGTGAACCACTCGGCGACGAGGACGCCGATCGGCTCGGCGCCGACGTCGGCCGGGGGCACGGTCTCGGCCTTGGCGACGGCAACGGCGTCGACTCCGCCGGGCTTGACGACCGGGGTCTTGCGCGGCCGGACCAGCGGGATGATCGCCAGGCTCGTGGCGTGCGATTCATCGATCGACTGCTCGAGCGCCTCCTCGATCTGTGGCGGCAGCTCACGCGCCGGATCGGGATGCCAGAGCGCTTCCCGCGCCCGGGCGACGACCCGCGCCAGGGCCTCGATCGCCTGGACCGCGGTCGCGCGACGCTCGACCGATTCCTGGCCGCTGACCGCCTCGAGCCGGAGGCGGCGGCCACGCCGCACCAACACGCTGACCCGATCGCAGCCGATGATCCGCCTCGCCTCGTTGGCGAGGATGAAGGCGGTGGCGACCGGATCGAGCGACTCGTGAACCTGCCGGCTGAACCGGTCGACCTGCACCAGCGCCGCCTGCTGGCTGTCGAGGGCCTTGACCTGGCGGCGGACGAGATAGCCGCTGGCCACGCCCGCCACCTGATCGACGAACACCAGGTAGCCCTGCTCGACCTCCGGCTGGTTGTGGTGGTGGAAGACCTCGACCAGCCCCGCGCGCGCACCGCTCTTGTCGAGCGGGGCCGCGATCACCAGCAGGTCGGTCGGGTTGTCGGCGATCGCCTTGCCGTCGGGGCCCGCGAGGCTGGCCCGGGCCGGAACGAGCATCCCGTGCGGTGCGGTCAGCAGCGACTGGACGAGCCGGCCGTGCGACTCCTGGGCCTCGTTCGACTGGGCCAAGCCGGTGGCGGGAATCCCCGCGTGGCAGATCGGTTCGCAGCGCCCTTCGTCGCCGACGAGCCACACCAGCCCGCCGACGGCCCCCATCGCCTCGACCACCCGGTCGAGGACACCCCGGAAGAAATCGGCCTCGGCGATGTCGGTCCGCCCGAGCTGGTCGATTTCGCCGATGATCGCCCGGATCTGCTGCCGCGACTCCTCGACGACGTGTCGGTCTACGGTACTCATGCGATCCACCACCCTCCGCAAGGACCGCCGGCCGGATTCCACCCGCCCGGGGTGGAAGCTACCCCCTGCTACGGGCGGCGCCGGAGGACGACGAACGGTTCCCAGGATATCCCAATGGTACGGCGGTCACTGCGAAATGTGCGGCCCCGGCGCAGGCCGTCGGCCGGCGCGGTACCGCGAGGCCCGCGCCGCCGACGGCCTGCCGGAAGCCGTGACACCGCTCACAGGCCCCCGACGATCGAGGGGCCCACGCCGACCGGTTCGCGCGTCAGGCCTTCGTCACCTGCTGGTGGACGACCCGCTTCTGGACGTCGGTCTCGAGCATGCCGAACGCCTGCTCGTACCGTTGGACAGCCATGCCGAGCGCGTAGGCCAGACGCTTGGCGGTGAAGAAGTTGACGATGATTCTCTGCGTCAGCTGGATCGTCTCGGGCGACGTGCCGGCAACCTGCTTGTTGAGGCCGAAGTCGACGATCAGTTCCTCCGGCGTCCCGGTGACGCGGCAGAAGTTGGCATAGGTGGCGACGATGTGCGACTCGTCGACGGGCACCTGCATCGGCTCACCGACAGGACGGGCCTGGGGGACGACGCGCGGCTCTTCGGACATACTCGCTCCACAACGTTGGAAAAGGAGGTCACGACCGGTGACCGGCCGACCCGGGACGATTCCCGGTCGCCGCTCCCCCACGCGACCGCCGGCAGAGTTTACCGCCCCCCGACCCGGCGGGCGAACGACCCGGCGGAGAATGGCCGTCGGCCGCGCCTCCGCCGACGGGGATCACCACCGGCCGCGGGGCGGGAGCCCATGGCGTGAAAGCCAGCCGGCGCTGACGAAGCGGCGCACAATCGCCATGAACAGGCGCCGTGAGTCGCCATCGTCGGACGTTTCCCCGCCGTCGGCCATCTCCCAGCCCTGCCAGCCGAGGCGCCGCGACCACCCCCGCTCGCGGCCGACCGCATCGACGCGCTCCGCCACCCGCAGCGCCCAAGCCGCGCCGAACGTCTCGCGAAATGCCGACCAGGCAGCATCGACCGGTTTCAGGCCACGGCGGGCAGGCCAGACCGCCGCGGCCATCGCCGCCACCCCGATCACGAGGGCCGCGGCCGTGTCGCGCTGCCCGCTCGCGCCGCGGTCATCGAAACCGACCAGACACGGCAGCGCCAGGAGGAGTTGACCGCCCGCGATCGCCGTCGCGGCCATGCCGCGCCGCGTGGCGGCATGGTTGAGCCAACCGACGAGGATCATCCCGGCCACGAGCACCCTGAGCACGACGGAGACGTCGGGCACGGTCCCCGGGCGGACGAGCGCGGCGGTCGCCGCCGGCAACGCGATGACGATCGCGGCGGTCGCGACGATCGCCTGCCAGACCCCGTGCTGCGGCCGCTTCGCACCGAGCAGGGAGAGCGCCGGGCAGACGCCGAGGGCGACCAGGGCGAGCCGTCGGCAGGCCGCTGCTCCGGGATCGGCCCCGGGCGCGTTGAAACGCTCGATCGCCAGCGCCACTCCCGCGGCCACCGCCCACCAACACGCCGGCACGGCGGTCGAGCCCCGGGCCCGCCACGCCCCGACGAGCGCCGCACCCAAAACCAGCAGGCCTGCCGCCACTCCGAGCAACGCCGTCGTTTCCATGCCGCAAGACTACCCGCCTCCGTCGGCATGCCCTGTGGTAGCGGTCGTGCCGGTGGTGCGAGACGGCGACGCTCCGCGGCAGCCGGAGGCAGCGAGCATCCGAACATCTTCGGGAGGGGTTTCGGCGGAGGCCCCCGTTCAGGACCGTCGTGGAAACCGAGTGATGCCCGTGAAGCCCCGCGAAACCGCCGCGCTGGCGGTCGCAGTCGTCGTCGCCGCCCTCGGCCACCAGGCTGCGGCGATCGAGATGTTCACCTATTTCGGCGACGGGAGCCGGATCGGTCTGCCGAGCCTCGAAGTTCCGATCGAGGCCTATCCGGGAATCCCCCTCCGCAGCGACCGGATCAGGGCGCGGAGGGGCTTGCGCACGCCACTGTCACGGTCCCAGCCCACACGTCCGCCGACGCCCCCAGCACGCGGCGGTACCACCGGCGCGGCATCCCGGCCGTCACCGGCTCCTCCGTCGCCGAGGGGAGGCGTCCCCAGCCCCGTCGCCGATCCGGAACCTCTGCTCACGCCGGCGAGCCCTGACCGCGCCCGCCAAGACCATCGGCCGGGTCACTTCGGCGCCGCCTGGATCTTGTCGAGGAGGTCGACCGCCTCGGCACGGGTCGCGAAAAACGGCTCGCTGGCGAGCATCTGCTCGAGGATCTGCCGGGCCTTGTCCTTGTCTCCCTTGTCGGCCAGGACGCGGGCCAGGTAGTAGCCGCCGTCGGTCGGCATCTGGTTGCTCTGCATCACCTGGGCGAAGATCCGCTCCGCCTCCTCGCGACGGCCGACACGGTAGTAGACCCAGGCCAGGGTCGTCAGCGCCGCGGGACCGATCGCGGCGTTGTCGCGGGTCATCTTCACGTTGCCCTCGGCGAGTTCGACGGCGCGCTGCCGGGCGTCGCGGTCCTCCGACTCGACGAGCACCAGCGACAGCGAATTCGCGGCGGCGAAATTCCCCGGTGATTGTGTGTGGGCGTCGTTGAAATACTCCTCGGCGCCGCGGTAATCACGAGCGATCCGGGCCACGGTGCCACGCACCAGCTTGGCGCCGAGGTTCTTCTCGTCGAGCGCCAGCGCCGCATCGGCGTTGGTCTTCGCCGCTTCGAGGTCGTTCTGGCCGAGGAACCATTCCGCCGCCCCGAGGAGGACGGTGATGTCCTTGGGGGCGGCCTTGACCGCCGCCTCGATCTGCTTGCGGGCGACGTCGCGCTTCTTGGCGTCGCTGTAGAGGCGGGCCATCCACAGCTCGGGCTGCAGCGACTTCGGGTCGAGCTTCTTCGACTCCCGGAACTGTTCCAGGGCCTTGTCGGTCTCGCCGAGCTGGAAGAGGACGATCCCGAGCCGCTGCCGGGCGCTGGCATTGTCTGGATCGAGGGCCATCCAGGCATCGATGTGCTTGCGGGCCGTCTCCCACTGGCGTCGGGCCTCCGCCACCGCGGCGAGCCCGGCATTGCTGCGGATCTCGAAGTCGCGCTTCCGCTTGGGATTCTCCATGAACGCCTTGGTCAGCTCGGTGGCCTTGTTGAACAGCAGGCTCGACTCGGTGATCCGCCGGTCCTGGAAGGCCAGGTCACCGAGCATCAGGTAGGGCTCGGGATCGGCGGGAAACTTGTTCGTCGTGTCCTCGAGCTCGCCGCGCGCTTCGGCGAGCCGATTCACGTTCATCCACAGCATCGCCATCATCACCCCCGACGGCGGCAGCTTGGGATTGTTCGACCTGACGCGCTCGAGGATCGCCTTGCAGCCATCGATGTCGCTGGCCATGAACCGACCGATGGCGTTGTTGACCTCGTCGGAGCTGTCGTCGTCGGAGACCGCCTTGCCGATGAGCATCTGCGCGGTCGGCTGCTGCTGGGCCGGGGCGACGCCTCCGCACACCAGGGCCGCGACGACCGCGAGGGCCGGGGCGCACCGGGGACGGAAGTCGATCCCGCGGACAGCCGCGGCGGACGGGAACTGGATTGGGCGGCGGAGCATTCGCAGGATCTCCTACGGGCGGAACGGTGGTTGGATCCGTCACGATACACGCTGCCGGCACCGGCTCAAGCCTCCGCCTGCCGTCCACGAGCCACGGGTCGGAGGCGTCGCCGGGGAGCCGTTTTGTGATACCCTCGCCCGGTCCGGCACGCGCGGGAAACCGGCCAAGGGTGTGACCGCCAAGAGGTCCGGGGGAGCGTCCCGCGGTTGGCAGACGGGAGCACGGCATGCTGCTCGGTGCGGTGTTCGAACGCGAGGTGACCGTCGCGCCACGGGCGCGCGGCCTGTTCGTCGCCCGGGCGGTGTACTGCGGAGCGCTGTTGGCGATCATCGCCACCTGCTGGCTGGTCGTCACCGGAACCCAGTCGGTGTCGACTGCCGGCGACACGGCCCGATTCGGGGCGACCCTGCTGCGGATCCTCGGGCCGCTCCAGCTCGCCCTGGCGATCCTCGCCGCCGCGCTCGCCGCCGCGGTCGCGGTGAGCACCGAGAAGGACCGGCGGACGCTCGAGTTGCTCCTCGTCAGCCGACTCACCGACCGCGAGTTGGTGCTCGGCAAGCTCGCCGGGAGCCTGGTGCGCGTCGTGCTGCTGCTGCTGGCCGCGGTGCCGATGTTCGCGATCACCGCGCTGTTCGGCGGGGTCACGCTGCCGCAACTCGTCCGGCTGTTCGTGGTCACGCTGGCAGCGGCGCTGACTGCCGCGAGCATCGCCACGACCGTCGCCTTCTGGAAGGACACCACCTTCCAGACGCTGTCGATCACGCTGTTCCTGCTCGCGACGTGGGCCGCGCTGGGAGAGACCCTCGCCGCGACGCGCGGGCCTGACGCCGGTGCGGCGGTGTCACCCGCCCGGGCGGTGTTCGCCGCCTTGGCGCCCGACGGGGGCCGGACCCTGGCGCCGTTCCTCGGGATCTGTGCCGCGATCGTGATCGGGGCCAATGCCGTGGCCGTGGCCTGCCTGCGCCGCTGGAACGTCGCCCGCGAGCAACGGCTCCCGGCGACCGCCGAACGCGAGGCGGCAGCCTTCCGCCCCGCGCGGCGGGTGTGGCGGAACCCGATCCTGTGGCGTGAGACCTGCACGCGCGCCTACGGGCGGATGCTGATCCTCGTGCGCTTGGCCTGGCTGGCACTGTTCGCGGTCGCCGTGGCGGGCATCCTGCGCGAGGCCGGCGCGCCGCGCCCCGACCGCCTCGCGGTCACGATCGCCGTCATCCCGATGGCGTTGACCAGCCTCGTCGCCGTGGCGGCCCTGGCGGTCACCAGCATCACCACCGAACGCGATCGCGGGGCGCTCGACTTGCTGCTGGTCAGCGACCTGGAGCCGAAGGAATTCGTCTGGGGAAAGCTGATCGGGGTGCTCGTCGTCGCCCGGGAGATGGTGCTCCTGCCGCTGGCGACCTGCGTCGTCATGGCGGTCACGGGGATCACCACCGCCGAACACGCCCTGTACCTCGCCGCCGGGATGGCCGCGCTGGTGTTTTTCGTCGCCGTCCTCGGCTTCCACGTCGGGCTGTCCTATCCGTCGTCGCGGCAGGCGATCGCGGTCGCGCTGGGGACGGTCGCCTTCCTGTTCATCGGCGTCGCGACGGCGATGCGGATCATGGTCGCCTTCGACACGAGCTTCGAACTCCAACTCGCGCCGTTCCTCGCCGTGATCGTCGGCGGTGCGGTCGGCCTGTACGCGGCGCTGTCGGCGCGCAATCCGTCGGCGGCGATCGCCTGGGCGTCGGCACTGCTCCCGGCGTTGACCTTCGTGGCGATCACCGGATTTCTGCAGGGCAACAGCCTCCAGGTGCTGCTGGTGGTCCTCGTCGCCTACGGGTTCGCGACGACGGCATTGCTCGTGCCGGCGATCGGGGCCTTCGATCTCCTCACCGGGCGGAAGTCGGCCGGCGATTGACGCGCGGCGTGGGTTTCAACGCCGGGTCGTGGCCGGGTCGGGTGACGCCGCGACCGCCGACGAGGGGGGCGTGAGGAGGGCGGCGAGCCGGGCCGCCGCCTGCGGTGATCCCTCCGTTCCCGCCGCGTCGAGGGCGCGGCGGTAACTCGCGACCGCGTCGGCGGTGCGCCCCAACGACTCTTGGGCCGCCCCTTCCAAGACGAGGACTTCGGGGGGCACGCGGTCGGCACCGTAGGTCTCGCCGAGGATCGCGAGGGTCGAGAGGACGCGGCGCGGCTGGCCGAGCCGGCGGTAGACCTCGGCGGTGTCGAGGAGCAACGGCCGGTCGTCGGGCGCGAGCGCCAACCCTCGGTGGAACGCGGCCAGCGCCTCGCGATCGTTGCCGCGTGCCAGTGCCACCTGGCCGCGCACGCGCCACGCCGCCGCCATCTGCGGGGCGGTGCGAGCCGCCTCGCGCGCGAGCCGGTCGGCATCCTCCAGCAGCCCCATTTCGGTGTACATCCGCGCCCCGACGACGCACAAATCGGCGTCACCCGGGCTCTGCCCCAGCGCCGTGGTGATCTGCTGGACCGCCGCGAGGCGTTCGCCACGTTCCCACAGGACCTCGGCGTAGTGCCGGCGGGCCTCGACGTCGGCCGGGCAGCTCTTGACGGCGCGGTCGAGCAGGGCCTCGGCCTCGTCGTACTGCTGCCGATCGGCGGCGGCGAGGCCTTCGTTGGCCAAACGCCGCGAGTTCGCCACGGCCGCCGGCGCCGGGCCGACACGGGGGATGAAGCGGCACCCGACCATCGGCCCGATGAGGGCGGAGGTCACCAGAGGCACGACGAACGGCGGGAGGGGCTTCACGGGGGCGGGAGGGTAGCGGCCGGCCGTTGCGGGGGCAATCGCTCCGGCACCGGCGCAGACTGCGCAGGTCACCACGGCCGGTCTGGCCATGCGTCGATGACGCCCTTGCCCCTGGCGGACGCGCCGCGTACCAACCGTCCGCCATGCCCGGCTGGTCCTCGACATCGCCCGACGCACACCCGCCCGACCGCCGCGCCGCGGTCCGGGGACGGGCCCGGCGCGTCGCGCCGGGCGCCGGCCCCTTGCTCGCGACGGCGCTGACGATGTTTCTCGGCGGCTGCGACCTGCGCGACGAAGTCGGCCGGCCCCCGCGAACCCCGACGACCCCGACGGGCGTCGGTCGTCTCCTCGACAGGCCTCCCGGCCCCAGTCTGCCCCGGGCCGGCACCACGGGCACGGCACGGACGACGGTGGCGCTCGTCGAGGGCTACGACGCGGCGGCGCGCCGGGCCCGCGACGACGGGCTCCGGCTGGTGCTCGTCTTCAAGGCGACCTGGTGCCGCCACTCGGCGCTGCTGGTCTCCCGGACCCTCTCCGACCCACGGATCGTGGCCCGCGCCCCGGGGGCGGTGTGGGCGGTGATCGATGCCGACCGCGAGCCGGATGTCTGCCGTCGCTTCGGGGTCACCGCGTTTCCGACGGTCATCACCGTCGACGAAGCGGGGGTCGAAACGCGCCGCCTCGTCGGCAAGCCGTCGGCCGTGGAGCTGACGGGGCTGCTCGAGTTGCCGCCGGCGCACCGGGAAGAGCGGATCGCCAGCGAGGCGGACGACCGTTCGCACTGAGCGCCCCGTGACGGTGAGGCTGCTGATACGATCGGGAGCCGCGGTCCGGGACCGCGCACAGGGCGAGGAGCTTCCATGACCGGCGCGCAGGGGACCGACGGCCCGGACCGGCTCCGTCCGGCTCCGCCCGCGGAACGGCCGTTCCACCCCTATCCGGTGTGGACGCCGCGGTTCTGGCACGGGATGCCGGTGTCGGTGTGGGCTGGGCTGGTCGCCGAGCACCGTTGCCGTGTCTCACCGAGCCGGATCCCGTTGTTCCTCAGCATCAGCACCGCGACGGCGTTCAACTCCGCCGCCGCCGCGCTGACGACGCTCGTCCACGGGGCACGGCTGCGGCGCCCCCCGCCGACACCGCCTCCGGTGTTCATCATCGGACATTGGCGGAGCGGAACGACGCTGCTCCACGAGCTGCTGATGCTCGACCGCCGCTTCTGCTGCCCGAACACCTACCAGTGCTTCGCCCCGGCCCACTTCCTCCTCACCGAGCGCTGGATGGCGCCGGTGGTGGCCTGGCTGTCGCCGTCGAAACGGCCGATGGACGACGTCGCCGCCGGTCCCGACCGCCCGCAGGAGGACGAATTCGCCCTCGCCAACCTCGGGGCGCCATCGCCGTACCGGCGGATGGCGTTCCCGGTGACCAGCCCGCCGACCCCGGTCGCGCTCGACGTCGACACGCTCACGCCGCAGCAGCGCGTCCGCTGGGAGGAGGCGATGCGCGCGTTCCTCGCGGCGCTCGCCGTCCGTGACCCCCGCCGCGCCGTTCTCAAGAGCCCGCCCCACACCGCGCGGACGGCGCTCCTCGCGCGGATGTTCCCCGGAGCCCGGTTCATCCACGTGGTCCGTGACCCGTTCGTCGTCTTCCCGTCGACGGTCCGCCTGTGGCGTTCGCTGCACCACACCCAGGGGCTGCAGGTCGATCCGGGGACCGCGCTGGAGGACTACGTGTTCAACGCCTTCGAGACGATGTACCGGGCCTTCGAGCGCGACCGCGGCGCCCTGCCGCCAGGGAGCCTCCACGAACTGCGCTACGAGGATCTCGTGGCCGACCCGGTGGGCCGCCTCGCCGAAGCCTACGAATGCCTCGGGCTTGGCGATTTCGCCGCCGTGCGGCCGGCGCTGGAGGCGGAGGCGGACACGATGCGTTCCTACCGGACGAACACCTACCGCCACGATCCCCGGATCGTCGCCGCGGTCGCGCGCCGGTGGGGCGACTTCATCGCCCGCTACGGCTACCGTCCGCCGGAGGCATGAGAGGCGCCGCCGCCACGGAGGTGGAACCGGACGCGCTTGCCCGCCTCGAGGGTCCGCTGCTCGGCGGCGAGCTCGTCGGGGGTCATCCACAGGCGGGCTTCGGCGCGGCGCCGCGCGAATACGAACCCCACGACCGCGGCCAGCGCCGCCGCGACCGTCACGGCCACCGCCGCCTGCCAGGCGGCCTCGAGGCCACCGGCCGCGGAGGCCCCGTCGCCGGCAAGGCCGACCAGCAGCGTCCGGAGTGACCACACCGCCGCGCCCGCCAGCGCGACGAGCACGACCGTCGTCGTCAGCACCTGGCGGAGCGTGTCGGTGGAGGCGATCTGCGCGAGCCGCGCCCACGGCGCGAGCCGACCGACCTGGAACGAGACCCGCGCCGGCTCCCACACGAGGCCGTCCCAGGCGATCTGGACCGCGATCCCGGCGGCCGACGCGGCCAGCGCCAGGAGAATCGTCGGCCGGGCGAGCACGACCACCGCGGCGGCGTACGGCAGCAGCGGCTCGCCGCGGAGCGCGGCGGGCAGGATGTCACGGAACAGATCGGCTCCGGCGGCGAGCGTCCCCTCCAGCCAGCGCGGCAGAAGCAGGACCGTGACCAGGCACGACGCGCCCCAGGCCGGCGCGGCGGCGCCGGGAATCATCCCGGCCCGGCGCGCGGCTTCACGGCGCCGCGGTGTCGGGGGCAGGCTCCGGTCGGCGCTCGTGGCTTCCATGGCGACTGCCGCCGCTCCGGATCAGGTGGTGGCGCGCTCGAGGAACCTGGCGGCCGCGGCCGCCGCCTGGCCGCTCCAGGCGGGTGCGGCGGCGAGGAGCGTGGCGATCAGGGCGGCACCGACGACCCCGGCGACGAGCCCCGGTCCGGGGGCGAGGCGCACGGCGCGGAGGCAGATCGCGGTGCTGAAGTGGAATGCCACCACGGCGACCAGGGCCGGGGCCGCCAGGCCGAGCGTCAATTCGACGAGCAATCCCGGCAGGCGCTCGAGCAGTGCGACCGCCCCGGCTCCCGGGCCGGTGCCGAGGCCGTTGGCCACCACGCCGACCGGAAACGTGTGCGGGCTGTCGAGCAGCGCGGCCACCATGCCGCGGACGCCGCCGGTCGCGAAGAACGCAGCGGCGCCGACCCACCACGCCAGCCGGGCGAGGCCGGGAGCCTGTGGATCGCCGGCGGGAAGGTCGTCGTCCCACGACAGGCCAGTGGTCCCTGCCAACAGGCTGCCGGCGGAGCCGCCGATTCCCAGGGCCGCGCCGGCGATCAACCCCAGCACCGCGCCGCAGGCCGCCTCACCGGCCAGTAGCAGCAGCAGCGGCGCCGCGCCATCCCCGGTCGCCGTGGCGAGCTTCGCCAGCGCCGGGGATGCCGCCAGCACCAGCGCCAGTACCAGGCACGTGACGACCTGGACCGGCACGCCAGGGCATGCGGTCCGCGCCGTGACGGCCGTGGCGACGGCGATCCGCAGCGCCGCCCCCGCGGCGGGGCCGACGACGACGAGCAGCGCGGCATCGGGCACGGGGACGGGCATGGTCGGCACGCCGCCTGGGGGTGATCAGTGGGGGGACCGCGCGGCGTGGAGGACCAGATCGACGAGGCGCTCGACCATCCAGGGGAGGGTGATCATCAGCACCGCGGCCATCGCCGCCAGGCGCGGGACGAGCGCCAGGAGCGGCTCGTGGATTCCGGTGGCGGTCTGCACGACCCCGACGCATAGCGCGACGAGGAGGCCGACCAGCAGCAGTGGCATGCCGACCAGCAGCACCGTCCACAGGCTGTCGCGAACGAGGTCGACGATCTCGGCCATCAGCCCTCCCTCAGCCCGCGTTCTGGAGCCCGTCGAGCAGCGTGCGCACGATCAGCGACCAGCCGTCGGCCATCACGAATACCATCAGCTTCAACGGCAATGCCACCGCCGGCGGTGGCAGCGTGATCAACCCGCTCGACACCACGAGCACCGCGACGAGCAGGTCGATCACCAGAAACGGAACGAGCAGGCGGAACCCGATCCGGAAGGCGACGTCGAGCTCGCTGACGAGGTACGCCGGCAGCAGGCTCTCCAGCGGCACGTCGTCGTACGTCCGTACCGCGGCGCCGTGCGACGGGTGGCGCTCGAGGAACAGGAGCATCGTGTCGCGGTTGCCCGCCTCCTCGATCTGGCCCGCCATCCACCGGCGCACCGGGAGGCTGCCCTGGTCGACCGCGGCCGCCAGCTCCAGCCGTCCCTCCTGGTAGGGCACCACGCCGTCGTCCCAGGCCTGCCGCCACACCGGCCAGACCACCAGCGCCGCGAGGAACAGCGCGAGGCTGGCGAGGATCTGGTTGGAGGGGAGTTGCGGGGTGCCGAGCCCCTGCCGGACCAGCGCCAGCACGATCGAGATCCGCACGAACGACGTCGTCATCAGCAGCACCGCCGGCGCGAGGCTCATCACCCCCAGCGCGACCGCGGCCGACACCGAGGCGTCGAGCGACCGGCCGCCGAGCAGCCGCGTCAGCAGTGTCAATGGCGCCGGATCGGCCGGCGCGGCGGCGGTGTCCATCGGTATGGCCCGGACCGCGGCCGGGTCGCTGCCAGCGCCGTCGCCGCGGACTGCGGCGATGGGCCAGAGAGCCAGCGCCACGGCGACCGCACAGCGCCATCCCGTCGCCCGGCGCCCGCGGGTCATGCCGCACCCCGTGCGCCGCTGCCCGACGGCGCGGGTGCCGGCGCCGCAAGGACCGCCGGAGGGGCTGGCGGAAGAGGCGCGCCCTCCACCGGGCGGGCGAGCGGCGCGGTGAGCGGCTCGTCCGTCTCGGCGAGCACCTGGCAACCCGCCGGCGAGACGCCGACCAGCAGCGTCCGGCGCCCGAAACGCACGACCCGGAGAGCATGCTGGCCGCCGAGGGGAAGTGTCCCGAGGAGGGAGACCGCAGCGGAGGGAAACGACGCGTGGCGTGGCACCGTGAGCCCGCGCAGCACGGCGACCGCCGCGGCCAACGCGGCCAGGAACGCCACCAGCTGCCAGCCCCATGGCGAAACCTCGGCCCGTGGGCGGGGCCGGTCGCGAAGCAGGGCGCCGGCATCGCTCTCCAGCTCGATCGGTGCCGGGGCGAGGCGCCCGGGCGCGGGCAGGGGATCGCCGGCCGGCGCTGGCCCCTCGTCGCCCGCCGCGATTGACGCCAGCGCGAGGAGGGCGATCGCGAACGGCACGCATCCCAGGCAGCGTCGGCGGGGTCGCATCAGGCCGCCTCCCGCCACCGCGCCGGTGGCTCCGGCGAGAGCTTCGCCGCCACGCCCTCGGGAAGCCCGGCGGGAGCGGGGTCGACGACGGGACGCCGGTTCCCGGCCCGCCACAGGACCGCCGCCAACGCCAGCGCGGCGAGTGAGAACACGGTCAGCGCGACCGTCGGGTTGGCAAGCGCGGCGGCCGATGCGTTCCCGGCGCGACCCCAGGGCCACGACACCGCGCTGTCCGACCGCGCCACGGCGGGCTCGTCGGCCGCCACTGGCCGGGATGTCGCCAGACCGGAGGTGAACGGGGTGACCGCGATCTTCGTCCGGGTCGCGTCGGCCACCTCGGGCAGCATCGCGGCCACGAGTTGCGTCAGCCGATCAATCTCCTCCCGTTCGGCCCGCTCCCGATCCTCCTCGGTCCACGTGGCTTCCCCGCGGCGCTGGCGACGGCCGCGGGTCGCGGTGACGACCGACTCGAGATACGTGTCCGGGACGGCGACGAGGACGTGGACGGAATCGCCGCTCCCGGCCTCGGCGGTGGCGGGCACCGTGGCACCGACGGCAGCCGGCGAGTTGATCCCGGCGGCGGCAGCCGCGGCAGCCGGAGCGGCGGCGGCGCCGAGCGTGACGTCGACGACGACCCCACGGATGAAGCCCAGCGCCTGGCGGACCTTGGCGGCGGTCGCACGCTCCAGCCCGAGCCGAGCAGCGCGGGCCGGATCGGCGACGCCCTCGCTCGGGTCAAGTGGCCCGGCGTAGACGCGGCCACTGCGCAGGTCGGTCACCGCGACCCGCTCGACGGACAACCCGGCGATCGCCGCCGCGACGAGGACGCGGATCGCCTGGACGCGTGCCGGGTCGAGGTCGGTGTCGGGCTGGGTGCGGATGCTGACGCTCGCGGTGCGTTCCACGCCGCCGGCGAGCCCCGCGCGAGGGGCGTCGTCGTAGAGGACCGCGGCACGCTCGATTCCCGGCATCGAGCAGAGCACGAGCGACAACTCGTCCTGGACCGCGACGCGGAGCGAATCGGCACGGAGCGCCGCGCTCGTCCACGGTCCGTTGGACGCCAACGCGCGGCGGAGGCTGGCGCCGAACTCGCGCGGCAGCGCCTCGGCATCGACCAGGGCCCGCATGTAGGCGCTGTGCCGGGCACGGGGCACATACACCCGTCCTCCTTCGCTGCGGTGGTCGGTGAGTTGGGCGCGGTCGAAGGCCGCTTCCATGATCGCCAGTTCGGACTGCGGGAGGACCGACCCGGGGAGGAGCTCGGTCTCCTCACGGGCGGGGCGGACGCGGAGCGTCCAGGCGGCCGCGGCGCAGGCGAGAACCACCAGGCCCAGGGCCATCGCCTGCACGGGGGCGACGCGCGGAGGGCGCACGGACGCGGTGAGCCGGGAATCCAGGTCCATGTCGACGTTTCACGAACGGAGGGAGAGGACAGCGGCGCCGGGCCGTCAGGCCGCGCGGCGCTCGGTGAGACGACGGGGGAGGCGGAGGGTCAGTGCGGTGCCCCCCTCGGGGCAGGCACGCACCTCGAGGGTGCCGCCGAGCCGCGCGGCGCGAGTGCTCTGGCGATCGAGCCAGGCGCGCTCGACCACGGACAGGACGGGGCCGGAGTCGGCGACCTCGACCTCGATCGCGTCGGCGAGCAGCACGCTGGTCACCACCACTTCGCGCCGCCCTGGTCCGGTGGCAGCGCCATTGGCACGCCGCGCCCGCGCGACGAGGTCGGCGAGGAGGTCGGACAGCACGGCGGGATCGGCGTGGAGCACGTGGTTGCGCGACACGTCGATCGACACGTCGGCAGGGACCGCACCGACCGCGGCAGCGACGACGGCGTGGACCGGGATCCAGGTCGCACCGGGGACCCGATCGGCACGCCAGGGAAGGATCGAGGGACGCTCGGGAACGCGGGGGGTATCGGTCATCGCAGCGCTCCGCGGAGAAAGGGGGCAGGACCGGCGCCGCTCAAGCGGGGCAATCGGCGCCGACGTCGGCCGTGGGACCGCAGATCCCCTCCATCAGCCAGCGATTGACGTCGCGGAGGATCGCCGGAGCGAGATCATTGGGCTTCTCGTAGATCCTCATCGAGAGCTGGGCGCCGGCGGCGTGGAAGAGGCGCAGCGTGGTGCCGGTGGTGGCGACCAGGCGGGCCTCGGCGTCACGCCGGCAGCAGAGCAGGAACGGAAGGCGGCGGACCGCCGCGAGCCGTGCGAACAGCGCCTCGGCGTGGGGAAACGCACCCCCCAGCGACACCATTCCGGCGAAGCGTTCGGCATGCCGGCAGGCGATCCGGAAGGCGTCGGTGCCCCCCGCGCCGCGACCGACGAGAAACACGCGATCGGGATGGACGTTACCCCGCGCGACCGCCTCATGGATCGCGTCGAACACCGCCTCTTCGACGGCGTAGACATCGTCGCCGGCCGCGAAGGCCGGCTCGACAGCGAGGTAATTCCGCGTGCTGAGTCGCTGCATCGCCCGGCCGAGGTCGAACCGCCGCGCACCCGGGAGCCAGACGACCAGCGGGTAGGCGTAGCCGGGCTCGTAGCCCTGGGGAAGGAACAGGCGCGGGGCCTGCCGCGCCGTCGCGCGTGACAAGCCGCGCCGGAAGCGCCGCCGCGACGTGCCGCTTCCGGCAGTCGATTCGTCCCGCCCACCCCCGACTGGGTTCGCCGACATGGCCGTGGCCTCCGCCCTCCGGAGAGGTCCCTCCCCGTGGAGGTCCTCGCCGGTTCATGGCCGGAGGTTTCTAGCCGAACCGGTCACCGTGCCACAACGCCAGCGCTGCGGTGCCGAAACGGCTCTGGGCAGGTGGGGCAAACCGGGGAAAAGGCGGAGAATCGACCGGGCGGCCCTCCGGCCGCCCGCGCTCCGGTCGGAGGGGGATCAGGCCGTAAGCCGATCCATCGCCGCCACGAGGTCGCGGACCGCCGCCACGCTCTTGTCGAGTGCCGCCTTCTCGGCAGGCTGGAGCGACAGCTCGACGATCTTTTCGACGCCGCCGCTGCCGAGGATCACGGGCACACCGACGAAATACCCGCCGACGCCGTACTCACGGTCGCAGTAGGCGGCGCAGGGCACGAGCCGCTTCTTGTCGCGGACCACGGCCTCGACCATCTGCGCGGTCGCCGCCGCGGGGGCGTAGTAGGCACTGCCGGTCTTGAGCAAGCCGACGATCTCGGCACCGCCGTTGCGCGTCCGGGTGACGATCGATTCGAGCCGGTCGGCCGGGATCAGCTGCGTGACCGGGATCCCACCCACGCTGGTGCAACTCGGGATCGGCACCATCGTGTCGCCATGGCCGCCGAGGAGCATCGCCGCGATGTCCTCGACGCTCACCCCCAGCTCCATCGCCAGGAACGCCCGGTACCGGGCGGTGTCGAGGATGCCGGCCTGGCCGATCACGCGCTGGGCGGGGAACCCGGTCACCTGGAACGTCCGCTGGACCATCGCGTCGAGGGGATTGCTGACCACGATCACGACCGCGGCCGGGCTCGTCTCGCGGATCTTCGCGGCGACGTCGCCGACGATCTTGGCGTTGGTCGAGAGGAGATCGTCGCGGCTCATCCCCGGCTTGCGGGCGATTCCCGCAGTGACGACGACGACGTCGCTGCCCGCCGTCTCCGCCCAGTCGGTGGTGCCGGTGATCCGCGCGTCGAACCCCATGATTGGCGCCGCCTGGAACAGGTCGAGCGCCTTGCCGGCCGGCATCCCTTCGGTGAGCGGGATGTCGAGGAGTACGATGTCGCCGAACTCGGCGGCGGCGCACCAATGGGCGGTGGTCGCACCGACATTGCCGGCGCCGATGATGGAGATCTTGGCTCGTCGCATCGCGATGGATTCCTCACGGGAGTAACGGCAGGGCCGGCACCGGCGCCGCCGGGAAGAGTTGTGGCCGCGAGGGCGGGCGATGGCAAGCCCCGGTCAGGAACCGGCCTCGGTCTCCGGCAGGCGGACGCGGTCGGGGAGGATCCGCCGGGGGCCGGTGCGGCTGCCGTGACGCTGGCTCCACAGCCACCAGCCCACGACGGCCAGCAGCGGCAGCACGAGCAGTAGCGGGAGCAGCGTCGCGCGCCGCTCCGGCGCCGCGCCCGGCGCGCCGGCAGCCACCGGTCGCCATGCCACGCCGCGCGCGACCAGTAGCGGGACCTCGAGCCGGCGACTCACCCCCGCCGCCTTGCCGGTCACCGGCAGCGGATAGGCGTAGCGTTTGAACGCGAATCCCGTGACGGTGACCGGTTCATTGACCGTCTGCCCCGTCGGCATCCCCGGTGGCAGTTCGCGGACGCAGCACACCACCGGGTAGGTATCGTGGAGTTCGCCATGGACTTGGAGGAGCGGCGTGTCGACGAACACGTACAGCTCCCAGTAGTGGTCGAGTCCCGCCTGGCGGCGCCGGAGCGGATCGTCGACCTCGATCCGCGTCACCCGACGGCAGACACCGGACAGGGTGACGACGTCGCCGCGCTGCCGCGCGAACCACTTCCGTGCCGGGTCGATGAGGTCGGTGATCGGCGGCGTGACGGGCGTGGCGGGGAGCGCCGCCCGGACCGTCGCGCCGAGCAGGGTGTAGAAGGCATCCCCTTCGGCGGCGGTCAGCCCCTGGCCGTCGACCACGCTGTCGAACAGGCCGTAGTCCATTCCCGCAGCGCCGAGCGGGGTGGGGGGATGCCAGGCGACGCGGCGCGCGGCGAGCACGAGATCGGCAGCCGCGCCGGGACGCTCGCCCGTGGCAGCGGCGGCCGACGGTGGTCCGGTGCTGGCAGCGAGAGGCAGACCGGCGACCGTGACCGGCTCGTCGATCGGCATCCCGCGCGGCCAGCCACGCGGCGCGCCGGCGGTGAGGACGTCGATGACCCGACCGGCGGGGTCGCGGACGCGCACCACGACGGCGTCGGGCACGCCCGACGGGAGCGCGTCGGCCGCGGTCGCGACCGAGGCAACGGAGGCCACCAGGAGGGCGCGGCCACCGACCCGGAGCAGGACATCCTCGACGAGGGATGCCGGATCGGCACCGTCGGGTGCGATGGGCGCGGCGGCAGATTCCCACTCGGCGGCCCGTTCGGCGGGCGCCAGGAGGAGCCGGGCGAGCACGCGCTCCGCGAGGTGCTGCTTCGCGTCGTCCCAGGCGAGGGGCTCCTCGAGGAGCGAGCGCTCGGGGCGGTCGAGGCCGAACGCGGCGAGGTATCCCGGCAACGTCGAAGTCGCGGGGACGCCGACATCCACCGCGGTGTCGGGGTCGGCCCCGCGGGCCCGAGGGATACCCGAGGCGACCACGACCGTCGCGGCCACCACGAACGCCAGCGTTCTTTGCGGCACGCGATCGGCGCGAGTGATCACGGTTTCCTCCCGCCATCGTCGAGTTCGCCAGGCTCCAGACCGTCGTCTCCCGCGAAGCGGAGCGGGCGGCGATCGGGGACATCGATCCCGTCCCATGCCGGTGTCGCGTCCCGGGGCCGTGCACGGGGAGCGCCCGCCGAAAGGTGGAGGCCCACCCAGGTGACGAGCATCAGGCCGGTGATCGCGCCGATTCCCCAGCCGCCCCAGCGATGCCCCCCCGGCTCGGCCGGGCGGCGCGGCGACCAGCGCGGCGACCGGGAGAGGACCAGGGGGGCGGTCCGGACGGCATCGGTCGCCTGGTACGCCCAGCGTTTGAAGAAATAGCCGCTGACGTCGACCGTCTCGGTGGTATTCAGCCCTCGGGGCATGTCGGCAGGAACGTCGAGGAAGTATACGACGATCGGTGTCGGCGGACCGCCGTCGGGCTCGATCCATCCCTGCCAGCGCGGCTGGGGTCCGTCGCGCGCCGGGTTCGGTTCGACCGCCACGAGGCGGCGGAGGATACCGCGGAACCCGACGAGTTGGCCGCGCAGCGCCCGCGACTGTCCGTGGAGATCCGCATACGACACCGGCCGGACGAGGCCGCGGTCCGGGGGCCAGGCCGGGAACGCCGCCAGCGACGCACAGAGGTCCGACCAGGCCGGTTCGTCGTCGGAGCGGAACAACGTGTCGTCACGGACGCGGCCGAGGGCCGCGGCGGAAGCCCCGCGCGGGTGACGGTCGGTCGGTGGGGACGTGCCGGCGCCCCCGTCGCCCCCGGGCACGGCCTCCTCCGCGGCGATTCGCACCGCATCGCCGACGGCCGGTTCGGCCGGGAGCCGTGCAAGCACGGTGTCCACCTGCGCCGGTGGAGGATTTGGCTGCGGCTGCAACCAGGTCTTCTCGATCCAGCCGCAGACCAGCAACAGCACCAGTGCCGGAGGTCCGACGCGCCACAGGAGACGATGGCGCTCCGCTCCGGCGAGATAGTTCCGCGGCCTCCCCGCCCGGCCCCGTTCCCTGCCCTGCCCTCCCTCGCCGCCGGGGTCGTGTGTGCCACCGGCGGGCGACGCGGCGCTCACGGCAGCCCGTCGCGGGGGTGGTCGGGACGGCGGATGTCGGGGACTGGCCCCCCTCCCGACTCGGCCTGGTGCCGGGCCCTGCGCAGTTCGCGCCACAGGTAGAGCCCGAACGAACTGGCGAGCGTGAACGGCATCCCGAGCATCAGCAGGATGCTGTAAAAGTAGCCCCGCGCCAGGTTGGCGGCGGTGTCGTCTCCCTCGGCGAGAGAATCCTTGCAGGTCGGACAACCGAGGGCTTCGGCCGCCGACAGGACCGCGAGGGCCACGCATGCCGGCAGCAGCCCACGGAGGATCCGCCGCGCGACGGGGTTGAGGAGGGTGTTCATGGCTGAATTATATCCCCGACGCCACGGCCGGAGAGGCGGCTGCGGCGGGGTCGGGCCCGGGAAACAACTGGTAGAGCATGAGGTAGATGACGACTCCGGTGACCGACACGTAGAGCCACACCGGCAGCGTGATCCGGCCGAGGCGGCGGTGGGCCTGCCACCGGCCGCGCCAGGCGAGCAGGACCATCGCCACGGCCAGCAGCGGCACGAACGCCGCCAACACGACGTGGGTCGCGAGGATCGTCAGGTACACCGTCCTCACGACGCCGGTGCCCTGGAACGGAACGTGGCCGACGAGGGCGTGGTAGGTGAGGTAACTCACCAGGAACACCGTCGACACCGCGAAGGCGGCGACCATCAGGTTGCGATGGACCCGCCACTGTCCGCGGGCGATCGCCATCCACCCCGTCACCAGCAGGACCGTTGCCAGACCGTTGAGCAGGGCGTTGAGCGCTGCCAGCGGATGGACGGCGAGCAGCGCCGCGACCGGCACGCCCCCCCCCGGAAGCCAACCGACGGCGGCGCTGATTGCGGCTCCGCTCACGGCGCGGCCCCCCCGGACGCTGCCGGGGCCGCCGCGGGGGAGTCGGCGGGTTCGGCGAGCACCTCACGGACCAGCTTGACGAGCAGTTCCACGCGATCGGGCTGGAGCAGGTGGTAGCTGCCCCGGAGCCGGCCGGCACGATCGAACACGACACCCCGCTCCGAATGCACGCCGACCTCGGCGGGAAGCCGGAACGTCTTGTTGGCGACCGTGCGGATGGTGTCCATGTCGCCGGTGAGGAACTTCCAGCGGGCCGGGTCGGCACCGAACCGGTCGGCGTAGCGGCGGAGCACGTCGGGTGTGTCGTTGTCGGGGTCGCACGTCAGGCTGACGGCGACGAGGTCAGGGTCGGCGACTTCGCGAAGGATGTCGGCGATCGCCTGGTTCTCACGGAAGCAGGGGCCGGGACAGTTGGCGAAGAACACGCTCGCCACCCACACGCGGCCGCGCAGGCCGGCCGAATCGAACGCCATCCCGGTCTGGTCCGTGAGCGTGAACGGCGCCGCCGGTTCACCCGGCTCGACGGTCGCCGGGGCCGGCGTGACGGTCACGGCGACGCGGGGGGGAGGCGGGTCCTTCCGCCCGCATCCGGCAGTCACCCCGCAGACCGTCAGCCAGCCCGCGAGCAGGGCAGACGACCCGACCCCACACGGCGCGGCCTCGCAGTTCATCGGTGTCAATGGGCTTCCCCACCCCTCTCCGCGTTCCCGGCCTCCGCGGCTCGCTCCATCAGGCGCACGTCCGACTGCCGCGGCATGTACAGCGCCCGTTCCTGCGCCACCATCCGCGTCCGCATGCCGACGTCGGGCACGAGCATCAATGCGAGGAACACCGCCATCATGGCCGCGGGGATGGTGAGGACGTACTTCCAGTTCGCCTCCCAGAGGACGTGCATGAAGAACAGCACGACGAGCATCGCCTTCGTGCACGACACCGCCATCATGAACGCCCAGCCGACCTGCGGCTGATCGCGCCACGGCCAGGCCGACGAATAGGTGAAGAACGACATCGTCGTCAGGACGCACAACGCGAGGAACACCATCAGGTAGGTGCCGAGGCCGCCGTGGGCATGCTCGCCACCATGGTCCCCACCATGACCGGCAGCGTGCGCCGCCGGTGCCGCCGCGGCGTGGGCGTGGGGCACGGTCCCGTGGACCTCGGTCGTCTCTCCGGGCCGCGTCACCGGTGCGTGGGTGGCGGGCGGCTGTGTGGAATGGGAGTGATCGGACATGCTCGGCCTCGTGACGGTGTGTGGGCGGGCGGCGACGGCTGCCGGACGGCGGTCAGAACAGGTACAGCAGCGGGAACAGGAAGATCCAAACCAGGTCGACGAAGTGCCAGTACAGTCCGGCATTCTCGATCATCCCGGCGCGGGCGTGGTCGAGCCGGTAGCCGAGGAGGATCGCGAACACGAGCAGACCGACCCCCACGTGGATGGCGTGGAATCCGGTGAGCAGGAAATAGGTGCTCGCCCACATATTGCCCCCGGGGATGACCGCCGGCAGGCGAAGCCAGGGAAACGCGTCGTTGAGGCCGGAGGAGTGGCCATGACTGCCGGCGCTGGGCAGCGGCATCACCTGGTCGGCGATCACCGCCAGGTCGAACGGCTGCTGGTCGGGGTTGGTGACCAGCTTGCGGATTTGCTGGAGCCGGCCGCGGGCGGCAACGTGCTCGGCCGTGAGTTCGTCGGCGGGCGTGTCGTCGAGTTCCTTGAGCTTGTCGATGATCGCCGGCTCGCCGAGCCGGGCACGAACGGCGGAACCGTAGTACAGGTCGGGTTTCTCGAAAACGCGGCTCCGCGGCGACCAGGGATAGATCCCGTGCGAGAACTTCGCCGAGTACTCGTAGGCCTTCACCCCGAGGAACAACGTCCCCAGCAGCAGCGTCAGCAGCATCCACAGCTTCGCTTGCGGTGCCTTGTCGGCCCGCGCCGCCTCGAGCGCCAGGACGATCGTGACGCTCGAGCAGATCAGGACAAACGTGTTGAACGCCCCGATCGGCTCGCTGAGGTGGACATGGTGCGGCAGCGGCCAGACCGGCGACCCGAAGCGCAGCACGACGTAGCTGCCGAGCAGCGCCGCGAAGAACATGATCTCGGTCGACAAGAACAGCCACATGATCAGCTTCCCGCGCGACAGCGGCAGGCCGGGCTGATACTGGAGCGTGACGTGGCCATGGTGGCCATGGCCATCTTCATGGCCGTGGGCGTGATCGTGGCCGTCGCCGTGCGGCAGGCTGAGGGCAGGGGCGGACATGTCGGTTTCCAGGCGGAAAGGCGGTGGGTGGATCGGGATGGCGACGATCAGGCGCGCGGCGGGCCACAGCCCACCGTCGCCAGAAGCAGGCCGAGGAGGACGACGATCGAGACGAGGAGCAACCGGCGGGCCGATCGATCGTCACGGGCGAAAGCGAAACGAGCCGCGGCAGCGACGTAGGTGCCCGACAGTGCCGCAGCGAGGCAGAACAGCGGCCAGCGCCCCGAGGGCACGGCGAGCAACAGGCTGGCCGGCACCATCACCAGTGCCGTGGCCACGGCCTGGGCCCCGGCGCGGATGCCGGTGGAATCGACGACGGTGAGCATCTTCAGACCGGCAGCGGCGTACTCCCTGCGGTACAGCCAGGCGATCGCCATGAAGTGGGGGAACTGCCACAGATAGAGAACCGCGCCGAGGGCCGCGACCGCGACCGCACCGGCATGATCCCCGGCCGCGAGCCGCGCCGGTCCGTCGGCCCCGAGCCAGCCGATCGCCACGGGTAGCGCGCCCGGCACCGCCCCCACCGCCGTGTTGAGCGGCGACAAACGCTTGAGCGGCGTGTAGACGACGACGTACAGCAGCCAGGTGAGAGCGGCGGCCAGTGCGGCACCGATCCCCCCGCCGGCCACCACGAGCACCAGCCCCGCGCCGCCGAGGCCCGCGGCGATCCACCATCCATGGACGGGGTCGATCCTCCCGGCGCTCACCGGTCGGTTCGCCGTTCTGGGCATCAGTCTGTCGGTGCGCCGCTCGAGCACCTGGTTGGCGATGCTCGAACTGGCCGCGACCAGCGCGGTGCCCACCAGCAGCGCGACCCGCTCACGGAGGTCGACGGCACGGCCGGCGGTCAGCCAGGCGGCCGCGGTCACCGTGGCGAGGACCATGACCGTGATCCGCGGCCGCAACAACCGGCCGATGTCGGCGGCGACGAGCGAACCAGCCCCCGCCTCGGACAGTTCCAGGGGGAGCGCCGGGAACGCCGACGACACGCCGGGACCGACCGGCGCCACGTGGTCGGTAGCAAGCGCGGCAGCGCGGGGCACGACGACTCGGGCGACGGGTGTCATGCCGGGGCCTCCCCCCACGATCGGCCAGTGGCGGCACCCGCCCCGGTCCAGACGAGCGACATCACGACCGCCGCTCCGAGGATCAGCATCCCGAGCACGGCGTGACCGGTGGTCACCAGGGCGGCGCGGACGCTGCGGGCCACCAGCGGACCCGACCAGGTGTCGGGGAGCCAGCCCCCCGGGACACCGTAATTCACCAGCCACGCGCCACATCCGAGGAGCACTTGGCCGACGACCAAGCCGACGATCACCCGCGACCACTGCCGGGCGGCCAACGGCTCGTGAGGCTGCCACGCCAGCCACGCCAGCGTCGCCAGCACTGTCACCGCGGCTGCCCCGAGGAGATGGAGCGTGACCAGCCAGCGGAAGTCGAGCGGTGTCGCACTGGCCTCCATGTGGCGAAGCTGGGCCCCGGCGACGAGTTGCAGGTAGGCCGCGACGACCAGGGCGGGAGGGACGAACCCCGCCGTGGCCCATGACGGCAGCGCGACCGGCGGCAGCGACCGGCCGCGGCCGGATCCGAGGGCGGTTTCGGCACGCCCGCCACCCCCCGGGCTCGACGCCACGGCTGGCCGCCGACGATCACGCCACACCAGCGTGGCGATCGCCGTCGCCACCGCGAAGAACAGCGGCCCGGTGCAGGCGTGCACCTTGGCGATCGTCTTGTCGTCGAGCAGCACCCGCATCCCACCGAGGACCCCCTGTGCGATCACCAGCAGCACTGCCGCCGCCACCAGACCGCGGAGCACCGTCGGCGAGCGCCGCACGAACACGAGCCCGGCCAGCACGAGGGTGATCACGCCCACGGTGGCGCCGAGCAGACGATGCCCGTGCTCGAGAAACAGATCCCAAGGCCCACCGAGCCACTCGGCAAGGGGAAACAGGAACATGTTGTGGCCGTACGTCGCCGGCCAGTCGGGGACCGCCATCGCCGCGTCATAGGTCGTGACCAGCGCCCCGAAGCACAGCAGCAGCGCCGTGGTGCCCACCAGCAGGCAGGCGACCACGAAGGTCAACAGGCTACGCGGCGCGGCGGGTGCAAGGGTGGTCATCGGATCTCGGCGGGCAACGCTCCGGGCCGCTCGCGGACGGTTCGCCAACGGGCCGGAGCGGATGCGGTCAGTGGGCGGTGGCCAACGCTGCGGCCCGGGCATCGGGGGGATCGGTCTGCATCAGGTGATCCTTCTCGCAGCCCGGGACGGAGTACTCGTAGGGGCCGCGGTGGACGATCGGCTGGAAGTCGAAGTTGCCGTGGCCCGGAGGGCTCGGTGCCGTCCACTCCAGGGTGTTGGCATTCCACGGATTCCGGCCGGCGACCGGCCCGTAGAACATGCTCCACACGAAATTCACCGCGAAGATGATCTGCGTCGCCACCATGCCGATCGCGCACCACGTCATGAAAGCGTTGAGCGGTTGGAGATGGTGGAAGGTCTCGTAGTGGTAGGCATCCGCGAGCCGGCGGGGGAAGCCGACGGCACCGAGGATGTGCATCGTGAAGAACGTGCCGTTGAGAAACACGAAGGTCAGGAAGAAGTGGACTTTGCCCCAGAACTCGTTCATCAACCGACCGAACATCTTCGGGAACCAGTAGTAAATCCCCGCCCAGACACCCATCGCGGTGCCCGCGAACAACACGTAGTGGAAGTGGGCGACGATGAAATAGGTGTCGTGGATGAAGATGTCGACAGGCGTGGCCGCCATGAAGATCCCCGACAGGCCGCCGATGATGAACATCGACACGAATGACACCGCGAACAGCATCGCGGTCGTGAACTGGATCTTGCCGCCCCACAGCGTGCCGAGCCAGTTGAACGTCTTCACGGCGCTGGGCAGCGCGATCATCATCGTCGACACCATGAAAGTGATGCCGAGCGCCGGATTCATCCCGGAGACGAACATGTGGTGGCCCCAGACGATGAACCCGAGCCCGGCGATGCCGGCGATCGAGTAGACCATCGGCCGGTAGCCGAACAGCGGCTTGCGGGCGAACACCGTGAGGATGTCGCTCACCATGCCCATCGCCGGCAGGATCATGATGTAGACCGCCGGGTGGCTGTAGAACCAGAACAAGTGCTGCCAGAGGATCGGGTGGCCGCCCCCGGTGCTCGTCAGCAGGTTGTTGACGACGTTGCCCTCGGGATTGAAGAACCCGGTCCCGAGCATCCGGTCGGACAGCTGCATGAACCCGGCCGCGGTCAGCACCGGCAGGGCGAAGGCCTGGAGGACGGCGGTGATGAACATTGCCCAGATCGTCATCGGCAGGCGGAACATCGTCATCCCCGGGGCACGCATGAGGATGATCGTCGTCATGTAATTGACGCTGCCGAGCATGCTCGACACGCCGACGAACGTCAGCCCGAGGAGCCACAGCGTCTGCCCCATGCCGCTCCCGGGACTGGCGGCGACGTTGGTCGAGAGCGGCGGATAGCTCGTCCACCCACCCGACGCCGCGCCCCCCTCGACGAAGAAACTGGCGCCGAAGCAGAGGAACGCCGGCCACATGAACCAGTACGACAGCATGTTGAGCGTCGGAAACGCCATGTCGTCGGCACCGATCATCAGCGGGATGAGGAAGTTGCCGAACGCACCCGCGAGGATCGGGATGATCACGAGGAAGATCATCACCGTGGCGTGCATCGTGAACAGCATGGTGTAGAACTCCGGCGCCATCTGCCCGCCCTCCTGGGCGAACAGCTTGCCGAGCACCGGAACCTGCGACCACGGCCAGGCGATCTGCCAGCGGACCGCCAGCGCGAGCAAGCCGCCGATCAGGAACCACAGCAGCGTCGAGAACAGGAATTGCAGGCCGATGACCTTGTGGTCCTTCGAGAACACGTAGGTCGAGAGGAACTCGGCCACCTGCCGAGAGGACCGGGGCGCCCGGCCACCGACCACGACGGCGTGGCCATGGTCCGTCGGGCTGACGGTGGTGCCGGTGCTCGGGGACTGGACGGTGCTCATGGGAGGGTCTCCGGAACGGTCGCGACGTGATCGGGAACGGTGGAACGATGAACTGCGGAGGACGACATGACTGATGGCGGCGGGGAAGCCAGGGGCCCTCGGCCGCCGGCGGCGATCACTGGCCGGCCACCTCGGCGACTGGCTCGGGCTGTGTGGCTTCCTGACGGGCCTCGATCTCCTCGAGCCAGCGCTCGTAATCCTCGCGGGTGTCGACGGTGATCCGCCCCTTCATCTTGTAGTGGCCCCAACCGCACAGTTCGGCACAGACGATGTCATACTGCCCGACCTCGGTGGCCTTGAACCACACCGGCGTCTTCATTCCCGGGACCGCGTCCTGCTTGATGCGGAGGTTGGGGAGGAAGAAGCTGTGGAGCACGTCCATGCTCTTGAGCTGTACGAGCACCTCCTCGTCGACCGGCACGTGCAGGTCGTTGACGAGGAACAAGTCGTCGGGCGTGCCCAGTTCGCCGTCGCGCCCCGGGTAACGGAGACGCCACTCGAACTGCCGCGCCACGACCTCGACGGTGGGGGGGATCCGTGGCCGCCGCATCTTGACGTCGGCCCAGGTGTTCATCTGGTAGATCGAGAGGAACAGCAGCGTCGCCGCCGGGATGATCGTCCACACGACCTCGAGCGTATGGCTGCCATGGATGAACGCCGCCACCGGGTTGGGGCGGGCGGCGTCGTACTTCCACAGGAACCAGAACAGCAGCACCTCGGTGACGACGAACACGACGCCGGTGAGGACGAGGATGAAGTAGAACAGCGAGTCGATCGACCGCCCGTGGACGGAGACGTCTTTCGGCAGCCAGATGTCGTACAGCGGGCCGACGACGAACGTCGCCACGCCGAGCACCGGCACGGCGAGGAACAGCAGGCTCCAAAAAATACCGGCCAAACGATTGCCCACGGTCGTCGCTCCTGGTTCCCGCCTTGGTCACCACCGCCGACCGGCGCTCCGGGGCGACGGCATCCACCAGACCCCACCCCCGCCGTCACATCCGGTCGCGCTGCACCGACGTGGTCGACCGGTCCGCACCCAACTCACCATCGAAGCCGTAGGGCAACGAGCGCACGTAATTGACGATGTGCCAGATGTCCTCCGGCGGAACCGTCCCCTTCGCGGCCGGCATCGGCGCGCCGTTGATCCCGGCGTGGATCCGGTAGTACAGATCGAGCGGCCGCCTCCCGCCCCGGTAGATCCCCTGGCGCAGGTTCCGCGGCGGGATCGTGCGCGGCTGCAGTGCGTCGCCGTCGAGAACGCCGTGGAAGCGGTTCACCCAGGCGATGTTGGCACGGTGTTCGGCGCGTTGTTCCTCCGTCATGCCGGAGGTCTTGGCCTCGCGGGCCCGCTCGGCGGTGCCGTCGATCTCCTTGGTGATCTCGACGATGTTCTTGTTCCAATCGTCGTAGTCGTTGGCCTGGCCATCGCCGAGGCCGGTGACGCCGTGGCATTTCACGCAGTTGGCCTTGTCGCCGTAGAACAGCTCCTTGCCCTTGGCGATCGATGCGGCCATGTCGATGTCGGCCGGCATCTCGGGAACCGGAATCCGCGCCTCATCCGCCGCCCGCCACTTGTCGGCGACCGGCGTGAGCATCTCGTCGACGAGGAATTCCCGCGTCTGCTGCAGCTCCCCCTTGGCTTCGTCATCGAGCTCGAAGAACGCCCGGGCGAGAGCCAATTCGGTTTCGCCGCGGATCGACAGGTACTTGACGTACTCGACAAGCGCGTCGACCTGAGTCTCGCTGAGCAGGGCGAACGACGGCATCGAGGTCCCCGGCACGCCGTTGTGAAGGAGGCGCACCAGATCGTCGCGGGTCGGCTTGTCGGCCCGTTCGGTGCTCTTGAACTTGAACACTCCGGGGCGGTAGTCGCGCGGATAGGGATTGAGAAACGCCGCCGTGGGTCCAAGACCGTCGCCGGTGATCCCGTGGCAGTGGGCACAGTGCTCGCGGTACAAGCCGTTTTTGCGGCCGACGATGTCGCTGCGGACCGGACCTGCGGCGAGCGTGAGTTTGGCCTGGTCGAGCCCCGTCTCGGGGAGGGCCACCGGCTCGTCGGGCGTGCCGAACAGCGCCAGCATGACCGTCGCGACCTGGCGCTCCTGCTGGGGGGTCAGCCGCTGCTTCGTCGACTCGACGAGATTCGCCCGGAACGAAGCGGCCGGGGCGCCGCCGCACCCCGTCGTGGCGATCGCCACGGTGACGACGACACCGACCGCGAGCCACGACAAGCCGATCGCGGGCGGACGCGACACCGCCGGGGCCGTGCCCGAGAGCGAGCCGGCGGCGATGCCACGGGAGGCGACGGACGAAGGATGCGTTGAAGGGATCATGGGAGGAGATTCGTCAGGTTCCGATGGCTGATGCGGGAACGTCGAGCGTGCCGAGATCCTTGACTTCGTTTTCCTCGAGCTTGATCTGGAAGCGCCCCTTGGGGGTCCACTTGAGATCGGGCTTGTCGAGCCCCAGCGCGCCGTTGGCACCGGTCGACCGCTCGTGCCACACCTGGAACTCGAGCAACTCCCCGGCCGGCAGGTCGGGAATCGTGAACGAACCGTCGGCTGCCGAGACGGCGACATAGCCGTCCTTGCGGAACACCATGTACGCCTTCATCCACGGGTGGACGTTGCAGGTCACCATCGTCGGCAGCCCCGTTTCCGCCTTCGGCACGTAGGCGGTGCTGCCGCCGGCGGGGATCAACTGGTTGAAGTCCGACCCGGCGACGTTGGTGTTGTGGCCGATCGGATCGCTGTTCTTGACGTCGACCGGCTGACCGACACGGGCCGCAACCACCGGGGCCAGGAACTCGCAGTTTTTCTGATCGAAGACGACCGGCGTCGAAGACGGCGTCGCCTCCTTCACCCGGCTCGCCTTTCGCACGAACAGGACGACGTTCGCCAGCCCCTTGCCGGACGGATCGACGAGAAGCGACCGATCGAGCAACTTGACGCCGTCCTTGGAGCACACTTCGGTGTCTTTGTCGGCCACGAGCGCCCGGGGCGTTCCCGGATCACCGGCGAAGACGAACCGCCCTTTCAGCGTCGCCCAGCCGGTTCCGACCGGGGCCGCGTCAGCGGCTGCCGCGGCGGGCGACGCCGAGGCCAACCGCGAGCGCAGCTCGGCGGCAAGGCCGGCATCGGCCGATGGGGCGGCGACCCGATCGGAGCCGCAACCGCTCGCCAGCGGCACGAGCACGGCCGCGCACCACGACGCGATGCAGCCGCCGGTCGAGCGGCGATCACTTCTTGAACAGGCTCGCATCGAGCGTGATGTCTCCCATGGCGTTTTCACCGGCCTTGACGGTGACCTTCTTCCGGCCCTTCGCTGTCTTATCCGACTTGCCACCGACCTTGATCTCGCCGATGTAGCCGGCCTTCTCGTGCCACAGCTGCAGCTCAACCTCACCGGCCGGCAGGCCCTTGATCTCGAACGAGCCGTCCGGCTTGGAGACGGCGGCATAGGGATTCGGCCGGACCACGAGCCAGGCCTTCATCCACGGGTGGATGTTGCAGGTCACTTGGGCGGGGATCGCCTCCTCGGCGTTGAAAGTGACCTTCGAATCGCCACCGGCCGGAATCAGGCTGTTGGAGGGGCTGTTCTTGATCGTCGCGACGTTGCTGTTGTGGCCGATGGTGTCGGAGTTCTTCAGGACCAGCGGCTGACCCGTCTGGACGACGGCCACGTGCGGCTCGAACCGGCAGTCCTTGTTGTCGAGCGTGACCGGGGTGTTCTTCGTGGCCGCGAGGTCAGGATGGATCTTGATGTCTTTGTCGCGGACGAAGACGACCACGTTCGCGACGCCGCCATCGGCACCGACGACGAGCTCTTCGTTGAGGAGCTTGTGCTTGCCGCATACCTCGACATCCTTGTCGGCCTTGATGTCGGAGGCGGTCGGCTTGGCACCGCCGAACACGAACCGGCCGCTGATCGTGCCCCAGTCGTCGGCGCGGACGGAACCGACTCCGGTGAACAGGACCAGGGCGAGACTGGTGACGAGTCGACGGTTCATGGCGAATCTCCGGAAGTGCGGATCGCGATTGGTCATGGACGGGGATCGCGGGAACGACGCTCGAGGTGCCACGACCATCTCGTGAACTCCTGCCGGTGGAATCCCACCAGGGAACTCTAGCCGCCGTTCACTCCCGTGGGAGCGGTCCGATCGGGGGACTGCGTCTTCGCCGCCGGCGCCGCGTCGGTCGCGGGTGGTTGCTGGCGCAGGTAGGCCTCCAGCGACAATCCCTGCTTGGCGAAGGCGTCGAAGTGCATGAGCAGATCGGTGAGCGCGTCGACCTGCTGGTCGCTCGTGCCCTTGTAGAGATCCTGACTCACCGGCTTGTCGAACGGGATGTTCACCGGCATTCCCGTGTAGGGCAGGAACCGCTTCGGATTGGCGATCCAGTCGTGCACGTAGCCGGGACGGAGCCGCTTGTGGACGTCGGCGAGTTGCGGGGCGAGAGCCTTGGGATTTCCCGGCGGCGTGTACCCACCGACAAGGTGGCACTTCACGCAGTAGTTGGTGTTGGTGACGATCTTCATCGCACCGTCGAGGTGCCCCGGATACCCCTGCTCCTTGGCGGCGAGCGACGAGTCGTCGAGCCGCGGATCGTAGACGTACGGATAGTCGGCTCCGTCGACGGCGGCGAAGTAGTTGACCAGCGCCGTCGCCTCCGAGGCGTGGAAGTTGAACTTCGGCATCCGCAACACGGCGGACGGCCGGATCATCCCCGGGTTGAGCAGGAATCGGTGGAGCCAGTCCGACTGCACCTTCCGACCCTCTCCGACCAGCGGGGGCGGCAACCAGCCCCAGGCATCCTCGGCCTTGACGTTGGGGTTGATCTGCTTCTCGTCGGCGATCACGGTCGGGTAGAGCAACCGAGCCAGATCGCCGCCGTTCGCCGGATAGTGCTTCCCTTCACGCAGTGCCGCCACCGGCACCGAGAGGCTTTGGCCGCCGACGATCCGCGGCTCGCCGTCGACGAGCACGTCTTTCCAGAGCATGATCGGCAGGTGGGGGACCGACTCGGTGTCACCCTCCTCGATCGCGACCCCGTCCTCGTCCACATACTGCGTCTTCCCCGTCGCCGGATCGAGCACCGGCATGCCGGTGATCCGCGCCTGGCGTCGCCCGCGACGGTCGACGGCGAGCGACCGCGACACCTCGTCGGGGGTGAAGTGGGGGGAGAGGAACGGGTAGTCCGCCGGTAGCTCGACGCTACCGAGCGATTCCGGGGCGTAGCGCAGGTCCCAGCGGTCCATCTGGAGGATGTGGCACCCGCTGCAGTTGTATTTCTCGGCCGCCACGAGGCCGTCGAGCCGGGCCTGCTCGCGCGGATCCGGGCGATGGACGTACTGTGCAGCCGGAGGCTCCGAAACCAGTCCGAGGACGAACGTCATCACTGCTTCGCGCTGCTTGGCGTCGAACGGGAACTGCGGCATCCGGTAGCGTTCGTTGTACGACTTGTTCTCGGCTTTCTTGTAGTCGTAGCTCCGCGGGGCACGCAGCTTCTGCCAGAGGAACCCCTCGCGCTCGTGGGCGAGAAGCTTCTCGAGGAAAAACCCGGTGTCGGGGTCGAGCGACTCCGGGTCGACGTGCCGCTCCGGGGGTGCCGCATAGGCGAGGTCCGGTGCCAATGGGCCGTCGTCACCGAGGCCTACGCCCGACACCCCGGTGGCACCGGCAGCGCCCTCGGCCGACGCCCGCGAACCCGCGCCGTCGCCATGGGCGTCATGGCCGTGATGCATGCCGCCGGGCGAGCCGTGGCCGTGCCCGCCGCCGTGCTCGAGTTGGTGCATCACGTAGTGGGCGACCTGCTCGAAGGCGATCTTCGACGATTCCTTGCGCCCCCAGTCAGCCAGTGCCGCGCCGGCGGCTTTCGCATCCTCGAACCCGGGGATGTCGTGGCACGCCGAGCAGGCGAGCTTGGCGATCGTCTTCTTGCCGACGTACTCGAGGAGCCGGGCCTCTCGGTCGGCGCCCGTCATCCCGACGAGCATCCGCTCGTCACCCTGGATGACTGCCTGATCGGCGGGGATACCCTCGGCCAGAACGCGCTCGGCACGGGCCGCCGGGAACCGGTCCTTCAGATACATCAGCGCCAGTTCGTTGGTGGCAGCGCGCTGTTCATCGGTGAGCGAACCGGCGGCGGGGATGTCGGACGGCGTCCAACCCTCCGTCGAGCCGAGCAGCCAGGCTGTCGCATCGGCGGCCGGATCGCTGACCGTGCCGTCGGCGAGCGTCACCGGCTCGAGAAGGACGTTCGGCATGATCGTCCGCGGGTGATACCGGGCCGGCTCGCGGAGCCACGAGTAGAGCCACTTGGCGCCGTCGGGATGCGACGCGGCCTTGGCGCCGATCCGCGACAGGTTCGGGCCGTGGGTGCTCCTCGCTCCGGGGAACTCGGCGTGCTGATGGCAGGCGAGGCAGCCGCGGACCTCGACGACCTTGCGCCCGCGTTCCGGATCAGCCGGCGCCGTGATCCCCGCCGGGGGCTCGACGTAGTCGAACGGTTGGCTGACGCTGGACAGGTAGGCGATCATCGACCGAATTTCGATCGGCTCGTAGCGCTCTGACTCGGCCAGGCCCTTGCCCGACAGGTGATCCCAGAGCCCGAAGAATCGCGGCATCTTGGTCGACGGCCGGAAATCCTGCGGGTTTCGCAACCAGGAGTAGAGCCAGTCGAAACCGACCTTCGAGGAAACATGCCGCAGGCTCGGCCCGACCTTGGCAAACGTTCCCGGAGTTTCGGGGTCCTTGAGCAGGGCCGCGAGTTGGTGGGTGCGGTCGGAGAGGACCGAGTCCCCGCCGGCGAGGGCGTCGCGCTCGATCGCCTGCCGGAGCCGATCGCGGGCCTGCCGGCCGTCCGGACTGCGCTCGACCTCCTCGGCCCAGCGCTTCAGCTGCGCCCCGTCATCGGACCGGTCGAGCGTCGGATCGGCGGCGATCGCCGCGGCGACCTCGTGATAATTCGGTGCCAGCCGCATGTCGGGGCCGATCCGCTTGTCGGGTCCGGCCCAGCCGTTGATCTCGTGGCAGCCGTAGCAGCCGTACTGCCTGACGAGGTGGTAGCCCTCGACGAGCTTGGGAGCCGGGGGCTCCGGAAAACGCTCCGACGGCTCCAGGTCGACGACCTGGTGATGGCATTTCAGGCAGCTCGACTCCTCGAACCGCTCCGGGAGCATCGGCAGAATCCAGTGGTGGTTGTTGAACCAGCCATGGTCGTCGTGCCAGGCCCGCGCTTCCTTCGGCGAGTCGGGGGTGTGCGAGGCCCACTTGAAACTCGTTGCGCTCCCCTGCCCCTGGTGGCAGATCGTGCAGCCGAACGGCTGCATCGGATGGGGGCTGGTCGAGCCGACGAACAGGTCGAGACGCGGATGGCTCGCATACGGCTGCGGCACGCCGCGGCGCACGGTCAGCGTCACGGGTTTGCCCCAGACCGGTGACTCGAGAAGCGCCGCGGCGACCATCCCGTCGCCGAGCATCCGGCCACCGGCGATCGCTTCGATGACGTCGCCGGTCTGCAGCCCGGCCATGGCCGCGGGGGACTCGCGGCGGACGAAATTCACGGTCGCGTCATCGGCTTCAAACAGCCCGCGGTCAGCGAGGCCGAAACCGTAGACGGCCTCGAGCCGGGCTGCGGCATCCCCGCCTCCGCCGGCCGAGTCGGCCGACGACGGAGTCGCCAGCGTGAGCGCGACAGTTTCGGCGTGCGGGTAGGCGGGATCGTGCGACGAACCAGGCGCCGACTTCTCGATCCCCTTGTGGCAGGTCGTGCAGCGGTCGAACCGGGCCACATCGCGGAAATTGTTGTTGAGAGTCAGCTGCGGCAGCCAGATCTGGTCGACGCGCAACGGCCCGTTGAAGGCGTCGAGCACCGGCATCTCGAGAAGCGTCTTGCCGTAGTTGGGCGCCCGTTCCTTGACGGTCTTCGAAAGCTGCTCCAGCTGCGAACGGTGATCGGCCAACGCCTTCGCGGCGGCATCCTCGTCGCGGGTCATCTCGCGGACGAGCGCCTCGAGCTCCTTGCGGTGCGTGTTGGAAGCCTGGCTGGCGAGCGTCGCCGCGCCCACCTCCTCGCGCTTCTTGTCCGCCCGGGCCAGCAAAGAATCGAGCCGTGCTTGCTCGGCGCCGTCGGCGACGGCGAGCTCGTAGTCGGCGCGGTTCTTGTCGAGCTCCGCCTTTCGCAGCTTCAGCTGGCCTGCGGCCTGGTCCTCACGGAAACGGGCCCGCTTGGCGATATCGCGCATCCGAGTGAGCAAGTCGCCACGCAGCGCGAGGCGCTGCCCGGCATCGCTCTGCCGCGCCAGCCCGTCGACGTCGAGTTGGACCCGGTCGGCAGCCTCGCGGTCTTCGTCGACCTCGCGGGCGCGGGCGACGAACCGCTCGACGAGGGTCTGGTCGATCGGGGCCTGGCGCGCCTCGGCAAGGACAGACGCCAGTTTTTCCGACTCGTCGGCATACTCCTGCGATCCCTGCTCGACCACCCGCGCCTGGGCCGACCATGTCTCCAGCGCGCGGAATTCGCGCTGGTACTTCTTCCATGGCCGGTTGTGGTCGGCGACCAGCATCGCCACGGTCGAAGCCAGCAGTCCGAGGGCGGTGAGCCCGAAGACCACGTGCAGAACCTTCAAGTCGCGCCAGGTCTGTTCTGTGGCAGGCATGGTTTGAGGCGCAGGTGCCCAAGGGGTGATTGACGGTCAGCCGGGCGCCAAGCCCGGCGCTGTATCGCCTTTCGGTCGGTCGTAAACCGGGCGCGAAGCAAAAGCCCGGCGCTAAAAATTCAGCGAGAACTCCGGAATGCTAACCAGGTATTTCAGGTTCAACGTCCAGCGGAGAATCATCTTCAGGGGCAACGACAACATCAGCAGCATCAAGTTGGACATCACCATGTAGCGGATGAAACCCATCTGGGCGAAGAACCCGCGGAACACCGTGACAGCCAGCAGCGGCGGGAGGATCACCAGATAGGCCCCCAGCAGGAGCAGTCCCGGAGCCTCGCGGAGGAGGATGTAGCCGATCTGAGCGAGCGTCCCGGAGCCCTGCGGCGCCCGCGGCAGAGGCCGGTCGAGCAGGTTGACCCAGAACATCTGCGGCAGGTCGACGTTATTGAGGACCTCGACCTTGTACGGGCTCCAATACTCGAAGGGCCCGAAGAAGTTCCAATTCGGCCCGCGGAGGAACGTCCCGAGGATGATCAACGTGATCCACAGCTCGAGAAACCCGAACTGGAACGTCAGGTAGCTGAACTTCCGCTCGGCGATCGAGTAGTAGCCGTTGCCTTTCTTGTTGAAGTCGAGATACGGCATCGCCATCAGCCCGAAGATCACCAGGCTCGGCAGCACGACCCCCGCGTACCATGGGTCGAAATAGACGAGCATCTCCTGGAGGCCGAGGAAGTACCACGGCGCCTTCGAGGGATTGGGCGTCTTGACGCTCGAGGCCGGCTCTTCCAGAGGCGCGGGGAGGAAGATCGCCCACACCAACAGGAACGCCGACACGGCGACCATGCAGATCAGTTCGGTGTAGACCAGATCGGGCCACACGAGAACCTTTTCGTCGTCGAGTTTCTCCAACGGCGGCAGGCCCTGGGCGATGCGATCGTCATTGACCACGGCCTGCTTGGTCGCCACCCAGGTGAAGAACGCGAGCAGGAACACCAGCCCGACGATCGGAACGTTGTCGGGCTTCATGACGATCGAGGCGAAGTTCGCGTCGGCCATCGACAGGCCCATCAGCAGCAGCATGCCGTTGAGGATCGTCCATGCCACCATCGGCTTGACGAAGAACCTCCGGAACACGAACAGCACCGTCAGCAGCGCGGTCGTGCCGAGCGTGTAGAGCACCGGCCCGGAAAGCTGGTTGACCAGCGACGTGACCGCACTCGGCAGCTTCGGGACGAGGCGTTCCTCCCCCGACAGCGCGAGGCCGGCGAGGATCATCATCGCCGCCGAGAACACCGTCCACGCCAGCGCCAACGCCGGTTGCTTCGACCGCCGCCACAGCAGGTACGCCGCCACGGCGTTCATCAACGCCAGGCTGGTGTAGTACGACCCGAGGAAGCCGGCGACGTCTTTGAGAAATTGGCCGTTTGAATGCATGACTGTCGGGGTTCACAGCGGTCCGCTGATCCCGCCGTCCTTTCGTACGCGCCAAAAGTGGATCGCCAGCAGCAGCGCCACCGCCAGCGGGATCGCGATGCAGTGCAGGACGTAGAACCGGTTGAGCGTCTCCTCGCCGACGAATCGGGCGCCGAGGAGGCCGAACCGGGCATCGGAGCCGTCGGTGATCATGTCGATCCCGCCGACGGTCAGGAGTTGCTGCCCGGGGCCCTCGTAGCCGAGGAACGGCGTCGCACGGGCCATGTTGGACCCGACGGTGATCGCCCAGATCGCCAGCTGATCCCAGGGGAGCAGGTAACCGGTGAACGACAACAGGAGCGTGAGCAACAGCAGGATCACCCCGATCACCCAGTTGAACTCACGCGGCGGCTTGTAGCTGCCGGTGAGGAATACCCGGTACATGTGGAGCCAGGTGGTGATCACCATCGCGTGCGCCCCCCAGCGATGGAGCTCGCGGAGGATGCCGAGGCTGGTCACGTCGCGGAGGGCGAGGATGTCGTTGTAGGCCCATTCGAGCGTGGGCCGGTAATAGAACATCAGCAGCACGCCGGTGACCGTCTCGACGAGGAACAGGAAGAACGTCACCCCACCCATGCACCATGTGAACGACAGGGCGATCCCCTGCTTCTTGATCGACACCGGGTGGAGGTGGAGGAAAAAGTTGGTGAGCATGACCACGATCCGATTCCGCCGGTCGAGCGGCATCGGGTGGCGGAAGATGCTCTTCCAAATCTGGGAGTTGCGGATCGTCTCGCCGATGGCCATGGATCGGGTGGTCTCGCTGATCGGGTTGAACTGTCACGTGCTGCGGGAATCGGATGTCCGCAGGTCGGGTCACTGCCGCCGGTCGCCGCCACCGGCCCGCCGGTCGTTCCGTGCGGAACGACCGGAAGCGCTCACACCGGAACGTACGACGAAGGGTCGTTCCACTGACCGAGCTCCTCTTGGAAAGCCTTGCTCTTGTCGACCTCCAACTGACCGTCGTCGGCGATCTTGATCGCGTAGCGTTCGAGCGGTCGCGGCGCCGGGCCCTCGAAGTTGACACCGTCCTTGTAGAACCCGCTCCCGTGGCACGGGCACTTGAACTTCTGCTCGGCCTCGAGCCAGTTGGGCGTGCACCCGAGATGGGTGCAGACCGTCTTCAACGCGTAGATCTGCTGCTGGCCACCGACGTCGCTGTTGACGACCCACACGCCGTACTGCGCGACGAACTTCGTCTCCACCTTGCCGGCGGGGAAGCCTTCCTTGAAGCCGACCTTGAAGCTGCTCGGCGGCTCGGCGAGCACGTTGGGGAACAGGAACCGGGCCAGACCGAGCGAAAACAGCCCTCCGGTCACCGCCAGTGAGGTGAACCCGAGGGCCATGAACGAGCCGACCGCCAACGAGAGGAAGCCACGGCGTCCCGTCTCCTCCTCGACCTTGGCCGCCTTCGGCGGACGCGACGGCATCGGCGGCGCGGTCTTCAGCGCGGCCGTGCGTGAGGGCGCGTCGTGGCCGGTCTTGGCAGCTTCCGGCTTCGGACCGTCGCGCCGCGGGCCGGCGGCATCGGCGCGTGCCTGACGACCCGCTTCCGAGAGCGCTGCCTTGACTCCGGCAGGAGCGTCGGCCTTCGATACAGGGCCGGGCTTTGACCCGGCACGGGCTGCGGCGAGGATGCTGGCGGTGTCCCGTGCGGCGGGCTTGGCGGTGACGCTGGGCCCGGTTTTTCCGCCGGCCGGCTTTGCCGCGGGCTTGGCCGCCGCAGCGGGCTTGGGCGCCGGCTTGGCTGCCGGTGCTGCAGCCGCTTCGCCTGGTACCGCTTGGCCTGGTACCGCTTGGCCTGGTACCGCTTGGCCTGGTACCGCTTGGCCTGGTACCGCTTGGCCTGGTACCGCTTGGCCTGGTGCGCCCTGCTTCGCCCGAGCCATCGCCAGAATGTCGGCGACACTGGGCCGCCCCCCTGCAGCAGCCTTGGCGGCTGGCTTCGGGGCAGGTTTCGCTTTTAACGCTGCGGCTTCGCCTTCCGTCGATAGATCAGCCGTCTCGGCCGCCGGAGAAACCGGTGGCTGTGGCTCCGTCGGGCCGGGACCACCCGGCGTGTCGCCCCCCTTCCCGGCGCGGGCGGCTGCAAGGATCTCCGCCACCGTCATTTTCTTGCGCTCAGCCATCGGGCCCTTCCATTTCCGCCGACGAGTGACGGTCCGCCGCTATCCTCGGCGTCGCATTGGCCTCATCCCCGACCATGCGTCGCGACGACGCTACGCTGACGCGGAGCGACGGCAGTTGCACAAACCCCGACACCTCACCCCAGCCATCGTCGAAAATCGAGAAATCGTCGAGGAAGACATGGGTTCGTGATTTTTTTCACGAACTTATTCACTGTATCGGTCGGGTGGTTTCTGTCAATGTTTTCCCCGGGGATCCTGGCTGTCCGTGGACAAAGCCCTCCGTGGCCTTTGTCCACTCAGGCGACCGCGGGAAACGCCGGGGGTTTCCCGGGTCGCCATCGGCCGCGTCCGGCGGCCGACGACTTTTTTCATGAGCTGCTCGTGCGTGGATGACGCCGGATTGGCACCCACCGGCCCAATCGTCGGGCCGGGAGCCTGTCGCTTGAACCGGTTGCCGGGCCTTCCTCACAATCCCGGCGGTCGCATGAAAGCCAGGCCGCAAGCGCCATCCCGAGCCGATCGACCGCCCGCCACCCCACGGCCGAACCCCTGACGAGGCGATTTTTCGTGGTCCCAGCCCCTCGTCGCGTGCTCATCGTCGGGGCTGGAGCGCGCGAACACGCGCTGGCCTGGAAGCTCGCGACCGAAGGCGTGGAGATCTTCGCGGCCCCCGGCAATGCCGGCACCGGCCAGATCGGCACCAACCTCGACGCCGCCGCCACCGACATCCCGCGGTTGGTCGAACTGGCCCGGGAGCACGCCGTCGACCTGACCGTCGTCGGGCCGGAGGCACCGCTGGTGGCTGGCATCACCGACACCTTCACCGCGGCCAGCCTGCCGATCTTTGGACCGAGCCGCGCGGCGGCGCGGATCGAGGGGAGCAAGCTGTTCTGCAAACAGATCCTCCGCCGCGGCGACGTCCCCACCGGATTGTTCGAAGCTTTCACCGGGCCGGCCCGGGCACGCGAGTGGATCGAGGCCCGCGAGGACATGCCCGTGGTCGTCAAGGCGGACGGCCTGGCCGCGGGGAAGGGAGTGTTCGTGTGCGCCGATCGGGGAGCCGCGCTGGCGGCGATCGACGCGCTCGCGGCCGATCCCGTGCTGTCCCGCGGCGGGATCCTCATCGAGGAGCGGTTCGACGGTGTCGAGGTCAGCGTGATGGCGATCACCGACGGTCGGACGATCGTCACGCTCCCCCCCGTCCAGGACCACAAGGCCGCCTTCGACGGCGACACCGGCCCCAACACCGGCGGGATGGGCGCCTACGCGCCGACTCCGTTCGTCGACGCGGCGCTGCTGGCCGACATCGAGGCGCGGATCCTCGTGCCCACCGTCCATGCCCTGCGGCGCGGGAAGGTGCCGTTCCAGGGGGTGCTGTTCGCCGGGTTGATGCTCACCCCCCAGGGCCCGAAGCTGCTCGAGTTCAACGCCCGGTTCGGCGACCCGGAGTGCCAGACGCTCCTCTGCCTGCTCGAGTCCGGGCTCGGTCCGCTCCTCGCCGCCACGGCTGCACGTCGGCTCGAGGAGGTGGAAACCCCGGTCTGGAAGCGGGCGGCGGCGGTCACGGTGGTGATCGCTTCGGAGGGCTATCCCGCAGCGGTGCAGCGGGGGCTGCCGATCCGCGGCCTCGAGGCCGCCGCAGCGCTGCCGAGCGTGCAGGTGTTCCACGGGGCCACCCGCAGCGACGGCGGCCGCGTGGTCGCCGACGGCGGACGCGCCATCGCGGTGACCGCGACCGGCGATACACTCGCCCGCGCCAAGCTGCAGGCCTACACCGCCGTCCGCGAGATCCGCTGGCAGGGGGCGTGGTGCCGCAAGGACATCGCCGAGAAGGGCCTGCTCGAGGAGCACCGCCGGGCCGCAGCGGCCGACGGGGAAGGCGCATGAAGGTCCGGGCCGGAATCGTCGGACTGGGGAGCCAGTGGGAATCGCGCCACCTGCCGGCGCTCCGGTCCCTCGCCGACCGGTTCGAGGTCCGTGCGGTCTGCGAACAGGTGGCCCATCGCGCCCGACGGGTGGCGGGAGAGTTGGGAGCCGTCGCGGTCGACGGCTTCCGTGTCCTCGCCGCCCGCACCGACATCGACGCCGTCCTGTTTCTCGGCGACCAGTGGTATGGCACCGCCCCCGTCGAGGCGGCCTGCGCAGCGGGGAAGGCGGTGTACGCGGCGATCGGCCTTCCCGTCGATCCGGCGGAAGCGGAGGCGCTGCGCGGGCGGATCGAGCGGTCGGGCGTTGCCTTCATGGCCGAGCTGCCACGGCGTCACGCGCCGGCGACGGTGCGGCTCAAGGAACTGATCGCCACCCGCCTCGGGCCGCCGCGGATGCTGTTCTGCCACCGGCGCGTGCCGTTGTCGGCGATCGCACAGGCCGGTCGCCGTGAGCCGGCGGACGACATCCGCGACCTGATGGAGCTGGTCGACTGGTGCCGGTACGTCGCCGGCCAGGCCCCGACGAGCGTCGTCGCCGTGCGTCACGCCGAGCGGCCGGGTGGCGAGCTCGACGACTACCGGATGATGAGCCTCGACTTCACGCCGTCGGGTTCACCGGGAGACGGGACGATCGCCCAGATCAGCTGCGGCTACTACATGCCGCGCTGCTGGGAGGAGGCGGTCGGATTCCGGCCGCCACCGGCGCTCCAGGTCGTCTGCGAGCAGGGGATCGCGTTCATCGACCTGCCGGCGAGCCTGGTGTGGTTCGACGTCGCCGGCCGGCACCAGGAAGCGCTCGATTCCGACCGGCCGGTCGGAGAGCAGATGCTGCTCCAATTCCACCGTACGGTGACGAGCTTGGTGCGGCGCGTCAGCGGCCTCGACGACGCCCTGGAGGCGATGCGGATCGTGGCCGCGGCGGAAACCAGCGCCCGCGAGGGGCGCCGCGTGTCGATCGGCGAGCCGTTGTGAGAGCCGCGAGGTTCTCACGCACGATGCGGCCGTCGATGCCTCCCGGACCGTGTCAATTGGCGCTGAAGTCGAGTTGTTTGCCGACCGCGAGCCCGAGCGGGTTTCTCAGGAACCGCTCCCGGCAGGCGTCGCACAGATCGAAGCGAAACGCCCGCCGCCCCCCGTCGTCGATGTCGACGTCGCCGGAGTCGGCCGCCAACTCGAGCAACGATTGCACTGCCCCGAGATGATCGAGATCGTGGTCAGTTTCGGCCTGCGCCGTCGGCCCACACGGGTCATCGGCGGCGGGAAACACCTCGATTCGCACCACGTGATGGATGTCGGCTTGCGGGTGGATCGGTCGTCTGCACGCGTCGCAGGAATAGTGGACCATGACGATTCCCTGGCGGTTGAAGATCCCTGGGAGATTCGCTGGATCGGCAACGCGAACGAACCGCTTCGCCGACGGGAGCGGAGCCGGGTGACGGTCCCGACGTCGAAAACACAAAGTCTGCCCGTGAGTCATGGGGAAGGCAAGCCTCAGGGGGCTCCGCGCTTGTGGCAGCGATCACGACGTCAGACTACACTCCTCCTCGGAGGGACCCGTGCGATGCCGCTCAGGTTGGTTCCTGCCTTTTCCGGGGCCATGTCGGTCGTCCGTCGGAAATCATGTCGGCATCACGGAGAGGCGGCCGGCGAGCCGAGGTTGCCGGCGCGATCGGAATCGTGAAAGGAGTCGCGGCTGACCGTTGCGCGCGTGGCGCACGTGTCGCGGCGATCGGGGTGGTGCCATGAACGCGAGCGCCGCGGCCGGTGGATCGGCACGGACGATCCCGGGGATGCTGCACAGCCCACTGGGCCTCAGCGTCCTCGTGCTCAACCGGTCGTTCGTCGCCGTTCACGTCACCAACGTCCGCCGCGCGGTGACGCTGCTGTTCCGACGCCTGGCGGAAGTCGTCCACATCGAGGAGGGGCAGTTCGCTGCTCACTCGCTCGAATCATGGCGCGAACTGTCGGCGATGCAGGCAGCATTGCGGACGGCCGACCAGGATTGGATCCAGGCAGTGGGCTACGAGCTCCAGGCCCCGCGGGTGATCCGCCTGGTGTCGTGCGACCGCGGACCCCGGCCCGGCATCCGCTTCAACCGCCGCAACGTGTTCGCCCGCGATGGGAACCAGTGCCAGTACTGCGGTCGGTCGTTCCCCACCAGCGAACTGTCGCTCGATCATGTCGTGCCCCGCAGCCGGGGCGGCATCACCAGCTGGGAGAACATCGTTTGCGCGTGCGTCGCATGCAACGTGCACAAAGGGGGCCGGACTCCCCACGAGGCGCGGATGCAACTCGTCCGGCAACCCGTCAAGCCGAAGCGCAGCCCGCTGTTGTCACTGAAGCTCGGAAACCCCAAGTACGCCAGTTGGAAGAGCTTCGTCGACAGCGCCTACTGGCTTGTCGACCTGCGGTAGCCGGCTTGTCGACCTGCGGTAGCCGGCTTGTCGACCTGCGGTAGCCGGCTTGTCGACCTGCGGTGGAAAACGTGCCGACGCCTGCTCCCGGTGGATCGTTTGTGTTCAACCATTCCGAGCCGATACCGTCAGCAGAGCGGTTCTTTCTTCTCCGTGATCACCGGGGACTGCGGCGCGAGTTCGGCGTTGAGCGGCTTGAAATCCTTCCACTCAGCCGGAAGGTTGTCCTCGTGGAAAATCGCCTCCACGGGGCACTCCGGTACGCATGCCTCGCAGTCGATGCACTCGTCGGGGTGGATGTAGACCATCTTCTCCCCCTCGTAGAAGCACTCGACCGGGCAGACCACCACGCAATCGGTGTACTTGCAGGCGAAACAGGGCTCGGCGACGACGTGGGTCATGTCCGCGACACTCCGGGCGAGAAAGGCAAAATTCGTTGAATGCGCGGAATCGTAGGTGGGGACTCCCCGCATGTCAACGATTCCAGCCATCGGCTTTTTCGCCCCGTTTCCGTGAGTCGGCTACCGCGCCGTCCGGCGACGAGCGGCGTCTGGGGATCACGGCGAAGTCCCGCTGACTGCTGATCTCGGCTGCAAGCCGCGGAGGCGCACCACCGGTGGGCGGGCTGCACGGTGGCGGAACGCATTGCTACGATTCAATCGGGTTGGCGCACGTACCGGAGCGGTCGGCCAGGGGCGACCGCGGGAGGCCCCATGGATGGAGCAGGCAAGCGCGCGGTTCGGCCGCACGGGGTACCCCGAGGGGAGGCAGTTCCTCCGACCGACGCCGATCTCGTCGCCGCCTGCATCGCCGGCGCCCCCGGAGCCTGGGATGCGTTCGTCGACCGGTTCGGAGGGCTGTTGTTCCACGTCGCCGACCGGACCGCCCGGCAGCGCGGGACGACGCTCGGCGCGGCAGATCGTGACGACGCCGTCGCCGCGGTGCTCCTCGAATTGCTCCGCGGTGACGCCGCCGCACTGCGGGCGTTCGCCGGGCGTTCGAGCCTCGCCACCTACCTCACGGTGATCACCCGGCGGGTGACCATCCGCCATCTGCTGGCCGCCGCCGCCGGCGGCCAGCCCGCCGGTTCCGATCCGTCCCACGATCCGCGCCCCGCCGTCCGCGACCGGGACGAGGTCGAAGCGCTCCTCGGCAGTCTCGACGAGGACGAGGCCCGGCTCGTCCGTCTCCACCATCTCGAAGGGCGCAGCTACGGCGAGATCAGTCGCGCCACCGGGTTGCCGCTCGGCTCGATCGGCCCGGCGCTGTCGAAGGCCCGCGACAAGATGCGTGCCGCCGCCCAACGGTGAGCGACCTCCCCCGCCCCCGTCAGTCGGCCCCGAGCAGGTAGCGCTCGACGAACGCCACCGTCGCCCAGAACTGGAAATCAGCGTTGGCCTTCTTGCGGAATCCGTGCCCCTCGTCGCCGGCGACGAGGTACCACAGCGGCGTGCCGTTGCCACGGACCTGGGCCACGATCTGGTCGGCCTCGCTGAGCGGCACGCGCGGATCGTTGGCGCCCTGGACGACGAACAGCGGGCGTTTGATCCGGCCGGCGTTGGCCAACGGCGCGATCCGCTCGAAGAACGCCGCCATCTCGGGATCACGCTCGTCGCCGTACTCGACGCGCCGCAGGTCGCGCCGGTAGCTCTCGGTGTTTTTGAGGAACGTCCCGAAGTGGGAGATGCCGACGATGTCGAGGCTGCAGCGGATCCGCGCCGCTTCCTCGACGGACACGGCGAGCGTCATGAAGCCACCGTAACTCCCCCCCATCACCATCACCCGGCCGGCGTCGAGGTCGGGCCGGCCGGCGATCCAGTCGAGCAGCGCGGAGATGTCGCGGACGCTCGCCATCCGCTCCCGGCCGTTGTCGAGCTTGAGGAACGTCTTCCCGAAACCGCTCGAGCCACGGACGTTGGGATACACCAGCGCGACCCCGAGCTCGTCGAGGAGAAAGTTGTTGCGGCCGAGGAACACCGGCCGCGACTGCCCCTCCGGCCCCCCGTGGATCACGATCACGACCGGCCGCGGCCCGGCGAACCGCGCCGGCGGCCGGTAGAGGAAGCCGCTGATCTCGCGCCCGTCGAACGATGGCCAGCGGACCGCCTCCGCCTCGGGCAGGGCGGTGGCGACCATCCCGCCGGTCTCGCTCTCGGTCCAGCGGCTCACGGTCCCGGCGACGACGTCCACCGACCAGGCATCGGCCGGGCTCCGCGCCGACTCGACGGTAACGGCGAACTCGCCGCCGGCCGGGCGCCACGTCCCGAGGCGGATCACCCCCGGCGGCAGGCCGTCGATCGACCGGTGTCGGCCGGAGGCCGCATCCCAGAGCCGGAGCCGGCCGGCTCCCGCCTCGTTGACGACGAACGCGACCGCGGCACCGTCGGGCGACGGTTCGAACTCCTCGACGTCCCAGGGAATGTCGTCGACCAGCGTGCGCTGCGCGCCGTCGGCACGGTCGATGCGGACGAGGCGGAGGAACTCGCCGTCGCGGTCCGACGTCGTCAGCACTCCCGTCCCGTCGGCGGTGAACCGGGCCCGTCCATGGGCCACGTCGCCGGCATCGGGCGTGAGCCGGAGGCGCGTGCCGGTGGCGAGGTCGAGGAGGTGGAGATGGGAGCGGTTGATGGACAGGTATTCGCGGAGCAGCAGCGCGCCGTCGTCGGGCGCCCAATCCTCCACCGACCACCCGCCCCCGGGAAGTTCGGCCACGAGCCTATCGCTCGTGCGGTCGCCCGGGTCCATCACCCAGACGTCGCGGTCGGCGCCGTTGCGGCGCGTCGAGGCGTAGGCGAAGCGCTCCCCCGAGCGGCTCCAGACGACGCCGCCGTTCTGCGATCGACCGCCGTCGGTGAGCAGCTCGACGGCACCGGTGGCGAGGTCGAGCCGCTCCAACTGCGTGAACTCGTTACCGCCGGTGTCGCGGGTGAAGACGACGAACCGCCCGCCGCGCGGATCGTAGGTCGCGGCCGCCACCGGCTCGGTGCCGAAGGTGAGCTGCGTCCGCGCCGCACCGGGGGCGTTGACGCGGTGGACCTGCGCCGTGTCGGCGAAGCGCGTCGTGACGAGCATCCGCCGCTCGGTCGGATGCCAATCCTGGAACGCCGCCGTCCGGAACTCGGTGAACCGTCGGGCCCGCGCCGAAATGCGCCGCGGGAGCGGCGGCAGCCCCTCGACGCGGATCGCCTCGGGGGGCGTGATGGTCGGCTCGTCGGCCACGGCCAGCGGCGCGGCGAGCGTGAGGCAGACGAGGGCAGCACGGGCGGCGGGATGGAGCGGACGCACGGGAGCACCTCGGCACGGCTCGGGGCGGCGGAGGCCGGCAGGCGCACGCCACCGGCCCCGAGAGCGTGGCATGCCGACGCCCCGGCGGGAAGGGTGGGGCGGTCAGCGGCCCGGTGGCGGGGCGATGACGACGCCGGGATCGGAGAGATCGACCGGCTGGTACCCGGAGTAGGCGGGCATCTGCCACAGTTGCCCGGGATCGGCGACCGGCAGGTTGGTGGTCACGCTCGACAGCTCGAGCTGGAAGTCGAGCTGCGAAGTCGGCCACGAAACCTCGACCAGATGGGGCAGCGCCGCCCCCGAGGCGGGATCGACCCGGTGCCGGGAGGTGCGGACGCTGGCCAGCCGCTCCCCCTTGGCCGTGAACAGGTGCTGCTCGACGACCAGACCGGTGGTGCCGTCGACGATCGTCGACTTGAGCCGCTCGCCATCGGCTCCGGCGATCCGGGTCCGGACCTCGAGGCGGCCGTCGGCGAGCGCCACCGGCCCCTCGTGGCGGTCCTCGGGGCGGAACGTGACCAGCCCCAACAGCTCCGGCATCCACTCCGCCTCGAGGGGCACGAGGGTCCGGGCCGCCGATCGCTCGAACGCGTCGTGCCGGCAGAACAGCATCACCGGCGGCTCGTGGCGACGGATCCACAGCCAGAACAGGTCGTCGTTGCTGCCGAGATCGAGCTCGCCGCCGGTGACGGCGGTCTGGGCGCGGAGCCGGAAGCGGCGCGGCGGTTCGCAGGCGACCTGCGCCGAGAGCCGCGGCACCCCGGGCACCGAAAGCACCGCTTGCGGGACCATCAGGCTGCGGACGCGCTGGGTGTTGTCGTGGACGGTGGCCATCACCTGCTCGAGCGAGGGCTGCGGGGGCAGCATCCGCGGCAGCGGCATCGTGCCGACCTGATACCCGCGGATCACCTGCGGGCAGGAGGCGCCGGTCGAGGCGACGGCCGCGACCACGAGAAGCAGGGCGGCGACCCGAGACGGCGACGGCCGGCGATCGATGATGGTCACGCGGCGGCCTCCGTCGGCCAGAGCAGGGCGGCCAGCCGCGCCTCGAGCTCGTGGTCGCCGAGCCGGTCGGCGGGTACGGCGACGACACGGTAGGTCGTGTCGCGGCGCCGGCAGGCGAACTCGGCGACGCCGCGCTCCGCAGCCGCCGGCGCGTCGACGCAGCGGAGCACGCGGCGCCGCACCAGCGCCAGCGCCAGGAGGTAACGGAGGGGAGCGTCGTCGTCGCGCGATTCGAGCCCTTCGAGGAGGTCGAGGAGGACGTCGACGGGAGCCACCGGGTCGCGCGTTGGCGCCGGGGAATGGACGCCGCGCCACCACGCCAGGCAGTTCGGCGGGGGCCCGGTCCAGGCGTCGGCTGCGGTGTCGACGCGCTTCAGCGCCGCGCCGTCGCGGACCAGTGCCGAGTAGACGCCCTCACCGGCCACGAACGGCCGGCCGGTCTGCGCGCAGGCGCCGTGGGGGCGTTCGATGCGGATGTCCATGCGCGCCGATCCTGCCGGAGGGGGTGGAGGATATACGCCGCGCGGCGCACCCGGCACAAGTCACGTCGACCGGCTCGCACCGGTCAATCCGGGCAGCCTGGGCAGGATCGGTCAGTGGCCCGGTCGGCGAGGAGGATGTCGGCCACCTCGGCGAGGCCGCCGTCGTCGCTCGAGGCGACGACACGGTCCGCCACCGCGCGGACCGCCTCGGGGGCGGTGCCCATCGCGATCCCGAGGCCGGCACTGCGGATCATCGGCAGGTCGTTGACGTCGTCGCCGACGGCGCAGACCGCCGCCGGTTCGATCCCGAGGTCGGAGGCGATCCGCAGCGTCCCACTCCACTTCGTCACCGCTGCCGGCGCGAACTCGCACATCCAGTCGCGGTACCGTGGGCTGCGGATCACGTGCAGGGAAAGCTGGCCGGGGCAGGCGGCGGAAAGATCGGCCTCGAGCGCGAGCATGGCGTCGTGGGCGCCCATCGCGAAGCCGGCGAAGGCATCGGCCGGTGGCGTGGCGACCAGGTCGCCCTGTTCGCGCCCCAGGTGGCGATTGCGCACGAGATAGGAGTCGATCCCGGTGGGATCGCGGGCATCGGCGGGGGGCAGACGCCGGCAGAGGAAGTCGTGGCCGGCGGCGTAGCTGTCGGTGTAGACGACCGGTTCGAGCCCACGGCCGGCGACCCGCGCGAGCACCCGCTCGAGGACGCCGCGGCCGAACCGGGCGGCGAACAGCGTGGCATGGTCGGCCGGTCGCTTGACGAGCCCCCCGGACGCCGTCACCAGCGGCAGGTCGATCCCCAGTCCGGTCGCCACCGGGAGGACGTCGCGGTACCGGCGCCCCGTGGCGATCGCGACGGCGATCCCGGCGGCCCGGATCCGGCCGACCGCGTCCCGGGCAGCGGCGGGCACCTCGTGGTTGCTGTCGGTGAGCGTGCCGTCGACGTCAAGGACGAGGAGGCGGATCGGGCGCGGCGGGACCGGAGCTTTGGACACGGGCGACGAGGGTCCGGCGGGGATCATGATCGGGTATCGTACTGGACGATGGCTCCGCCCCCCTCCTTCACCGCCGTCGCCCGCGAAGGCGACATTCCCGTCGGCGAGGGCCGCTGCTACGAGGTCGCGGGCCGCCTCGTGGCGGTGTTCTTCGACGGCGCCGCCTACTCGGCGATCGACGACCTGTGCCCCCACATGGGTGCGTCGCTGTCGTCGGGGCCATGCCGCGACGGCGTTGTCACCTGCCCGTGGCATGCCTGGCGGTTCCGCCTCGACGACGGCGCCTGGTGCGACGATCCGCGTCTCCGTGCCGACGTGTTCCCGGTGCGCGTGGTCGACGGCGCCATCGAGGTCGCTGTCGTGCCGCGCGACGGGCCGGCCGCCGACGCGACGTGAAGCGGTGCGTCTGGCGCCGCGGCCGCCGGTCAGTCGCGCACCACCTCCACGAGCACCCGTTCGCCGGGGACGAGGACTCGCGGCTCGGCTGACGTCTCGGCGGCGACGCGCCGTGCCCAGGCGGCGGTGTCCTGGGTGATCGGCGGCCAGGTGCCGTGGTGGCTGGGGAGGACGATCCGCGGCGCGAGCAGCCGCACCGCCTCGATCGAATCCGCCGGCCCCATCGTGAACACGTCGCCGATCGGGAGGATGGCGACGTCGAGCCCCCCTTTCACGGCCGCCCCGATCCGGGCCATGTCGGAAAACAGCGCCGTGTCGCCGGCGAGGTAGACGCTCACCCCCGCCACCTCGAGCACCCATCCGGAGGGACTGCCGCCGTAGCTGCCGTCGGGGAGGCTCGACGAGTGCCAGGCGAGCTCCATCTTCGCCGTGCCTCCCGGCACCGCCGCGCGGCCGCCGAGATTCATCGGCTGGACCGCCGTCACCCCCTGCTTGCCGAGCCACTGGGCGATCTCCCAGTTGCACACCACCGTGGCCCCGGTCCGCTTGGCGATCGGTACCAGGTCGGCGACGTGGTCGAAGTGGCCGTGGGTGACGAGGATCGCCTGGCAGTCGATTGCGGCCGCGGCGACGCTCGCCGTCGGGCACTCGTCGAGAAACGGATCGACGAGGATCACACCGGCCCCGGTGTCGATCAACCAGGTGGCGTGTCCCGTCCAGGTCAGCGTGATGGACATCCGGGCCTCCGGGGTTGGCAGTCCAGGACTCGAGCCGCCGGGACTATAGCCGCCTGGCCGCCCCTCCGCACCGCTCGCCGCGGGAGCCGTCCGCTCCCGTCAACCGGCGCTCGACGGCCGTGGTCAGGATCAGCAGCGCCACGAGCTGGCCGAGCGAGTGCTCGTCGACCCGCGGCAGGCGTACGACGACGCTTCGACCGGGCGCTGCCGGCGGCGGCACCGCCACGGCCGGGCGTGGGGGGGCGCCGGCCACCGGAGTACGGCGCGGCCTTCCCCCGCGCACGAGGATCCGGACGGCGGCGCCCGACGGATCGCCATGGGTGACCAGGGCCGCAGGCACGCCGGCGGTGTGCAGCAGGTGGCCGTACCACTCGGCGAGCGGCCCGAGGGCCGACGCGTCGACGCCGATGCTCCGGGGCGATGCCGGTCCAGCCAGCGCCCGCACGAGCATCGCCACCGGGCTCGTGGCCGTTTCGCCACGGCACAGGGCGACGAGCGCCACCGCCCCGACGAGGAGCCGGACGACGTCGATTCCCGCCAGCGCGCCGGCGAGCAGCCCGGCCGGCGCCAGCGGCGCCCCAGCGCCGGCCGCCGCTCCGCCATCGGCGCCGTCGGCGACCCAGGTCACCCGGTGCTCGACGGCCGGGCCGAGGACTGCGACCGCATCGCGCAGCGCCGCGTCCCCCCCCCGGCCGATCACCACCAGCGCCGCGCGGTCGAGGAGGTCGCGACCGCCACCCGCCGGCGTGGCGGGGCCGCCGAGGAGGTCGACGAGTCCCGCGAGCGCGTCGGGGTCGGGCGCCGGATCGGCCGGGAGGAACGCGAGGCGGGGCCGCCCGCCGCGCTCGCCGCGGCCGAGATGGTCGTGCCAGGGATGGGCGCAGGCCGCGAGCACCAGCCGCAGACCCGCCAGATCGACCGCCGGTCCGATGACGACGATCCGGTCGGCGGCGGCGGCGACCTCGCGCGCCGCGCCGAGCAGCGCGAACAGCCGGCTGTCGCGGCGCGTCGCCGTCGAGCGCGTGATCCCGTAGTCGGCCAGGAGCGTGTCGACCGCCAGCAGCGCCCGCGTCGCTGGGTCGTCGGGCGCATCCACGACCGCGGCGAGCGCGGCGGCGATCCGCTCGGCATGCCCGGCCTCCGCCGCCGCGGCGGGCGACACCCCCTCGATCTCGAGCGGCTCCTCGGGAGGTCGGGGACGGAGCACGCTCATGGAACTGAACCCGTGGACCGGTGGCGACGGCGCCACTATGCCACTGCCGCCCCGCGCCGGCGAGCCGGACGCGGCCCGGGTGCAGATCGGGAGGGCCGCGCCGCTGCTCCGCGCGCTGGGCTTGATCCGCCGCCGCCGATCTCCGGAAACTGCGGTGCCGTCCGCGATCGACCGTTTCCCCCTCCGCCCCCGGGAGTCGCCCCGTGATCGAGCAACAGCTGCTGCGCGAGTTGGCCGAGAAGAACACCACCAAGATCGTGCTGCTGGTCGCCGACGGTCTCGGTGGCCTGCCGCTCGAGCCGGGCGGCCGGACGGAGCTCGAGACCGCCGCCACGCCCAACCTCGATCGGCTCGCGGCGCGGGGCACGAGCGGTTCGAGCGTCCCGGTCCTGCCCGGCATCACCCCCGGCTCCGGGCCCGGCCACCTCGGCCTGTTCGGCTACGACCCGCTCGAGTACCGGATCGGGCGCGGCGCGCTCGAGGCGACGGGCATCGGCTTCGAACTCGGCCCCGCCGACGTCGCCGTCCGCGGCAACTTCTGCACGCTCGACGCGGCCGGGCGGATCACCGATCGCCGCGCCGGCCGGATCCCGTCGGCGGAGAGTTTCGCCGTCGTCGACAAGCTCCAGGCAGTGCGGATCGACGGTGTCGAGACGTTCGTCAAGCCGGTCAAGGAACACCGCTTCGTCGTCGTGTTCCGCGGTCCGGGGCTCGATGGCGGTGTCGCCGACACCGATCCGCAGGCCGTCGGCGTCGAGCCGCTGGCACCGGCGGCGGCCACCCCGGCGGCGGAGCGGACGGCGCGGGTGGCCGCGGAGTTCGTCCGCCAGGCGCGGGCCCTGCTGGCGGGCGAACCGAAGGCCAATGGACTGGTGCTCCGCGGGTTCGCCGGCCGGCCGGCACTGCCGTCGTTTCTCGAGCTGTACGGCCTCCGCGCCGCGGCGATTGCCGTCTACCCGATGTACAAGGGGCTGGCGCGGCTGGCGGGGATGACGCTCGTCGGCGAGGCGACGACGCTCGACGAGCAGCTCGACGCCCTGGCCGGCTGCTGGAACGACCACGACTTCTTCTTCCTCCATTACAAGTACACCGACTCGACCGGCGAGGATGGCGCGTTTGCCGAGAAGGTGCGGCGGATCGAGGATCTCGACGCCGCGATCCCGCGGATCGAATCGCTGCGTCCCGACGTCCTCGTCGTCACCGGCGATCATTCCACCCCGAGCCGGCTGCGGAGCCATTCCTGGCACCCGGTGCCGACGCTCCTGGCGGCCGACACCTGCCGTCCCGACGGGTTGACGAAGTTCGCCGAGCGGGAATGCCTCCGCGGCGGCCTCGGCCAGTTCCCCGCCAAGCATCTGATGCTGTTGGCGATGGCCCACGCCGGCCGTCTCGGCAAGTTCGGGGCATGAGGCGGCGCGGTCGGGTATAAGTCGGTGGGTGGCCGGCTCGGCCCTCCACCCAACGGCACGGCAGCTCCCCATGGCGCGACTCGACGACGAGGACCTGTTCCAGAGCTCGACGATGACCTTCGGCGAGCACCTGGAGGAGCTCCGGGGGTGCCTCGTCCGCGCCAGCCTCGGCCTCGCCGCGGCGGTGGCCCTCGGGTTTTTCGTCGCCCAACCGGTCGTCCATCTCGTCGAGCAACCGCTCAAGCGGGCCCTCGGCAAGTACTACACCACCCAGTCGCTGCGGACCTTCGATCGCTGGCAGCCGCGAGCGCCCGGCAACGCTCCCCTCCCCTACTCCCGCGAGGAGATCGTCGAGGCAGTCGAGCGGCTCGGCCTGTCGTTCGACCTCCGTGAGGTCCACCCCGACCGGCTCGCCGCGGCGCTCGGCACTCCCCCGCGGCCGCCGACCGGGGAGGAAGCCGCCGCGCCGGGGTTCCGTGCCGACGCGCTGGTGCCGGTGCTCCTCTGGCAGCCGCTGGCCCGCGACCCGCGCGTGAGCATCACGACGCTCAGCGCCCAGGAGGCGTTCGGGATCTACATCAAGGCGGCGCTGCTGGTGGGCATCGTGTTGGCCAGCCCGTGGATCTTCTACCAGCTGTGGTCGTTCGTCGCCGCGGGCCTGTACCCGCACGAGAAGCGGCTCATCCATCTGTTCCTGCCTGTCAGCACGGGGTTGTTCCTCGCCGGGGTGTCGCTGGCGTTCTTCTTCGTGTTCGACTTCGTCCTCGACTACCTCCTGCAGTTCAACGCCTGGCTCGGGCTCGATCCGGATCCGCGGATCAGCGAGTGGATGAGCTTCGTGCTCATCCTTCCGATCGGCTTCGGGATCGGGTTCCAACTCCCGCTGGTGATGTTCTTCCTGGAACGGATCGGGATCGTCGACGTCGCCGCGTACGTCGCCCAGTGGCGACTGGCAGTGGTGGTGATCTTCGTCGTCTCGGCGATCCTCACCCCGGCCGACCCATACAGCCTGCTGTTCCTCGCCATCCCGCTGTGCCTGCTGTACTTCGGCGGCGTCCTCCTCTGCCGGGCGTTTCCCCGGGGAGACGGCGGCGAGCCGGTCAGCGACTGACGAACGCGAGCCAGTAGAACACGCTGCCGGTGACCGCCGTGAGCACCAGATCGACCGTCGCCAAGCGGGCGAACCGGCGGTGGCGCGGCCCGTGGGTCCCCGGAGATGGCGGCACGGGAAACCTGCGCAGCGCCTCGACGACCACCCACACGAGCAACCCGAGCGTCGAGACGGCGAACACGAGATGAACGGCCAGCGCCGCGAGCACCCCGCCCGGCCAGTGGGGGCTCGGCCGGGCGCGCGGCTTCCAGTCGCTCACCAGGCGAATGTCAATCTCGAACACGACGATCGCCGCGACCAGCACGCCGAAGATCGCCAACTGCATCCGCTTGTGGGCGGCATACCGTCCGCCCCGGACAAGCTGCACGCTCCAGGCCAGCAACGGCAGGATCGCCAGCAGGCCGACGAGGACGACATCCATCCCCAGCGAGGCCCGGGTGCCGAGGAACCCATCGATCCCGGGAAACGGCAGGGCAGCCGGCGGGGGAGGTGGCACGCGGGAGATTCCGGGAGGCGGTTCCGAGCGAGAGTGTAGCAGCCGCGGCAGACGGGCCCGGCGCCCGATTGGTTGGTACGATCCGCCGTCGACGAACGGGCCGAGTGGCGAAACTGGCAGACGCACGGGACTTAAAATCCCGTGGAGAGTGATCTCCGTGCGGGTTCGATCCCCGCCTCGGCCAATCCCCGGGTCGCCGTCGGCCGCATCCGGCTGCCGATCACTTTGTCCGCGGGCTGACGGGAACGCGGGTGGCCCCGGGGAACGCGGTTCGCCTTGATCCCCTGGCGCCGGACCGCTATTTCCCACCCCCCGCCTGGCGCGCTCGCGCGGGCGGATACCGGACGCTCCCATGCCACCCGACCCGCGCTCCCGCATCCTCCGTGCACGCCCCGCCGCCGCCCCGCCGGCAACCCGTTGGCACGAGGCCGCGGTCGTCTGGCTGCCATGGCTGGCAGCACCGCTGTTTTTCGCTCTCCCGATCGGCGGCTGTGGGGTCGGCGAGCGGCTGCGCCGCGCCGCGGCACGGCCGATGCCCACCGCTCCAGCGGCCGGCGCGGGCGTGACGCTCGTGACCTTCGATCGCCCGTGAGCCGACCGCGCCGTCGGCCCCGACGGCGCGGCAGTGGCATCACGGACCGGATGGGACTACCGTGGCGGAGCATCGTCCGTCCCTCCCGGAGCGCGCTTGATGTCACTCCGCTCACGGATCGCCCTGATCGCCGGCCTGCTCCTGTTGGCGTCGATCGTCGTCACCAGCCTGTTGCAGACCTGGGCCGCGCGCCGGGCCGTCCTCGACGAAGTCCGCAGCGGTGGCGACCGTCTCGCCGAGGTGCTCGCCCGGTCCGCGGCGCTCGCCGCCGACGTGCCGCGAGCCGTCGAAGCGGAGATCGGCGAACAGATGCTCACCGAGTCCCGGCTGCTGGCCGAAGTGGTGGCGCTGGGGGTCAAGGCCGGGCTCGCCCCCGGCGAGATCACCGCCCGGCTCCGCGGCATCGCCGCGCAGGGAAACGTCGAGTTTCTCGCCACCGACGAGCACGGCACCGTGATCATCGACACCGACGACAAGGGGGAAGGCTGGACCTTTTCCCCGGACCCGACGGTGCAACCTCAGGCCCACGTCTTCCACCGGCTGCTCGACGGGGGGATCCCGGGGCTGGTGCAGGAATCGCGGCAGCGCGAGATCGACGACAAGATCTTCAAATACGCCGGTGTCGGCGGCGTCGACGGCCCACGGATCATCCAGGTCGGTATCGAGGCGACGTTCTTCGACCGCATCGACCGCAACCTCGGCCTGCGGCGCTTGGTCCACGACCTCGTCGCCGGCGACGTCGTCGAGGTGCGGATCCTCGACGAGCGCCAGATGCCGCTCGTTTCCCGGCGCGTCGACACCGGGGGCATCGTCACCGACGCCGACCGCCCTGTCGACGCCGCCGACTCGGCGCTGATCGCCGCCGGCGCGGCGGCCGGTCGCCCGGAGGGGCGCTTCGACGACGACGGGTTTGTCGTGGCAGCACCCGTCCGCCGCAACGACGGTGCGACCGCGGGGGCGGTCCTGGTGCGGATCGCCACCCGTGCCAGCCGCGAATCGCTCGCCTGGCAGGCGGTCGCGGCGCTGGCCAGCGGCCTGCTCGTCGGGCTGCCGGGCGTGCTCGGCGGCCTGTGGCTGGCGCGGTCGATCGCCGAACCGGTGCGGCGCTCGATGATGGCCGCCGAATCGATCGCCGCCGGCGATCTCACGCTGCCGGTGCCGGAGGGGGGCGACGACGAGGTCGGGCGGTTGCTGGCGGCCTTCGGCGAGATGTCGGACTCGCTCCGCGGCCTCGTCGGCCGGATCCAGGACGCCGGACTGCGGCTGTCGTCGACCGAATCGGACGCCGCGATCGCCCTGGCGCGCCAGGAGCGCTCGATCCACGGCTTCCGTGGATCCGCGGCCGACATCTCGGCGGCGGTCACCGAAATCGCGACCACGGGGGAGCAGCTCCTCAGCACGACCAGCGCCGTCACCGACGTCGCCCGCGAAGCGGCGCGAGTGGCCGACCTGGGGCGCGACGGACTGCTCGGGATGTCGACCTCGATGCAGCACCTCGACGAGGCGATGAACGCCTTCACCCGGAAGCTGGCGACGATCAGCCAGCGGGCCGCGGGCATCACCACCGTCGTCACGACGATCGCCAAGGTCGCCGATCAGACCAATCTCCTCAGCGTCAACGCGACGATCGAAGCCGAGAAGGCCGGCGAAGCGGGGCGCGGGTTCCGGATCGTGGCCCAGGAGATCCGCCGGCTCGCCGACCAGACGGCGCTGGCCACGAAGGACATCGAGCGGATGGTCCGCGACATGCAGGCGGCCGTCGCCAGCGGCACGATGGAAATGGACCGCTTCCGCAACGAGGTCAGCGCCCGGATCACCGAGGTCTCGCAGGTCAGCGAGCAACTCGGGCAGATCATCGAGCCGGTGAAGTCGGTGACCCAGTCGCTCGACACCGTTCACGACGGCATGCGGACGCAGGCCCAGGGAGTTCGCCAGATCCGCGACGCGATGGAAAAACTGCGCGTCGGGGCGGAGGACTCGGCGGCGTCCACCGAGGTCTTCGCCCGATCGCTCGGCGAATTACGGCGGTCGATCGGGGAGATAAACGCCGAGGCATCGCGGTTCCTGATCCGCAAGGCCGACGTGGCCTCGGTTCCGGCGATCGCCGTCGGGAAACCGGGTGGCGTGGCCTCCTGACGAGGCTTCACGGGACCCCGCGCCGGCTCAGCGCCGGCTCGATTCATCCGACCGCGCCGCCTGACGGGCGGCGAGAAAGCGCCGCAATCCCATCACCACTCGCGAGGGGGACTGGGAACCCGACTGGCTGAACAGCGGGGTCTGGCCGTCATCCGTGACGATCACCTCGACCGCCTCGGGGGGGAGTTCGACGCCGCCGAGAAGGTTTTCCATCGACTGGGCCGCTTCCGTCGCCCCACCCGCTTCGGACGTGACGCTGGCGACGACGAAGTGGTTGCTCGCGAGGGCCTCGAACTCGGGGTCGTTGATCAGCGACGCGGTGCTCGTGCGGGCGGCCGAATCACCGGCCCGCGAGACGACCAGGAGAATCGGCCGTTTCGCCCCCCGCGCCCGGACGACCGCCTCGTCGAGCGACTTGCAGACGCCGCTGGAGTCGGTGTGGGCGGCGAAGTGAGCGACCCAATCGGTTGCCGGCTGGCTGGTGTAGCCCACCTGGGACGTGATCTTTTCGCCATCCGGGGCGAGCAGGACGACGCTCGGGAAGGTGTTGACGCCATAACGCTTGCAGAGGAGCGAGCGTTCCCGACGGACGGCCTGGGAAATGCCGGCTTGCGGCAGATCGATCGAGAGCAGGACCACCCGCCCCTCGGCCCAGGCCCGGAACGTCTCGCTGCGGAGGACTTTTTCCTCGAGCGTCGTGCAGTGGGGGCACCAGTCGCTGCCAGTGAACACCGTCAGGACGGGCTTGCCGGTCCGGTCGGCGACCGCCATGGCGTCTTCATACCGGGTGAACCAGCCTTCGGCAGCCTGGATGACCGCCAGGGGGGAGAGGGCGGCGAAGAGCGCCACCGGAAAAATCCGTCGGCGGCCGGCTGGCAAGACGTCGATCCGGGCAGACGCGTACATCGGGCGATCCTCCTTGACCCCGCTTCCCGTTTTTCATCGGGCGAACGCGGTACGATCCACGAGTTCCAACCGGCAAAACCGACAGGGCAGGCTAGACACTCGGCGCCGGCATGTAAATCTTCCCAAAACCCCCAGACATCCCATCCATCCAGGGCTCTCCATCCGGTTGGTTTTTTTTCGACTTACGACTGATCGAACCGTTGGATTCCAGCGGTTTTTCCTTGGCCGGTCTCGCCGTGGGGCGGTGGAAGACAACGCCGCGCCTTTCCGGCGACCACCCTTCCGCACTTCATTCTGCCCGCCGTTGAATGCAGACTCGCGCCCGGTCGATCGACGTCGACCGACACGGAGGACCCGATGACTTCGCGCCCCCCAAGCACGCCTGCACCGATGCGCTGTGGCCGGCATGCGTTCTCCGCCCGCTTGGCCGTCGCCTTGTGGCTCGGCGTGCTCGTCGTCGCTCCCACGGTCGCCATCGCGGCCCCCCCCTGGAAAACGATCGACGTTCCGGCCGCACTCAGGCAGCCCCCGGTGGGGTCCGACGGCTGGATGACACTCCGCTGCGTGGTCCACGTGCCGGAGCAGTGGCGGGGCCGGTCGGTTCGGCTGTTTTTCGAGCCGTTCGACGCGGCTCTCGAATACCGCATCAATGGCCGGTTCGCCGGCCGCAGCGGCAGTTTTCCCCCCGATTACCGCAGCGGCCTGGGCACTGCCGACGAAATCGACTTGACCGCCGACCTGCTCCGCCCGGGTGACAACAACCTGGTCGAGGTGGTCGTCTGCTCCAGGGGGGGCCGCACGGGGTTCAACGTCGCGATTCCCGCCCTGTTGGCCGGCGACGAGGGAACCGGGCTGGGGGGGCCCTGGCAGTACGCCGCCACCGCAGAACCCACCGGAACCATTCCCGACCCTGCAGAACTGTCCGCCTTTGCCACCGTCACCCCGGCCTCCGACCTCAGGGCCCGGCTCCGGCGGCTCGATGACGACGGCCCCCTCCCCAGCCGCGACCAGGCGGGACGGTTTCGCGTGGCGGATGGCCTGCGGGTCGACCCGATCCTCGCCGATCCGCTCATCAGCCAGCCGCTGTCGCTCAAGTGGGATTCCCGCGGCCGGCTCTGGGTCTGCCAGTACATCCAATATCCGGAGCCGGCCGGCCTGACGATGGTCAGCCGCGATGCCTTCCTCCGTTCGGTGTACGACCGGGTCCCGGCCCCCCCACCCCACCATCATCCCGGTCGCGACCGGATCACCGTTCACGAAGACACCGACGGTGACGGGATCCCCGACCACCATCGGGTGTTCGTCGACGGCCTCAGCCTGGCGACGAGCTGCGAGTTCGACCCCGCCGGGGTGTGGGTCCTCAACCCGCCGTACCTGCTCTTCTACCCCGATGCCGACCACGACGACCGCCCCGACGGCGCTCCGGTCGTCCATCTCGAGGGTTTCGGCATCGAGGACAGCCACTCGGTCACCAACAACCTCCGCCGCGGTCCCGACGGTTGGCTGTATGCCGCCCAGGGAAGCACGGTCACCGCCCGGGTTCGCCGTCCCGGCAGCGACGCCCCCCCGGTGGTCTCGACCGGACAGTGCATCTGGCGCTACCACCCCCCCACGGGGCACTACGAGATCTTCGCCGAGGGCGGGGGCAATGCGTTCGGCGTCGAGTTCGACGCCGACGGCCGGCTCCTCTCCGGCCACAATGGCGGCGACACCCGGGGGTTCCACTACATCCAGGGGGGCTACTCACGGAAGGGGTTCGAGAAACACGGCGAGCTCTCCAACCCCTTCGCCTTCGGATTCTTCGAGCCGATCGCCCACCACTCGGCCCCGCGCTTCACCCACGCGTTGGTCGTCGTCGACTCGCCCGCGCTCGGCCCCACCTACGCCGGCGGGCTGTTGGGCGTGGCCCCGCTCCAAGGGCAAGTCGTCCACGCCGCGATCCGCCCCGACCGCTCGTCGCTCGCCACGCAGGACATCGGCATCCCGCTGTCCTGCGGCGATCCTTGGTTCCGTCCGGTCGACATCCAGCTCGGCCCCGACGGCGCCGTCTACGTCGCCGACTTCTACGAGCAGCGGATCGACCACGCCAGCCACTACCAGGGGCGGATCGACCGCGAGCGCGGCCGCGTCTGGCGTGTGGCGGCCCGTGACGATGCCCCCCACGCCCTTCCCGACCTCGCGTCCCTCGCCGACGACGTCCTCGTCGAGCGGCTCGGCGACCCGGTCCGTTGGATCCGCCGCGCCGCGCTCGAGGAATTGGTGGCCCGCGGCGCCGCGGGGCAACGCCCCGAAATCGTCCGTCGGCTCGCGGCCGCTGTCCCTCCATCAACCGGACTCCTCGAACACCTCTGTGCAGCCTGGAGGCTCGCTCCCCCGACCGACGCCGAACGGGCTGCCTGGCTCGGCCACGCCGCCCCCGTGGTGCGCCAGTGGACGATCCGTCTCACCGGCGACGCCGGGAGAGTGTCGCCGGCGACACTCGCCGGGCTGTGCGATCTGGCGACGCGCGAGACCGACGCCGCCGTCCGCAGCCAATTGGCCGCCACCGCCCGCCGGTTGCCGGTGGGCGACTCGCTGCGCGTCGTGCTGGCGATTCTCGCCGCCGACAGTGCCGTCGATGCCGACGACATCCACGTGCCGCTGTCGGTCTGGTGGGCCGTCGAGCGCCTGATCTCCCTCGACCGCGACGCGACGCTCGCCGCACTCGACCACGGCCCCGCGGCGCGGCCACTGTGGGAAACCAGGCTCGGCCGCGGAGTGCTCCAGCAGCGCGTCGCGCGCCGGCTCGCCGCCGGCGCGCGAGGCGACCGGGTGGCGCTGGCCCCGCTGCTCGACGCCGCCTCCGACGGAGACGCCAGGACCCGGCTGCTGGCGGGGATCGACGAGGCCTTCGCGGGGCGCCCCCCCGCCGCCCTCCCCGACGAATTGCTGGCCGCGATCCGCCGCGCCGGTGGCGGCTCTCGCGCCCTGCGGCTGCGCCTCGGCGACGCCGCGACGGTCGCCGAGGCCGTGGCGCGGATCGGCGACGACACCGCACCCGCCACCGAGCGCGCGGCCGACGTCGCGATGCTCGCCGAGACCCGCCCGGCGGCGGCCCGCGCGGCCCTGCTCGATCTGGCCACCGGCAGCGCCGAGCCCGCGCTGCGGGCGACGGCGATCGCGGCCCTCGAGGGATGGGACGATCCCGGGATCGCCGGGCAGCTGCTCGACATCCTGCCCGCGGCGCCGCCGGAGGTGGCGGCAGCCGTGCTCGCGACGCTGGCGTCACGCGCCGGCTGGGCGAACCGGCTCCTCGACACGGTCGAATCGGGGGCGATCGACCGCGCTGCCTTCCCCAAGGCAGCGCTCGACCGCCTCAGGCTCCACCGCGGCGGCGTCGACGCGCGCGCCGCCCGCCTGTTCGGTGCGCCGGGCGACACCGCGCGGATCACCGCGGCGACCACTACCGAGGTCGACCGGCTCGGCGCGATCCTCGCCGCCGGCTCGGGAAGCCCCGTGGAGGGGCGCGACCTGTTCGCCAAGAGCTGCGGCACGTGCCACCGGCTGTTCGGCACGGGGGGCCAGATCGGCCCCGATCTCACCTCCCACGACCGCGGCGATCCACGGGCCTTGCTCGTGCACGTCGTCCAGCCGAGCGCGACGATCCGCGAGGGCTACGAGACGACCGTGATCGTCACCGGCGACGGCCGTGTGCTGTCGGGGTTCGTCGTCGAGGAGGATCCGGGGATCGTCGTCCTCCGCCTCGCCGACGGCCGCACCGAGAGCCTGCCGCGTGAGGTAATCGAGGACCTGCAACGCAGCCCCGAGTCGATCATGCCGACGGGGTTGCTCGCCGACTATTCCCCGCAGCAGGTTCGCGACCTGTTCGCCTACCTCCGCGCCACCCAGCCGGTGCCCGGGCGCTGAGCGCTTCCCGACCGGGCGACCTCACTTCCCGCGCGGCAGCCTGCCACCGGGATCGAGGTGGCGGTCGAGGAATTCGTAGGTCCCCGCACCGTTGATCGCGTGCGGGCCGTCGAACCACTCGATCGCGCAGTCGTCGGCATTCCCGAGCTTCACCCAGAGGCGCCGCGTCTTCGCGTATTCCCACGCCACCCATTCGTCGGGCGCCACACCGTCGTCGTGGCCGCGCTCGACCATGAACGGCCGCGGCCAGATCAGCCACGACAGCTCCGCGTAGTTGGCCAGATGCCCCATGTTCCACTCGAAGATCTCGTACTCGCCGGTGAACACGTAGCTGTAGGGCGCGTGGTCGACCGCGATCTTCCGCACCCATTCGTCGTAGTCGGCCGAGCAGATCGAGAGCCGGTAGCGGGGCTCGAACGGAGGCACGCGCATCGCCGTCTTGCCGCCGTAGGAGAGCCCGTAGAAACCGATCCGCGCCGGATCGACCTCGGGAAGCGTTCCGAGGAAGTCGAGGATCCTCCCGTGCTGCGGAATGATGAACGAGAACAGCGTCAGGCCGAGCGGATTGGACTTGCGCTGCAGCGTGCGGAACCGGTCGCCGCCGCGGTACGGGTTCTGCGGGGCGAACGTCACGTAGCCGCGCCGGGCGAGCTCGGCGGCAAACCCCTTGTAGACCGCATGGGCGTTGCCCGCGCCGGTGATCGTGTCCATCGGTACCCCCTCGAGGCCGTGCTGGCAGACCACCGCCGGCCGGCGCTCGCCCGCCGGGATGCCCTTGGGCACGAGGAGGATCCCCCCGGCGATCACGTCGGGAAAAACGTCGACCGTCACCTCCCAGCCGGTGAACGCCGGGTCGTCGAGCACCTGTCGCGAGCGCACACCGAGCGGCATCGAGGGATCGGCGAGCCGCCCGATCAGCTCGGCACGGATCCGCTCGCGCTGCGGCCCGAGTGCCGCCTCGGCCGCGGCACGGTCCTTCCGCTGCGCCGCGGCGATCACCTCCTGCCAGTCGCGGGCCCGGGCCGCGGCTGACCATTCGAGGAGCCGCTGGGTGTGGCGCGAGATCTCGTCGAGCTGGCGGCGTTGGCGCTGCCGGGCGGCAGCCGCCACCGCGCCGGCGTCGAGCAACGCCGCGGGAGTTGCCAGCGCCGATCCCCCGGCGTCGATCCCCACGCCGGCGAGAAACGCCCGCAGCCCGGCGGGATCACCGGCCGGTCCCGGAGCCACCGGATCACCGACGACGGTGAGGCGACGCTCCGCACCTTGGCGCGCGGCGTAAGCACGCGCCTGGCCGGCCTCGTCGGCGAAATCGCCTGACGGGACCGGCGCGATCGTTCCCGGTGCCGCGCCGCCGCCGCGGCCCGGCGTGGGGGGCACCGGGCCGGCGAACGCGTCGGCGACGGCAGCCTCGATGACCAGCGCCCGCGGCAGCACGAGCGCCGCGGCCTCGGCGTCGGAAGCGGTGGTGAGCAGGCGCCACACGTTGCGATCGATCGGCTCCCGCCAGGTCGTCTCGCGCGGGCCGAACGCCCCGCAGACGAGCGCCGCGTCGATCCGCTCGTCGCACGCCGCCGCCAGCAGCGCGAGCCGTCCCCCCTCCCCCACGCCGCAGACACCGACCGGCGCCGGCTTCCCCGGCGCTGCGGCCGCCTCGATCCGGTCGACGGCGGCGAGGATCTTTTGGATCTCGTAGCCGAGCGGGTGGCGGCCGAGCTCGAACGCGGGGCGATAAGCGTATTCACGATGCGGTTGGTTCGTGAAACGCACGCGCTGGTTCCCGGAGAACTCCGCCGTGCGGTCGAGGATCGCCGGAATGAACACACCGCACCCGGCGGCGACGAGGGCCCTCGGCAACCGGCTCGCCGCACCGGCGGACCCGTCGTCGGCGACGAGCCCGGCGAACGCCTCGGGGGTCCAATCGCAGTCAGGCACCGCGACGACCCAGGCCCGTGGCGGCGCGCCTCCGGGCACGAGGGCGATCCCTTCGGCCTGCACCCCCTCGAGCGCCGGGAACGACACGGCGAGCGCCGTCCACTCGCCGGTCGCGGCGAGTTCGACCCGCGGGCCCGGGGCGTCGTGGAGGAACACCCCCGTGTCGTGCACGCGCTGGTCGACGACGCCGAGGATCGCCCGCAGCCGGGCGCGGGCATCGGCGCGGAAGGCGTCGCGCCCTGCGGCATCGGCGAGCGCCCGCTCCCATGCGGCCCGTCTGGCCCCCTTCTCTGCCACGGTGCGATCGAGGAGAAACCGGTCGATCCCGGCGACCATCACCTCGTCGAGCGGTCCGGGGAGATCGAGCGGCGTGGTGCCGGGCAATGGCGCGCCACGGGCGACACCTGATCCACCACCCACGATCCCCACCAGCAGCGCCAACCACGCCACCGGACGAAACCGCCTCCGACCGATCATGGCATGGCCTCCGGCACCGTGTGGGTCAACCGCGGGCAGCATCGTACTGCCGCGGCTGACCACGCGCTGTCCGTCGCGCCGTGGCCGCCGCCACTGGCGGCGGCCACGGTCGCCCGGAGGTGCGACCGCCGCAGGCCAGGGACACTTCCCGTGTCCCTGGCCTGCGTAAGCCCGCGGGGGCCATGGATGGCGGGCGCGAAAGTCAAAACTGCCAGATCGCGTCACAGCCGCCGTAGAGCTGGCCGTACTCGTTGAAGTTGCGTCCGAAGGGAAGCGGGCCCTTGCCGTGGTCAGGCGAGTACCAGTCGTAGCGCAGCTCCGGCCGCATGATGAAGTTGCGGTTCGGCTTCCAGTTGAGCCCGAAGGTGGCCTGCCAGAAGTTGCCCTGGAATCCGCCGTTCCAGTTGCCCGGACCCTGCGGCACCCCGAACAGGGCGTTGCGGAGCCCCGACACGACACGGTAGCCGTTGTTGTCGCGGAACCACTCGAGCCTGGTGCCGGCCACGAGGGTGTCGCTGATGTTGTAGAACAGGTACTGGTTGATGCCGTACCACTGCGCCAGATTGGCCTGCTGCCCGAGCACCGACGGCACGCCGACGGCGCTGAACTGCCAGCCGTTGTCGTTCTGGAACACGTACGTCACCTTGTCCGACAATTCGTTGACGTAGACCGTGCTGAGGATCGAGCGATTGCCGATCGGCGCGGGTGAGAGCAGCGATGCGGGCTCGTTGCCGCTCGATGTGGTAATCGTCAGCGTCTGGGTCTCGTCGGGATCCTTGAACGACACGCCGCCGAGGAACGCCGCGTTGCTGTTGGCGCCCGGATAGCCCGGGTTGGCGATCCCGACGATGTTGATCGGGTCGCTGTAATTGTCCCAGCCGTTGGTGATACCGGCATAGACCGTCGTCTGGTCGTTGGGCGTCCAGGTGTCGAGGATGCCGGTGTGGGTGAACGGCTCGCCGTACTGCATCGTGTAGGCGTGCGTGTAGAAGAAGTTGCCGATCGCCGGGACGACCTCGTACCCGATGATCGTGTAGAAGTGCCCGAACTTGACGGCGTTGTTGCCGTAGCCGAGCTCACCGTACATCTGCGGCAGGGCGAGGCCGTAATAGCGGTTGCCCCACGACGGCGAGGCCGCGATCGGCTGGTTGAGCAGGTTGGCGTCGAGGCCACGGGCGGTGGTGTAGATGTAGTCGGTGCCGTACAGCAGATCGACGCGCCCACCCCAGTCGAAGCCGCCGTCTTCGAGATCGAGGAGCTTCTCGTTGACGAGGTACAGCTGGTTGACCTGGCCCTGCCAATTGCGGTCGTTGAACGTGATCGGCCCGTTCCAGGGGGCGCCCCAGTTGTTGGCGCCGATCCCGGCGTCGATCCAGCCGTATGTCTTCAGGCCACGGCTCGCGAGCGGCTCGAACTCGAGGTACCGGTTGGGCCCCTCCTCGCCCGCTTCCTGGGCGGCCTCCTGCGGCGGCAGGCCGCGGAGCTCGTAGGCCTCCTCCTGGGGCACGTTGGGGACGACCGGCACGACCCCCTGGCCGGGTGCCACGCCGGCGGCCAGGCCGGCCGAGAGGATGCCCGCCGCGACCAGACGCGGCAGACGGAACACTTGGCATCGCATGGGTAGACAGGCTCCATCCCTGAAGAAGTGAATCCAGGCTCCGCGTCCACTGCGGAACCACGGCAGGACGGCCGTCGGGCCGACCTGCTCGGGCCGTCGCCGAGAACCGGGCCGCCTGGCCCCGGTCCGCCGCCTGTGGCGACTCCCCACTGCAATCGATCGGACGATCACCGGAGGAAAGACCGGCAATCACGGATGCCACGGCAGGGTTTCCCTGACCGGAAGGCGGCGCGCGAACCTGTGCCGGTCACGCCGAGTCAGGCGCGATCAGCGAGCGTCCCTTCGAGCAGCGCCGTCACGAACCGCTCCGGGTCGAACGGTTCGAGGTCGTCGGCCCCCTCCCCCAAACCCACCAGTTTCACAGGGAGCCCGAACTGCTCCGTGACCGGCACGATCACTCCGCCGCGGGCCGACCCGTCGAGCTTGGAGAGGACGATCCCGGTGCAGCCCGCCGCCTCCCGGAACCCCTTGGCCTGCGAGAGTGCGTTCTGCCCGGCGGTGGCGTCGATCACCAGGAGCACCTCGTGCGGCGCGTCAGGGACGAGCTTGGTGACGACGCGGCGGATCTTGGTCAGCTCCTGCATCAGGTGCGACTGCGTCTGGAGCCGGCCGGCAGTGTCGATGATGCAGACATCCGCCGCGCTCTCCAGGGTGCGCGCCACCGCCCGGTGGGCAACGCTCGCCGGATCGCTGCCCGCCGGGCCGCGGACGATTTCGGCGCCGAGCCGCCCGGCCCAGGTCGCGAGCTGCTCGACGGCAGCCGCCCGGAACGTGTCCCCCGCACCGAGCACGACCTTCCGGCCGTCGCGCGTGAAGAGCCGCGTGAGCTTGGCGATCGACGTCGTCTTGCCCGAGCCGTTGACGCCGGTGACGAGGATCACCGTCGGGCCGGTGGCCGCCGTGGCCAGCGGCGCCGCGGTGGCGTGGAGGCGCCCGAGGAGCTGGCGACGGATCGAGTCGACGACCGCGTCGGGATCGACGACCCGCGCCTTCTGCCGCTCACGGACGTCGGCGACGATCGCCGCCGCGGCCGCCGGCCCCATGTCGGTCTTGACCAGCGCCCCGCGCAGCTCCTCGAGAAACTCGTCGTCGACGAGCCGCCCCTCGCGCTTGAAGAGGTCGCGGACGTCGGTGGCGAGGATCTGTTTCGTCTTCGCCAACCCGGCCCGGAGCCGGTCGAGGATCCCTCCCCGCGGCGCGGGCTCTCCCTCCGGCTGCTCCTTGCCACGACCGAACCCGAATATCGCCATCGACGGACTCCGACGGAAGGACCCGGATCACGCCACGGGCAAGGCGGCCGGCGGCGTGCACGGCTCAGGCGGGTGCCGGCGCGCCACTGCGGTCGGCGAGCACGCGCCCCAGGACCCCGGCCACGAACCGGGGCGAATCGACCGACCCGTAACGCCGGGCCAGTTCGATCGCCTCGTCGACCGCCACCGGCCCGGGGATGTCGCTGTGGAGCATTTCATGGACGGCGATGCGGAGGATCGCGCGATCGGTGGCCGCCATCCGCGCCACGCGCCAGCGCTCGGCAGCGGCCTCGAGCGTTCGGTCGATCTCGTCGCGCCGCGCGGTGACGCCGTCGACGAGCCGCTGCGCGAAATCCACCAGCCCGGGGGCGCGGAGCCTGCCACGGAGGAAGCCGGCCACCAGCTCCGGCTCCTGCTCGGGATTGAGGTCGCGCAGGTACAGCGCCTGGAGGGCGACTTCGCGGGCCCGGCGGCGGTTCGGCGACGCCATCTCAGCCCTCCCGGGAATCGAACCGGGCCAGGAGCGCGACCATCTCCACCGCCGCGACGGCCGCCTCGGTGCCCTTGTTGCCCCCGCCATTCCCCGCGCCGGCGCGGGCGAACGCCTGATCGAGGTCGTTGCAGGTCAGGACGCCGAACACGATCGGCACCCCCCGCGCCCGTGCCGCCTCTTCGATGCCACGGGCCACGGCGGATGCGATGTGCTGGTCGTGAGAGGTCTCGCCACGGATGATCGCACCCAGGCAGATGACCGCGGCGAAGCGGCCGGTGGCGGCGAGCCGATCGGCGGCCAGCGGCAGCTCGAACGCCCCCGGCACCCAGGCGACGGTGAGGCGGTCGGGGGCGAGCCCCGCCTTCCCCAACGTGGAGACGGCGCCAGCGAGGAGCCCGTGGGTGACGGCGTCGTTGTAACGCGACACGACGACGGCGATCCGCGCGCCGGCAGGGAGCCGATCGCCTCCCTCGAGGCACGCCGCGCCGGCCGGCAGCACGGGCCGTTCCACCGCCGTCGCCGGCTCCCGACGGGTGGTCATGGGGTCACCTCCGTCGTCGATGCGCGATACGTCACGACTTCAGCCCCTGGAGAAACTCGGCGTTGGACTTCGTCTTCGCCAGCCGGTTGACGAGCAGCTCCATCGCGTCGGTCGGGTTCATCTCGCCGAGAACGCGGCGGAGCACACAGATCCGCCGGTATTCGTCCGGGGCCAGCAACATCTCCTCGCGCCGCGTGCCCGAGCGGGCAATGTCGATCGCCGGCCAGATCCGTTTGTCGACCAGACGACGGTCGAGGACGATCTCCTGGTTGCCAGTGCCCTTGAACTCCTCGAAGATCACCTCGTCCATTCGGCTGCCGGTGTCGACCAGCGCCGTGGCGATGATCGTCAGCGAGCCCCCCTCCTCGACCTTGCGGGCGCTGCCGAAAAACCGCTTCGGCCGCTGGAGGGCGTTGGCGTCGACGCCGCCGGAGAGGATCTTTCCGGAGTTGGGGACCTCCGAGTTCCACGCCCGCGCGAGGCGCGTGATCGAGTCGAGGAAGATCACCACATCGCGACCGTACTCCACGAGGCGTTTGGCCTTCTCGATCACCATCTCCGCGACCTGGATATGGCGGGCGGCGTTCTCGTCGAACGTCGAACTGATCACCTCGCAGGACGGCCCCTCCACCTGCCGCTCCATGTCGGTGACCTCCTCGGGGCGTTCGTCGATGAGGAGCATGAACACGGACGCGTCGGGATAGTTGGCGAGGACCGCCTTGGCCATCTTCTGGAGGAGGATCGTCTTCCCCGCGCGCGGCGGGCTGACGATCAGGCCGCGCTGCCCGAATCCGATCGGCACGATCAGATCGACGACTCGGGTCGCCACCTCGTCGGTGGTCGTCTCCATCACGATCCGACGGTCGGGATGGAGGGGGGTGAGGTCGTCGAAAAACACGCGGGTCGCGAGCTTCGCCGGGTCCTCGCCGTTGATCGCCTCGACCCGGAGGAGGGCGAAGTAGCGCTCGCTCTCCTTCGGCGGCCGGATCTGGCCGGCGACGCTGAGCCCGTTGCGGAGGCCGAACCGGCGGATCTGGCTCGGCGACACGTAAATATCGTCGGGGCAGGAGAGGTAGTGGTAGTCGGGGCTGCGGAGGAAGCCGAAGCCGTCGGGCAGGATCTCGAGCGTCCCCTCTCCGAACATCAGCCCGTTGAGCTTGACGCGCTCCTTCAGGATCCGGAACACGAGCTCGTGCTTGGGGACCCCGGCGACGTCGCCGACCTGCTCGCGCCGGGCCAGGTCGACGAGCTCGGCCATGCTCATCCGCTGCAGCGCGCCGATGTGCGTATCGCCCTTCTTCAGCGCCTCGTAATGCGCCGTGACCGACACCTCGCCGTCGGCGGCCTCCGCCGCACGGACCTCGGCGGCGATCTCCTCGGCCAACGACATCGGCTCGTCGTCGTGCCCGGCGGGCACGTGGTCGGGGTCGGTGGTGGCCACGGGGCACCTCGGAACGGGGCGGCGGGACCCTGATCCCGGAGCGGACGGCGTCCGCAGCCGAAAGGGGAGAGAGGGGATGGAACGCCGGCGTGGGGTGCCGGTGAGGAACGGGGACGAGGAGGGGGGCCGCGCACGCCGGGGAGCGGCGCTGCACCGGGATCACGGCGACGGAGCCGTATCCGGCGACGGGCCATCTCGGCACGGGGGACGTGCAGCCGTGCGGTGCAAGTCCCCCCAGATGCGCTCGACTTGATCCGCAGTATAAGGCAGTTCGCCGGAGGTATCCACGACCCGCGTCCGTTCCAACGGCCAGGGCGCTTCGCCGGCTCGGCGCGCCGACCGCTCCCCGGCCGCATCGCGGGCGGTGATCTGGGAGGAGGTCAGGCCCCTGTCGATCAGCCGCCGCCGGCGGACCGCGCTGTCGCACTCCACGACCACCACCAGATCGCACCGTGCCTCCAGCCCCGAGCCGGCCAGCAGCGGCACGTCGAGGACCACCACCGGGGGCGATCCGGCGTCGCCGCCGCCGAGGGCCGCGGCGAGCGCCGCCGCCATCCGCTTCCGCACCCGCGGATGAACCAGCGCCTCGAGGTCCGCCAGAGCCCGGGCGTGGTCCGGTCCGGGGCCGAACACGCACCGCGCGAGGGCCGCCCGGTGCACGCTGCCGTCGGCGTTGATCACGGCGGGGCCGAACCTCGTCGCCAGCGCTCGCCGGACCTCCGGTTCGTCGAGGACGGCGTGGGCGTGGACGTCGGCGTCGATCACCACGGCACCGTGCCGGGCGAAGATCGCGGCCACGGTCGACTTGCCGGCACCGATCCGGCCCGTCAGGCCCACCACCGCCATCGCCCCCTCCTTCCCCGTCAGCCCTTCTCGCACTCCGCCCAGGTCGAGCCGGAGTGCACCGACACTGCCAGCGGGACCGAGAGCGTCATCGCGCCGCGCATCTCCTCGGCGAGGAGCGCCGACACGCCTGCCACCTCGGCGCCGGGTGTCTCGACGAGCAACTCGTCGTGGATCTGGAGGACGAGCCGCGCCTCGAGCCGCTCCGTCTCGAGCCGGCGGACGACGCGGAGCATCGCCACCTTGATGAGGTCGGCGGCCGAGCCCTGGACGACGGTGTTGACCGCCGTCCGCTCGGGAAGCGTCAGGCTCGGCGCGCCGCTGGCCGTCCGCCGTCGGCTCCGCTCCCGGACGCCGGCGATGGCGCGGTGGCGGCCGAGGATCGTCGCCACCCGCCCCTCGGCGCGGCAGCGGTCGAGGACGTCGTCGATGAACGTCGCCGCGCCGGCGAACGTGCAGAAGTAGGCAGCGATGAACGTCGCGGCGTCGGCCTGGGAAATCCCCAACGACTTGGCGAGGCCGAACGGGCTTTGGCCGTAGAGGATCCCGAAATTCACCGCCTTGGCCGCACGGCGCTGCTCGGCGGTCACCGCGCCGGGGGCGACGCCGAACACCGCGGCGGCGGTCCGTGCGTGGATGTCGTCGCCCGACGCGAAGGCCTCACGCATCGCCGCGTCGGCGGAGAGGTGGGCGAGGATCCGCAGCTCGATCTGCGAATAGTCGGCGGCCACGAACCGCCGCCCCGGCACACGGGGGAGGAAAGCGGCGCGGATCTGCTGACCCTCGACGGTCCGAACCGGGATGTTCTGCAGGTTGGGGTCGCTCGATGACAACCGCCCGGTGGCGGCGATCGTCTGGTTGAACGACGTGTGCACGCAGCCGGTCGCCGGGTCGACCAGGTGCGGCAGGGCGTCGACGTAGGTGCTTTTCAGCTTGGCGAAGCGGCGGTGCTCGAGGAGCAATCGGGGCAGCGGATGGAGCGGGGCCAGTTCCTCGAGGACCTCGGCATCGGTGCTGGCTCCGGTCTTGGTGCGCTTCACCACCGGGAGGTGAAGCTCGTCGAACAGGACCGCGCGGACCTGGAGCGGCGAGGCGATCGCGAACGACCGGCCGGCGGCGGCATGGATCTGTCGCTCCAGGTCGGCGAGCGTGGCGGTGTAGCGTTGCGAGAGCTTGTCGAGCGCCGCGGTGTCGATCCGCACGCCGTGGAGCTCCATCGCCGCGAGGACCGCCGCCAGCGGGAGCTCGACGTCGTCGTGGAGCCGACGCACCTCCGCCTCGTCGAGCCGCGCCGCCAACCGTGGGGCGAGCGTCCGCACCGCCCGGCAGGCCGCCAGCGCCGCCTCCGCAGTGGTCGGCTGCTCGGCACCGGCCGCCACCCCCGCCTCGGCGTCCGGCTCGGCGCCCGGTTCCTCGACGCCGGCGGACACCCGCGCGAGCCACTCGAGCGGGAAGTCACGGCGCCCTGCGTGGAGCAGGTAGCCGGCGAGCATCGTGTCGAAGCGGACCCCCGCCAGCCGCAGCCCGACCGCGTCGAGGGCCACCGTCAGCCGCTTCGCATCGTGGGCCTGCTTGGCGACGGCGGGATCGGCGAGCAGGTCGGCCAGGGCCCCGCGCCCGGGCCCCGTGCCGGCCAGCAGCGGCCCGTCGATCCAGGCGACAACGCCCGCCGCGCCCGCGACGGCGACCGCCAGTCCCAGCGGTGCCGCCATCCGGCCAGCCCCTAGAGGCAGCGCCGCGGCCAGCGCCAGGTCGCCCCCGCGCCGCAACCGCGGCACGAGCGCGGCCAGCGCCGCATCGCCGCCGGGGATCTCGGCCGCGACGGCGTCATCGCCGGCATCGCCGTCGGCGGCGAACAGCTCCCCCTGCCGGTCGCGCCGGAGGGCGGCCGAACCCGCCCGCGGCGCAGGGCGCTGCTCGCGCGGCGTCTGGGCCCGGAGGCTGGCGAGCAACCGGCGGAAGCCGAGCGACTCGAAGAACTCGCCGAGCCGGGCCGAGTCGGGTGGGTGCGCGCGGGCGTCGTCCCAGGGGATCTCCACGGGCACGTCGGCATGGAGGCGGATCAGCTCGCGCGCGGCCCGGGCCGTGTCGCCGTGGGTCCGCAGGCTCTCCTGCTTCTTCGCTCCCTTGACCTCGCCGTGCCGCGCCAGGAGCGTGTCGAGATCGCCGAACGTGGAGAGCAGTTCGGTCGCCGCCTTCGGACCGATCAGCGGGACGCCGGGAACGTTGTCGGCGGTGTCGCCGACAAGCGACAGCCAGTCGACCACCTGATCGGGACGCACGCCCCACTCCGCCTGCAACTCCGCGGGCCCCATCAACGTGTCGGTGCGGAGGTTGAGGAGGCGGACCCGGTCGGAGAGCAGCTGCCGCGCGTCCTTGTCCGACGTGGCGAGGACGACGCTGCCGCCGCGCGCGGTGACCCGGGCGGCGAGGGTGGCGAGGATGTCGTCGGCCTCGAAGCCGGGAACCTCGAGGCAGGGAATACCCATCGTCGCGCACAGCTGCCGGACCAACGCGATCTGGGGAACGAGATCGGCCGGCATCTCGGCGCGTGTCCCCTTGTAGTCGGCATGCTTCTCGTGGCGAAACGTCGGCCCGGGGGCGTCGAGTGCGCAGAGCAAATAGTCGGGCTGTCGCTTGCGGAGGATCCCGAGCAGGTCCTCGGCGAAGCCGTGGACGGCGTTGACCGGCATCCCGGAGGGGCTGGTCATCTCCGGCACCGCGTGGAACCGCTGGTAGACGCGCGACAGCGTGTCGACCACCCACACCGTGCGGCCGGTCAGATCGGGGTCGGTGGTGGCGGCGGTGACGGCCATGCCCGCGATGATAGCCGCCGTGCGCCCCTCTGCGCCGGCGCGGCGGGTGTGGTACAACCCCGCGCCACACTAGGAGCCATGCCTCATGCCACCGACCGTCTGCCGCTACGGCATCATGGGAACCGCGGGGATCGCCCGGAAGAACTGGCTGGCGATCCGCAACGCCGGCAACTCGCGCCTCGTCGCCGTCGCCAGTCGCGACCGCGACCGCTCCCGGGCATTCATCGCCGGCTGCCAGGCCGACGTGCCGCTCGACCCCGCCCCCCGCGCCCTGGGGTCCTACGAGGAGCTGCTCGCCTGCGAGGACGTCGACGCGATCTACATCCCGCTCCCGACCGGACTGCGCTGGCAGTGGGCGGTCGAGGCCGCGAAGGCGGGCAAGCACGTCGTCTGCGAGAAGCCGTGTGCGGCGAGCGTCGCGGAGCTCGAGAGCATCATCGCCGCCTGTGCCGCCGCCGACGTCCAATTCATGGACGGGGTGATGTGGATGCACAGCAAGCGCCTCGAGCCGCTGCGCGCGATCCTCGACGATCCGACGACCGTCGGCGAGATCCGCCGGATCGTCAGCCAATTCACCTTCAACGCCCCGGACGATTTCGCGGCGGCCAACATCCGCATGGACGCCGAACTGGAGCCGCTCGGCTGCCTTGGCGACCTCGGCTGGTACACGATCGGGATGATCCTCTGGGTGATGCACCACCGTCTCCCCACCCGGGTCACCGGGCGGATGCTCCGGTCGGGGAGCGCGGCCCGTGGCGGGGCGCCGGTGCCGGTGGAGTTCTCCGGCGAACTGCTGTTCGACGACAACGCCGGGGTGTCGGCGTCGTTTTTCACGTCGTTCCGGATGGCCAACCAGCAGCTCGTGTCGGTCGGCGGGTCGCGGGGAAGCGTCCGGCTCGACGACTTCGTCCTTCCGCACGTCGGCAACGAGCTGGAGTTCACCGTCTCGCAGCCGGCGTTCGTGAACGACGTCTGCCGCTTCGACATGGAGCGCCACGACCGCCGGGTCGCGGTCGCCGAGTACGCCAGCTCCCACCCCGCGGCGCAGGAGACGAACCTGTTCCGCACCTTCTCGAGCCTCGTCCTCGGCGGCATCCCCGACCCCCGCTGGCCGGCGATGTCACTGGCGATCCAGCGGGTGATGATGGCCTGCGTCGAATCGGCGGAGCGCGGCGGCGCGGATGTCAGGCTCGCCGACTGAAAAGTTACGCCCGGACTCAGTCGGGCGTCGCCGGGGGCTCGTACTCGAAGTCCTTCCACTTCATCGCCCGGCGGAAGGGCTCGATGCGGAGGACGACCTCGCCGTTGTGGAACAGCCGCACGGTGCCGTTGGTCTCGCTGACCGCGACCGCCACCGAGCGCGTGCGCCGCGTGATCGCCGCCGCCGCCCAGTGGCGGGCGCCGAGCCCCTTGGCGACCGAGACGTTCTCCGCGGACGCGTCGATGTAGCGCGCCGCCGCCTCGACCGTGCCGTCCGGGGCCGACGACGAAGGCCCGTCGAGCTGGGCGATCTCCTTGAGCCCCTCACGGACGCGCGGATCGGAGAGGTTGCGCTCCCCGCGCGCGTAGCCGCGGACGGGATCGAAGCCGGTGGCATGGCTGGTCTGGAGCACCTTGCGCGTGTCGCCGACCACGAACAGCGTGCCGACCGGCTTCCCCTCGCGCCCCTCGCGGCCGATCTCGACGGCCAGGTCGACGACGAGCTTGAGCGTCTCCAGGGGCACCTTGGTCTCGAGGTTCCGCAGGTCACGGCTGGTGAGCTGGCCGAGGTGCTCCTCGAGCTTGAGGACGCTCACCGAATCGATCGTGCCCGCCTCGAAGCCGCTGTAGATCGCCACCACCTGGGCCTGCGGCGGGATCAACTCGGCGGCGACACATTCGAGCAACGCCTGCGCGAGCCGCTCCTGGACGGGCAGGCCGGCGACGTCGAGGAGGACCTTCGCCAGCCCCCCCTCGGCCGCACCGGCGAGATGGGCTTCGTTGTCCGCGGCGACGAGGATCGCCGTCCCGGAGGCGATGTCGCGCATCTCCTGCCAGTCGAGCCGCTCCTCGGCGAGCACGAGAACCGCGTCGGATCCCGACGAGGCGCAGAGGCGCACCGCCTGCTCGAGGAACTGCTCCCATTGGGGAGTGCGGGCTGCGGGCACCATGGCGCGGCCTTCCCGCGGCTGCCGCTCCATGCGGAACCGCTGGGGAAGCCTACGGAGCATGCCGCCGCCGTTCAAGCGACGCTCAGCGGACGCTCAGCGGACGGTCGGCCGGCGGGCGGGGTCGGCCGCGGTGGCAGCCGGCTCGGTCGCCTTCATCGCGCCGTGGTAGGCGGCGATGCCCCCGGGCAGGACCGTGCCCCACGCCCGCTCCTGGTAGATCGTCAGCGCGTGGAGGGCGTGGCCGAGCGGTCCGATCTTCCAGTCCCGGGACGGTTCGCGCAGGAGGGCGGTGGCGAGAAACTCGGTGGCGGCCACGATCCGCGGTTCGTAGAGCCGCTCCTGGTCGACCGAACCGACGAGCCACTCGAGGATGTGGCCGGTCGTCTGCACCTTGCGATCGATGTCGTCCTCGCGGTCGGCCGGGTACTTGAACCACTCGGTGCTGAACGACCCGTCGCGGTTCTGCAGTTTGCCGAGCGTGAAGTCCTGGTAGTCGCGGACGAACCGGTCGGCGCGGCGGTAGTGGCCGTCGAGCGTGCCGGCGGCGCGCAGCCGTCGCTGGCAGGCGTACGACAGGCCGAACAGCCGGTGCGTGCCACCGCAGGGGGCGCCGCGGATCGGCTGCTCGATCTCCTCGGCGACGAGCCGTTCGAGCGACCACTCGCTGCCGTCGCGCGCCACCCATGTCGCATCGCTGGGGAGGTAGTGGGCCAGCCCGATGAGCGTGAAGGTGAGCTCCGTGCCCGACCGACACGCCTGCTGCTCCTCGGCGACCAGGTCGGCGACGGTGAACGAGCGCGTCTGGAGGTTGATCGGCGAATTGAGGGCGACGCGACACTGGGCGAGGATCGCGAGGTACTGCGCGGCGTGCCCCTGGACGCCGATGCCGCGCATCGCCACGAGGCGCTCACCGTCGGTGCCGAGCATCACCTGGCCGCGGCATCTGCCCCCCATGTTCATCCAGCCGATGGCGTTGACCAGATCGCCCCCGGGGCCACCGACCCGGACCTTCGTCGGGATCCCGAAGGCGATGAAGCCGTGCATCACCTCCCATGGCGTGTGGACCGCGGTGTTGAGCGGGCGGCGTTGGTAGGTGGCGAGCGTCTCGGCGATCCGGCCACGGAGCCGTGCCATCCGCTGCGTGGCCGGAGGCGCGGCGGCGGTGCCGGCGGGGTTGAAGCGCGGGGCGGCGGCGGACGACGAGCCCGGGGGAGTTGGAGGCCGCGCCGCGGGCGCGAAGGGCTTGGCGACGACCGTCGGACGGGCAGCGGCGGCGTCGGGATCGACGGCGGCGATCGCCACCCGCAGCGCCGACTCCTGGAGACCCGTCAGCAGCGTCCGCGCCTCGTCCCAGGTGGTCGGCAGCGGCGGTACCGGAGGGGGCGGCGGGGGCTGCGACGGGCGCGAGGCGGCAGGGCTGACATCGGCCGGGAGGGGCGGCGGGGTCGGAGCGGGAATGAAGCGCTGCGGGGGCGTGTCTTCCGGCTTTCGGGCAAACGCCTCGAACAGCCGGCGGCCGGCTCCGCGACTGCCGGGGGGCGCGGCCCAGGCGCTGGTGATCACCACCAGGGCCATTGCCAGCGCCACGAACAGCCAGTGTCGGCGGAGCGACCGCTGGAGACGACAACCGACCGCGGCGAAAACCGGGTGGCGAGGGAAACGACGGCAGCGCGACACGAGTGTCTCGGGGTTTCCGGCCACGTGGCCCAGGGACGGATGATTCGGTGCTGGCGATATCGGCCCGCCGCTGTCATGGATCGTTGTCAGGAAGCCGGTTCTCGACTCAGCTTCGCCAGCTTGCCAACCGCGCACAGACGGCTCGGCAGGCGATTCCGGTCGCGGTCAGTCGTCCGCAAGCACTGCCCCTGCGGGCTCGAGGGAATCAACTGAAGAGCCGTCGCCGCCGTCCCGGCGTCGGCTCAGGCTTGCGGTCGCCAGGCGAAGCCTGGCTCCCTCGGCAATGCCTCCGCTCGCTCGCAGACGACTTCGCTTCGCCATCCATGGCTCCGCTCGTCGCCTGAACGCCGGCTCCCGGGGCATGGGCAGCCCCTCCACGCCGGTCGTTGTTCACCCAGCGCGCCCCCGCCGCCGCCACTGGCGGCGGCCACGGTCGCCCGGAGGTGCGACCGCCGCAGGCGAGGGAACCCTTGGCGTTCCCTCCGCCTGCGTAAGCCCGCGGGGGCCATGGATGGCCCCGCGGGCGCGATATTCAGAAAAGCACGCGCAGCCGTTCGGCGAGTGTGACCTCGGATCGCTGGGCTTCCGGGTCGGTGGCCCACTCGCGCCAGGCGTTCACGTCGTTGCCGAGGTCGCGGCCGCTGACCTGCTTGAGGGCGGCGACGGCCCGGTACTGGACGGCAGGATCGGGATTCTCGAGGGCCTCGGCAAGCGTCGGGATCGCCCCCTTGTCCTTCAGTTCACCGAGCATCCGCAGCGCGCGGAGCCGGACGTCGAGATCGGTGTCGGCGCGGTAGCGGGCGGTGAGCAGCGCCACCGCATCAGGCCCGCCGCGCTCCCGCCAGGTGTCGCAGGCCTGGCTCCGCACCCGCGGCTCGGGGTCCTGCAGCGCCCCGCGGCAGATGGCCGCCGCCGCCGGGGTGTCGAACGAACCGGCGGTCGCCACGATCTCGCAGCGGACGCGCGGGTCGTGCTCCTCGAGGATCCGCCGTGCCAGCGACTCGGTGAAGGCGATCTGCCGTTCCGCCCCGGCGGCCTGGGCCTGTTTCGCGTCGGCATGGAGCGTCTCGATCCGCTGCTTGGCGGTCGTGCCGTATTTCTCGGCGAGACGGCGTTCCTTCTCGCGGTCGCGCCAGGGCCACGACGGCCCCCCCGAGCGGTTGCCGGAGCAGCCGACCGCGGAAGCGAAAACGGCCACGAAACCGAGCACCAGCGCCCACCGGCGCGCGGCGGGGGGGGCGCGGGGGACGGTGCGGTCGGTTGGCGGTGGAGTCGTCATGGGCGAACAATGACACCGATGGAACACGATGGCGCGGGAGCCGGTCGCACCCGCACTTCGGCAGCGGGAGCGACCATGCCCGACCGTGAAGCGCGGGAACCCTACAGTGGACCGGTGCGTGGAACCAGATCAGTCCCCCTCCTGCCCACCCCGACCGATCCGCCGCGTCAGCGGGGGGCACCTTGGTCAGGCTGAGCGGTCCGGCGACTTGGGGAACCTTCGCCGGCTGGTGCGGCTGGTGATGGCCGTGGTCGCCGCTGGATGCGCGACCGCCTGCCATGCGGAGGATGGCGCGCCGGCGTCGGGAGAACCGGTCGTCGCCGTGACACGGCGGTTCACGGTCAGCGGCACGGCGGGATCGCGGGTCGTCGAAGGGCTCGTCGTCCGTGAGGCGCTCGACGGGGGCGCACTCGTCGAGTCGGCCGATGGTCGCCTCGAGTTGCTCGACCCGGTGACGATCGTCGCCCGCGAGGATCTCGCGGCCGAACCTCCCCTGGCGGCCCGCGACGTCGCCCGGCGCGTTCTCGCCGAGTTGCCGGCAGGGTTCGACGTCGTGATCACGAAGCACTACGTCGTCTGCTACGACACCTCGCGCGGGTACGCGCAGTGGTGTGCCGGCCTGTTCGAGCGGCTCCACGAGGCGTTCGTCAACTTCTGGCGCCACGCCGGGCTCGACCTGCCCGGTACCGAGCGTCCGCTGGTGGTCGTGGTGTTCGCCGACCGCGAGCGCTACGAGGCGTTCGCCGCCGGCGATCTCGGCGCCGCCGCCGACCGCGTCGTGGGCTACTACAACCTGCTCTCCAACCGCGTCACGACCTACGACCTCACCGGCCGCGACGGTCCGGGGGGGCGTGGGGGCAGCCCCGGCCGCGCGGGGCTCGAGATCCTCGCCAGCCCCGAGGCCGGCGGCCTGGTGAGCACGCTCGTCCACGAGGCCACCCACCAGATGGCCTTCAACGCCGGTCTCCACCGCCGGCTGGCGCCGGTCCCGCTGTGGGTCAGCGAGGGGATCGCCACCTACTTCGAAACCCCCGACCTCGCCTCGGGGCGCGGCTGGCGCGGCATCGGTGGCGTCAACCGCCCGCGCGCCGACCGGATCGTCGCCGCCGGGCGCGCGCCGCGGCTCGGGGCGCTGATCGCCGACGACGCGCCGTTTCGCGACCCCGACACGGCGCTCGACGCCTACGCCGCCAGCTGGGCGCTGACGGCGATGCTCGTGCAGACGCGCAAGGCGGAATTCGTGCGCTATATCGGGATCCTCGCCGCGAAACCACCGCTGGCCGACGACTCCCCCGGGCAACGGCGCGCCGACTTCGAGGCCGCCTTCGGAGCCACTCCCGAGGCGCTCGAGGAACCGCTCGCGAGATTCGCCGCCCGCTGGCGGTGAGCGGCGGCGCGGTCGCCGGAGGGCTGGTACAGTGCCGCTGTCGGCCGGCGGCGGCCGAAAAACCCGAGGAGCCACCCCATGCCCCCCCTGCCCCGCTCATCGTCGCGTCGCCGGTTCATCCACGTCGGTGGCGGCATCGTCTCGGGTGCCACGGTCGGCCCGCTCGCTGCCGGCGCGGCTCCCGCCGCGGCCGCGCCCCGCGGGGGATGGTTTCCCACCGGCGATGCCACGCTCCGAGTCGGGCTCGTGGGGTGCGGTGGCCGCGGGATCGGCGCGACCGTTCTCGCGCTGGATGCCGACCCGTCGGTGAGGATCGTGGCCGTCGGGGACCTGTTTGCCGACCAGGCGGCCGCGGCGGTCGAGGCCGTCGGCCGCGCGACGGCGGACCGGCCCGGGGGCCCTCACCCCGCTCCCCTGCGGTTCGTCGGCGCCGAGGCCTGCGCCGGCGTGCTCGCCGCCGGTGCCGATCTGGTGATTCTCGCCACTCCTCCCGCCGGGCGGCCGGGCGAACTCGAAGCCGCGGTGGCGGCCGGTTGCCATGTCTTCTGCGAAGCCCCGCTGGCGATCGATGCCGGCGGCTGCCTCCGCGCGGCCCGCGCCCTGGCAGTGGCGCGGCACCGCCGGCTGGCGGTCGGCTCCGGGCTCGCCTTCCGCCACGACGACGCGACGGCGGCGGTGATCGGCCAGATCCGGGCCGGAGCGATCGGCCGGCCGCGCGCGCTGCTCATGGCGACGGAGGCCGGCCTGCCGTGGCGGGTGCCGCACCGGCCGGGAATGAGCGGCGCCGAATGGCGGCAGCGCAACTGGATTTCGTTCGCCGATCTCGGCGGCGGGCCGCTCCTCGAGCGGCAGGTGCACGCGATCGACAAGGCGCTGTGGGCCCTCGGCGATGCAGTCCCCGTTTCCGCGACCGGCCGCGTCCTTCCTGGGCGCCGCGACCGCCGGTCGATCGGCGACGTCACCGACGGCTTGTCGATCCGCTACCACTTCGCCTCGGGAGTCGGGCTCCATGTCCTCTGCCTCCGGAACGGAACCGGGGAAGGCCTCGCCGAGGAGACCGTCCACGGCAGCGGCGGCACGGCCGACCTGCGGGCCGGCGTCGTCACCCGGCACCCGTCCCGCGGAGCGACGCTGTCGTTCGGCCCGTGCGGCAGCGACGGCAGCCGCTACCGGGCGTCGATCGGCACGCTCGTCGGGGCGATCCGGTCCGGTGTGCCGCTCCACGAGGGGCCCGGGCTCGTCCGGGCCACGGCGGTCGCGCTCCTGGGGCGCACCGCTGCCCACGCGGGGACCACGGTCGGATGGGCCGACGCCGGCCTCCCGGCGGACGGCACGAACCGCCCGTTCGACACAGCCGTCACGATCAGTCAGGCTGTAAACATCACCTGACGCGGCCGACGATGGACCTCCCGGTGGTTCCCCGGCCCGGCGGGTCGGGAACCGGCCCGGCCACCCCGTGCGGGAGGCGCCGGCCTGCAGGGACGCATGGCAACGGGGGATCCGTCCGAGATGGCCGCCAACCGCAATTCGGTCTCGCAGTCGCTGACGATCGCGCTGATCACGTTCGTGATGCTCACGTTCGTGCTCGCGATCACCTCCTACCTCCTCTACCGCCGCGGCACCGACGCCTCCAACGCCGCACAGACGGCGCAGGCCGACGCCGCGAAGGCACAGACCGAGATGCGCAAGGCGGTCGACGACCGCTCGAAACTGCTGCAGATCCTCGGCTACCCGGACGACAAGGCGGTGGCCGACATCGAGACCGAGACCACCGAGGCGTTCGAGAAGCGCTTCGGCGACTACCGCGACGACGCCAAGGCCTACACGCGCCTCACCGACTGGCTGATGACCGCGGTGAAGAGCAAGGACGAGGCGCTCAAGAACCTCAACGCCGAGAAGGCGTCGATGGAGCAGGGCAAGGACAAGGCCCTCACCGACTCGCGGAACCGGCAGGACGAGCTCGAGCGGCTTCTCGCCAAGCAGCAGGCCGACGCCGAGGCGGAGCGGAAAGCGTTCAACGACAACCGCGCCGAGTACGAGCAGCTCGTCAAGCGCCTCGAGGACGACCTCAAAAAGGCCAACGCCGCCGCCGACCGCTTCAACCTCGTCGTCGAGGAGATCGCCAAAGCCCGCGACTACCTCGCGCCGGAGCGGCAGACGCGATTCCAGGCCCAGCCGCCCGAGGAGCGGATGACGACGGTGTTCGAGGAGCTGCGCGACCGGGAGCGGTCGCTGGCCCGGCAGAACGAGGTCCTCGCCGACCTCCGCGTCGCCGACCGGGCCCTCCAGGACCAGGTCCTCGCCGCGACGCCGAAAGACGACCGGATCGACGGCTTCGACGGCCGGATCGTCTCCGTCAACGAGTTCGACCGCTCGGTGCTGATCGACGTCGGTTCGACGGCTTCGCTGCCCCGGGGGCTGGTGATGAACGTCTTCGATCCCTCCGATCCGCAGCCCCCGATCGGATCCCGCAAAGGGGTGATCGAGGTGATCGACATCGAGGGACCGTCGCTCGCCCGGGCGCGGATCCGCAAGCAGGCGACGCGCGATCCGCTCCTCGCCGGTGACGGCATCGCCACCAGCCTGTGGGCGCCGGGGCGGGCCCTGGAGACGGTGTTCGTCGGCTTCATGCAGGTCGACGCCGACGCCGGCCAGGATCAGGACACGCTCACGCGGCTTGTGCAACGCAACGGCGGCACCGTCGAGCCTGTGGTGAGCCCGGCCACCGACATGGTGGTCGACGGCGGCCTGCCGCGGATCGCGGCGGCGGGGCTCGACAAGGCCTCGGGGTGGCGCGCGGCCGACGAGAAGCGGCGCGAAAAGCAGCTCGCCGAAGCCCGGCGGCTGGGGATCAGGGTCGTCGGCCTCGATCGGTTCCTCGACATGATGGGCCTCGACCGCGAGTCGTTCGACGCCACGAGCCTCGCCGGCCCCGGCGGCCGCTGATCGCGCCGTCGCGTCGCCGCCGCCACGCCCACCGGGCCGCGTCTGGAATCCCGGCGGCACCGCGTGTCATACTCCGGCCGCGGGGGCGGCGACGGTCGATCCCCCCGCGATCCTTCCGCGCGGAGGCGTGTGCCGTGGTGACAGCCCGTCGTCGATTGGTCTGGTTGGTCGCGCTTCTCGCCTACGGCCCGGTCGCAGGCCACGGCTCCGTGGCGGGCGCCGCCGAAGCCGACGGCTTCGTGCCGATCTTCAACGGCACGTCGCTCGACGGCTGGGAGGGCAAGGGGGAGTTTTGGTCGGTCGCCGACGGCGCGATCGTCGGCCAGACGACCGCCGAGAAGCCGACCAAGGGCAACACGTTCCTGATCTGGAGGCAGGGAACGCTCGACGATTTCGAGCTCCGGCTCCGGTACCGGCTCACCGGTGGCAACAGCGGCATCCAGTACCGCAGCAAGGATCTCGGCGACTCGGTCGTCGGCGGCTACCAGGGAGACATCGAGGCCGGTACGAACTATTCCGGCATCCTCTACGAGGAACGTGGCCGGGGGATCCTCGCCGAGCGCGGCCAGCGCGTCACGATCGCCGCCGACGGCACGAAGAAAACCGAGTCGATCGGCTCCAAGGAGGAGCTCCAGAAGGTCATCAAGCAGGGGGACTGGAACGACTACCGGATCGTCGCCCAGGGCGCGAAGCTCTCCCACTTCATCAACGACACGCTGATGTCGGAGACGATCGACGAGCAGACCGACAAACGCGCGACCGAGGGGATCCTCGCCCTCCAGCTCCATGCGGGGCCGCCGATGAAGGTCGAGTTCAAGGACATCCACCTCAAGCGCACGCGGCTCGCCGACGGCCGCAAGAAGATCGTCCTGGTCGCCGGCCGCGCCAGCCATGGCCCCGGGGAGCACGAGTTCCGCGCCGGCACCCGGCTCCTCGAGAAGTGCCTCGATGCCTCGGGGCAGCGGCTGGTGACGGTGACCCACACCGACGGCTGGCCGACCGACCCGACCGCGTTCGACAACGCCGACGCGATCTTGTTCTTCGCCGACGGCGGCGGTGGCCATCCGGTGCTGCAGAGCAACCACCTCGGTCAGATCGACGCCCTGGCGAAGCGCGGCGTCGGGGTCGCCTGCCTCCACTATGCCGTCGAGGTGCCCAAGGAGAAGGGGGGCCCGGAGTTCCTCAACTGGATGGGGGGCTACTTCGAACCCCACTGGTCGGTCAATCCGCACTGGACGCTGGCGGCGACCGAATTGGCCAAGGACCATCCGATCACCCGCGGCGTCAAGCCGTTCACGACCAACGACGAGTGGTACTACCACATGCGCTTCAAGGAACCGGCCGACGGGCTCGTGCCGATCCTCTCCGCCGTGCCCCCTGACGCGACGCGGGAGCGCCCCGACGGGCCCCACAGCAACAACCCCGTCGTCCGCGCCGGCAAAGGATCGCGCGAGGTCCTCGCCTGGGCCTACGACCGCCCCGGCGGTGGCCGTGGGTTCGGCTGCACCGGTGCCCACTTCCACCGCAACTGGGCCGACGACGACTTCCGCCGCCTGATGCTCAACGCGCTGGTGTGGACGGCCGGCCTCGACGTGCCGCTCGACGGCGTGCCGAGCACGGTGTCGGCCGACGACCTGGCCGCGCATCTCGACGACAAGGCGCCGCGCAAGTAGCGCCGCGCCGGGCGGGAATCGGATCGGATCGGCGTCACCGGGCGCCCCCACGCGGAGCACGACGATGCCACGGCTGACGGTCGAGGGGGTGGGCACGTTCACGGTGCCGGAGGGGAAGCGGCTGGTCAACGCGCTGGAGGACGAGTGCGCGATCGACCAGCTTCACGCCTGCGGCGGCATCGCCCGCTGCACCACCTGCCGGGTGACGTTCACGGCGGGTGAACCGGCCCGGATGACGAAGGCGGAACGCGACGTGCTCGCCGCCAAGGGGCTCGCCGGCACGCCGGGCCTGAGGCTTTCCTGCCAGATCACCTGCGACGGCGACCTGACCGTGCAGGCGACCAGCCGGCTGGCCGGCTCGGGACGGACCGATGCCGGCAGGCGCAGCGCCGACGCCGTCGAGCCGCCGCCGGATTGGACCTGAGCCGCCCGGTCGCTCAGCCGGCGCCGAACAGCTTCAGGACCACCGTCGCCAGGTCGGTCGCCGCCAACGGTTCCGCGCCGACGACCCCCGGCTGCGAGCAGACGACGATCGTCTCGTGGGGCGCTGCGGGATCGACCGCGCCGTGCGAGCCGGCGAGCAGCCGGGTGTCGAGAGGGATCGCGAACGGCAGTCCCGGCGGCGGAGGCGACGAGCGGTCGACGAACAGCTCGAGCGGGTCGTACCCCGGCTTGCGGTGGATGTCGATCGAGCGGGCAAACGACGGCGCCCGCGCGTCGTCGGACCACCAGGGATAGGCGAGCCAGGCGTCGAGCGACGATTCGAGGACGACGTCGCCGCACCGGCTGGCCAGCGCCGGCACCGGTGTCGCCGACAGCCCGGCCTCGACGAGCCCGCGGCCGGTGATCACGCGGCCGATCCCCGGCCGCCCGGAAAACAGCTCGCCGATCCGGCCGACCAGCGCGTCGCGTTTCTCGCGCGGCAGCCCGAGCTGGAGGTAGACGTGGCCGATCTGGTGGTCGGCGAGGCACCAGGCGGCGCTGCGCTCGAAGTCGATCAACTCCCCATGGGGAGTCGCCGCGACGGCCAGCAGACCCGCCTCGCGGAGGATGCGATTGGGGCAGACGGCCCGGCTCACCGGACGGATCCGGTACTCGCCGGCGACGAGCACCGTGGGGGGCGTCGGATCGACCAGGGCGGCGAACCCCTCGACGAGCCGGGCGATCTCGGCGTCGAGCTCGGCGCAGGCCGCCAGCGCCGGCGGGCTGTCGGGACCGGAACGCTGCGCGGCGTAGTCGAGGTGGGGCAGGTAGACGACCGCGAGATGGGGCGGCGCCCCGGCGGCGGCACGGAGGAAGGAATCGACGATCCACCGCGTCGAGTCGATGCCGGCCAGCGGCCCCCAGAAGCGGTGGAGCGGAAAGTCGCCGAGCGTTTCGCGGAGCGACGCGTAGAGATCGGCGGGATTGGTGTGGCACCACATCGTCTCGGTGCCGTCGGCGTTGTGGCGCGGCGCCGGCAGGCAGACGAGGTCGGCCGTGGCGTGCTTGCTCTGGAGGAGGAACCAGGCGGCGGTCCGGACTCCGGGGCGCGCCTGCGCGAGCCGGTCCCAGATCCGCGGCGATCGGTGGACAGAATCGGGGCTGATCCACATCTCGAGATGGCGCCGGCTCCGGTCCCACAGACCGTTGGCGACGATTCCGTGCCCGACCGGTCCGACCCCGGTGGTCAGCGTCGCCTGCACCGGGCAGGTGACGGCCGGAAAACCGGGGGCGAGCGGCGCGATCGAGCCCGAGGCGCCGAGCGTTGCCAGCGCCGGCATCCGCGGCAGGTCCTCGGGGCGGAGGCCGGGTACGGAGAGGACGAGGACGTGGGGGGCGGCGGACATGGCGACGGGCTGGCCTCCGGGGGAGCAACGCAGTCTACGCGCTGCCGGTGCCGCTCACGACCACGGGGCGAGAAATGCCGCCGTGCGCCGGGCCTCCTCGACCCAGCGGTGGCGCTGGCGCGGCAACTCGACGTGCAATCCCCCGCCATAGCCGCCGGCCGCGAGGCAGCCGAACAGCGCCGTGAAGTCGACCGTTCCCGAGCCGAGCGGGAGATGCTCGTGGATGCACGGCAGCGAATCGTCGACGTGGACGGTGGCGACGCGCCCGACCCACGGGGCGACCCGGTCGGCCGTCGGCCATTCCCCGAGGCATTCCAGATGCCCGGTGTCGAGGCACAGGCGCAGCCCCGCGGGGCTGCCGAGCCGGTCGAGCAATTCGCCGTAGCGGTCGAGCGTGTCGACGAACATCCCCGGCTCCGGTTCGAAGGCGAAGGCGACCCCGCGCCTGGCGGCATGGTCGAGGACGCCGCCGAGCGCCGCGACGAGGCGATCCCAGACGACCGCCCCGGGGGCGGCGTCGCGGACGACGCCGGCCCAACCCGACACGCAACCGGCGCCGAGCGCCGCGGCGACGTCGATCGCACGGTGGAGGAAGTCGACGCGCCGCGCGCGGGCGGCCGGGTCGGCCGAAACGAGCGTCGGCTCGTGCTTGACCGTGGGGTCGAGGAGATGGCGGGCTCCGGTCTCGACGACGCAGGCCATCCCCGCCGCGCGGAGCACGCCGCGCCAGCGCTCGACCTCGGCCGCCAGGTCATCCGCGAACGGATCGAGGCAGCCATGGTCGAGCGTGATCGCCAGCGACCGGTAGCCGAGGTCACGGAGCATCGGCACGGCCGCGAGCGCGGGGATGTCGCCGATCGAGTTGGTGCCGTAGCCGGGAACCATGGCGCGTCAACTGGGGGGCACCAGGGCACGGCCGACGAGGAACGGCACCAGCAGCATCAGCACCGCGATCCCCCACGATTCGCCACACGTCGTCATCGCGACGATCGCGTCGATCGTGATGATCGCCATGATGCAATTGCCGACGGTCGCCTGGACGCGACCGGGCGACGGATCGATCAATGGCAGCACGTTGCGCACGCTGAGCAGCGTGATCAGCACCGCCCACACGGCGGCCCAGTTCCCCGGCGCGCGGGCCGCGAGGAATGGCGCGGCCTCCCCGGAACGGACCGTCCACACCGATTGGGCAGCGACGAGCGCCAGCCCCGCCGCCATCGCCACCGCGCCTGCCAGCAGCGTGGGGGCCCGGCTGCGTCCCGCCTCGTCGCGGGCGTAGAGGGTGATGCCGCCGACGTACAGCCCCATCCCCGCCGGGATCAGCCACTGGGAGGCCTCCGTCGGCCCGCCGGCCACGGTCATGCCGACGAGCCAGGCGAGCGACCGGCACAGTCCCATCGCCGTCGGCCCCCACGGCGTCGCCTTCGCGTGGCGGTCGTAGAGCCAAACCGCCGCGGTCAGCGTTGCGGTGACCAGGACCACGGCGGGATGACCGGTGACCCAGGCGGTGGCGGCACCGAGGAGGCCGCCCAGCGCGAGCAATCCCTGCCCGACCAGCGCCGCGGTGCCGACCGCGATCCGCCCCGACGGGAGCGGCCGCTCGGGGCGCTCACGGCGATCCAGATCGACGTCGCAGACGTCGTTGAGGACCATCCCGGCGGCGTACAGGCACAGCCCGGCCCCGATCGCCATCCAGGCGGCCACGGGCGGCCACCCGAGCTCCCTCGGGCGGGCGACGACGAGCCAGCCGGCGAGCACGTCGGCGACGGCCGTGGCGTGGTTGGGCAGGCGCAGCAGCCGGATCCAGGCCAGGAGCGTGCCCATGCTAGCGGTTCTCCCCGCCGTCCCGTGCCACGCGCCACAGGGTGAGCTCCTCGGCGGCCCACCGGGGCCGCAGCGGCAGTCGGTCGAGCTCGCTGTACACCATCGCCGCCGGGTTGACGCCCCCCTCCTCCATCCGGCGCACGTGCCGGGCCACCGGCGGCCACCTTCCGACCGCCGGAAGAAGGCCGAGCCAGATCGCCGCCACCGCCAGCGCCGCCGTGGCCAGCCGCAGGGTTCCGCCGAGCCGTGGCGTCATGGCCCCGCCCCCTGACGGAACAGCCAGCCGAACGTCAGCGTCGCCATCGAAAGCGAGAGGGCGAGATTGAGCCCCTGCCCGAGGACGTAGAGGAGGAGCGGCCGGCCGCTGACCAACACCGGCGCCAACTCGCGGAACACCGTCTGCAACCCCATGCAGACGAAGCCCACGCAGAACAGCCATCCGCGCAGCGGGCCGGTGAACCCGGCGATCGCCCCGTCGACGAGCAGCGCCGTCTCCGGCGACGTGGTGAACAGCGCGGAGCAGAGGATCGACGTCCCGACGAATCCGAGGATGAACTTCGGGAACCGCAGCCAGGCCTCGGCGGCCAGCGACCGCTCCACCGGTGCCGTCCCGCGCTCGACCCAGCCCGACCAGTAGACGGCGACGGCGAAGGCGATCAGGCCGATCATCGAGTTCTGGATCATCTTCACCGTCGTCGCCACCTCGGCGGGGCGCTTGTCGCCGAGGTCGCGGCCGAGGATCTCGCCGGCGGCGGCGACGGCGCCGGTGGCGTCGATCGTCCCCCCCAGCCAGGCGCCGCCGACGATCGGGTCGATCCCCGCCAGACGGATGAACGGTGGCATCGCCACCATCATCACGGCGGTGAACGCCAGCGACAGGCCGATCGCCAGCGACAGCTCCTCCTTCTTGGCGCGGCAGGCGGCCCCGGTGGCGATCGCCGCCGACACGCCGCACACCGACATGTCGGCGGAGATCACCATGCACAGCGACCGCGACGGGATCCGCAGGGCGTGGACGCCGAACAGGTAGGTGGCCACCAGCACGATCGGCGTCACGACCCAGCTGGTGAGCAGGCCGGGAAGGCCGAGCTCGAGGAGCCGGCTGCACAGCACCTCGGCGCCGAACAGGACCAGGCCCGTCTTGATCAGGTATTCCCCCTGCAGCGCCGGCGCGAGCCACGCCGGCACGCCGACGGTGTTGCCGATGACGAGCCCCACCACCAGTGCCCAGAGCGGATACTCGAGGTTGTAGTAATGGATCACCTTCTGCGCGGCCAGCAGGTAGGCCAGTGCTCCGAGGAGCCCCAGCACCGCCGCACCGGGAATCACGCGCGCCACGGTGTGCCCGCGGAGCACCGCCCCGGCGGCGCTCACCGCCACCACCCATCCCAGGCCGAGGAGGATCGCGGCGCCGACCGGCTTCCCCTTGCGATCGGCGAGCGCCTCGGCCGGGGATGCGTTCCAGGTTTGGGGCTTGTTGATCGTGCTCGCTAGCGCGCTCGGCCAGCCTTTGGGGTATCGCTCCCGGCTTCCCGCGTCGGCCGTCGGCCGAAACGCCCAGCCGACCGCCAGCGCCAGGCCGACGAGTGCCGCGCCGACGAGGATCGCGGCCGAATCCTCGTGCCAGCCGCGGCGACCGGGCGGCGGGGAAACGGCGGAAACGGTGGCGCTCATCGGGGTGGCACTCGGCGGGGCAGAGACCAGAGGGTACACAAGTCCGTGGCCGCCGTGCGACCGCGCGGAACCCGGCGGAGGGAGGATCGCATGGAACCGACCGGGCAGTCCGAACGCCCCCCGCTGCCGCGCATCGCCATGGTGCTGCTCGCACTCCTGCTTCCCGGGCCGCGCGCGACCGCGGACGAGGCGCTGCGGCTCCCGGTCGTCCGCGACACCTGGCTGTCGGCCTATCCAACCGAGGTCGAGGGAAACAACGGCGCCGCCCCGAAGCTCAAACTCAAGGGGGTCCAGGAGGTGACGCTCCTCGACGTCGACCCGGCGCGGCTCGTCGGCAAGCGCGTCGTCGCGGCGACGCTCCACCTCCACCTCCAGACGCCGACGCCGCTGTCGCGCGTCACGGTGTCGACGGTCGTCGACGAGTGGGCCGAGGGCACCGGCACCGGCTACGCGCGCGCCGACGGGGCGGCCTCGTTCGCCTGGGCGCGGACGGGCACGGCCCGGTGGGGGGGCGACGGGCCCGACGTGACGGCCGTGTCGCTGGGCCGGCGCGGCAGCGTGTGGGGGTTCGGCGACGCCACGCCCCCCGATGCCGACGGGTGGCAGGTGATCCCGGTGGCGCCGGCCGTGATCGAGGCCCGCGCCGCGGGTCGCGGCCGGGGCTTTCTCGTCGTCGACGACGTGGGGAGCGAATACGAGCGCGACGGCGAGCGCTTCGTCGCGCGACCGTTCCCGAACCGGTTCTTCACCAGCCGCGACGGCCCGCGCGACCGGCAGCCGTTTTTCACCGTCGTGGTCGCTGCCGGCCCCCCGGGCGCGCTCCCCGCGCCTGTCACGCCGCCGGGGCCCGTGGCCGCCGCGCCGCTCCCCGCCCCGGCACCCGCCCCGGCCGGGCCGAGGCCGGCGCTCGCGATCCGCGACGAATACGGCGTGGCGCTTGAAGCGTTCGACCTCGCCGCCGCGCGCGGCGAGACGATCGGCTTCCTGGTGCCCGCGCCGCCGGAGCGTGTCGCGGTGACGGCGGGACCGGCGCGCGTCGCGCTGTCGGCCGGCGTCACGGTGGCCGGCACGGTCGATCCGCTCGTGCCGGTGGGCGCGCCCGGCGACGCGGCCGCGGGGGCGGCGCACACGTTCGTCGAGCTCCACGTTCCCCACGACGCCCCGGCGGGCGGGCATCCGCTCTCCCTCCGGGTTGACGGGCAGACGCTGTCCGGGCGGTTGACGGTGTGGAACTTCTCGCTTCCCGACCGGCTGTCGTTCATCCCGCAGCTCAACGCCTACGGGCTGCCGCCCGGCGACGAATTCGCCTGGTACCGCCTCGGCCACGCCCACCGCTGCACGCTCGACGTGCTCCGCTACAACTGGCGCGGGCGCGTCGACGGGCCGCCGGCGATCGCGTCCGACGGGACGTGGGACTGGAGCGCCTGGGACGCCCGGTTCGGCCCGCTCCTCGACGGCACGGCGTTCACCGGACTGCCGCGCGGCACCGTACCGGTCGAGGTCTTCTACCTGCCGCTCAACGAGAACTGGCCGCTCGACCACGAGCGCCACTTCCGCGGCGGGTACTGGATCGAGTCGGCCTACGACGACGCCTACTGGGAGGGCTTCCGCGCCGCGGCCGCCGAGATCGCCGCGCACGTCGACCGACGCGGGTGGCGCGAGACGCTGTTCGAGTTTTATCTCAACAACAAACTGACCAACAAAAAGGACCGCTGGGACCGCTCGTCGGCGGCGTGGGTCTTCGACGAGCCCTCCAACACCCAGGACTTTTGGGCGCTGCGGCGTTTCGGGCTCGAGTTCTGGCGCGGCGTGGCCGGCCATCCAGGGGTGCCGATGGCGTTTCGCGCCGACATCTCGCGGCCGCAGTGGCAGCGCGATCTGCTCGACGGGGTGACCACCGAGGAGGTGATCAGCGGGGCCCTGCGCGAGCACGCCGCGACGGTCGCCGAGCGGCTCGGACGCCAGCGTGTGTTCGTGAGCATGTACGGCGAGGCCAATCCGCCGGGGACGCCCAACGCGACGGTCGCCGCGTGGTGCGTCGAGGCCTGGTCGCTCGGTGCCGACGGCGTCGTGCCCTGGAACTCGATCGGCCGGCCGGAGAGCTGGGCCGCACCCGACCCGACGGCGCTGCTCTACCCGACCGCGGCAGGCCCGGTGCCGAGCCTCCGCCTCAAGTGCCTGCGGAGCGGCCAGCAACTCGCGGAGTACCTGACGATCTTCGCCGCGGTCGAGGGGATCGACCGCCGGGCCTTGGCCGCGGCCCTCGCGGACAACCCCGCCTTCCACGCCCGGACCGTGAAGCGCTCCGAGGCCGACGCGGGCCGGAGCGTTTACCCCGACGACGTCCATCGCGAGCTGGTCGCCCTGCGCCGCCGTCTCGGCACGGCCCTCGACGCGAGGGCACCCGCGCCGCGCGACCGCTGGCACGATCCGCGTGCACCGCGGCCGGGCCCGGCGCCGGTGATCGAGCCGCTGCCCCGCCCGGAATCGAATCGGCCCGCCGGGTGATCCGGGCTCAACTCGACGCGCTGCGGTACTTCGACAACGCCGCCTGGAACACGAGCCGTGACACGACGAGCATCACGGCGGCGGCCAGAACCGCGCCGCCGACGAGCGTCCACGACCCCGCGGAAAACGGCTGGGCGATCACACGCGCCGGCACGTTGACCACCAGGAGGATCGGGATCACGAACGTGCAGATCATCCGGATCGGCCCGCCCCACGGTCCCGCGTAGATCTCGGCGGGATAGCGGGAGAAGTTGGTGAGGTAGAACCAGAAGTCGTAGAGGCTCTGGTTGCGGCCGAGGAGGATCGTCGCGGCGGCGAGCATGATGATCAGCGCGTAGAGGATCGCGACGCCGCAGACGACGAGGAGCGGATAGAGGAACCAGGCGATCGCCGGCGGCGGTGCGGTGAACCGCGACACCGCCCAGCCCAGCAGCCCGACGCCCACCAGCCCGTTGGCCAGCGACGAATACTCGACGCGGTGCAGCGAGAGGAGGAATTGCGCGTCGAGCGGCTGGACGAGCACCGAATCGAGCCCGCCGCTGCGGACCATCTCGGTGAGCTCCTCGGCGCTGGGCATGAAGAACGCCTGGACGATCGAATTGACGATCAGGCCGGTGGCGACGAAGGCGAAAAACGGCTCGCGTGTCCAGCCGGTGCCCCGGCCGATCTCGGGGGTGAACGTGAACACGAGCAGGTAGAAGGCGAGGTTCATCGACATCCACCCGAGGCTGGTGACGCACTCGAGGAGGAAGTTGGCCCGGAACGTCATGTCGCGGACCAGGCAGGCGCGGGCGAAGGTGAGGAAGATGCCGAGGTAGCGCCGCATGTCAGCCCCCGAAGGCGCTGTAGCGCCGCGTGCCGCGCCGCCAGGCGAGCCGGCAGCAGAGGGCCATCGCCACCACCCAGCCGGCCTCGATCGCCAGCGCCCGCACCAGCGCCCAGCCACGGACCTTCCCGAGCCAGACCGCCGCGGGAAAGTAGGCGGTGTATTCGAAGGGGAGCCAGCGGACGAGGTCGGCGAGGCTCGCGCCGGGAATGCCGGTGGGGATCCCGGTGAGCATGTCGATCGGGAACATGTGCCCCGACAGCAGGTACTGGACGAGCATGTAGGCGAAGATCACGCTCGACACCTCGAGGAACCAGAACCCGAGCATCCCCAGCGTGGCCTCCATGAAGAACCCGAGGAGGAACGACAACACGAGGGAGAGGACGAACGCCGCCACCGTCGTGGCGTCGGGGAGCGGCGGAAAGAACCCCCGGCAGACGATGAAGATCGCGGCGAACGGCAGCGCGGCGACGAGGTAGTAGACGAGTTTGTGGGCGATCCGGGCGGCGAGGAGGTAGCCGACGTAGTCGACCGGCTGGACGAGGTACTTCTTGATCGAGCCGTCGCGCACGCTGCGTGCGATGCCGCCGGCCAGCCCCGGCATGCTCGAGAAGGCCCGCGCCACCATCGTCAGCAGGTAATAGGCGACGATGTCGTCGCGCGAGTAGCCGGCGATGTCGCCCCGCGCCGTCGCCCCGAACACGGCGGTCCAGAGGAACACCTGGGTGACGATCGGGAGGAAGCGCATCGCCGTGCCGAGGATGAAGTCGCCCCGGTAGGCGAGCCGCTCCTCGATGCAGATCGAGAGCATCGTCCACCAGGCGCGCAGGCCGGCGAAGGGACGGGCGGCCGTCTCGCTCATGCGCCGGGCTCCGGGGCGGCGCTGGCGCCGCGGAACAGCCCGGCGACGATCTCCTCGAGCGGCACGTCCTCGACCGAGATGTCGCGGACCGGCTCGTCGCGGAGGAGCCCGGGGAGCACGTCGGCGATCCGGTCGCGGTCGATCCGCAGCGTGACGCGCGGGCCGCGGATCTCGCAGGGGAAGCCGAACCGCTCGATCCGACCTCGGTCGGGCGTCTCGTCGAGGTCGAGGGTCACGATCTTGTGGCTGGTGAAGCGGTCGACGATCCCCTCCAGCGACCCGTCGTAGAGGATGCTGCCGCGGGTGATGACGACGAGCCGCTCGCACAGCGCCGCGACGTCCTTCATGTAGTGCGTCGTGAGCACCACCGTGACGTGCCGCTCGGTGCGGACGTGGCGGAGGAAGCGGTGGATCGTGTGCTGGGCGACGACGTCGAGGCCGATCGTCGGCTCGTCGAGGAACAGCACCTCGGGCTCGTGGAGCAGGGCGGCGACCAATTCCAGCTTCATCCGCTCGCCGAGCGACAGTTCGCGGACCGGCCGGTTGACGAGGCCGCCGACGTCGAGGAGCTCGACGAGCTCGTCGCGCGTCCGCGTGAACCGCGCCGGCTCGATGCGGTAGATCTCGCGGTGGAGGCGGAAGCTCTCCGCGGCCGGCAGGTCCCACCACAGCTGGTTCCGCTGCCCCATGACCAGGGCGAACCGGCGCCGGAAGGCGTCGGCCCGCTCCCAGGGGACGTGTCCGAGGACGGTGGCGGTTCCGGCGGAGGGGGTGATGATCCCGGAGAGGAGCTTGAGGAACGTCGTCTTGCCGGCGCCGTTGGGCCCCAGCAGGGCGACGAATTCCCCGCGCTGGACGGTGAGATCGACTCCGCGGAGGGCATCGACGACCCGCGATTCGCGGTGGAACAGCCCGCGGATGCTCGCCGCCAGCCCCTCCCGCTTGTCGAAGACGCGGTATTGCTTGGCGAGACCGTCGACACGGATCACCGTCGCGTCACCGGCGGCCGACGGGGAGTTGTCCATCGCCGGAGTATAGGGGAAAACGGCGTCTCCCCACCCCGGAGCCCCGAGCCATGTTCCGCGTCGGCCTCGGCCACGACACCCACAGCCTCGGTCCCGGCGAGGCGTTGGTGGTCGGTGGGGTGTCGATCCCGCACGACCGGATGGCGCTGGGCCACAGCGACGCCGACGTCCTCCTCCACGCGATCACCGACGCCGTCCTCGGGGCGGCCGCGGTCGGCGACATCGGCGAGCTGTTTCCCGACACCGACCCCGCCAACCGCGGCCGTGATTCCGCCGACATGCTCCGCCGCGCCCTCGAACGGGTGACGGCGGCCGGCTGGAGGATCGTGAACCTGGATTGCGTGATTCTCGCCCAACGCCCCAAAATCCTCCCGCACCGTCCCGCGATCCGCCGCCGGATCGCGACGATCCTCGGGATCGACGAGGCGGCGGTGTGGCTCAAGGGGAAGACCGGCGAGGGTGTCGGGCCGATCGGCCGGGAAGAGGCGATCGGAGCCGAGTGCGTGGTGCTCGTGGAACGGATTCCGGGCGGTGGGCCGGCTGACGCGACGAAGTGACCAGCGGAGGCGCGATGACGACGACGGCGACGGGGGCGGCGCTGCCGCCGATCGAGGTCTACAGCACGCTCTCGCGCGCCAAGCGCCCCCTGGTGACGGTCCGGCCGGGGCACGTCGGCATGTACCTCTGCGGGCCGACGGTCTACAAACCGAGCCACATCGGCCACATGGTCGGGCCGGTGATCTTCGACACCGTCAAGCGGCACCTCGTCTATTCGGGCTGGCAGGTGACGTGGGTCGTCAACGTCACCGACGTCGACGACAAGATCATCGCCGAGAGCGGGGCCCGCGGCACGACGATGGCGGAGCTCGCCGAGGAGATGACGGCCGACTACCTCGCCAACCTCGCCGCCCTCGGCGTCACGGGGATCGACGTGATGCCCAAGGCCACCGAGCACATCGGCACGATCATCGCCTTCATCGAGGGGCTCGTCGCCAAGGGGTGCGCCTACGCCGCCGACGGCGACGTCTACTTCGACGTCACCAAGGACGCCGACTACGGCAAGCTCACCAACCGTTCGGTCGAGCAGATGCAGGGGGAAGGGGGCTCGACCGCCGAGCGGAAGCGCTCCGCCGCCGACTTCGCCCTGTGGAAGAAGGCCAAGCCGGGGGAGCCGTCGTGGGACAGCCCGTGGGGACCGGGGCGGCCGGGCTGGCACATCGAGTGCTCGGCGATGAGCAAGGCGATCCTCGGCGAGCAGTTCGACATCCACGGCGGCGGCCTCGACCTCGTCTTCCCCCACCACGAGAACGAGATCGCCCAGAGCGAGTCGCTCCACGACCGGCCGATGGCGACCTATTGGATGCACAACGGCCTGATGCAGGCGTCGGGGGCGGCGGGCAAGGTCGGTGGCCGTCCGCGCGGCGAGCCGGGCTCGGCCGACGACGCCGCCGCCCAGGCGGCCACGAAGATCTCCAAGAGCACCGGCGCCGAGCCATTCAAGAATCTCCTCGCCCGCCACCGCCCCGAGGCGATCCGCTTCCTCCTCCTCTCGACCCACTACCGGTCGCCGATCGCCTTCGGCGAGGAGGCGCTCGGCGAGAGCGCCCGGGCGCTGGAGGCGTTCGAGCGGCTGTTCCAGCGGTTCGAGCGCCTTGCGGGGAGGAAGTTCTGGGCGCTCGCCGCGCGCGACCGCCGCACCGGGGATGCGGCGGTGGGCGGTGCGGAAGCGACGGCATTGCGCCGGAAGTTCCTCGAGGCGATGGACGACGACTTCAACACCGCCGGCGCGATGGCGACGCTGTTCGATTTCGTCCGCGTCGTCAACAAGTTCATCGACCAGCAGGGGATGGAGAAGCAGGCCACCCCGGCCGACACCGCCGCGCTCCTGTCCCTGATGGAGACGCTCCGCGAACTGACCGCGGTCCTCGGCCTGTTCCTCGTCGAACCGAAGGCGAAGGCAGCGGGCGGCGACGAGGATCTCGTGGGCAAGCTGATGGAGTTGGTGCTCGAGATCCGGGCCAACGCCCGCAAGGCGAAGGACTTCGGGACGGCCGATCTGGTCCGCAACAAGCTCACCGCGGCGGGGATCGTCCTCGAGGACCGCGCCGACGGCACCGGGTGGTCGCGGAAGGAGTGAGCGGCTGGCTGCCGACCGCCTCCTTCACTTCGAGAATTCGACGACGACGGGCGCGTGCCCGCTGCCGGAGGCCTCGGCCGCGGCCATGTCGCGGATCTCCTGGCTGATCTTCATCGAGCAGTACTTCGGCCCGCACATGCTGCAGAAGTGGGCGCTCTTGAAGGTCTCCTGCGGCAGCGTCTGGTCGTGGTATCTCCGCGCCGTCTCCGGATCGAGGGCGAGACGGAACTGCTCGTTCCAGTCGAAGGCGAAGCGGGCCCGTGAGAGGGCATCGTCGCGCTGGCGGGCGTTCTTGCGGTGCCGGGCGAGGTCGGCGGCGTGGGCGGCGATCTTGTAGGCGATCACCCCCTGCTTGACGTCCTCCGGATCGGGGAGGCCGAGGTGCTCCTTCGGCGTCACGTAGCAGAGCATCGCCGCGCCGCTCCAGCCCGCCAGCGCCGCCCCGATGGCGCTGGTGATGTGGTCGTAACCGGGGGCGATGTCGGTGACGAGCGGCCCGAGCACGTAGAACGGCGCCTCGTCGCATTCCTCCATCTGCCGCTTGACGTTCATGTCGATCTGGTCCATCGGGACGTGCCCCGGCCCCTCGACCATCACCTGGCAGCCCTTCGCCCAGGCCCGCCGCGTCAATTCGCCGAGGACGTGCAGCTCGGCGAACTGCGCCTCGTCGCTGGCGTCGGCGATGCTGCCGGGGCGCAGCCCGTCGCCGAGGCTCCAGGTGACGTCATAGGCCCGGAAGATGTCGCACAGGTCCTCGAAGTGCGTGTACAGCGGGTTCTGGAGGCGGTGGCTCATCATCCACCGGGCGATGAGCGAGCCGCCGCGGCTGACGATCCCCGTGATCCGGTTCATCGTCAGGTGGAGGTGTTCCTGGAGCAGCCCGGCGTGGACCGTCATGTAGTCCACCCCCTGCCGCGCCTGTTTCTCGCACATGTCGAGGAAGTGCTGCGGCTTCATGTCCTCGATCTCGCCGCCGAGCTCCTCGAGCATCTGGTAGATCGGCACGGTGCCGATCGGCACCGGCGAGGCGTCGATGATCGCCTGGCGGATGCGGTCGATGTCCTTGCCCGTCGACAGGTCCATGACCGTGTCGGAGCCGTAATGGACGGCGAGGTGGAGCTTCTCGAGCTCGGTGGCCTCGTCGCTGGTGACGGCCGAGTTGCCGATGTTGGCGTTGATCTTCGTCCGCGCCGCGATCCCGATCCCCATCGGCTCGAGTTTCTTGCCGAGGTGGACGCGGTTGGCCGGGATCACCATCCGCCCGCGGGCGACCTCGGCACGGATCGTCTCCTCGGGGAGATCCTCACGGCCGGCGACGAACCGCATCTCGGGGGTGATCTCGCCGGCACGGCCGCTGTCCAGCTGGGTCATCGCACTCTCCATCACGGGGAAGGGTCTGGGAGCCTAGCAGACGGACGGCGGCGGCGCGGCTCACAACGTCTTGAGATACTCGAGCACCGCGGTCTTTCCCTCCTCGTCGAGGACGTCGGGGAAGTCATGCCCCGCCGCCGACTTGCCGGGCCGCGTGGTGTCGAAGTGGCGGCGGCGTTCGACCGCCGGCAGCGCCCCGGCCGCCAGGGCGGGCAGTTCCTCGACGACCAGGCCGACGCGGTCCCGATCGTAGCGCGCCTGCCCGTCGCGGCGCCAGACGACGGGGCGGGCCGCAGGCCGGAGCAGATGCCAGAGCGTCGGCACCGAGCCGTTGTGGAGGTAGGGGGCGCTGGCCCAGATGCCGTCGAGCGGCGGCGCCACGTAGCCGGCCGGCACGTCGCTCCCCGGGCGCGGTGCGGGCACGCCGCGCCCGAACCAACTCCCGGCGAGGCTCCGCCGCTGCTCCGCCGACAGCGCCGCGAAGCGCACCGGGTCGGTGCCGATCTCGTCGAGCGGCACGACGCGCTCCGGGTAGCCGTCGGCGACGGAGCGGTCGCGCGACGGCGCGCCGTGGCACTCGGCGCAGTGGGCGGCGTACAGCCCCCGCCCCCGGGCCGCGAGCGCCGTGTCGACCGACCACGGCCACGATGGAGGCTCGAGCGACTCGAGCCAGGCCTCGACATGCCGGTAGTCCTCTTCCCAGGCGGCGAACTGCCCCGGGCCGTTTTCCTTGACGAGGAGGAACTGCATCAGGACGCGGTGCCCCTTGGGGGCGAAGGCGTCGGCATACAGCTGACGGCGGCGGCTGTAGTGCCACCATGCCGGGGCGTCCATGTCGTGGTGCGGATAGGAGAGCTGCGGCGGGGCCGGGACGAGGTTGAGGTCGGCGTCGCGGTGGCGCATCAGGGCGACGCCAAAGACGACCGCGTTGGTCGTGCCCGCCGTGGTCCCCAGCGGGATGAGGAGCGATCCGAGGTCCATGTGGGCCAGCGGCTTCCGCGTCGCGATCTTGACCTGCCTGACCTCCTCGGTGAGCGTCTCGAGGGCGTAGTCGGAGTTGGGAACACCGGCGATCGCCCGGCCATCGACCTGCCCCTGGTGGCAGGCGAGGCAGCTCATTGTCCACAGCCCCCGGTCGTCGACGACGTACTGGAGCGACCGGCTCGCGTCAGCCGGGTCGGCGACGAGGCCGTAGCGCTCCATTGCCATCCGCCGTCGCTCGGCGAGCGGCGCGGCCTCGGCCCGGGACCGGAGCGGTTCTTCCCAGGTCGTCCACAGCTGGTCGAACACCTCCTGGTCGAAATCGGCGGGGAGGTAGGCCTTGGTGCGGAGCAGCTCGAAGCCGCGCTGCGGATCACCGTGGCCCGCGTCGCCGGCCACGGCCGTGGCTGCCATGGCCGTGGCCAGCGCAAAAGCGACCACCGCCCCGCGCGCACGACGCCTCTGCCCGACGGCAACGCCGTCGGTGGTCGAGGGCAGACGTGGGTCTCCCGGCTCGTTCATGGCATACTCGGCAGGGTCTGGCGATCGTCTCGAAGTATAGGCGGCGCGGCGGCTCGGACCGCCGGCCGGGGTGCCGTCCGGCCGGGCACGAGCGGATCGCCACCTGCCCTCCGTCGCGATCGGCGCCGTCGCATGGTCACCGCCAATCCGCTGCTGATCCCCGAAATCCGCCTGATGCTGGCGGAGGGGGACACCGCCGGCCTGCATGACGTCGCCTCGGAACTGCACCCCGCCAGCGTCGCCGAGTTTTCCGAGGGCCTCGACGACGACGAGATCTGGCGCCTTCTCGCCGCCGTGCCCCATGAACGGCAGGCGGAGATCTTCCCCTATTACCCGATCGCCCGTCAGGTCCGGCTCGTCGAGACCGCCGACAACGACCGCCTCGGGCCGCTCATCGAGGCGATGGCGGCCGACAACCGGGCCGACCTGCTCCGGGCCCTCGACGATGACAAAGTCGAGGCGATCCTCCCGCTGGTGGCCAAGGCGGAGCGCCACGACATCCGCCTCCTCCTCTCCTGCCCGGAGGGGTCGGCCGGGGCGTTGATGACCACCGAATACGCCTCGCTGCCGGCCGACGTCACGGCCGGCGAGGCGGTGGCCCGGCTCCGGTCGCAGGCCCCGGCGACCGAGTCGATCTACTACATCTACGTCCTCGATGCCCAGCGCCGGCTGGTGGGGATCGTCTCGCTCCGCAGCCTGATCCTCGCCCGCCCGACCGCCCTCGTCACCGACCTCATGCAGCGCGATCCGATCCGGGTCGGAATCACCGCGCCGCGCGACGAGGTGGTGCAGAAGCTCGCGCGCTACGACTTCCTCGCGATCCCCGTCGTCGACGACGACGACCGGCTCGTCGGCATCGTCACCCACGACGACGTCCTCGACGCGGTGCGCCAGGAGGCGACCGACGACGCCCAGCGGATCGCCGCCGTCTCCCCCCTCGGCGAGAGTTACCTCGACGCCGCGGTGAGCACGATGACCTGGAAGCGCGGGGTGTGGCTGACGGTGCTGTTCGCCACCGCCGCGCTCACGGCGATGGTCCTCGCCAAGTCGCCGATCCCCCATGCCTGGCTGATCCCCTTCATCCCGCTGGTGATCGCCAGCGGCGGCAACTCCGGCAACCAGTCGGCGACGCTCGTGATCACGGCGCTGTCGACGGGGGATTGTCGGCTGGAGGACTGGCCGCGGATCCTCCGCCGCGAAGTGGTCCTCGGCCTCCTCCTCGGTGCGCTGCTGGCGGTGCCCGGCTACCTCCTCGCCCTGGTCTACGCGCCGACGGCGACGGCGGCGCTGGTGATCCCCCTGACCGTGATGGCGGTGGTGATGTTCGGGTCGCTCGTCGGCTCGGCCCTGCCGCTCGTGTTCCGTTCGGCAGGTCTCGACCCGGCGTTGATGAGCAATCCCTTCGTATCGGCGATCGTCGACGTCGTCGGGATCGTGATCTACACTCTCGTCGCCATGGCGATGCTGGGGTGACTGGCGGGCCACGGCCCCCTTCGTGGGCAGACGCGTGCCATGGCCTGGAACGTCCTCCTCACCGCGCGGGCGGGCCACGAAGCCGGCGCGGAAGCCCGGGCCGTGTTGGCCGAGGCCGGCTGCACGGTGACCGTCGCCGAGCCGTTCGGCCCGCTCGCTGCCGACGCCCTGGCCACCGCCGTCGAAGGGCACGAGGCGGTCCTCGCCAGTTCCGACGACTATTCCGCGGCCTTGTTCGCCGACCCGCGCACCGCGGCGCTGGCGTGCGTGTCGCGCTGGGGCGTCGGGCTCGACTGCGTCGACCTGGCCGCCGCCACACGCGCCGGCGTCGTCGTCTGCAACACCCCCGGACTGCTCGACGAGGCCGTCGCCGATTACGCCTGGGCGCTGCTGTTCGCCGTCGCCCGGCGCGTCACCGCCGGCGAGGATCTCCTCCGCGCCGGGCAGTGGAGCGTGGCCTGGGGGCACGACGTCCACGGCAAGACGCTGGGGATCGTGGGCTGCGGCCGGATCGGCCGGGCCGTCGCCAGGCGCGCCGCTGGCTTCGGGATGCGGGTCCTCGGCCACGACCCGTTCGCCCCCGCCGACGGCGTCCCCGGCGTGGAACTGGTGCCGCTCGAGCGGCTCCTCCGCGACAGCGACTTCGTCTCGCTCCACTGTGCCCTCTCAGCCGCCAACCGGGGGATGATCGGCCGGGCCGAACTGGCGGCCATGAAGCGCTCGGCCTACCTCGTCAACACCGCGCGCGGGGCGCTGGTCGACGATGCGGCGCTGGTGGCGGCGCTGGGCTCGGGCGCGATCGCCGGCGCGGCGCTCGACGCCTTCGCCGCCGAGCCGCTGCCCCAGTCGAGCCCGCTACGTGGCTCCCCGCGGCTGCTGATCACACCCCACCAGGCCTTCAACTCCGTCGAGACCTGCGAGCGGGTGAGCCTGGCGGCGGCCGAAGCGATCGTCGACCTCATGGCCGGCCGGCGACCGCGCTTTCTGGCCAATCCCGACGTGCTCCGCTCCCCTGCCCTCCGGGCGCACGTCGACCGGGTCGGCTGACCGAGGAACCGATGCGCACCAATCCCGTCCGCGAGAAGCTCCGCCGCGGCGAGCCGAGCGTCGGCACCTGGCTGTGCCTGCCCGACCCGACCGCGGCCCGGCTGCTGGCCTGCGTCGGCTTCGACTGGCTCACCGTCGAGCTGGAACACGCGCCGATCGGCATCGAGACCGCGGTCCACTCGTTCGGCGCCGTCGCCGCCCAGGGGGCGCTCGCCGAGCGCGACGGGGGAACGGGCACCGTCCCGCTGGTGCGGGTCCCCCTCAACACCGTCGAGAACATCAAGCGCGTCCTCGACAACGGTGCCTACGGGATCGTGGTGCCGATGGTCAATTCGCGCGCCGAGGCCGAGGCGGTGGTGGCGGCGGCCCGCTATGGCCCGCTCGGTCGCCGTTCGGTGGGCGGCTTCCTCCACGCCGTCAACTTCCGCACCGATCCGGGCACCTATTACGACCGGGCCAACGACCAGATCCTCGTCGTCGTCCAGGCCGAGCATGTCGACGCCGTCGAGCGGGCCGACGAGATCCTGTCCGTGCCGGGGATCGACGCGTTCTTCGTCGGCCCCAACGACCTCCTCAAGTCGATGGGGCGCAGGCCGGCGATGGACAGCGACGATCCGGCGTTCGTCGCGGCTCTCGACCATCTCCTCGCGATGGGGAGGAAGCACGGCGTGGCGGCCGGCATCCACACCGCCGACGCCACGGCGGCGCGGCGCCGCATCGACCAGGGGTTCCGGTTCGTGGCGATCGCCAGCGACGTGGCGCTGCTCCTCGCCAAGGCCCAGGCGGAGCTCGCCGCCCTCGGCCTCGGCACTGGAGCGCAGGTGGTGCGCTACTGAGCCCCGGCGGACCGGTTCCGCCTCATCCGGGCAGGTCGTCGCAAGCCCCTGCGGGCCAGCGGTCGGCCGGCTCCCAGCCGAGGAGGACGCGCACCGGCTCGGGATCGAAGATCGCGATCTCCTCCGGGAGGCTCGAGACGAAGACGACGTGGTGCCCGACCGGCAGAGGCCGCTCGACGGCGGCGGCGACGAACGTGCCGGCATCGCGCGGCGAGAGGTAGCAGTGCGGGCCGTGGAAGCTCTCCGCCAGTTCCGCGGCGTGGTCGCGCGTCCGCGGGCACCAGCCGAGCCGGGCCGAAATCACCGGCCGGCCGGTGACTCGGGCATGGATCGCGCCTGCCGCCTCGAGCGCCACCTTCGTGACTGCATACCAGCCGCGTGGCGAGAGCGGATCGCCGACGCGGATCGGCCACGGTCCGTCCTGCTGCTGGATGAAGTTCACTTGCCCGGAGCTGGCGAGAATCACGCGCGGCACGTCGGCCGCCCGCGCTCCTTCGAGCGCGTTGTGGAGCCCGAGGAGGTTGTCGGGAAGGAGCCGGGCGGCGAAGTCGTCGTCGTCGGGGGTGGCCGCCAGATGGACGAGTGCCGCGACACCGCGAAACGCCGCGACGAGGCGCGGCAGGTCACCGAGGTCGGCGATGATCGACTCCCCCGCAGGCGACGGCCGGCGGTCGAGGGCGCGCACGTGCCAGCCACGGCCGACGAGCTCCCGGCAGGCGGCCCGGCCGAGACGGCCGGCCGAGCCGGTGACGACGACCGTCCGGAACGCCGCAGCCTCCACCGCTCCACTCCCGATCGGGTGGCTCAGTGGCCCCGCGCCGTGCTCCCCGTCGTCCGCTCCGGGATCCGCATCGCGTAGAACGACCGCCACACGAAGTACAGCGCCACGAGAAACATCACCGCGCCGGCGATGATGGTGTAGTCGGCGGGCTTGGCGTCGCCCGTCAGGGGCACGCCCGCGGTATCGACCGGGTGGCGCATCTTGACGGCGATTTCCACCGCCAGCAGGCCGAACAGCGTCGAGAACTTGATGATCGGGTTGAGGGCCACGCTCGTCGTGTCCTTGAACGGATCCCCGACCGTGTCGCCCACCACCGTGGCGGCGTGGAGCGGGGTGTTCTTCTCCTTGAGATCGACCTCGACGAGTTTCTTGGCATTGTCCCAGGCGCCGCCGGTGTTCGCCATCGAGATCGCCTGGAACAGGCCGAAGATCGCGATCGATACCAGGTAGGCGACGAAGAAGTTGGGGTCGAAGAGGGCGAAGGCCAGGGTGATCGCCATCAGGGCGATGAAGATGTTCCACATCCCGCTCTGGGCGTACTCGGTGCAGATCCGCACCACCGTCTTCGAGTCCTCGATGTCGGCCTCGGCCTTGTCGAGGTTCATGTTCTTCTTGATGTACTCCACCGCCCGGTAGGCGCCGGTCGTCACCGCCTGCATCGAGGCGCCGCAGAACCAGTAGATCACCGCACCGCCGCAGATGAAGCCGAGGAGCACCGGGGCGTCGGTGAGGCTGAGGGCGAGAAGGCCGTCCTTCTTGAGGGCGAGGATGATCGAGAAGATCATCGTCGTCGCCCCGACCACGGCCGTGCCGATGAGCACCGGCTTGGCAGTGGCCTTGAACGTGTTGCCGGCCGAGTCGTTGGCCTCGAGATAGTGCTTGCCCTGCTCGAAGTCGGGGCGGAAGCCGAAG